>Ga0190313_1000320_pt1 | contig 29383 bp, 43 predicted proteins | sample 4870071011_MG_FD_169989 | JGI IMG/M metagenome (GOLD analysis project Ga0190313, IMG submission 169989) | Hydrothermal vent sediment bacterial communities from Southern Trench, Guaymas Basin, Mexico - 4870-07-10-11_MG | ecosystem: Environmental > Aquatic > Marine > Hydrothermal vents > Sediment ... | reverse complement strand
GTTGGAAACCTTCACGCGTGAAGGTTTCCAACCGATCGAGGCAAACAGTTAAAGGTGCCTTCACTGAAGTAAACAGGAACCCGGTAACGACGGCTAAATACACCTACACCCTTGATGTGATCGGCATGTTCGTGAGAAACAACAATGGCACAGACGTCATCAGGATTTACGGGGGAGTTGTCCATTCGTTCCAAGATTCTCTTGCACGATAACCCTGCATCTATAAGCACACAGGTATTGTCACTCCACACCAGGGTGGCATTGCCTTTGGAACCGCTTGCTAGAATCTGAAAACGGAGAGATCCCATCAGAACAGGTTCCTTGTTACTGATTGCAAAGCATTATCTGCATCTGAGCCAAGTATTAAGATGGAAAGGCAATCTCTTTGATAAGAATGCCTAAGATACCGTTGAATATCCTCAGCTGTAACCTGCTGCACTTTCTTTTCTATTTCCTCAGGCCGAACATCACAACCGTAAAGGAGTTCGTTCCTGGCTATACGACTCATGTGAGCATCCGTGCTGTCAAGGTTAAGGTACATATTCCCAATCACGCAGTCCTTGGCCCGTTTTAACTCTTCCTGGGAAACTCCTCGCTCAACCAGCGCTTCGAGTTCAGAAATAACCACATTGAAAGTCTCTCCCAGATTTTCCGGAGATACAGCAGCATAAATGCCGAACATTCCGGTATCCTCGTAACAATTCACGAAAGAATAAACGGAATAAGCAAGGCCCCTGCGTTCTCGAATTTCTTGAAAAAGCCGGCTACTCATGCTGCTTCCAAATATTGTATTCGCAAGATACACAGCAAAACGGTCCTCGTCCCGAAACGAAACTCCTGGCATGGCAAGACAAAAATGGGTTTGCTCCAGTTCCCTACAAACAGCTTCACGGAACACTGTGTGATCAGGTCTAACTCGTTCGGGACGCCCCCTACCGTTTTCCTTCAACGTCCCAAGAACCGGTGCAACCCACGATACAAGCTCATCATGATCAATTGCCCCCGCCGCGGCTAGCACAATCTGGCCTGGATGAAGCAAGCTATCCTTGAACTGGAGCAAATCACTCCGGGTTAATCTTCCTATGGAGTCCCGGTACCCACAAACGGGATGTCCCAATGGATTACCTTGCCAGAATTTCTCACACAAAAGGGAGTGAATACAATCCTCCGGGGAATCATCCACCATCTTGATTTCCTGCAAAATTACAAAGCGCTCTTTTTCCAGCTCGTTCTCATCCATGGTGGAGTCCAGCAGGATGTCGAAAAATATGTCAAGCAGCTTCGGCAGGTGAGTGTTAAGAACTTTGGCGTAAAAACAGAGATACTCTTTGGTCGTGTAAGCGTTGGAATGACCACCCAGCAGATCGAGCTCCACAGCAATATCATGAGTGGAACGGCGGCGAGTACCCTTGAAGAACATATGTTCAAGGAAATGGGTTATTCCTTCTTTGGACTCAGGTTCGTCTCTGGAACCAGAGTCTATCCATATCCCAAGGGATACTGCCCGCGTTCCCTCCAACCGTCTGGAAAGTAATCGCAATCCGTTATCAAGAACCGTTTTCCGAACCATACTCAGCACACGCTATCAGCGTCTGTTATGACTATGACTGGACTTTTCCATTACGGCCTTGCGACTCAGCTTGACCCTGCCGTCCTTATCAATCTCTATCACCTTGACAAGAACCTCGTCGCCCTCTTTCACCACATCGCTCACTTTTCGCACACGCTTATTATCCAGCTGCGATATATGAATCAATCCCTCCAGATTTGGCCTTATCTCTGCGAAAGCTCCAAAGTCTGTTATTCTCGTGATCTTGGCTAGATACACCTGACCAAGTTCAGGCTCTATCGTGAGCTCTTTGATCATCTCTATGGCCTTTTCACAGGCCTCTGTACTGGGCCCCATGACGGCAATCCTGCCATCTTCTTCTATGTCAATCTTGGTATCCGTTTCCGCAATGATGTGCTTGATAACCTTACCACCAGGGCCAATTATGTCCCTTATCTTGTCAGGTGAAACCTTGGTGACCGCCACCCGTGGAGCATAAGGAGAAAGATCCGGACGAGGAGTAGAAAGCACGCTTCGCATCTTATCGAGGATTTCAAGGCGAGCCTTACGGGCACGACTAAGGGCTTCTTCCATTATGCTACGGGTTATGCCGGTAATCTTAATATCCATCTGGAGAGCGGTGATTCCCTTTTCGTTTCCCGTTACTTTAAAGTCCATGTCACCAAGGTGATCTTCATCACCGATGATGTCGGTCAAGATCACTACTTCGTCACCCTCCTTGACCAATCCCATGGCAATACCAGCAACCATGTCTTTCACCGGCACCCCGGCATCCATAAGGGAAAGCGTGGCACCACAGACTGTCGCCATAGAACTTGAACCGTTGGATTCCAGAACCTCTGAAACAACCCTTATAGTATAAGGAAAGGAATCGCTATCCGGCAAAATCGGCTTAACGGCCCGCTCCGCCAACGCACCGTGCCCTATTTCTCTACGACTTGGTCCCCTTAATGGCTTTACTTCTCCAACGCAATAAGGTGGGAAGTTATAATGAAGCATAAACGACTTAAAGGTCTCGCCGGTAAGGGCTTCTATCTTTTGCTCATCGGCAGAGGATCCCAGAGTTGTTATACACAAAACCTGGGTTTCACCGCGGCGGAACATGGCCGAACCATGGGTCCTGGGAAGAAGCCCAACCTCGATCTCAATAGGACGAATGTCCTCAAAGCCTCGCCCATCTATCCGTCGCTTTTCCTGCAACATCATCTCGCGCACAACTTTCTTTTCCAGCTCTCCCAGGATTTCCAAAATCTCACTCTGCCTGTCCGGATAGGCATCAGCCAGCTCTTCCACGACAGCCGAATACAGCTCTTTTTTCCTGGCCTTGCGCAACACCTTATCCGGTGTGGTCATCACTTCTCTCAGAGCCGTAATGGCCTTTTCCTTTACAACTTCGACCAGCTCTTCATCAACCTCAGGAACAACAATCTCTTCTTTGGGCTTCCCAACTTCTGCCCTTAGCCTTTCCTGTAAGTCCAAAAGAGGTTGAAGGGCTTCATGGGCAAATTCAAGGGCTTCAATAACGTCCCCTTCAGGAACAAAACTGGCTTCACCTTCAACCATAACAATGGCGTTTCTGCTCCCTGCAACGACCAGGTTCAAGTCACTTTTCTCGAGCTGAGCGGCGCTCGGATTCACGACAAACCTTCCATCAACTCGTCCTATACGAACGGCCGCGATAGGACCTTGGAAAGGCACGGGCGAAATGTGAAGTGCTGCCGATGCACCCGTTATCGCTAGAACATCAGGTTCATTTTCCTGATCCACTGAAAGCACAGTGGCGATTATCTGGGTTTCGCAATTGTAACCCTTTGGAAAGAGTGGGCGTATTGGACGGTCAATGAGTCGAGAGGTAAGAGTCTCTTTTTCACTGGGACGCCCGATTTCGCGACGGAAAAATCCCCCTGGAATACGACCGGCGGCATAGCTCATTTCTTGATAGTCAACCATTAGCGGAACAAAATCTATGCCTTCTCGGACTTTGTCTTCTTTTACTGCCGAAACAAGAACGACAGTATCGCCTGACTTAACAATGACCGCTCCGCTTGCCTGGCGGGCCATTGCACCGGTTTCAATTGTTATACTTCGACCGCCAATTTCTGCTGTTACCGACCTTTTCATAGATTCACATACTCCTTTTTGTGGAGTCTTCGTTGTTCCCTCTACAGGAAACAGGATTTTCTACCCGCGCAACCCCAGCTTCTCCACCACACTGAGGTAACGATTAATGTCTTTACGCTTCAAATAGTTCAAAAGCCTTCTTCTCTGACCGACCAGCTTTAGTAATCCCCTGCGGGAATGATGATCTTTTTTATGAACTTTGAAATGCTCGGTTAGGTAATTAATTCGCTCACTGAGTAAAGCAATCTGCACTTCAGGAGATCCCGTATCGTTAGGGTGAATTCTGAAGCTTTCTATGATTTCCCTTTTCCTTTCAGGAGTGAGAGCCACTGTTTTATCCCTCCTTTTTTGAATTTGTTTAGGCACACTAACGACGTTAAATTAGCACTCGTAAGCGCCTTTTTCGGTCTTTACTGCCAAATGGCCACCACAACGCAAGTAACCTGTCATAATCGGGGGTTACTATGCGAACGGCGCCGTCGTATTCCCCCACTTCTTCTTTCTTTTCCTGCTCCCATTCTCGGTCCAAAAGCCCGTGTCTCAGCTTACGTACCTGCTCCGATTTTTCCATTACAACGGCAGGAAGATGTTCCAGGGCATCAACCATGGGTATCAAAAATTTTTCGATGTTTCCTTCTCTGACAGCATCCAGTACCTCTGACAACTCCCATGCATCTTCAATGGTAAAAGGACCGCTTTTGGTTCTGACCAGTTTTTCTATATGGCCAAAAGCACCAATTTCCCTAGCAATGTCGGCACCTATCTGCCTGACATAAGTTCCCTTTGAACACTCCATCTCAAGAATAGCTCTCGGCCATTCGTAGGAAATCAGCTCAAGACGATAAATGGTCACACGTTTAAGAGGCCGCTCTGTTTCAACACCTTTTCTTGCAAGCTTGTACAGTCTCTGCCCTTTAATTCTAGCGGCAGCATAAGCCGGGGTTCGATGTTCAACCTCGCCTCGGAACCGTTCAAGCACACCTTCAAAAATTTCTCTTTCAACTGGTGGACCCTCATATCGGTGAACGACCTGCCCCGTCCTGTCGAGCGTGTCCGTCTCAGCATCAAGGCGCAACACAAAACGGTAACCCTTGTTGCCTTCCAAGAACTGATCGGCAATCTTGGTTGCTTTGTTTATCAGAACAACTAGAACCCCACTTGCAAATGGATCCAAAGTGCCACCATGTCCAATCTTTTTGGACTTTATGACCTTCTTTATAGCTTCAACCACTTGAAAGGAGGTCATATCAACTGGCTTGTTAACAACTAACACGCCATTAATCATCAGCTAACCTGTCCTTCCTGAACTTCTGTTTCCATGATGTAGTTTTCTAGAGCCGGAATAATGAGCTTTTCTACGTCTTCTATAGAACCGTCTAATCTGCATGCAGCTGCATGAACATGACCACCTCCACCAAACATTTTAGCAAAACGGGCTACATCCACAGCACCCTTGGAACGGAGTCCTACGTGAATGCGTCTGTCCTGATCCTCTCTGAAAAGAACCCCTACCCTGACGGTTTTTACCTGCCTAAGCATGTTAACAAATCCTTCGCTGTCCATTGTGGTGGCAGCAGTTTCCTGAAGCATGGCCTGAGTAAGGCGAGCTGATGCTATTCTGTAGTTGGCGTGGTATCTGAGGGTATCAAGCATCTTACCCAATAAGATAAGCCGTTGGGGTGTGGCAGATTCAAAGACATTTTCGGAAATGGCTCGCGGATCTGCCCCGCATTCCACCAAGCTGGATGCTATCCGAAGCACTCTGCCTGTCGTGTTGGAAAACTGAAATGAACCGGTATCCGTAAGTATACCGGTATATAGACATGTGGCCACATCAGGCGTAAATTCCAGCCCCTTCTGACGAAAAATTTCGTAAAGCATTTCACAAGTGCTACTGAATTCCCTGTCAACCCAGTAAACATCACCAAAGGGATTTTCAGCAACGTGATGATCTATGTTTACCGTAAGAGTTCCTGCAAGCTTTTCCGGGGTTATAGACCTACCTGCCCTGTCAGGTGCTCCGCAATCAACAAAAACGACAACGTCAAACTCTGATACATCCATGACACTGTGAACAATCCTGTCCGATCCAGGCAGAAATCCAAGATTGTTCGGTACAGGATCCTCACAAAAGGCAACAACCCTTTTTCCCCGGGAAAGCAAAACAAGCCTTAGAGCCAGTAACGAGCCTATTGCATCACCGTCTGGTCTTACATGGGTGACAATAAGGCAATTGCTGTAGGCGGGATCGAACAAAACTGACGAAACCTCTGTTAGCCTACTTTTCCTCATGCAACATCCTCAACAGCCTGTCTATTTTTTCGCCATAATCAGCAGAATCGTCATAAGAAAAGGAAAGTTTCGGTGTGTATCTGAGGTACAGGCGCCCTGCAAGCTCACGCCGAATAAATCCTGTTGCCTTACCGAGTGCATCTCCCAGCACTGAGGGTTCCTCCTTTCTGAAGGTATCTCTGTAGAAAATCGTGGCATGACGTAAATCTCCAGACACTTTCACTGCCGTTATTGTCAAACCCTGCAACCGGGGATCTTTGACCCGCTTCTGTAATATGTCTGCTACTTCTCTTTGAATAAGATCCGATAAACGCTCACTTCTTTGATAACCTTTCATGAAAGCCTCACATTTTTTTGAATCAGGATATGCTACATACTTATAAGCTCGATCTCCTGATCCATAATCTCAGCGAGTCCAAGGGACTCCATAAAATCTATAACGCGATCAAGAAGAGAATTCATTTCCCGCCCGTTGTTTCCAACCACTGCTATCGCTATAGTAGCTCTCTGATAAACGTCTTGATCGGCAACCTCGGCAACAGATACGTTAAACCTGTGCTTACTCTTTTCTACCAAGCTTTTAACGATTTTGCGTTTTGCTTTTAGAGACATGACCCCCGGTAAAAAAAAGGAAATCTTTGCTATCCCCACAGTCATTTTTGATTCCCGTTTTCCGTGGAATCCTTTTCATCCTGCTCTTCCATAACACCATCAATAGAAGGTCTTACCTCTTCTACTGTGTACACTTCCAGAACGTCTCCCACTTTGACATCGTTAAAATTAGCAACCAGAATCCCGCATTCAAATCCGGCCTTAACTTCTTTCACGTCGTCCTTAAATCGCTTCAGAGAAGCTATCTTACTGTCATAAATCACCACCTGATCTCTGAGTACACGCACCTGGGCATTTCTCATCACTACACCGTCCAAGACATAACAACCGGCCACCGTGCCAACCTTAGATATGTGAAAGGTTTGCCTGACTTCTGCACGCCCCAGAATCTTTTCACGATATTCAGGCTCCAAAAGCCCGGCCATTGCATCTTTGATGTCGCTTATAACCTGATAAATTACATCATAAAATCGAACATCCACATGCTCTTTCTTGGCCAATTCTTCCACCTTCGCATCAGGGCGAACATTGAAACCGATAACGATGGCATTAGATGCCGAAGCAAGCATGACGTCCGTTTCATTAATGGAACCTGTTGCGGCATGAATTACGTTTATTTTTATTTCAGGATGTCTCAGGCGACTAATCGCCGTGGAAAGGGCTTCAAGAGACCCTTGCACGTCTGCTTTGAGTACAATATTGAGCTCCTTGAGTTCCCCTTCTCGCATTTGTTCATAAAGCTTTTCTAAAGTGACTTTGGTGGCCTTAGAAAGTTCTTTCTCTCTCTGCTTCCGCTGGCGATGTTCGGCAACAAGCTTTGCCTGCTTTTCATCAGCAACCACGACGAAGTCGTCTCCCGCCTGAGGCACCCCTGATATACCTATTACCTCCACCGGCATGGACGGACCCGCCTCGCTAACTCTGCGCCCTCTGTCATCAAAAAGGTTTCGGACCTTTCCGTAATGAAGACCGCACACATAGGCATCACCAACACGGATTGTCCCTTCTTGAATAAGCACCGTCGCGACAGGTCCTCTGCCCTTCTCCAGCTTGGCTTCAATCACGCGTCCACGAGCAGGCTTATTGGGATTGGCTTTCAATTCCATAAGCTCTGCCTGAAGAAGGACCATCTCCAGAAGCTCGTCAATCCCTACATTCTTCTTGGCAGACACTTCTACCATTATAGTGTCCCCACCCCACTCTTCAGGAACAAGACCATACTCTGCAAGTTCTCGCTTCACTCGCTCGGGATTCGCGTTAGGCTTATCAATCTTATTTATCGCTACAATAATGGGAACATCAGCCGCCTTGGCGTGGTTGATTGCTTCAACCGTCTGCTCCATAACTCCATCATCGGCGGCAACCACAAGAATAACAATATCGGTCACTCTGGCTCCCCTTGCACGCATCGCTGTGAAGGCTTCGTGCCCCGGGGTGTCTAGAAAAACTATGCTGCCCTTATCAAGGGTTACATGATAAGCTCCTATGTGCTGAGTAATCCCCCCGGCTTCTCGGGCCGTTACGTTGGTATGGCGAATGGCGTCCAGAAGCGATGTTTTGCCGTGATCCACATGGCCCATAACTGTAACGACAGGAGGTCTCGGTTGTAAATCTTCCGGCTTATCTTCAGCGGTATGGAGAATATCTTCTTCTTCAAAACCCTTCTTTTCCACCTCAAACCCGAATTCCGAAGCAACCAAGGCTGCAGTATCAAAATCGATAGACTGATTGACCGTAACGGGCAATCCCAGTAACAACAGTTTCTTGATAACCTCGTTAGCCTTAATGCCCATTTGCTTAGCAAGATCCCCAACAACAATGGCCTCTTCTACGCGAATCTTGCGCTTGCTGGGTTTTGGAGGCGCTGTTGGCGATGGTGCAGGTTCGCTCTCTTTCGGAATTTCTTCCTTTGCTTCTACAACTTTTTTCTCTTCAACCTCAGCTTCCGCTTTCTTTTCCTTGACTCGCTTTTCTTTACCTGCCCGTGGAGGAATTTCTTTTTCTCCCCGTTCTTCATCCTTTTCTGACCTGGCCTTGAATTTCTTTCCACCCTTGGCGGCCTTTTTAACAGGAGCCTCGTCAAGCTTTACCCTTACCTTGGATTCTAAATCTTCATCCCTCGCCTCTTCCTCAGTTTCCGGGATAAACTCTGGCAACTGGATAATCTTGGCAGCCTCAACCTTGTGACTTCTCTTTTTGCGCCTTCTTCTCGATCTTCTAGCTTTAGGACGTTTCTCCTCTTTTTTCCCTCGTTCTTCCTTAGCTTTTTCCTTTTCCGGAGCCATTACCTCGTTTTGCACAGCCGTAACCGGCTCTTCAGGTCCTTTCACCTTCGGTTTAGCCTTCTCCTCAGCCGTTTTCTCAGCTTCCTCAGGTTCTTCAACCACCGGAACTTCCTCGGCAATTCCCTTTTGCTCGGACTCTTCCAGAGGTGGCTCCATCGCTACTTCGGATTTGCCATCAGTTGCTTCCTCCTCTTCTATCTTTTCCTCCTTCTTTTCTTCCCTTGCTGCCTCTGTCTCCTGAACCGCAATAGGTTCCGTACCATCTTTGGGGGGAACTTGAATTTCTTCTTCCTCCTCCGGAGTTTTCTCTTCAACCACCTCAGGCTCAGCCGCTTCAGGCTTCGATTTTTCCGCCATCACTTCTTGCACATCCTGTTCAGGTTCTGCCTCGACCTGAACAACCTCCCCAGACTTCTCCAACCCTTCGGATACTTCCGAGGGTTCCAGAGATTCCGGCTTTGGTTCATCCTTTCTGGCGCGTCTTCTCCTGATTATCTTGGTAGGTTCTACCTTTTTGTTAATAACCCTGGTCTTTCTAACTTCCTTTTTGAAATGCCTTTTGAGATACGCCACATCAGAATCACTAACCATGCTCATGTGGTTTTTGACGGGGATACCCATCTCGATCATCTTTTCCATGAGCTCTTTTGTTGTCATTTTAAGCTCTTTTGCCAACTCATGAACTCTCATACGCGCCATACAAGTTCCCCCTAAAAAGAAGATGTCAACGAAGGCTCTAACCGTAACCCTTTCGCCTTCCCCCGAAAAGCCCGCTGAAGTTTTTTATCCCACCTTAAAGAACCCAGACAATCCTCACAGCAATAGGCACCACGCCCCTGCATAGCCTGTTTTGCATCGATAACCACAAACCCATCTCTATCCAGCGCCAGTCTCCGCAATTCCCACTTTGATGATTTTCTACCACACACAATACAGGTCCTTATCGGAATGTGCTTTTTCTTACCATTTCCTGATTGAATCACTGCTCTTCACCGGTCACTTCATTTAATGCCTTGTCATCTAAAATCCTTTTTGCCTCTTCCTTCAGGCCGGCTACAGTAGCTCTAGATAAACCGGCTATTTCTTCTAGTTCTTCCTCATCCGCTCTAATTAGGCTTTCCAGCGAGGTAATACCTTCATCGTATAACAAATCTGCCAGCTCCTCTGTCATGCCCTCAAGCCGCAACAGAGATTGATAACCAGGATCCTTCAGCCGACCATATCTGCTTTCGCTGATCACATCTATGCGCCAGTTGGTCAGTTTAGCGGCAAGACGAACATTTTGTCCTCGCTTCCCTATGGCCAGCGATAGTTGATCGTCAGGGACAACAACTTCCATCGTCTGATTTGCCTGGTCTATGATGACTTTCGATACTACAGCCGGCTGCAGTGCATTAACAACAAACTTGGCCGGATCTAGGTTCCAAGGAACAATGTCAATCTTTTCACCCCGCAACTCCTGAACAACCTTTTGCACCCGGCTTCCTTTTACTCCTACACAGGCACCAACTGGATCAACGTCCGGATCCCTGGAAACCACAGCGATTTTAGCCCTAGAACCGGGTTCACGAGCTGCACTTATTATACTGACCAATCCTTCCTGAACTTCCGGAACTTCGGTGTGAAATAGCTGTATCAGGAAAGATGGATGGGTGCGACTCAGGATTATTTGAGGCCCTTTACCTGAACGTCTCACATCCAGAACATACGCCCTGATCCTGTCACCCGGGCGATATATGTCCTGAGGAATCTGCTCGCTGGCTGGCAAAAAAGCTTCCGCCTTGCCAAGATTAACAATTATTCCCGACCTATCCACCCTTTGCACAATACCACCAACAATGCTTCCTCTATGATGTATAAACTCTTCGTAAATCGCCTCACGCTCGGCATCACGCATTTTCTGCATTATGACCTGCTTGGCCGTCTGAGCGGCAATCCTTCCCAGATTTTCGGGCTCCAGCGGAACACCTAACTCTTCTCCTATTTCGGCTTCTGGATCGTATTCCCGAGCCTCCTCAAGCGATATCTCCCGCTCCGGATCTTCCACAACGTCAACAATTTCATAAAACCTGTAGGCTTCTATTTCTCCCGTTTCATGATTGAAACCTACTTCAATGTCGGCCTTACCGCCATACCTCTTTCGCACAGCAGTCGTTACCGCTTCGACAAGGGCTTCTATCAATACATTCTTTTCAATCCCTTTTTCCCGACTAACCTGATCCACTAACTGAAATAAATTACTGGCCATATTTATATTTCTCCCCGGAATATATTATTTACGTCTTATCCGCCCTGGAGTTTTGCTCAACCTCTGGGTATCAAAATACATGAGCCTCGCTTTTTCAATGGCCTCCAAAGGGATTTTAAAAATAACTCCATCACATTCCATCTCGACCCTTCCTTCCGTAACTCCTATCAAAGATCCCTTGAAACTTTTCCGGTTCTCAATTGGTTCCACTGTTTTTATTTTCACGATACTGCCCTTATGAGCCATAAAATGCTCAACCTTTCTCAATGGACGATCCAGACCGGGTGAAGACACTTCAAGATTATAGGAATGGTCTATCGGATCGGCTACATCCAGAAAATCTCCAACGACGCTGCTAATCCTGGCGCAGTCATCGATTGTAACCCCGTCAGGATGGTCGATATAAAGTCTCAGTACATACCCAACAGGCTCCCTTTGAAACTCAACCTCCAGTAACTCCACTCCCTCAGCCGCTACAACGGGCTCCACCATTTCCCAAATCTTTTTTATAAACTCATCTCTACTCTTCCTATCCATGCCCTCTCTCTCGAACAAATCAAAAAAAAAGTGGGCAAAACGCCCACTTCTCTTAGCAGACTAAGACCAGATCGGTTCAGCTTCAGCGATACCTCACATAAGCCATCACCATTGTTCAACGATCCGTCCACTAATCGAAGCAGGCATGTTACCGCTTGCTCAACGGCTCCACGCCCCCTCAAAAAGGGACATCACATGGAGCGGGCAACGGGCCTCGAACCCGCGACCCCAAGCTTGGGAAGCTTGTGCTCTACCAACTGAGCTATGCCCGCCCAATGTAAGTAATCTTTACTTAGCTTTTTGTTCTCCCTAAGTCAAGTTTTCATGACAACAATTACTGTAAAATTCGGCAGCTATAACACAGGCAACTTACAATGCGATTCTACAATACGCCCCTCCATATCATAGTCGTGTATACGTAAAATCTCGACCGGAACAATTCTCCCGGCTTCCGCCGTGCCTTCAGTAATGATTACCACCCCGTCAACTTCCGGTGCCTGTCCAGGAGTTCTCCCCGCAAGAAGCAGATCACTGTCCGGATGATACCCATCAACTAGCACCGGAACTACCTTCCCAACATACTTTGCCAGGTTCTTACTTGTTATTGCCCTTTGCACCTCGTAGAGCCTGATTCGGCGCTCCTCTTTAACATCCTCTGGTATCTGCTCCTTCAATCTAGCCGCCCTCGTGCCCCTTTCTCTGGAATAGGAAAATACTCCGACATAATCGAACTGCATCTCGGTCATAAAGCGCTCCAGTTCCTTGAAATCCCTGTCACTTTCACCCGGAAAACCAACAATAAAAGTGGTCCTGAGAGTAACATGGGGTAGAATTTTTCTTATTTTCTCAACAACCTTTGCCGGATTCAGCGCCAACCCACGGCGTCCCATTGCCTCAAGTATTCTTCTCGAACAATGCTGAAAGGGCACGTCCAGATAAGGAACTACCTTTTCCGAATCCGCCATAAAAAGGAGCAACTCGTCGTTTATGTGGTCTGGATAAGCATAAAGCAAGCGAATCCACCGAATGTTCTTAACCCTTTCCTCGATACATTCCAGAAGTGTAACCAGTCTCGGACCACCGTACAGGTCTATTCCATAGGCGGCAACATCTTGGGCTACTACTATTAGCTCGGAAACACCCTGCTTATCGAGAAACTCAACCTCTTTCAGCAGATCTTCAACGGGCCTGCTCCGCAGCGGCCCCCTTAGCTTAGGAATGTAACAGTAGGTGCACCCGTTGGAGCATCCTTCCGCAATCTTCAAATAAGCGTGAGAAGGCAGGGTCGAAACGAGGCGATGGCGAAAATTTTCTATCCGCTGTCCCGGATTGGAAATAAGGATTTTAGAATAAACCTGTTTCAAATTGCTCAACACAGATGGTACGTTTTCATAGTGAGCCGTACCAAAAAAATAATCCACTTCGGGCAATAGGGGTATCAGCTTCTTTCCATATCTTTGCACAAGGCAGCCACAAACAACGAGTTTTTTCTCAGGAGCTTTTTCTTTGATCTGAGCGAACTTCAGTATTGTGTCAATAGCTTCTTCAACAGCGCTTTCAAGGAAGGCACAAGTGTTTACGACAATAACATCAGCATCATCTGGACTATGAACGGGCAAATGCCCCTTGCTGGAAAATAAACCCAGAATACGCTCACTGTCGACAAGGTTCTTGAAACAACCAAGGCTTACGATAAAAACCTTCATTCATCGATACGATAGCACTGTGACTGAATCAATTCCCATATAACCGATAACGCAAAAAATGACACAGAAGGCGACCATCTTCCAAGTTTTTACCGATAATCTGCAGGTATTAAAAAACTCCGCAAAAATCGCACACTCGATGGCAAAGGGCACAAAACCGTTACCTTTTTCCTACTAACAGCTTCCTATTTCTGCTCAGATGAACATCCACTTCAATGAGCTGTGGAGTCAGGCGTAACGGCTTATGTTGCCTGACACCATTGGAGACAAGCCCCTTTAGTTGCCCACAGCTCATGAATCTATAACACTATAACTCGTTCGCGTGCACGCATACAAATAAGCAAATAAAATCATGTTAACAACCCTCTTCAGCCTCAAGTGAATTACTCCGCCCTTACGAACAGAGCTTCTGACGGAATTTGGTAGGCTATTCTTACCTATTCCCGCATGTAGCAGGAACTTTGTAGGTCTTTACCTTACCGTAAAAGATAAAAAAGCCGGCCTCTGGCAGCCGGCTCCAAATCCGCTATTACACTGTTACCCTTCAAGCCGTTTTTCTCAGGCGTTGCCACTCGACTCCCCGATTTCTTCCGAAACGAGCTCCATAATACACATCGGAGCACCATCCCCCCTGCGGTAACCCATCTTGACAATTCTTGTGTAACCGCCTGAACGATTGGCATACCTAGGAGCAATCTCTGCAAACAACCTATGTACCACCTTTTTGCTCCTAACAAATCCTAAGGCCTGGCGCCTTGCATGCAAGTCCCCTCGCTTTCCCAGCGTTATAAGCCAGTCAATCCAGGTGCGCAAATCCTTAGCTTTGGGAACAGTCGTATAAATTCTCTCATGCTCCAGAAGAGAAGTGGCCATATTCCGAAACATGGCCAACCTGTGCTCCGTCTTTCTCCCAAGTTTTCTTCCCGCCACTCTATGTCGCATAGCTTTCCTTTTCCCTTTCCTGTTCTAGTTTCTCCAGTTCCTCCCTGCTTGGAAACCCTTCTAGCTTCATACCAAGAGAAAGCCCCATCTCTGCAAGAATTTCTTTTATTTCATTGAGAGACTTCCTTCCAAAATTCTTCGTCTTGAGCATTTCAGATTCCGTCTTCTGAACGAGCTCTCCTATATAGCGAATGTCAGCATTTTTCAAGCAATTTGCCGACCTGACGGAAAGCTCAAGCTCATCCACCCTCCTGAACAGATTTTCGTTCCACTTGGGCTTTTCTTCTTCCTTCACCTCTACTTCAGGCTCCTCCGGCTCTTCAAAATTGATAAACACCGTGAACTGTTCTTTCAGAATCTTCGCTGCAAAAGCCACAGCATCTTCAGGGGTAACACTTCCATCTGTCCACACTTCCATTGTCAAGCAATCGTAATCCGTAACCTGGCCGACGCGAGCCTGGGTTACCGTATAGCTGACCTTTTTTATAGGGGAAAATATCGCATCCACCGGTATGGTCCCTATGGGAGCTTCAGGATCAGCTAGCTTACTGGCCGGTACATACCCCTTACCGGTCTTGACTATAAGCTCCATGTTGAGGTTAGCATCCCGAGCAGTGGTGCATATATATTGATCCGGATTCAATACCGTAACAAGATCACTTCCATGTATATCCGCCGCTGTGACAACACCTTCACCTTCTTTGCGAATGTAGAGCCTGACAGGTTCTTCGGTGTCCATTTTAAAGCGTACTTCTTTGAGATTCAAAATAATGTCCGTAACGTCTTCAACCACCCCAGGTATGCTAGAAAATTCATGCGCAATACCGTCTATTTTAATGCTTGTGATGGCTGCTCCACGCAATGAAGACAAGAGGACACGTCGTAAGGCATTCCCAAGCGTTATGCCAAACCCCCTTTCCAGAGGCTCACACACAAACTTGGCATACCTGGACGGATCTTCACCTTTTTCGATCCTCAAGCCCTTAGGTTTTATCAACTCTCGCCAGTTCTTTTCAATCTGCATGGTATGTATCCTCGCCGGCTTGTTTTTCTATCGAGACAACAAAAACCGGTTTCGAACACCCTTTCTACTTCAGGCGCTCGCCAACCGGTTCCAGAAAACTATTAAAGCGACCGCTACTTGGAGTAAAACTCCACTATCAGTTGCTCTTTCACCGGGATATTCATCTCTTCCCGGGTTGGATAATATTTGAAAACACCTTCGTAGGCTTCCTTATTCAGTTCAAGCCATGGAGGAACACCCCTTCGTGGCACGGCCTCCAGAGCTTCGTTTATTACCGCCATTTGTCGACTTTTCTCCCGCACTGCCACAACATCACCAGGCTTGAGAAGGTACGAGGGGATATCTACCCGCTTTCCGTTAACCATAATATGCCCATGACGCACAAGCTGCCTTGCCTGAGCTCTGGACTGAGCAAATCCCAAGCGGTAAACGGTGTTATCTAATCGTCGCTCGAGAAGAATCAGAAAGTTCGTACCTGTCACACCTTTTTGTCTATCAGCCTCTTTGAAATAGCGCTTGAACTGCTTTTCGCAAAGGCCATACATTCTTTTAAGTTTCTGCTTCTCCCTCAGTCGAATGCCGTAGTCAGACATTTTAGTTCGCAAGCGCCCATGCCCATGCTGCCCTGGAGCATAACTTCTACGCTCGTAGGCACACTTATCACTGTAACACCGCTCACCCTTCAGGTAGAGCTTCATGTTTTCTCGACGACACAACCTGCAAACCGGTCCAGTGTATCGAGCCAAGGTTATTTCCTCCTTTCACACACGACGACGTTTTGGTGGTCTACATCCGTTATGGGGGATAGGTGTAACGTCCTTAATTGCTACAATGTTTAACCCCGCTGCTTGAAGGGCTCTGAGGGCAGCTTCTCTGCCAGATCCCGGACCTTTTATATGGACTTCCACATTTTGCAATCCGTGCTCCATCGCCTTTTTCGCCGCAGCTTCAGCAGCTACCTGAGCAGCAAAGGGAGTGGATTTCCTCGAACCCTTAAACCCCTGAGTACCACCGCTAGCCCAGGCGATGGTATTACCACTCATGTCTGTTATCGTAACGATAGTATTATTAAAGGTTGACTGAATATGAGCAATTCCGTTTTGAATATTTTTCTTTTCCTTCTTCCGCCTAGGGCCACCATGCCTAGCCATTCAATCTCCTCCCGAAACCTCAAGACTTCTTCCTTTTACCGATAACGGATCTTCTGGGTCCCTTCCGAGTGCGGGCATTGGAATGGGTTCTCTGACCGCGAACAGGCAATCCCCTTCTATGGCGCAACCCTCGATAGCACCCCATATCCATCAACCGCTTGATGTTCATTGAAACTTCAGCTCGAAGATCCCCTTCAACCTTGTACTGAGTATCGATAATCCGCCTTAGAGTAGTGATCTGTTCATCAGTAAGATTATCAGTTTTGATATTAGGGTCGATCTGTGCCTGTTCCAAAATTTTCTTCGACGTTGTTCTCCCAATTCCATAGATGTAAGTTAGCGCTATTTCAATCCTCTTGTTTTTAGGCAAATCCACTCCAGCAATTCGTGCCAAAGCTCTTCCTCCTGTTAACCCTGTCTTTGTTTGTGCCTGGGGTTTTCACAAATCACCCGCACTGAACCGTGCCTTTTAATTATTTTACATTTTTTGCATATCTTCTTAACGGAACTTCGAACCTTCATTCTCAACCCCCCCGAAGGTAATCAAGATTTCGCTCTGTACACAATCCTACCCCTTGTCAAATCATACGGAGACAATTCCACCGTTACCTTATCGCCCGGAAGTATTCTGATAAAGTGCATTCTCATTTTCCCGGATATATGAGCCAACACCTTGTGTCCATTGGGCAACTCCACCCGGAACATGGCATTGGGTAACGTTTCCACTACAGTACCTTCAACTTCTATGGCATCCTCTTTCGGCATGCCCTCTCGACTCCTTCTTAAAATTTTTCCAAAACCTCAAAAAGTTTATTTTACCTGTAAGATTTTTTCCTGTCAAAAAAAACGACCTTTTCCTCATCGTAAGGTAAACTCAAAATTTCAGGACCCTCGGGAAGGATAGCTATCGTATGCTCATAATGAGCCGACAGCTTTCCATCTTTCGTAACGGCAGTCCACTTATCAGGCAAAATCTTTATGTCCGCCGTTCCTTCGTTTATCATCGGTTCAATCGCCAAAACCATCCCGGCTTTCAGTTTCACACCTCGACCCGGGGGACCATAATTAGGTATCTGAGGACTCTCGTGAAGATGCCTTCCTATCCCATGTCCAACGAACTCGCGAACCACCGAATACCCATGTTTTTCCACATAGCTCTGAATGGCATGCGAAATATCAGAAAGCCTGTTCCCAACACGAGCTTTATCTATACCGCGATACAAAGATGTTTCCGTAACCTTACAAAGCCTCCACGCCCGTTCATTAATCTTTCCAACCGGCACCGTAATAGCTGCATCCCCGTAAAAACCATCATAAACTACCCCAAAATCAAGGCTAATGATGTCTCCCTCCCGCAAAACCTTTTTCTTGGAAGGCAAACCGTGTACGATCTCGTCATTAACGGATGTGCATAAAGCAAAGGGGTATCCCCGATACCCCTTAAAAGCTGGCTTAACTCCCTTTTTAGCAGCTAACTCTTCGCTTATTCGGTTCAAATCCCAGGTCGTTACCCCCGGCTCCACCTCCTCTTTGAGCCGCAATAAAATCTCTGCAACTACCTGGCAAGCCCTTTTTATCTTATCGATTTCTTCACGCGTCTTTAAGATTATCAACGCTCAGACACCACCACTTTAGCCAAGTACCGCCACTATGCGGTTGAAAATTTCATCAATGGAACCAACCCCATCTATGCGGCGAAGCTTACCCTGTTTTTCATAATATTCTATCAGAGGTTCTGTCTGTTCCTTATAAACCTTCAAACGAGACTTAACCGTTTCTTCGTTGTCATCATCACGCTGATACAGCTCACCTCCACACTTATCACAAACGCCATCTTTCTTGGGCGGATCAAAAATCACATGATACCCAGCACCACATTGACGGCAAGTTCTACGCCCCGTAAGCCGCTTGACCAATTCATCCTCGGGAACTTCTATGCACACCACATGATCAATCTTTTGCCCTAGCTCGGAAAGCATCTTATCAAGGGTCTCTGCCTGACTAACATTACGAGGAAATCCATCGAGCATGTAACCTTTTTTACAATCATCCTGCTGTATCCGCTCTTTTACAAGCCCCACGACAACTTCATCAGGAACAAGCTGACCTGCGTCCATATACTTCTTTGCCTCAAGGCCAAGGGGAGTTCCCGCCTGCACCGCGGCCCTCAGCATATCACCGGTGGAAATCTGCGGAATTCCATATCTGTCTATCATTCTCTTAGCTTGAGTTCCTTTTCCAGCACCCGGCGGTCCCAACAAAATGATATTCATCTTCCAGTCCTCCTGTTGTTGCTCTTAACGCCTGCCCACGATTTTACCCTGTTTTAAAAAGCCTTCGTAATGACGCGTCAACATGTGAGCTTCTATCTGCGCCACCGTATCAAGGGCAACACCGACTACAATTAAAAGTGCCGTACCACCAAAATAGAAAGGTACGTTGAAATGGCGAATCAATATCTGTGGCAAAATACAAACTGCCGATACATAGAGAGCCCCACCTAAAGTGATGCGGCTCAAAACCTTGTCAATGTACTCAGCCGTTGCCTTACCTGGCCTTATACCTGGAATAAACCCTCCGTACTTTTTCATATTGTCAGCAACGTCTACGGGATTAAACACTATCGCCGTATAAAAGTAGCAGAAAAATATGATAAATCCAACATAAAGAACACTGTACAGCCAGTGACCTGGCGATAAAGCCGCGGCCACAGCTTTTAATGTCGGATGAGGAACAAAATTAGCAATCGTTGCAGGAAACATTATGAGAGAAGAAGCGAAAATAGGGGGAATAACGCCAGAAGTATTTATCTTCAACGGAATGTGTGTACTCTGCCCTCCGTACACCCTTCGACCCACAACTCTGCGAGCATATTGTACCGGAATCCGCCTCTGGCCCCTTTCCATAAAAACAATAAAGCCAACCACGAACACCATGAGAACCAACAAGATCAGCCCTCTGAAAAGGCTCATCTCTCCTGTTTCCATAAGCCTCAAAGTATTACCAAAGGCTCCTGGCATTCCGGCCACAATCCCAGCAAATATGATGAGAGAAATTCCATTCCCTATGCCGCGCTCTGTTATTTGCTCACCTAGCCACATTATAAAGGCCGTCCCTGATGTGAGGGTAATCACCGTCATCAATCTGAACCCCCAACCGGGATTAATAACAACAGCCTCTCCTCCTGGACCAGTCATTCCCTCCAAGCCAAAAGCTATTCCAAACCCCTGTATTATGCTCAAAAGCACCGTGCCATAACGGGTGTATTGAACGATCTTTTTTCGGCCTGCTTCTCCTTCCTTGCTAAGCTGATCCAAGTAAGGGATCACAACAGTAAGAAGCTGAAGAATAATGGAGGCGCTGATGTAAGGCATTATACCAAGGGCAAACACCGAAAGGCGCCTCATGGCGCCCCCTGAGAACATATCAAAAAGTCCAAGCAACGTACCCTGGCCGGCGTTAAAAAAGGCATTTAGGGCTTCTGCATTTATTCCAGGCGTGGGAATATGAACGCCCACACGATAGACAGCAAGCAACAAAAAAGTTACCCAAATGCGTCGTTTAAGCTCAGGAATTTTACCAATATTTTGAAAACCTGTTAGCATTCACCTGCCTCTCTGCTATTCTATAATCAGCACCTCACCCCCTACAGATTGAACCTTCTTAACGGCCGATTCACTGGCTTTATGAACCCTAATCTTCACCGGATGCTGGAGTTCACCTTCTGCCAGGAGCTTTATCCCATGCTTAACCTTCTTTACCAGTCCGACCTTTTTTAACTCCTCCGGTCCAATTTCGCTATTCTCAGGAAACCTGTTCAAATCACGTACGTTAACCACCGCATATTCCTTACGGAAGATATTTTTAAATCCCCGCTTGGGAATCCGCCTGATAAGAGGCATTTGGCCTCCCTCAAACCACGGTGGTATTTTTGCTCCGGATCTTGCCTTTTGACCTTTATGTCCCTTGCCGGCCGTCTTCCCCCATCCAGAACCAGGCCCACGACCTACCCTCTTGCGAACCTTACGTGATCCAGGAGCTGGTGCCAGATCATGTAATCTCAACGGCGTCATATCTACATCCCCTTTCTTACTTTCCTTCAATATCACTAACTTCTTCAACATCAACCAGATGCACCACCTTCTTCACTGCCCCCACTATTGTCGGAGTGGCGTACAACACCCTGCTTTTGTTAAGTTTGGTCAACCCCAGAGCTCGTAATATCCGCCTGTGTTTCTTTGGACGCCCTATGGGACTCTTGACCAATGTCACCCGAATAGGCCTGGCCATATCATGTCCTCCTGCTAACTAACGCAATATTTCCTCAACCGTCTTACCGCGAATACGTGCAACTTCCTCAGGACTACGCAAAGCTTTCAACCCTTCCATTGTAGCTTTGAGCACATTATGAGGATTCCTCGAACCTATGCACTTTGTAAGGATGTCGGTAACCCCTGCAGCTTCCATCACCGCACGAACAACGCCGCCTGCTATAACCCCAGTACCAGATGATGCCGGCCTCATTACCACCTTGGACGCCCCAAATATGCCTTCTATCTCATGGGGAATTGTGCCATTGATAAGGGGTATCGTAATCATATTTTTCTGCGCGGCTTCCATTCCCTTACGAATAGCCTCCGGCACCTCTTTGGCTTTTCCGAGCGCAAACCCAACTCTTCCATTTCCGTCACCTACAACAACAAGTGCGCTAAAAGAAAAACGCCTCCCACCTTTGACCACTTTCGCAACACGGTTGATATAAACCACACGGTCTATCAGCTGAAGATCCTGTATTTCACTACCTGCCTGCCGTGTCAAAGCCTCGCCTCCTCTCTAAAATTCCAGCCCTGCTTCCCTTGCGCCCTCTGCCACGGCTCGAACCCTGCCGTGATACATGTAACCGTTACGATCGAAAACCACCCTAGAAATACCCTTATCTTTTGCTCTCTTGCCAATAAGTTCCCCAACCTTCCGAGCTTTTTCTACTTTGCCGGAAACCTCGCTTATAGCCTCTCTGAGTTCGGTATCCAGGGTCGAAGCAGCTACAAGGGTACATCCTCTGTCGTCATCAATTATCTGGGCGTAAGTATGTTTATTGCTCCTGAAAACACATAATCGAGGTCTCTCTGCCGATCCTTTTATTTTCTTGCGAATACGTTTCTTTCTTCTAAGCCAGGCTTCCCGTTTCTTAATCACAGACGTTATCATCTATAAAAACTCCCCCACACCAACTATTTACCACCGGCTTTTCCAACCTTTCTTCTAACTTCTTCACCTACGTAACGAATCCCTTTTCCCTTGTATGGCTCTACGGGTCTAAGCGCTTTTATTCTTGCCGCAGTCAAGCCAAGTATTTCTTTATCGGCCGATTCAAGCTTAATTACCGTTTGCTTGTCTACTGTGGCCTTGACACCCTGAGGAAGCTTAAATTCAACAGGGTGAGAATAACCAAGGGACAAAGATATCACATCCTTTTTTAGTTCAGCTCGATATCCCGTACCGACAATTTGAAGCTCCTTCGTAAACCCCGTATGCACCCCGGTTACCATGTTGTTTATCAGGGCTCTAACCAGCCCATGATACGCCCTAGCCTGCCGGGTTCCAACTCTAGGCGTCACCCGAATTTCATCATTTTCTACAATAATTTCCACTTCCGCCGGAAACTCACGACTCAGCGTCCCATTGGGACCTTCTACCGTGAGCCTCTGCCCTTCCAGCTTAACCTTAACCTTAGGTGGAATCTTAACTGGAACCTTTCCCACACGGGACATAACCCGTCTCCTTTCCTTCTACCAGATAGCACATAAGAGTTCGCCGCCAACTCTCCTTTTTCTGGCTTCCTTGTCAGTTAATATACCTTGCGAAGTAGAAAGAATCGCAATTCCGAGGCCGTTCAGGACACGTGGAATTTCATCACATCCCACATACACTCGACGGCCTGGTTTGCTAATACGCTTAAGCCCCATGATGGCGGCACGCCTATTCTCATCGTACTTTAAATGAATCCTTATAATCCCCTGCTTATTATCCTTGATATACTTATAATGTTTTATATAGCCCTCTTCTTTCAGAATCCTCGTAATACTCAACTTCATCTTAGATGCAGGTATATCTACCTTGTCATGCCTTGCCATCTGGGCGTTGGCTATCCGCACCAGAAAATCGGCTATTGGATCAGTCATTACCATGCGGCCAAACTCCTTGCTTTTTTCTCACCAGCTTGCTTTCCTGACTCCGGGCAACTCGCCGTTCAAAGCCATCGTACGGAAACAAATCCTGCACATGCCAAACTTTCGCAAAAAAGCCCTTGCACGACCACAAAGAGGACATCTATTGTACGCCCTGACCTTAAACTTAGGCTTTCTCTGAGCCTTAACCATCAAAGCCTTACGTGCCAATGCCTATCCCTCCTCTTCTATCCTATGCTCTAAACGGCATCCCGAAGCCTTCAAGCAAAGCTCGAGCTTCCTCGTCGGTTTCAGCAGTAGTAACAATCGTCACATTTAGCCCTTTAATCTTGTCCACCTTGTCGTAATCAATCTCGGGAAAAATAATATGTTCCCTGATGCCTAACGTATAATTACCTCTACCATCAAACGACCTAGGGGATACCCCTCGAAAATCTCGAATCCGCGGCAGAGCAACATTTATTAGCTTATACATAAAATCATACATCCTGCCTCGCCTTAGCGTAACCATACACCCGATGGGCATCCCTTTACGAAGTTTAAAGGCTGCTATACTTTTGCGCGCACGAGTTATTACGGGCCTCTGACCACTGATAAGTGCAAGATCTTCTGAAGCCGTCTCCAGAATCTTGGGGTTTTGTATTGCTTCCCCTAGCCCCATATTAAGAACAATCTTTTCAAGTCTTGGAACCTGCATGGGGCTCTTATACCTAAACCTTTCCATCAACATCGGGCGAATTTCGTCAAAATAAACCTGCCTGAGTCTCGACATCAGCTCCTCCAGCTCGGTGGACGTCATCCGTCGATGACCTCAGAGCACTTTTTACAATACCTGTGCTTCGTACCGTCATCGAGGATCTTATAGCCCACCCTCGTTGGTTTGCTACACTTGGGACAAACAAGCATCACATTTGAAATATGTATTGGTGCTTCTCTCTCGAGAATACCACCTTCCTGAGAATGAGGACCCGGGCGTAGGTGACGTTTCACCATATTTAGCCTTTCTACAAGTACCCTGTCCTTTTTACGAATAACCCTCAACACCTTGCCGGTTTTACCCTTTTCCTTACCGGCAATGACCATAACAATATCATCCTTTTTTATCTTGAACTTTTTTTCATACTTCGGCACAGAGGCCGCTTTTTTTCTGGCCATTTTCCACTTCCCCCTCCTACAGGACCTCGGGAGCCAAGGAAACGATCTTCATAAAATTCTTCGCCCGCAGCTCCCTAGCGACGGGTCCAAAAATTCGAGTTCCGATAGGCTCACCGGCACTGTTAATCAGCACAGCAGAGTTATCATCAAACTTGATGTACGACCCGTCCGGTCGTCTGACCTCTTTCTTCGTCCTCACCACAACGGCTCGAACCACATCTCCCTTTTTAACCTTTGAATTAGGCAACGCTTCTTTTACCGATACTACGATAACATCCCCAACCGTTGCATACCTGCGCTTACTCCCGCCAAGAACTCGAATACAATACAGACGCTTCGCTCCAGAATTATCAGCGGCATTCAGCTGCGTTTCTTGCTGGATCATTGCTCACACCCCCACACTATGCACTATCATCAGTGCCTGTTGACAGGCGCTGTAAAATCCTCACAACACGCCACCGCTTGGTTTTACTCAAAGGACGAGTCTCTTCAATGAGGACCTTATCGCCAGTCCGACACAGGTTCTTCTCATCATGAGCCTTGAATTTTTTGCGTCGACGCACATATTTCCTGTATTTGGGATGCAGAACAAGCCTCTCCACCAGAACCGTAACTGTCTTATCCATTTTATCGCTAACCACAACGCCAACCCGACTTTTCCTGTGGCTTACCTTCTTATCCATACCTTACTATCCCCTCGCCTGCTCCGACTCACGTTGTTTCTCACGAAGCACCGTTAACACCCGGGCAATATCTTTCTTCGTTTTCTTCAACTGAGCTGTATTTTGAAGCTGCCCGGCCGAGTGTTGTATCTTCAGGTTAAACAAACTTTCTCGAAGCTCCCTTAATTTCTCGTGTAACTCCTGCTCAGTCAATTGCCTTAACTCACTTGCTTTCATAGCACATCCTGCCTCGTAACGAATCTGGTGGCTATAGGTAACTTATGAGATGCCAATCGAAAAGCCTCTCTCGCAACTTCCTCGGACACACCCTGAATCTCGTAGAGAATCCTTCCTGGCTTAATCACAGCTACCCAGCCTTCAGGGGATCCTTTTCCCTTCCCCATTCGAGTCTCAGCTGGTTTTTTGGTAATCGGCTTATCAGGAAAAACCCTAATCCAAACCTTACCACCTCTTTTTATATGACGGGTAATGGCAATTCGCGCAGCTTCTATTTGCTTTGCCGTAAGCCAACCACACTCCAACGCCTTTAAGCCGTAATCACCAAAACTAACCTTATTCCCCCGATAAGCGGTGCCCTTCATCCGCCCTTTTTGTCTCTTGCGATACTTTACCCTTTTAGGTGCAAGCATGGCTTTCTTCCCTCACTTTCGAAAAGGACATAAAGATTTTTAACTCAGAACTTCGCCCTTGAATATCCAGACTTTTACACCTATGACACCATAAGTAGTCTTTGCCACTGCCGTGCCGTAATCAATGTCCGCTCGTATTGTGTGTAAGGGCACTCGTCCTTCCCTGTACCACTCACGGCGAGCCATCTCCGCCCCGCCTAACCTCCCTGCACAGGCCACCTTAATTCCCTTAGCACCCGCCTTAAGAGCCGCAGAAACCGCCCTTTTCATCGCACGCCTGAAAGCCACACGGCGTACCAACTGCAAGGCTATATTTTCCGCAACCAAGGTAGCGTCGAGTTCAGGACGACGAACTTCCTTTATGTCAATAACAAATTCCCGCGGAAACTTCTTTTCCAGATCGGCCCTCAAGGCTTCAATCTCAATACCCTTCTTACCGATCACTATGCCGGGTCTGGCCGTATGGATGATTACCTTAACCTTGTTCCCAGCTCGCTCTATTTCAATACGGGATATCCCCGCGTGATAGAGCCGATTTTTTATGAGTTCCCGGATTCGCTTGTCTTCAGTGGCCAGCTTTGCATAATCTTTTTCCGAGAACCACTTAGAGTCCCACGTCTTAATGATGCCGAGCCGAAACCCCTTTGGATGAACTTTTTGACCCAAGCCTCACACCTCCCTCATTATTCCTCGGCTACCACCACCGTAATATGACTCGTCCTTCTTACAATCGGCCTAACCCGGCCCATAGCCCTTGCTCTCCAGCGCCGCAGGCGAGGTCCCTCGTTAACGTAAATTTCCTTCACAAAAAGTGTATCCACATCCATCATCTTCGTGTTTTCTGCATTGGCAACCGCCGATGCCAGCGTTTTATAAATGAACCGCGCCGCCTTACGCTTTCTGGTAAACCTCAGAATACGATAAGCCTCATCCACACTCTTGCCTCTTATGAGATCGGCCACTAGCCGAGCTTTCCTGGGAGATATCCGCACATATTTCGTTACAGCTCTAGCTTCCATTATTTCTTCCCTTTGACCTTAGATTTCTTATCCCCAGCATGACCATAAAACGTTCTCGTCGGTGCAAATTCACCCAGCTTATGTCCTATCATGTTCTCCGTTATGTAAACGGGTATAAACTTTCGCCCATTATGAACAGCTATCGTCAGCCCTACAAACTCTGGAACAATGGTTGATCTACGGGACCAGGTTTTAATGACCTTACGATCTCCCGTCTGTTTTGCCTTTAACACCTTTTTCATAAGGTGATCATCAACAAAAGGTCCCTTCTTCAACGAACGCGGCACAGTTCCCTCCTTGGCACCAAATTACTTCCTTCTACGAATTATAAACTTATCACTGGGTTTATTGGGCTTTCGGGTTCTGTATCCCTTGGTAGGCACACCCCAAGGGGTACAGGGATGACGACCGCCCGAGCTCCTTCCTTCACCACCACCCATGGGATGATCAACAGGGTTCATTGCAACACCGCGCACATGAGGACGGCGGCCACGCCACCTGTTCCTGCCCGCTTTTCCAATGGAAACGTTGATGTGATCTATATTACCAACCTGACCTATGGTAGCTTTGCACTCGGCAAGAACCATGCGCATCTCTCCCGAAGGAAGCCTCAAAATGGCATACTTACCTTCCTTTGCCATAAGCTGCACCGATGTTCCGGCCGCTCGAGCCAGCTGTCCACCTTTACCTGGCTGCAATTCAACATTATGAACAACTGTTCCAATAGGAATAGCCTTCAAGCGCAGACAGTTACCCGGTTTTATATCGGCCTGATCGCTGGTAATTACCGTATCCCCCGGTTTTAACCCCACGGGTGCTATTATGTACCGCTTTTCCCCATCAGCATAATGCAACAATGCAATATTGGCCGAACGATTGGGATCATATTCTATACCGGCCACCTTAGCGGGTATGTTCTCTTTGTCCCTGCGAAAGTCAATTATGCGATAAAGCCTCTTATGACCACCACCTCGATGCCACGCTGTAATCCGGCCGTAGTTATTTCTACCGCCTGTCTTCTTCAGCGGCCTCAGTAGGCTCTTTTCCGGTTCCTTCTTCGTAATTTCTTCAAAGGTCAGGTAGGTCTGGAACCGTCGTCCCGGAGATGTCGGTTTTACCTTTTTAATGCCCATAAGCCGTTACACTCCTTCGAAGAATTCCACACGCTGTCCGGGTTTTATGGTAACAATCGCTTTTTTCCAGTCGGGTCTTTTAGTCCAGTAACGACCGACCCTTTTTCTTTTACCCTTCATATTTATGGTGCGGACGCTGATGACGTTGACCTTGAATATCTGTTCAACAGCCTTTTTAATTTCAATCTTATTGGCTCTGCGATCCACTTCAAAATGAAGCTTGTTATATTTTTCTTTCTGTTCCAAGCTTTTCTCAGTAAGGATCGGTCTTTTAATTATCTCGTATGCCTTCAGTATATCGCTCATCTTCCCAGGAACTCCTCTATTTTTTGAATTGATCCCCGGGTAAGAACCAGGTGGTGATAGTTCAAAATATCATAAACGTTAAGTCCTTCGCTTCTGAGCACCTTAACTCTTGGAACATTTCGTGCCGACTTTTCCAGCACTTCATCTTTTTCCGGTATTACAACGAGCGGCTTATCCCATTGAAACCTTCTCAAAATGCCCACGAAGTCCCGCGTCTTTATCCGGTCAAGCTTTAATTCATCCAGCACGGTCAGTTCAGAATCTCTCAACTTCTGAGAAAGCGCCATTCTCAACGCCAAACGCCTTACCTTCTTAGGAACCTTCATCTCATACGATCTCGGCCTTGGACCGTGTACTATGCCTCCACCGCGCCACAGTGGAGATCGGATTGAACCAGCCCTAGCCCTACCGGTCCCCTTTTGCCTCCAGGGTTTCCTACCTCCACCAGACACTTCAGCCCGCGTTTTTGTCTTGGCTGTTCCGGCGCGACGTTTCGCCAACTGATAAAGCACCACTTGATGCAAAACATGAATCTTTAAGGGCACGTTGAATATATCATCTCTCAAATTAACCTGGCCTACCACTTCTCCCAATGTGTTATAAACATCCACAGTCGGCATAATTAAACCTCGATATTTCTCTTCTATTTGACTCTATTAGTCTTGCGAATGAGAATAATCCCATTACGAGCCCCGGGAACCGCACCCTTCACTAAAACTACATTGTCTTCCGGCCGAATATCCACAACCTTTAAATTCAGTACGGTAATGCGCTCATTACCGTAATGACCGGCCATCTTTTTGCCCTTAATGACTCGACCCGGAAAAGTGGCACACCCGGTAGATCCCGGCTCGCGAATGTTCTTGCAACCGTGGGTCATTGGGCCTCTGCTAAAACCCCATCGTTTTATCGTGCCGGAAAACCCTCTACCCTTTGTCCTGCCCACGACATCAACACGCTGACCAATTTGAAATACCTCTTCCGCCCTGATCTCCTGCCCCACTTCGAAATTGCCAACGTCCGGAACTCGAAATTCCCGCAAAACGGCAAAAAATCTATCCCGACCGCTCTTTTCAACAGCTTCGCGCATATGTCCCTGCAAAGGACGCGTTACATTTTTCGCCTTCTTCTCTCCAAAACCCAGTTGAACGGCCTGATATCCGTCACGCTCTAGGGTTTTTACCTGTGTGACAACACACGGTCCAACTTCTAAAACTGTTACGGGAACAACTGTTCCATCTTCAGCGAATATTTGCGTCATTCCCAGCTTACGTCCAATCAGTCCGCTAATCATGGCTCCGTGCTCTCTTTTTTTAAGACTTTATCTCCACATCAATGCCAGCAGAAAGGTCCAGCTTCATCAACGAATCTATAGTCTGCTGCGTGGGCTCAAGTATGTCTATAAGTCGTTTATGCACCCGTATTTCGAACTGCTCCCGAGATTTTTTATTAACATGAGGTGATCGCAATACCGTGTAACGATGAATCTTCGTCGGTAACGGTATAGGTCCCGCTACTCTGGCACCTGTCTTATGAGCTGTTTCGACTATCTCTCGTGCTGCCTGATCCAGCAACCTGTGATCATATGCTTTTAACCGGATGCGTATTCTTTCACCCGTATCCATGGCCTATCCTTCGCCTCCAAAGAAGCCCACTTACTCAATAATTTCGGTAATAACGCCTGCTCCTACGGTGCGACCACCTTCACGTATCGCAAACCGAAGTTCCTTCTCCAATGCCACAGGCGTAATCAGCTCAACTTCCATATTCACATTATCCCCA
>Ga0190313_1000318_pt1 | contig 29705 bp, 32 predicted proteins | sample 4870071011_MG_FD_169989 | JGI IMG/M metagenome (GOLD analysis project Ga0190313, IMG submission 169989) | Hydrothermal vent sediment bacterial communities from Southern Trench, Guaymas Basin, Mexico - 4870-07-10-11_MG | ecosystem: Environmental > Aquatic > Marine > Hydrothermal vents > Sediment ... | reverse complement strand
ACAGCTGCTGGTCTGTTCGTCAGCGGTGCTGGCTATGTGGCTTGGAAATCTGGGGCTCCCGGACTGCCAGTATTTGCGCTATCCACATTTGCGATGATGTTTCTGGTTCCCTTTGTGTTTTCAAGGCTTTTTAAGGACGGTAGAGGTTAGCTCCCTAACGACATTATTTCAATCTCTTCACAGCCCAATTATAGAGCAGCACTGCAATCACCAACATGCCGAAGCTGCCAAGGGCAAGCCAGAGCACATCGGGCATTATCTCGCTTGCAGGTCTGTGATAAAGCTCAAGCAACCTTAAGTCCTTCAAAGCCCTACCCAATGGGAAGTAATTCGCTATCGGCCTCGCCCACTCTGGAAGGATGCTCTCAGGGACAACTATGGCCGCTAAAGCCAGTAGAGGCATCGAAACCAAGTTGACTATTGCATTTGTTGCCTTTATGCTCCTCGTTCCCATGGCTATAGCCAGTCCAAGGCTCATCGAAAACACTGCAGCTATAAAGATTATCAGCCAGCCAAGAGGACTTGGAAATACCGTTTCTCCAAAGGCAAGCTTTGCATAGGTTATTCCGATGAATATGCTTACCATTATTGTAATGAACGTTGAGAGCATCTTGCCGATTAGGAAGTCCCAAGCAGTCGCAGGTGAGGCAACTATTCTTCTGAGAGTTCCCCTCTCTATCTCCTCAAGTGTTCCAGCCCCTATGCTGAGCATTGTAGCGAAGAGGAACTGGATTCCTATAAAGCTCGTAACATAGAACTGAATCGCTGAAGCTGTCTCTCCTTTAACTTCCTTCTCTTCAAACACCAGCGGATTTACCATTGCAAGAAGATGCTCTTTGATTTCCTCTATGCTAATTGGAATATCCTTTGGCATGTATCTCTCCATATACTGGAATGTAATTTCAATGCTCTTTTCCTGCATTCTCTTCTCGAATTCAGAGAAGAAGCCTTTTATTGCCCCACTGACAATTTGATAGTTCTGCGGGTCACTCTTATCAAAATAAACGTAAACCCTTGCCTGCAGTCCTCTCGTTATGTTTGCCCCGAAGCCCTTCGGAAACACTATCAGTGCATCAATTCTTCCATGCTCCAGCGCATCAACTCCAGAGCTTTCGCTTGGATATGTTTTGATGTTAAAGATGTGAACCCCCTCGATAGTCACGTTTTCCATTATTTTCACAACATCATAAGCTGTAAATGGTGTAGTCTCGTTGAAGTAAACCACTCCAACGGCTATCGTTATTGGTGGATTTTCTCCTCCCCAAATGCCTCCTAATAAAGTTATCCACATGAGAGGGAACACAAAAATCCAGAATATGACCATCTTTTCCCTCCTAATCTCTTTCAAATCTTTCAAAATTATGCCTTTAATTGCTCTCAGCTTCATTCCAATCCCCTCCCCGTGAGCTTTAGGAAGACATCTTCAAGGGTTGGTTCTTCAACTTTTACAGCCTTAATTTCACTGCCCTGAGAAATTAGAACCTCAACAATTCTTGGAAGAGACTCTCTTGGGTTCTTAACTTGAATCCTCAAAATGCCATCCTTCTCAATTAGCCTTGGAAACTCCTCCCTGAGTTTTTCAATCCCTTTAAGAAGGCCTTCGACTTGGATTATGCTCTCCTCTCCAATCAAGGCTTTCAGCTCGTCCGCAGTTCCAATCGCTATAATTTTCCCTTCATTCATTATCGCAATTCTATCAGCTAAAGCCTCAGCCTCTTCCATGTAATGAGTAGCTAGGAGAATTGTCTTTCCCTCCTCCTTAAAGCTCTCTATTAGCTCCCAGAGCTTTCTCCTTGAGGGAACATCAAGCCCTGTTGAGGGCTCATCAAGTATTAGGATATTTGGGTCATACAATAGCGAAATTGCCAGGTTCAGCCTTCTCTTAAATCCTCCGCTCAGCTCTTTTGCTTTCTTCTTAGCCGGCAGTTCAAAGCGCTCAATTAGCGCATTAATTTTATCCTTTGGAGCATCATACAAATCAGCGTAAAACTCAAGGTTTTCCTTAACCGTCAGTAAATCATAAGCTATGCTTTCCTGAGGAACATAGCCTATAAGCCGTGCGGTCTTCTTGCTGAGCTTCTCTCCAAAGACTCTGATTTCTCCTCTATCATAGCTTAAGCCCTCAGCAAGAATCCTTATCAGAGTTGTTTTTCCAGCACCATTAGGACCCAATAAAGCGAAAATCTCTCCTTCTTTTATCTCCAGGCTAACCCCTCGCAAAGCTTTTACATCCCCATAACTTTTCCACAAATCCTTAATCTCTATCGCATTCATGCTTTCACCTGGATTAAAATTCACGTTGGTATATATAAGTGGCGGGGAAATTCTGAATTTCAGAAGATTTATAACTCTCCCAACGCTCACTCTCTTAGAGGTGATAGCATGGAAGAGTTAGTTTTAAAGTACGCGCTCATCAATGCAATTCAGCACGGTGGAAAAGCTAATCCTAAGGCAGTCATAGGCAAAGTTCTCGGCAGCCATCCAGAGCTGAGACCAAAAGTTAGGGAGATAGTCCCTCTTGTAAATAAGGTGGTTGAAGAGGTTAACAAGATGAGCATAGAAGAGCAGGAGACAAAGCTCAGGGAAATTTATCCAGAGTTCTTTGAGAAAAAAGAAGAAAAGCACGAGGAAAAGAAAGGGTTACCTCCTCTTCCCAAAGCTGAGAAGGGTAAAGTAGTTACAAGATTTGCTCCAAATCCTGATGGAGCTTTCCACTTAGGAAACGCTCGTGCGGCCATTTTAAGCCACGAATATGCGAGAATGTACGATGGCAAGTTCATATTGAGATTTGATGACACTGATCCAAAAGTGAAGAGACCCGAGCCCATCTTTTATGAGTGGATAATCGAGGATTTAAAATGGCTCGGCTTCAAGATTGATGAAATCCATTACGCCAGCGACAGACTTGAGATTTATTACAAGTATGCTGAAGAGCTTATAAAGATGGGCAAAGCCTATGTTTGTACCTGCAAGCCAGAGGAATTCAGAAAGCTCAGAGATGCCGGAAAGCCATGTCCGCATCGTGATGAACCCGTTGAGATTCAGCTCGAAAAATGGGAGAAGATGCTTGACGGAACTTATAAAGAAGGAGAAGCTGTTGTTAGAATAAAAACCGATTTAAACCATCCAAATCCAGCCGTAAGAGATTGGCCTGCTTTAAGGATAATTGACAATCCAGATCATCCCAGAACTGGGGATAAATACAGGGTTTGGCCACTTTATAATTTTGCATCAGCTATTGATGACCATGATCTCGGTGTAACTCACATCTTCAGAGGACAGGAGCATGCCGAGAATGAGACAAGGCAGAGATACATCTATGATTATTTCGGCTGGGAGTATCCAGTAACTGTTCATCATGGTAGATTGTCAATTGAGGGAGTAATTCTGAGCAAATCAAAGACAAGAAAGGGAATTCAGGAGGGCAAGTACTTAGGCTGGGATGACCCAAGATTAGGAACAATTAGAGCGCTAAAGAGAAGAGGAATTCTTCCAGAAGCAATAAGGGAACTGATTATAAGCGTTGGGCTCAAGAGGAGTGACACAACCATAAGCTGGGACAACTTGGCTGCGATAAATAGAAAGCTGATTGACCCAGTTGCAAACCGCTATTTCTTCGTTGCTGACCCAATTCCAATGTATATCAAAGGCTTTGAGGAAGAATTCACTGCAAAAGTTCCACTCCATCCAGACCATCCAGAGAGAGGATACAGAAAGCTCAGATTCATACCAGGAAACCCGGTTTATGTGTCAAAGGACGATTTGGAGCTGCTTAAGAAGAGTGAATATATAAGGCTCAAAGACCTCTTTAATGTTAAGCTCCTTGAGGTTAGTGAAGAGAAAATAGTTGCAGAGTTTGACAGCATTGAATATGAAAAAGCGAGAGAACACAGATGGCACATGATTCACTGGGTTCCAGAAGGAAAAGAGTGTGAAGTTATAATTCCAGAAGGAGATGAGCTTATAGTCAAGAAAGGTCTGCTTGAGAAAGATGCAGATGTCAAAGTGAATGACATAGTGCAGTTCGAGAGATTCGGCTTTGTCAGGATTGATGCCATTGAAAATGGAGTTGTTAAGGCAATATTTGCCCATAAGTGATTTTTGTTTTTAACTTTAACTTTTTCCTTCATAAAATTCCTTGATAAATTCTTTTGGTGTTAAGATGTAGAACTCATGAGAATTCAACTTAAACTTTCTCGCTTTATTTCTGATTTTAAGCAAATGCTTCCTATCATAGGTTATCAAAAACTCAGCTTTAGCATTGTAAACAACATCAAGAAACGGAATATCCTTTTCATCTTTCACAAGCTCCTTAATGCGCTTACTTTTCTGGAAACTCTTTTTAATTGATATGAGCTTAGAAGAAGACACAACAGCACTAATTCTTAATATTGCAACTTCAACTGGAATCTTCTTTATTATTTTTGGATATGCCACCACGGTCTTGTATTCTTGGAGTGTTTTCCGAGAGTAATAGTTAGTTACCTGACCAGTTAAGACTTTTTCAATCACTTCAAAGGCATATCCTTGAGAAGACATCAGAGCGGCAATTAAAACTGAGGTATCAATGACTACTCTAAACCGAATTTTTTGAGCTTTCTTTCGATTTCTTTCCATCTTTTAATTTCCTCCTCAGCCTCATAATAAATCTCAATCGCCTTCTCCTCGCTTATGCCAGTTCTTTCACTCTTCCATTCCTTTAACACTTGTTGAATCACCTTTTCAGTCATTTTCTTAGTTTTGAGCTTCTTTAGGTTGGCTTTCCATTCATAATACTCTATTAGTTCTTTAGGCGAAATGCCAATAGCCTTTGCAATGTCATCAATAAGAAGCTTAACACCAGCAGGAAGCTTCTTCACATTAGTAACCATACAGCTCACCATCCTAACTTTTGCATCAATATGTTTAAAAATTTTGTATACTAAAATCTCTTAGAGCTTTTGTTAAGCATCATTCATTGAAAAGATTGTGAATGAATTGCTGACTTGACTTTGGAGTTTAAGAAGAGTTAAATCTTTATTGCGCTCTAATCCAAATATAAACTTTGGTGATATCCACTATGATGAAGATTGACTTGAGCTATAAAGAAGGACTTAGAAAACTGGTAGAGGAATACAGAAAAAATGAGAAATACAGAAAAAATCTCGACAAAAAAGTAGACGAATGTTTAAAATGGAAAGAGAAAATAGAGACTGGCAAACTCTCTCAAGAAGAACGTGAGCGCCTTCTGAAAGATATAGTTGAACAGCTACTTCTTCAGGGTCGAGGTTCGAAGGGAGTCAAAACACAACTCAAAAAGATTGATGAAATTATTGGACAGTGGAGCATTGAAAATCTTGAGAAAAACTTGGATAATCTTGGAATGTCTAACAAGAAAAAAGAAAAGCTAAAAAGAATTTTTGGAATATTTAAAGGAGCACAAAGTTAGCGAGTGGATAAAAAGGCTGGATAACAATGACATGTTTGTTCCTCGATTAGGACCAAAGAGCGATGAGGATTTTCTAAAAGAGCATGGTTTCTTTGGTCATGTGCCAGTTGATAGGCATACAAAGCGCTTTCTCTTCAGAACAGGAATTCTTCATTGGTATCTCAAAAAGAATGAGAAGAATGCTGATGTTCTGAAAATATTTGAAGAAGACTATGAGGTATTTAAAAGAGCAATTATAGAATTTTGTAAGACCTTTGGAGACAATATTAAAATTGGAAAAAAAGAAAAAATTAAAGCTTGCAGAGAATCCCGGAATATTTGATATTGTGATTTGGTGGCATTGTGGAGAAGACAATGAAGAAGGTTGCAGAAACATCTGCGGAAGAAATTCAAGATGTAATGAATGCGTATTCAAAGAACACTGCCTGTGGTATAGGATTAAATAACGATTAAGCATAGATCTGCCTAAATATCAACTTCAACTTTTAAATCTTTTTCTGCAAAAGAGCTTTAAAGAGAGCTGTTTTTACAATACAATTGGTGTTCAGCTATGAATTCTGAAGAAAAGTTCAAAAATGAAGTTCTTTCAAAAATTCCATTGAGGAATGAGCCTTTCCTTCCAAATAACTGGCTTCACCTTGAGATGCTTGAACGTTTTAAAGTTTTGCAATTTGCTGGGATTAAAGAAGGAATGAACGTTCTTGAAATTGGCTGCGGTGCTCACGCTATAGCAACAGTGCCTTTGGCTTACATGGTTGGAAAAACTGGGAGAGTCGTTGCTGTGGATTTAGCAAGGTGGACGTATTTTGAAGAGATAGTTAAGAACGCTGGGCTTTGGAAGAGAGTTATTCCAATGAAAGTTGATGCTCAAAATTTGCCATTTCCTTTTAAGAGCTTTGATTTGGCAGTTTTAATTCATGGAATTAGAAGTCTAAGAAATGAGGAGACAATTGTTAAAGTAATTGGCGAGATGCTCCGTGTTGCTGATGAAATTTTTATTGCTGAAACTCTGCCAATAGCCAAAACAAAGGGGCAAGAAGCTCATCTTGAGATGTACAACCTCAGAGAAGAGATATTCGAAGCACTCTATGGCAGAAAAGATGATCTGCATTATTTCCCACTTGAAAAGCTGATGGAGTTTGTAGAAAGAGCTGGAGGAGAAATTAAAGAATACGGAACTTTTGAACCTAATTTACCTCACTTCTTAGCCTACATTCCAAGAGAATACGTTGAGAAAAATCAGAGAAGCTGAAAAACGAGAAAGATTACTCAAAAAATGGGAGAGCGCTTATGAAAAACTCCAAAAATATGGGGAGGAGCATCCTCCAGTAGGATTAATAAAAGCAAAAATGTAGGGACTCATCCAAGCAATCCACGCCATCTAATCAAGCCGCCAAGAAGGAATTTGTACGGCAGCTTTGGATGGTGGGGATAAACCCTCACAGCATAATGCCAGCATGGATTAGCTATGTTTCTTAGAGCATTTCCGTCATATCTGTATTTATAATGCCCATTACCTAAGGGTTCTGGTCTCTTCAGTTCAAGGATATGAGGTTTTTCAATTATATAATCCCTGACCTTTACACCGTAATAAAGCTCAACTTTTACATCTTCAGGAGCAAGATTCCCAAGATTGACAATAACTTCTACCGCTTTGGCGTCCTCTGTAATTATTCTCTCAATAGTTACACTGTTCCAGTTCTTAAACACTTTCTTCTTCCAAGCCGCTATCTCCCTTGCCCAGCGGAAGTTATCTCTCACAAGCCAGATTCCATGCTCCATAGCCTTTGTGTAGAATTTCGTCATATATTCTTTGACCATCCTGTGCGTGCTGAACCTCGGTGCTATGCTTTTTATGCTCTCCTTCATCATGCTTATCCATGCTTCCCTATTCTCATAATAAAGCGGAATTACCTCATTTTCAAGGATATCATATAAGCTTTGAGCATCCCTTATATCATCTTCTTCGGTCTCTGGTTCTGTGGTTTCTTCCCCAATGACCCAGCCATTTCTTCCATTGTATCCCTCAACCCACCAGCCGTCATAGATGCTCAGGTTCAAGACACCGTTAAGTCCAGCTTTCATGCCGCTTGTTCCGCTTGCTTCAAGAGGTCTCCTTGGATTGTTGAGCCATACATCAACACCAGCAACCATTAAACGAGCAGAACCCATGTCATAATTTTCTATGATGATTACTTTGCCCCTGAACTCAGGCATTTGGGAAACTTCGTAAACCCTTCTTAAGAACTCCTTTCCAGCTTCATCTCTTGGGTGGGCTTTTCCTGCAAAGATTATATACACAGGTTTTTTTGGATTATCCACTATCCTCTTTAAGCGCTCAAGATCACTCAAGATTAGGGTTGCTCTCTTATATGTTGCAAACCTCCTTGCAAATCCTATTATGAGAGCATTTTCGCCAATTTCTGGAACTGGCTCATCAATGCCTAAACGAGCATTTCTCTCCCTGATCTTTCTCTTGATAAGTTCGATTAAATCCCTTTTAGCCCTCAGATGTGCCTCCCAAAGCTCTTCGTCGGGAATCCTTTCAATAGCATACCAGATACCTTCCAAGTTCACATGTTCCCTCCAGACTTTGCCCATATATCTGTCATACAAACGAGCAAGTTTCTCATGAACCCATGTCAGGGTATGAATACCATTGGTTATTCCTTCAATTGGTATCTCATCAATAGGAACCTCTTTCCAAAGGTTAAGCCACATTTTCTTTGTAACCTCTGCATGAAGTTTACTAACTCCATTCACAAAGTTTGAGGTTTTTATGGCCAGAAGGCTCATGTTAAAGTTGGGATCTTTTTCTTCAACCTTGCCTAAAGCCAAGAATTTTTCCTTAGGCAAACCTTCAAAGAACTTCATAAGCTTTTCTTCGACAAACCAGACTGGGAAAACATCATGTCCAGCAGGAACCGGTGTGTGTGTCGTGAAAACACTTGTTCCCCTAACAACCTCCAAGGCTTCCTCAAAAGTGAGGCCCTCCTCCATATACCATACAATCCTCTCAAAGTTTGCAAAAGCTGGATGACCTTCATTGAGATGTATAACTCCAGGCTCAATTTTAAGGGCCTTTAAGAGTTTCATCCCACCAATTCCAAGCAGAATCTCTTGCTTAATCCTCTTGTCAAGCTCGGCGTTGTAAAGGTAATCACATATCTTCCTATCCTCTTCCCCATTTTGTTCTACATCAGTGTCGAGCAAATACAGCTTAATTCTCCCAACGTTTACTTCAAAAACCCTTGCATACACTTCTCTATCCTCTATTGGAACTGAAATTAGAAGGGGTTCCCCATCCTCCTTGAGAATCTGCTTTATGGGCATTTCTTTAGGATCATAGCTTGGAAATACCTCAATTTGTCTACCGCTTTCATCTATTTCCTGTTTGAAATAACCGTGCTTATAGAGTAGACCAATCGCAATGAGAGGTAAACCCAGATCGCTTGCCGTCTTTATATGATCCCCAGCAAGAATACCAAGACCACCAGAATAAATGGGCAAACTCTTTCCAATACCGTATTCCATACATAGGTATACTATGGGCTTGTCCCACTTTGGGTAGTTGACAGAAAACCATGTATTTTCCTCTTCCATGTATTTCTCAAAATTGCTCATTACAAGTTCATATAGGTCAAGAAAGCTGTCATCCCTTGCAAGCTCTTTCAATCTTTGCTCATCCACATCAAGGAGAAGCTTTACCGGATTTTTGTACTCTCTCCAGTGCTCTTCATCAATGTACATCCACATTTTGGTAGCCTTATGATTCCAAGTCCACCAATAGTTGTAGGCAAGCTTTACCAAACCTCTAATATTTTCAGGAAGTTTATTTTCAATAATTGATTCAACCTCCATTCTCCGCACCCCGGTTCGGTAGGTTATTATACTCATTGCTGGTGATACATAAAAGGGTTTTGGCGGGAGAATTTCCCAAATATAAAAACAGTATTTAAAGATGAATTAATCCTCTATTCTCTCCCCTTCTTCTTCTTTTTCATTGGAAAGCTCTCTCAATCTATCAATCCCAGAACCAACTGCTATTAAAATGTCACCTTCCTCTATTTCTTCATCCTTGCTGGGGTTATATATATACTTGCTTCCACGCTTTATAGCTATCAACCTAACACCTACCTTTGTTGGCAATTTTAATTGTTTTAAGCTCTTGCCAATTAAAATTGACCCTTTATTGACTTTAACTCGCCCAATTTCTTCTTCGACATCATGCATTATTTTTCGTATTATGGGGTGCGGCTCTACATCTCTTAAGATCAGATCCGCTATTTCATAAGCAGAGTCCGATATTTGCTCATTTATCGTTGCCATCTCTATAATACTCAAAAGCTTTTCAGGATCATCTTCATGTTTTGCAGCCTTTAAGGCAAGTTTTTTTACCTTTAGAGTGAGTTCATCCATTTTTTCTTCAAGAATATAAACTTCATCAGCTATGTCCTCACTGTTATACATAACGGAAGAAAAAGCCAGATCTACCATAAGGGATGAGAGGTTCTTCATTTCAACAAGACAATCTTTAATTTCCTCAAGCTCTTTCATTGCCAACCACCCTGATAACTCCCCTTGCTATTTCTTTCAGGTGCTCAACCGAAGTATGGGTTCCCCTTCCTATAAGCACATCATGGGGTTTTATTTTGAAATCCTTATCTGGGCCAAAAATCCATCTCCTACCCCTTCTCACTGCTATAACCCAAACTCCCGTATTTGTTGCCAAGTCAAGCTCCCCAAGCGTCTTTCCAACGAGAACTGAATCGCCAGATACGGGAATTTTTGCTATTACCTCCTCACTTTCCATAATTGCCTCTGTAATCACCGGATGAAGTTCAACCCCCTCAAGAACCATTTTCGCAAGGTCTCCAGCGGCATTTGAGATGTCCTCTATGGCATTTGCCATTTGCAGAACAGAGGTTATCTGCTCCGCCTCTTTTGGACTCCTTGCTGCCAAAACAGCATGGGTCATTAGATGGTAGTTAAGCAAATCCATTCTCTCCTCAAGATCTAACACTTCCTCGGCTATCTCCTTGTCCCCGAAGAGAATTGCCGTATAAGCAAGGTCAACCATGAGTTCAACAATGTTCTTCATCTCTATGAAAATCTCCCTAACGCTCTTGGGTTGATACTCAAACTCCTCAAACTCTTCCATTCTTTCTATCCTCCCATTTTCCTCTATATTATCATCTTTTTAAGGTTTTCTTAACGCATCATTGCTTATCCCGAGGTTTCAAACAATTAAGTGAGCGATGCTAACGGTGAAGAGTGTTGAAAATGTGTCTGCCAGGGTTGTTATAGTCGGAACGGTTGCATTGTCAGGATCCAAGCCGATTCTATCGAAGATTATCGCAAGAAAGTAAGCAACCCCCATTGCCATGAACACTAAGAGAGGATAGAGAAGTATAAACGGCGTTATAAGTCCTACCTTGTAACCTAAAGCAAGTTTGACTACTCCAATAGCAATCAAATTCGCCAAAAAACCTATTATGAACCCAACCAACGTGTAAACTAAAATTTCTATAAAAATTCGCCGGTTGAAAACCTTATCGATTTCCCCAAGATGTATCCTAGTGGACGTTTTTGTTCCTATTATTGATCCTAAGTTTCCAGTAGAGTCAAGAATTGCTGGATACATCACGCTAAATATTATGGACTTATATATCAACTCACTATAGCTTTCAAGAACGACACCTGAGACACTTGAAAGCAAAGCTAACGCCCCTACAACCCCAAGAACTTCCATGAAAATTCTTCTTTCTTCTCTCCCAATTTTAGAAAACTTTGCCAATAGTAACATAAAAACAAGTCCCAAGATAAAGAACAAATAAAAAATTCCAGCCTTTCTCTCGTAAAGAAGCATAAAACCAACTAAGAGAGGAATGGTAATTAAATCTGCAACAGAGGTTATTATAGGTGCAGCAACTGCATCTGGGTCAATTTCCTTTTTAAAAGGAACTATCGTCGCCAGAGCTGCTGAATAACCAAGGAGAACACCAGCAAAGACTGTAGAGACCACTATTATTAAAAAAACGGATACTGCTATATCTACATCTCTTATCTTTATAATCCCCACAAACCACAGAACAGTTGTTGGAAGAAGTGAAAGAAGTAAGGATATGAAGATGTTCTTGGTAACATTCTCATCTCTTAAAGTTGGGCTCATCTCACCGATATGTAACATGGTTGTAAAACGAGAAGCTAAAGATCCATATATATTCCCCCTAAGGCCCATAATGCCCGGAAGAATTATTAGAATTATCGGGTATTCGTTCATTATTTTATCAAAAAATCTACCTAAGAACACTCCGGCGAAAAAGTCAAGCAATAAACATAGAATCAATGCTGGGAACGATATGAAGAACGCTTCTCTTAATAAAGCTTCCAGGCTTGCTGAAGTGCCTACTCGAACTACTGCCATCGCTCTCACCGGCCATTTCTTTTCCCTCCTTACTATTTTCTTTTTCTGCGGGTGCATTAAAAACGTTTTGGTAGTTCTAACCAAATTAAATCAACAAAAAGTAAAATGGAACAATAGAATCATTCAAACTGGAATGGAGATATGTAATCCCCGTATTTCTTCCTTGCTTCAAGAAGTCTCTCCCTTTCTTCTTCAAGCACTTTGAAAAGAATCTCAGGGGTATCTTTGACCTTTTCACGGTAGATCTTCTCTATCCTATCAATCTTTGCTAAAAGCTCTGGAACTCTTATCATGAACTGCTTCTCATACTCCTCCTTTTTGTATTCCCTGTTAAGAACCTGCCTAAATAACCGCTTAAGATCCTCATACTTGGGAATATAGCCAATTGGTGTCTCTATAGCATCCACATCTCCATGAACTCTAAGCTCTATCCACTTGAGCCAGACCGCTTTGTCAAGTTTATCGTTCAGCCAGTTTCCGTTCTCATCTCTAAGGAAGTAGTTTACTGCAAATATCTTTGGCTTCTCCCTAAGTCTCTCTCCAAAGCGGATGTAATTTTGTATGTATTCACCAATTGGAACTGAGAGGAAATCGAGGATTGACATTGGATTAAATTGTCTAACACCTTCTTTGCCAAGGGTTGCAGCGGTTGTTTCACTTTCAAGTGCAGCTCCCATAGTTATTACCCCATGAGTCCAGTCAAATGCTTCTCTCACTGGTGGCCAAGTGTCTTTATCCCTTCCCCCATAGATCATTCCACCGATTTTAACTCCACAAGGAGCCTCCAAGGCTTCTTTATCAAGATTTGGAAAGGCATCAAGTCTAACTGTAAAACGTGCATTCTTGTGACTTGGTGGAATCTCATTCCCTTCAGCATCTCTCTTTCCCTTCCACCATTTTCCGCTGTGATTTTCGCCCTCATCTGGGATTTCCTCGCCCATTCCTGTCCAGTAGGGCTTTCCATCCTTAATTAGAACGTTTGAGAATATTATCTCGTTAGGTGAGTGAAGAACCTCCCAGATTATTGGATCATCCTCCTTGTTTATTCCCTGAATTATTCCAAAAATCCCAGCCTCAACGTTTGCTCCCCTTGCTTCTCCTTTCATGTCAATGATGAAGATCAAATCATCGCCAATGATGTTCTCCCATGGGATCATGCTTGTTGACGTTTTGCCACACATTGATGGAAATGCACCAGTGAAGTATGTCTTTCTTCCCTCTGGGCCGTTCACTCTCATGAGAAACATATGCTCTGAAAGCCAGCCCTCCTTAACTGCCCTCCTAATGGTTAAACGGAAAGCTAACTTCTTCAAACCTATTGTGTTTCCACCGTATTGTGTATTCACGGAATAAACAGTCTCACTTTCTAAATCAATGTAAATTCTCCTCTTGTCAAGATTTTTACTTGTCTTTCTTTCATCAAGCTCGCCGGCTGAATGAACAAACTTAAGGAACTTAGCTTCTCTCCCCAATCGCTTGAACTCCTCATATCCTTTTCTATAAAGGAGGAACTCACTGTGAGCTACATAAGCTGAATCTGTAAGCTGAACAGCCGGAATAGTGAACACTGAATTTTTTGGGTCAAGAACAAAGAACAGTATAAACAACTCTTTCCCGACCATTATGTCTTTCATGAGTTCGTGAATTTCCCTGAGACCTTCCTCCCTGTCTTTAGTGTTGATAAATGGCCCCAAATCAACGCCTTTTGGAACAAGGATTTTTGTATTCGCTTTATCTCTCGCTTGATCATAATAGTTGTCAAAGTGCACTGTATGTCCCGGGGTCGCTAATGGCTTCTCTTCTCCATATTCAATTGCTTTCTTCCGTATATATTCTTCATCTTCAGGAGAATCCGTGGCAACGAAGATTTTTGATGGATTAAGGAGCTTTATGTACTTTGCAAGGAACTCATGAAGTTTGGGGTTATCTATTGCAGCAATTTTCTCAAACTGTTCTGGCTCAAGTCTTTCTTTCAAATATTCAATGGGTGTAACGCTCATTAATATCACCATATAAGTTTAGATGAACATCTTAAAAAGTTTCACACAAGCTTTTTCTTGAAAAACTAAGGTTTCTCATAAAAGTTTCTAACCTACAAAGAATACAGCAAAAAGTATATTAAACCAATATTCCCTTAACTAATTCTTGGTGTTAAAGATGCAAGCAGTAATAATGGCAGGGGGCAAGGGAACTCGCCTCCTACCGCTCACTGTTTACAGACCAAAACCAATGATACCATTTTTCAATAAACCTCTGATGGAATATGTTCTCAAGAGCCTTATAGATGCTGGCGTTGATGAAATCTTTGTTCTTGTTGGATACTTAAAAGAAAGGATAATGGATTACTTTGGAGATGGTAGTGAATTTGGCGTTGAGATTCACTATTCCAATGGAGAAAACATAAAACTCGGAACTGCCGGAGCCACAAAGAAAGTTGTGGACAAAATTGAGGACACCTTCATAGTTGCCTCAAGTGATGTGCTCACTAATCTTAACATAAGGGCGCTCTATGAATATCATAAGAAGAAAAAGGCACTGGCAACAATAGCTCTTAGCGAAGTAGAAGACCCAACCCAATACGGTATCGCAATTGTTGATAACGAAAATAGGATAATCCGTTTTAAAGAGAAACCCAAACCAGAGGAAGCATTCAGTAACCTTGTCAATGCTGGGATTTATGTATTTGAGCCAGAAGTCTTTGATTTAATTCCTCCAAAAACTAATTTCGACTACTCACTTCATCTATTCCCAAAAATGCTTGAAGAAAATTTACCTATCTATGGGTTTCCCTTCAGAGAATACTGGAACGATGTAGGGAGACCATCAAGCTATCTTCAGGCAACAGAAGATGTTTTCCTTGGAAAACTTAAATTACCCGAAATTAGGGTCGACACATTAAAAGGAAACTTGGAATATGGGGGAGCAATAGTCACTGGGAGAAGATGCAAACTTAGGAAATTCGAAGTTAGGGGTTTTGCTGTATTAGGAAACAATGTTGAGATTGGCAGAAATGTTAAAATAGAACGTTCAGTAATATTCTCAAATGTTACGATTGAGGAAGGCGCCGAGATAAGAGAGGCGATAATCGGGGAAAATGTATACATAGGTAAAGGTGTTGAAATAGAGGCAGGAAGCGTTATTGGTGATAATACCGTAATCGAAGAGTTCAGCAAAGTTGGTGCGAATGTTAAGATTTGGGTCGAGTCAAGAATTGGAAAAGAAAGCATAATCCTGCCAGATTGAGGTGGTACAAATGGAGATTTATCGTTCGGAAAAATTTAATCCTGAAGAGTTAGCTTTGCTGGGTAGAGCGATAGGAACCGTGGCTCAAGGAACCATAATAGTAGGAAGAGATGGGAGGGCAATATCAAGATATGGAAAAAGAGCTCTTGTTGTTGGTATAGTAAGCACTGGCTCAACGATTATGGATGTTAGGCTTATCCCGCTGATTGCACTAAAGGATTTTGCTCACAGGAAAGGGCTTCCATTGGCATACGTCTATTATTATGGAGGGGTACGAGTTGAAGTCAGCGGGCTTGATATTGATGAAATTAAAGCAATAGTTGATAGTAAGAACTTTATTGAGGCTCCTCCAAACGATATTGGAGCAACTGTTTACTATCCAAATGCCCTTGATGACTTCCTCCATGAGATTTTCAAGCACTACAACTTTAAACTTAAAGGGAAGGCATTAGTGGATTGTATGAATACTCCAGCAGTGCTCCTGTTCCCACGTTTCAGTGAACACTTTGGCTTTGAAGCTGAACTGATAAATGACATGATGACAAGTTATTTACCACCAAAGCCGAAGGAAGTTTTCTTGCAAAAACTTAAGAAAGGAGAGTATGATTTTGGACTTCGCTTTAAGCCAGAAGGTATTGTTGAATTCTATAAAGAAGGTGAGGAGAGACCCTTTGGAAGTATGTGGAAGTTTCTCGACTATTTAAAACGGTTGTAAGCTTTTGATTCTTTTAAATTTCTTAGCCAAGCAAAAAGAATTAAAAGCAACACACTCAATCTAAATAAGTTTGATTTCGGAGGTGTCAACTGTGGGTATTTTCATTGTAATAGAAGGCATTGATGGTGCAGGTAAATCAACACAAGCAAAATTGCTGGCAAAATGGTTTGAAACGAAAGGATATGATGTTGTATTAACAAAAGAACCAACAGATACTGCATTTGGAAAGTTAATACGAAAACTTGTTCTAACAGGGGGCAGGGAGGGGATTATAGACGGTGCAAAAATAAGTCATGAAGCCGAAGCTCTTCTCTTCGCGGCTGATAGGGCTGAACATGTAAAAAAGCTGATAGAACCTTCCATTAAAGCTGGAAAAGTTGTGATCTCAGATAGATATTTCTATTCATCCCTTGCTTACCAATGGGCTCGTGGTTTGGATTTAGAATGGCTTATAAATCTGAACAAATTTGCAATCAGGCCAGACTTAGTGATCCTCCTTGACTTACCTGTCAAAGAGAGCATGAAAAGGATAAATGGGAGACAGCTAAAATCTGAGTTTGATAGGATAGCGGAACTGCAGAAAAAGGTTAGAGAAAACTATCTTAAACTCGTTGAAATGTTTCCAGAAATGAAAATTGTAAATGCTCTTGCATCAATTGAAGACATACACAATGATATAGTTGCGTTGGTTGAACATGAAATTTTAAACAAAAAAGAATAGGTCAGACAGTGCCGATCTCATCACCGCTCAGACCGGTAAACGTACATCATCCCAAACCTTTTAATCCTTCATTTATTTAAAAACTCTTAGCCAATGATGATCGTTAGCCACTCTGAATGATGAAGAAAAGAGGGTTAGCTGAGGGGTCTGTCCGTCGTGAGTTTTTGGGGAGGGACGTGTGCGAACGTCCTCCCACTCAACTTTCCCTTCCCTGCCCCATTTCCGGATTGTTTTTGGATGAACGTCAAAATGTTTCGCTTGTCTGTACAATCTCTCCTTCACTACCATATACACATGTTTAATCATAAAACTTTTAAAACTCTTGCTCAGAAAAGAACAAGATGTCAATAAAATAAATAAAAAACTACTCAGCAAAAGTGATAATCTTCAAATCAACTGGTCTTCTGACGACATTTGCTTTTCTTGCCCCAATCAGATACCTGACACCTTTTTCACTTACAATGTCAATTAGCCTCTGTGTTATTATCCCATTAAAGATTATTGCATATATGCCTTCTTTGTCATTTAAAGAGCTAAGTAAATCTCTGACCGGTATTTCTGCAATGACATTTTTATTCTCATCCAGTAAGATTGCCATTGAATTGTTTTTCACTTTTTCGACGAATTCCTTAAATTTCTCGAGTTCTGCTGCTTTTGGAACTTGAATCGGCTTTATAAACCTCTCTTCTTTCTTTGGTTCGATTTTTGTTTCTTTCCCTTCCTCCTTAACAGCAACAGAGGGCTTCTCTATCTTAACTCCTTCCCTTTTTGTTTCTTCAGGTTTTTCCTTCTCTTTTTCCCTGATTAAATCATAGAAGCTTTTGCCTTTGTAGAACAGTTCATTTATAACTTGCTCCGCTGGTACCTTGCTCCTCAAAGCCTTTATTATTTCCTTCTTTGTAAGCTCCTCAACTTCCTTTCCTTCTGGCGCTCTTGCCACATAATCAATGTCAGCAACTTGCAGCAACTCCTTAAGGATAAGCTCTCCACCTCTGTCTCCATCCGTAAATGCCGTTACAATTCTTTCCTTGCTCAATCTGATGATGGTCTCCGGAACTGAAGTTCCCTCAACAGCTATGGCATTCTTTATTCCATGCTTGAGGAGGTTGAGCACATCCGCCCTTCCTTCAACCACAATGATTGAGTCTGAGAATGGCACGTGAGGCCCAGCTGGTAATTTTTCGGGACCATATTCAATGAGCTCCTTTGCTCTGACCGCCTTTTTGACTTCTTCAGTGAGTTCTTGGCTTTCCGGAATTTCCTCCTCCATAAGCGTTTCGAGTATCTCCTTAGCCCTCTCAATGATGTATTTCCTCTTTGTTGCCCTAACGTCTTCGATTTTGATTACTTTGATTCTTGCCTCACATGGGCCAACTCTATCTATTGTCTCCAATGCAGCTGCTAAGATCGCTGTCTCGACCCTATCAAGACTTGATGGCACTGTAATTGTCCCATAAGTCTTTCCAGCCTTCGTGTGAACCTCAACTTTTATCCTTCCAATTCTACCAGTCTTTTGGAGCTCTCTTAAATCTAAATCGTCTCCAAGTAAACCTTCGGTTTGACCAAAAATAGCACCAACAACATCAGGTCTTTCAACAACACCGTTTGCTTCAAATTCAGCGTAGATCACATATTTAGTCGTTCCAAAATCATCTTTTGCTGACATGTTCCCACCTACCCTCTTTTTTTCAAACTTTTGCTTTTCCGACAAAATATGTTGAAGTACTGTCCTCTTTCTCTTCAAGGAAATCCCCTCCTTAAGGGGGTCAGAAACGGAGAGTGATTTTAGTATAGAGCCCATACAGATCTTCAATGCCCTTAATGTCCTTTTTTGCAATCATTTTGAGCTCCCTTCTCGTCTCTGTATCTACCCTGCACTTATAGCCCTCCAAATATTGAGTCAGCTTTTTTGCCAACTCTTCACCTTTTCTGTCCAAATCAGTTAATATCATGACCTCATGATACTGTGAAGCAATTAAAGCCACTTCTGAGAGTGGTAATCGTGAGAGCCTTATTACCTCCGCTCTGACCCCCAATTTCCTTAAAGCCACCTCGTCTCGCAAACCTTCCACAATGATAGCACCATCAAACTCTCGCAATTTATCTATCAGCAGTTCGAATCTTTTATAGTTTTCGGCATACATTTTGCCGTCGTGTTGATGAGAAGTTTATGAGGTTATAAATTTTTGGGAAGAGAATTGACATAAATATGATAATTTTACTCAGCAAACCTCCTCAATATCTCCAACGTAACTCATAGGTTCTTCATAAAACTCCTCAATCAATCTTTGCAATTTTTTGGAAAGCTGCATCTGAATGCCCCATGCTCCTTCAATGTAGCCTTTAGCGGCCATCCTGCCCAAAAATTTTTTCATCTCCTCGCTTAATGGTGAAGGCTTACACTTAGCCCAAGGAGTTCCTGGTAGGGGCATGAAATAGTGCGCTCTAACTTTTCCACCCTTACGCATAATCCACTTCATTAGTTCAATGCTTTTTCTTTGGCTCTCTTCGCTTTCATTTGGCAAGCCGACAATGAAATCGACAACCGGCTCAATACCGTATTCAACCATATATTCAACGGCTTCCTTCACATGGCAAACTGTATGTAAACGGTGCATAGCCTTAAGCATGGCATCATCTCCGCTCTGTGCTCCAATGGCGAGTCTCCTGTTATCTGCATATTTGATGAGAAGCTCAAGAGTCTCGGGTTTTACAAATTCTGGTCTCACTTCACTCGGAAACGTTCCGTAAAACAAGCGCCGCCCTTCTTTTCTTAACGGTTGTAAAGCTTTTAGGAGGGCTTCAAGTTTATCAAGTTTTAAAATTGCTCCTGGACTTCCGTAGGCAAAGGCGTTTGGAGTGATGTAACGCATATCCTTCATTCTTCTTGAATACTTCACAATCTGATCTATCGGCCTGTGCCTCATGCGAAAACCTTTGACGTAAGGTGTCTGGCAGTAGTAGCAACCAAAAGGACAGCCTCTTGTTATCTCAATGGGTGCAATTAAAAGAGAACTCTCTGCAAAAGGAGGAAATTTAGCAAAGTCATCAACTTTAGCAAAGCCCGTAAACACAAATTCTCTATTCAAATAGAACGCCAGACCGCGAATAGACAATAGCTCCTTTGTAATTTTAAATTTGGTTCGTTTTAGGGTTGTCAGAAGCTGATAGATAACCTCTTCCCCCTCTCCAATTACAGCAATATCAAAGCCCAAAACATTCAAAGTGTGCTTTGGCATTGCAGTGGCATGATAACCACCAGCAACTAAGAGAGGATTAAATTTCTCTCTTAGGATTTTAACCTCTTTCTCAACTTCCCAGATTTCCTCAGTGAAGAATGAGTATAGAACAACTTTAGGTTTGACTTTAAGGATCTCATTAAAGTCCTTGGTTATTAAAAGCTCACTAATATCAAATCCTTGAGCCTCCAATGCGCCAAGAAGATGAACAAACGCATTATGATTCCTTTTTGTCATACGAACTGCTATTTCATGCATGGTATAAACTTTCAGAATAAGCTTTTAAAAATTGCTCAAAATCAAAATAGAAAAGCCGAGAAGCAAACCAGACAATAACATCAAGCCTTAATAGCGAGCTTAATGTCCTCGGCCTTGACTGTCTTTCTGCCAGCGTGTCTGGCAAACTCAACAGCCTTCTTTGAAAGCTCAATTGCGTACTCCTCAAGGTACTCGGCGAGAACCTTGGCCGCTTCCTCACTAACTCTCTCAGCACCAGCCTTCCTAATCAGTCTGTCAATTGGGGCAATTGGCAACTCAGCCATTTACAACACCTCCTTAAAGGGTTCTTCAATATTTTTTTTGCATTTAAAGATATATAAACCTTTCGGTGAATAAAGCAATCTCATGGCTTTTAATCAGCTGTACGCTAATATATCACATGTAAATCCTCAACTGAAAATTTTTAGATATGCTGGGTTTGATATACCCCGATATATAGACAATCAGCGAAATATAAGGCACCACCTGGGTAGTGGCTTCTATTCAGATACGGAGATATGTATGGGGACATCTGATGTAGCTCATATCAATCCGAAAGACTCATGAGAACTATTGACATTACAAAGCACGAGATTAAATTTGAATAGGGAGTGCTAAAACAAGTGTAATCAAGGCATGTAAACACTGTTCAAGGAAAACCACCTAATTTAAAAATTACAACTAAGTTGGCGGGCCCGGCGGGATTCGAACCCGCGACCTTCGGCTCCGAAGGCCGGCGCCCTATCCCCTAGGCCACGGGCCCCCAGAAAGATTTTAATTTGCGCTTTACATAAAGCTTACGGTGATTAAATGATACTGCCAGACCATAAAATTGTGAAGGAAATTTTAATCGAACCATTCAGTGAAAAATCCCTTCAGCCTGCAGGATATGATCTGAGAGTTGGCAAGGAAGCCATGGTCAACGAAAAGCTCATTGATGTTAAGAGAGAAGGGAAAGTGGTTATCCCACCTAAAGGATATGCCCTAATTCTGACCCTTGAGAGGATTAAGCTACCAGATGATGTTATGGGTGAGATGAGGCTGAGAAGCTCATTAGCACGAGAAGGCCTCATTGGAAGCTTTGCGTGGGTAGATCCAGGTTGGGATGGCAATTTGACTCTGGGAATTTTTAACGGCTCAAACGAAGAAATTGAACTTGAATACGGCGAGAGATTTGTCCAAATAGTATTTCATCGCTTGGAAGAACCAGCATCAAAGCCATATAGGGGGAACTACCAAGGAAGCCAGCATTTAGCTTTATCAAAGAGAAGGAAGAAATTTTAATTCCTTAGTTTCCTTATAGTCAGTGTACAGGAGAGAGTACAGCAATAAATCCCGGGACAACAATGATTGTATTTAACGCTCCTCCAATTACTGGAATTAAAGAGCTAACTGCAGATGAGACAAGAGAGTAAAGAAGCCCAAGAATCAGACTCTTTTTGAAGGTACGTTTATAGAGTACAAAGGCATCAACTACTCCAAAAGTTTTCTCGACTATCACCGGTGATAGGAGAAAAATCAGAGGGGAAACCAAAATGGCAACCAAAAAGCTGTAGAGGAGAACAAACCATAGAGAGCGTACAACCACAATAGGAGCAAAGAAAGCAAAGATAATTGCTAATAATACGGTATAATTCACGAAGGTTATCGGCAAACGTTTTATCCCGTATCTCATAGCATCCGATACGTCCCGCTTCTTTACAACGAAATATGCAACTACTTCAACCCCCCCACAACATGAATACAACAATCACTGTAACTGTGAAAGCTGAAATCATCAAAAACTGTCTCCAAGTTAGCTGAGAAATTTCTGAAATCATAGAAAAAGCAAAAATCCTCCCCCTGAAAAGGTTTTCAAGAAGATATACCCCATAAAAAATACTAACAACGAGAGGCACAGTAAAGGGAATTAGAATCTTGGGATTTGTTATTATTAAATTAAATCCCTCCGAAAGATATTCATCAATATCTTTCTCCTCCGTTTTTCGAATATCAGGAGGCAATATCTCATTCACAATATGTCACCATTAAAAGAATGAGGTCTCAGAAAGATAAGTTTTGTGCCTAAGAGAAAATTTGAAATGAAGGAATGGAATGAGAGAAAAAGAGAGATTTCAGCCGAAGAGGGCTCCAAGTCCTGCGAGAGCCTCTTCCTCACTTACTTCCTCCTCTTCCTCTTCTTCCTCCTCTTCCTGAGCTGGTGCTTCCTCAGCTGGGGCTGGAGCAGCAGCTGGAGCAGCGGCAACTGCAACTGGCATTGCAGCCTTCTCGATGACCTCATCGATGTTAACTCCCTCAAGTGCAGCAACCAATGCCTTGATTCTTGCCTCATCCGGAGTGGCTCCAGCGGCCTCTAACACAGCCTTAAGGTTCTCCTCAGTTATTTCCTTTCCAGCGGCGTGTAACAATAAAGCAGCATATACATACTCCATCTCCTTACACCTCCAAATTAGCTTTAGTTTTCAATTATTAGATGCGCGTCAACCAAACAATGCCCCCAACCCAGCGAGGGCTTCTTCCTCAGATGCTTCCTCCTCTTCTTCCTCCTCAACCTCTTCAACTTTCTCCTCTTCTGGCTGAGGTTGAGCGGCAACTGCTAATTGAGCTTGTTGATTTAAAAGCTCTTTGGTCTTCTCATCAAGCAACTCCTCTGGCAACTGCTGTGCTATGAGCAGAGCAACCCTGAACGCCTTGCCAAATATGTCTCCAGCAGTTTCTTTTGTGATATATCCAGCCTCCACAGCAACGCTCTTTGCGTTGAGGAATGCTTTCTGGATGATTGCCTCGATTGTCTGGGCTGTTGGATATGCTATGTTGACTGACAGGTTGAATGCATGCATGTAAGCCTGTTGGAGCATGTTTATGTATTCTTCCTCATCAATTGCAAGAACTTCTGGTGTGTAAATGATTCCATCCTCGTAAGCTGCCAACAGGTTAAGTCCGACTTCAAGAGGCTCAATGCCAAGTTTGTTAAGGATGTTTGCCAATTGTGGGGTAATAATCTCTCCAGCCTTTAAAACAACCGTGTCCTTTTGGATCGTGACTTTACCTCTCTCAATCCTGGCTGGAATTCCTAAAGCCTGCATCTCACCGACAACTGGACCTGGTGATAGTGGAGTTGGACCAGCTGGAACAACAACATCTCTCGGAACTGGAACGCCGGGCTTGGCAGGAGCTGGAGTCTTGCTCTCTTCAAGGAGCTTGTAGAGCTTGAATGGGTTCATTTCAGTTGCGAGGATTGCAGCTCCACCCTGAATGTAGTCAACTAACTTCTCCAGCTCCGGTTTTCCGAGCTCTTTTGCTGCCTTCTTGATTGCAAGTTCTATGAGTGTGTTTCTTGAGACTCTAAGCAATGCTTTTCCTCTGAGCTTTTCTCTCATCTTTGAGAGGGGATAAGCTGGCACTCCAGCAACGTCAACCAACGCTACCACTGGGTGGCTTTTGATAATCTCAGCGAGTCTTTCCACTTCCTTCTTCTTCCATTCAGCGACATGAGCCATTATCTCACCTCCACCTTTACAGCTGGACCCATTGTTGTCTTAACGTACACTGACTTGACTTGGTTCTCTCCTCTCTCAAGCTTACCAATGATTGCATTGAGAACTGTTTCTATATTCTCTGCAATCTTTTTATCCTCCATGGTCTCTGTTCCTACCGGAGCGTGGACGACTGGATTGTTTTTAAGCTGTATTCTTACTGTCTTCTTGAGCTTGTTGACAATTGGCTCTAAGTTTGTCATTGTTGGTGGAACAACCACTGGCATCTTGTTTCTTGGACCTAAGTACCTACCCAAGTATCTACCAATCTTTGGCATCAGTGGTGCTGCGGCAATGAAGAAGTCATACTTCTTAGCCAACTTTCTCGCTTCCCTTGGGCTCTTAGCTATTTCCTCAAGCTGCTCACCACTAATAACATCAAGCCCGAGCTTTTTAGCCGCCTCAGCAACGGCACCATCAGCGATGACCGCAATCTTCACATCCTTTCCTCTACCATGTGGCAGAACAACCTCAAGCTTAAACCTATTCTCAGGCTTCCTAAGATCAATATCCTTGAGGTTTACTGCCACTTCGACGGTCTGTGTGAAGTTACGCGGCTTAGCCCGGGCTTTAGCCTCCTTCACCGCTTCCACGATTTTTTGCCTGTCAAAGGCCATTTTTCTGACCTCCAATCTTTTTTATTTAAGCTAAATTGAAAAATCAAAATTTCGTAAAAAGAGGAGCTTTTAAACTTTTCCCTAAATCAGCTCTCCTCAGCCTTTGCAAATATCTCGTCGTAAACTCCTTCATCAATTTCTTTCTGCACAACCCTTGGGTCTTTGCCTTCAACTGTAACCCCCATGCTTAAAGCTGTTCCAATGACTTCCTTTGCGGCTGCTTTAAGGCCAGCAGCAAGCATTTGGTGCTTTTTAGCCTTTGCTATCTTTATGACTTGCTCCATTGTTAAGTTACCAACAATGTTTCTTACTGGTTCGCTTGAACCCTTTTCAAGCCCAAGCTCCTTCTTGATGAGCTGGCTAACTGGCGGTGTACCTACTTCAATCTCAAACTGCTTTGTTGCTGGGTCAACGATAATCTTCACTGGCACCTGCATTCCCGCAAAATCCTTTGTTGCTTCGTTTATTTTGTCAACGACAAGCTTAACGTTTAATCCAAGTGGACCAATAGCTGGACCAAGTGGAGGACCGGGAGTAGCTTTACCACCCTCAACTAAAACCTCAACAACTTGCTTTGGCATTCTCTTCACCCCTCTACTCCTTTGACCGTTTGCTTATAAGTCTAACGTATTCCCCTCTAACTGTAACGGGGATTGGAACTATTGCTCCGATGAGTTCAACGACAATTTCATCTTTTGCCTCATCAACTCTAACGACCTTGGCCTTTTCGCCTTTAAATGGACCGGCAATGAGTTCAACTATGTCTCCAGGCTCAAAGCCACTGACAGCTGGCTTCTCCTCAAGGAAGTGCTCAATCTCACTGAATGAAATCTCCCCTGGAAGGGTTCCTCTTGCATGTCTTATTCCTCTTATGGCTTCATCAACTGCACTCTTGCTTGGTGCTTCAATAAAAATGTATCCCTTAACTTTGGAAGGAGTTAATATAGCATAAATTGGCAAGTTATATGTCCTTGCCTTACTGTACACTAACCGTGCTGTCGTTTCTTCCTGTCCTACTGTAACCCTTACTGCGAAGATTTTGCTGTCACTCATCTTTATCACCAAGAGGTCATTGACCTGTTATTAAGATGCCTATAATACGAATAATCATGCCTATTAAACCAATAAGGAGTATTCCAAGGCCAGTAATCTTTGCGGCCATTTTATACTCTTTGCCGCTTGGTTTTTTTGTAACCAGCAAAACCCTCTTGGACTCTGATAAGAAGTTTTTAAGTTTTTCCATGTATCCCCCTGCTGGCACATCTAACACCTCAATGGCTTTTTAAATCTTTGCTAATCTTAGGTATGGGTTTGGGTTTTAAAAGTTTGGGGTAAAAAAGAGGTGATCAAAGTTCCTCTAAATCAAGATGGATTATCTTTTTCTCACCTTCTTCCGGGAGATACGTCGTTTCCTCTTCAACAACTGCATATGGAGAACTTACACCAGTAACTACGACCATGACCCTGATTGTCTTACCGAGTTCCTCATCAAGCTGGATTCCCCAGATTACCTGAGCTTCTGGGTCAAGCTTACTTGTAACAAGCTCAATTACCTGCTGTGCTTCCTCAAGCTTCACATCACTTCCAGCAATGCTTATTAATGCTCCCTTAGCACCACTGATGTCAACATCAAGCAATGGACTGTTTAAAGCTTGGGTTGCAGCTTCAAGTGCTCTCTTTTCACTATCGCTCTCACCGATGCCTATCATAGCAACACCGCCGTCTTTCATGACGGCTCTAACATCAGCAAAATCGAGGTTAACTAAGCCAGGCTTCGTTATCAGTTCCGTAATTCCCTTAACTGCCTGAACAAGTATCTCATCAGCAACTTTGAATGCCAAGTGAATTGGCAAGTTTGGAGCAACTTCCATGAGCTTGTCGTTTGGTATAACAATAACGGTATCACTGTTTTTCCTAAGTCTTTCAAGACCATATTCTGCATTTTTGATTCTCCTGATCCCTTCAACTGTGAATGGAAGTGTAACGACAGAAACCGTTAAGGCACCCATCTTCTTTGCCAGTTCAGCAACAATTGGAGCCGCACCCGTTCCAGTACCTCCACCCAGACCGCAGGTAATGAAAACCATGTCCGCCCCTTCAAGAGCATCTCTGATATCTTTCTCACTTTCTTTCGCTGCTTCTTCACCAATCTTTGGGTTATTCCCAGCACCTAATCCTCCTGTCAAATCCTTACCAATGAGTATCTTTTCATGAGCTCTAACCTTAAGCAAATCTTGAGCATCTGTGTTAACTGCAATAACTTTAGCACCCTGAATACCAACTTCCATCATCCTGTTAACTGTATTACAACCGGCACCACCGACGCCAACAACATAGATTTTTGCCTGTATTTGCTCAAGGATTCTCTTAAGCTCTTCATCAACATCGGTTTGAGGAACTTGCACTTCATTTACTTTTTCAGGTTCTTGAGATGTTCTTTCTATCGCATTTTCAATTAACTTTAGCATCTTTTCACCCTCCCAGGGAAACAATTTAACATCTGGTAAATTCTGTAGTTTAAAGCAATATATAAATTTTAGCTAAGATTGCACAGCTAATTCTTAAATTTGAAAGTGCAAGTCTTTAAAGGTTTTGTTTAGTTAATCTTTAATAAACTCCAATCCAAGCTCTTCAGCTAAACTTCTTGCTAACTGTCTTGTTTCACCCTTGCTACCTTTCCAATCCACGTATATTGCCTCAACTTTTTCTGCAGTTCTCTCAATAGCTTTTAGCAGCATTTCTCTGGATACAGGATGAGCATACTTTGCTGCTATATGAGAAAAAGCAAGTTCCGAGTTCAATGCAACTTTGGTCTGTTTTGGGGCGTAATGTCCACCACCAATTCCAATAGCAACTTTAAATTTTGTTTTTTGATAAGTGTTGATGACATACATTACTGTTTCCGCCAGAATTTCCCCCGCTCTCTCATTGACCCATTCTTCCTCACTTGAGCCAATTTCAATGAAAAGGGATGGAATATTAAGTTCACTTGGTCCATGATGTGTTGCTTCATAACAAACTGTCCACCCCAAATCATTCAACTCATTCATCTTTAACAATGCCAGTTTCATTGCACTTGGCCGAGCCATAGCCAAACTGTAATCCTTCCCCCCATACATTGATTTATTCCAATTTCCAGTAACATGAGTCGTCAAAGCTGGTAATTTCTGTTTGCTTGAATGTCTTGAAGCAAAAATAATTATCTCTGGTTTGATGCTCAGCTGTTTTTCAATTTCCTTGTCTAAATAGTCGTAATATATCATTTCTTGATTTGTTGTAAGGATCATCACATCTTTCAGCTGGTAGACTGGATTGCCATCAAAAGTATATCCACATTCCTTAAACTTGAATTTCTCGATTAGTTTTTCCTTTATGTTCATTGATGCCAAATCAATCTTGGTCGTCATTATGATCTTCATCTAAACATACCTCCAAAAGCCCAAAACATAGTAGATATTAATAAAAGTTGTTGTGACACCATACATCTTTCACATCATTCTCAGACTTTACATTTGTAAAGTTAATCTGGCTTATAACATAGATATTTTGAAATGTTCAGCAAAATTTTAGGAACAAACTTGCCAATATGTAAAATTTTTTCATTATATTAACAGATAAATTTGAAGTTTGTAATGTTTTACAAGCTTGTAAACGCAAAATATATAACACCACACATATTCACTAATATCTGTAAAATCGCTCCAATGATGGAATATGTGCAATGATGACCTGAGGGGCATCAACGCCCATATATGGGCATGAGGTGATGGATATGGAAAAACAAATGGAAAGTGCAATTTCCACATTTAATGTTGAAGAATCCCCTTGGGGTTTAAAGCAGGGAATTAACTATGAAGATTTTTTGAAAATTTTTGAACCTCTCCCTGAAATTAAAGAAATCCTGCTCACCAGCGAAACACTTGATGAGGCAAGAGACAAGCTCAGTAAATTTGCAGAAGATTTGTTGTGGAAGTACAAGGACGGTGAATTCAAGGTTGATGCTATTGATAGATGGCTCGCAATTGAAGTTATCAATGTATTCCTAAACATAATCTCCGAATATGGTGAAAAAGCCGCTGGATTCTCAACCCTTGAATACCTCTGGAAGGCTACAAAAGGTGATAAAAGGGTTCTAAGCATAATCACAGAAGGATTTGTGGAGGAGTTTAAGCATCTCTTCAAAGCTATGGCCGGAGTGAGTGGATATTCAAAAGGATGGCTTGGGCCAAAGCTTGAAGCTGCTGGAGCTAAGTTCGTTGATTTCAGCAAAATTAAAGGAAGAAAAGCTGCCCTCATGAGGTCTGAATACCTCGACAAGGTGTGGGAATACATCAAAGGATACCTCAAAAAGTATCCAAGCGGTCTTGACAAGCATATTATCGAAAAGAGAAAGAAGCAGAGAGAAAAACTTATGGAATACTGGGGTATAACCGAAGACGAGTGGTTCGACTATAGATGGCAGTTCTCCCACGTGCTAAAGAGGGAAAAAGGCCTTGAAACACTTAGAGAGCTAAATGAGCTTGGAATAGTAAAAGTTCCAGAAGAAGACCTAAAACAAGTAGAAATTGCTGTAAAATACAGCATACCTTGGGGTATAACTCCATACTATCTACACCTCTGGGACTTTGAGAACCCATATAAAGAAGACAGGCATGTAAGAAGACAAGTAATGCCACCTGCATGGTATGTTTCAAACATGCTCCAGCACAGGGAAGACCGGGAATATTACTTCGACTTCATGGGTGAGCACGACACATCACCACTTGACCTTATTACAAGAAGGTATGTTACGATAGCGATTCTCAAAGCTTACGATACATGCCCACAGATATGTGTCTACTGTCAGAGAAACTGGGAAGTTCTTGAGCCATTCATGGCAGGCGCATTCCCAGGATGGGACAAGATTGAAGCAGCAATAGAGTGGTTTGGGGAACATGAATCAATGCTTGACGTCCTAATTACCGGTGGAGATCCCTTAGCTCTAAGTGACAAGATAATCGATAAGATAATGAGTAAGCTTTCAGAACTTGATCATGTTGTTAACATCAGATGGGGCAGTAGAATACCTGTCACAGTTCCAATGAGAATCACTGACGAGTTAGCGGAAATTCTTGGAAGTTATATTGAGCCAGGAAGGAGAAACGTCCATGTTGTAACACATGTTGAGACCGCCTATGAAGTCACCCCTGAGATGGGGGATGCAGTGTATAAACTAAGGAGACAAGGGATTTACCTCTATAACCAGCTTGTTTACCAGAGAAATGTTAGCAGAAGGTTTGAAAACGTTGCACTAAGAATCGCATTGAAGAAAGTTGGTATCGATCCATACTACACGTTCTATCCAAAGGGCAAAATTGAGCAGAAAGACTATCTCGTGCCAATTGCAAGGGTTGTTCAGGAGAGAAAGGAGGAAGCGAGATTACTCCCCGGAATATTCAGAACAGACGAACCCATCTTCAATGTCCCAAGAATGGGTAAGAATCATCTGAGAGCATGGCAGGACAGAGAATTAGTTGGAATC
>Ga0190313_1000317_pt1 | contig 29707 bp, 29 predicted proteins | sample 4870071011_MG_FD_169989 | JGI IMG/M metagenome (GOLD analysis project Ga0190313, IMG submission 169989) | Hydrothermal vent sediment bacterial communities from Southern Trench, Guaymas Basin, Mexico - 4870-07-10-11_MG | ecosystem: Environmental > Aquatic > Marine > Hydrothermal vents > Sediment ... | reverse complement strand
AACCCAACATATCGGGGACCGCCACACTATAATGAGAGGACTCTTAGGAATATTTAAAGATTCCGAAGAACAAAAGTCAGCAAATGTTCCACTTGTTGTTATCTATGGAACAGCACACTAACTTACTGGTACCAAAGCACACTATGTAACCTTGTTATAAACCTATCCAGTAACTCCTAACTTTACTGCTCTAAATATAAGCGATCCATCTTCTGATAGTACTATAACCCCAGAGTACACCTTTGACTCATCTACTTTACTTAGATCCTCAGTTATGAAGTCTATCAAGCTTTGATTCACTATAAATGACTGTCCAGCAAGGACTATGTTAGCCCTGTTAAAGGCATCTGGCATTCCAAAGGGCTCTAGGAAGTCCACTCCTATAAGCCCATTATACCAGACGAAGTACACAACGTACACTGTGGGACTCTCAAATCTTGAGAGTGTGATCTTAACATTTCCAAAGAAAAGCCTCTTTATCTCGTCAGCTGTTAGGTTATCCGTAGTCACCCAGGATACCATGACGTATACCTTTGGGGCCTCTGAGACGTACCTTACAAATATACGAGGCGCTGACCTATACATCCTTATGAGATCGCTGAACTTATATGTAATACCAAGATCTCTGTTCTCAATGTAGTCCTCTCCAAGAGTTGCTCTTTTCTTTACGCTGTCTTTAATGATACTAACAAGCCTACTGTAGTAGTCATCAGGCAGACTTCTAGCGATTATTCTAGAGGTGGGCCCTGAGCCTACGTATACAATGTTTACACAGGCACTCTCTCCAGAGCCATATATTGCAGCCCATCTATGCACTAAGTTCACACTTATATGTTCTCCAGCAACGCTTACAACTGGCCCTGAGAAGTACTCATAAGTCCTTATCCCTAAAATGCCAAGAAAGGTTCCGTATATTATAAGGAGTATTATAAGTGCTATTAGACTATCCTTGCCCTTTAAGATCCTCCTTAAGGTGTCCACAGGAATCACATCCACTTTCGTGTAAGCTAAGCGGCAATAAGGCTCTCTACAATGGAACAACAGTCACGTAAATTTAGCACTCTCGTGCAAGGGAGTCTGTCTAACTAAACAAATCTAAAATGGATTTAAAAATTTTAAAAGGTAAAGGAACATTACAAATACCACTGGAAGGATTTCGTATAAGAGGACAGTATTTACTACTAAGGAGTACAAGATGATGTTGTCCTTATTGGAGCTTAATCCTGCTAGAAGCGATAAATGATAGAGGATCCTACGTAAAATGATATTGGTGTCTGACCTCTTCCCGCCTTAAAAGGCGAGGCTTCCAGCTCACAAGGAGTGTGAGGAATGCCACAGGGAATTCCAGGTGGTTGGGGACGCGGAAGAGGGTTCATGGGATCATATTTACCGCTGATAATTCTAAAGTTAATTAAAGAGAAGGGCTCTGTACATGGGTATGAGATCATGAAGATTGTAGAGAACCTATTCGAGACAAGCGTTCCTCCAGGTATGGTGTACATGTACCTCAGAAGGATGGAGCATAGAGGGCTTGTTATGTCCGAGTGGGATACCTCGTCAAGCCCACCAAGAAGGATTTACAAGATAACGCCGTTGGGAGAGTCCTACTTTAGCTCCGTGGCCCAGTACCTGAAGGTTCTAAAAAAGGTTCTCGATTATATATGTGAGGAGTGCTGAGCTATTGGGCGCTTTTAATTCCTCTTCTCTTAAAAAGCTCTCCTGCTATTAGGACACCTGAAGCCATGAGCCCTACTCCTACACTGGGAGGCGTTCCCATAACGTACGCAAGGATGTATCCTGCAAGGCTTATTACTAGAGCTATTAATATTGATATCTGTAGGTATCTTTTACGTGATATTGAGAGCGCGAGAGCTCCTGGAGTTGCTATGAGTATGTGAGCTATGATTATGCCAAGGGTGTACGTAAGAGCAACCACAACAAGAGCTATGGAAATATATATTATATATCTGTAGAACCTCACGGCATAACCCAATGTATAAGCACCCTCAGGATCAAAGGAAATATACATTAACTCCTTTTTGAAAAGGACTTGTATTATTACTAGAAGAACTAGGAAAACTGTCAAAAGAATGATGTCCTTTGGAGCAACTATTACTGACGTTCCAATCACTATTGCCCAGGCTCTAGAGGCATATGGTCCAGATAAAAATGCAAAAAGTACAGAAAACATTGCAGATACTGAGGTGGATATTGCAGAGGCAGCATCTGTGCTATATCCTCTCTCTATGAGCTCTCCCACAAGGAAGGCTATTGCTATTACGTAGAGAAGAGTTATTACCTCAGGAGGAGGCACTGTAAGGTCAAGAACATAGTAAAGATATGTTGCAAGGAGGCCTCCTGCAAGGACGCCATGTATAAAGGAGAACCCAGCCATGAGGCTCTTTGAGAACGTTATCATAGGGCTTGCAATCCCTACCATCAAAGAGCTCAGGAGCGCAGCAATTATGAGGTTAACGAGGATGATGAGCATGGTCTTCACCTATTATCATGAGACCTCCCATGTGCGTTATACCGGGATAGGCCCTTGAGAGCACTTCAGGCCTTAGCACATCACTTGCCTTTCCGATTCCGTAAATCCTTCTATTGAGCACTATTACTTGAGGCTCGTAGGGTATACAAGGGCTAACCTCATGGGCAACCATTAGGACATCTATGTTAAGATCCCTGTGTATCTCATAAAGGAGGCCTGCAATCTCACACTTTATGTTAAAATCGAGCATTGAAAATGGCTCATCTAAAAGAAGAATCTTGGGGGATTTCACAAGAGCTCTTGCTAGGAGTACTCTCTGTCTAAGTCCTCCAGAGAGCTCTATAAACATGTCATCCGCGTGCTTCCGTATTTTCAGCATTTCCATTATCTCCTCTACCTTTTTTCGATCTCTCTCCGTTATGATCCTAGGAGGGCTCTGCAGGCTCATTAGTCCCATCTCTATAACTTCTCTCACCTTTATCGGAGCTAAGTCATTTATGTTTATCAGCTGCGGGACGTAACCCACGATCTTAGATATCTCTGCCCTCTCTCTTGCAGGATCATGCCCGTATACTCTTACCTCCCCAAGATAATCCTTGAGAAGTCCCACTAATACCTTTATGAGTGTAGTTTTTCCAGCCCCATTAGGACCCATTATAATCGTGTAAAATGGCCTCTTAAGTGTAAACGTCACCTCTTCTAAAGCAGGAACTTCCTCGCCAGGGTAATAATATGTGAGGTTCTTCACCACAATTTCGTCCATACCTCAAAACCCCTTTCGGATCTTTCTAACAAGTGCCAGCGCTATTCCTAAAAGTACAAGGTTTATTACAAGCGACCCCCAGAAGGCATAAGCGTAGGTATCATGGGATGAAACATAACCCTCATTAATGCTGTTACTTAAATAGCGTGCTCCTACAAGCTCAGAGTACACATCCAGTGAGCACCTTCCTAAAACATCTATCCTTAGGTATTTTATTTTATTTTCCTTCAAGTAGTCCTCTAACTTTGGATCTTTTTTCAAAGCTATGTCTGTTACTAATAGAAGATCATAAGTACCACTATCATAGTCTCTTTTTATGGAGCTTAGAACTTCCTGTGTTATAGCCTGCTCAGGATCTTCTAAATATATTTTTTCCACATCTACTCCTAGATCGTTGATTACATACTGAAGTGCTGGAGAGTATAGGGCTATCTTACGTTCATTAATTGCCTCCTTAGCACTCAGAAGTATTGTCCAAAGAGCACTTAAGTATCCCTCTGCAACTCTCTCAAGTGACTCCCTTTCCTCTGGAAAGATGTAAGACACGGCATCTAAGGTAGCAAGGATTATTGCCCTTGACCCATTGTATGAGAACGCTATCCCATGGTAATTTTCCTTTCCATTAATCTCTAAGATCCTAAGACCGTACTTTTTATAATCATCCAGCGTAAGAACAGGCTTGTTGAAATATCCCTTGGCCTTCAACTCTAATATCCTATCCTCAACAGCTAGGTGTCCAGGCCCTGACGTTACTACTATATCTGCTCTTTCTAAGCTCCTAAGAAGGTCAGAGAGTGAAGGCTCGTATTCATGAGGATCTGCTCCGGGAGGTATTAAACATTCAACGTTAAGATCCCCTGGAAATGCACTCCTTAAAAGTACAGCTATTGCTGGTTGGGTCACAAGGACGTTAATTCTCTCGTCAGAGGCCTCCAAAATGCATGATGTGGCACTTGATGTCACTATAAGTGTTACAAGTAATAGGACTACAATCATCAGGCTAACTCGTGCGGCCACAAAATTCACCTGTTTAATACAATAACATTGTTATCTATATCTAACGGTAATGTTAATGCAAGGACAATATAATTTAGACTCTAACATGTTTCACGTTTGGACAATCTCTCTCTTTAACAAATCTCTCAAGATCTCCTTTTGAGGCAAATGCGGTAATAGCTCCCCTTCTAGTTACTGTAATGGCTCCTAAGGCATTTGCCATAATAGAAGCCTTTTCGATGTCATAATTCCTCAAGTAATAGTAATAGGAGAAAGCTGCAACCCATGCATCGCCAGCCCCCGTGGTATCCACAGCCTGAACCTTATAAGGCTCTACGAGAATAGCACACCCATCAACGTACACAAGACATCCCTTATCCCCTAATTTTATTAAGATATCCGCTTTGGGATATTTCTCTTTTAATTTAGACAATATGTCGAGTGGATTTTTGATGTTATAGAGCTCCCCAGCCTCGTCTATAGAAAGAGATATAGCAGATGACATGTCTAGAGCCCTATCATATAAGCTTCTGAGATCATCCATTGATGACCAGACGTCTGGTCTAACGTTATAGTCAAATATTACTGTAGTATTAGACTCACTTCCAACCTGCATGGCCTCAAGGACAGCATCCCTCAGTGGACTAACTGAGAGGGCCATTCCTGAGACATAAAGAACTCTAGATGATACTATTACGTCAGTGCTCAGATCATCAATAGAGTACATAGTATCAGCGGTTCTTGCCCATGGAGATCTATAGAAGAAGAACTCCCTCTCACCATTCTCCTTAAGGATAACGAATGCAAGGGAGGTCCTTGCGTTTTTTACCTTGACACACTCCGTTCTTACACCATTATCCCTTAAAGTTCTGAGCAACATGTTTCCAAAGGAATCATTGCCAACAGCCCCCATTCCATAAGGTATTGCCCCAAGCCTAGCCATTGCTACAGCGTAATTAAATGGGGCACCTCCTAAATGTGCCTCAAAAGACATCCCCTCATAATAACTTCCAGGTTTCTTAGGTATCATGTCAACTAAGATCTCCCCTATTGAGGACACCCTCATTGTACACCACCAGCTCTTCGCCTTGGTTAAATTAAGTTCTTTTATCCTCTAGTAATCTCAAATAGTCTATATGATCCTATCTTTAGTATTACTCTTACGTATCCAGTCGAAAGCAGCGTCTTCTCCCAATGCTCTATTGTTATTATTTTTTCTGAGTTTTGAATCACATATGTTGCCTCTAGCCTTGAGAAGACTATGTACCTAGCGTGATACTTCTCCACAAGTACTCTTAGCGTTTCATTACATGGATTTTTATAGAACTCAAGAACATCCTTTAGTCGAGTGCTTGCTTCGTGCCATCCTATGGAGCCCCTCCAGACATATTCATGGAGGGGCCAACCCACCACAGACGGATCCCCAGAGAACACAGATATCCTACCGTTATACACATAGGACTGAGCATCAGGTGAAGGAAGCTCTACCACTACCCCTCTTGGGAGCCTTAACAAGGCCCTTACGATAATCCTATCATGAATATTAAGAGCCATGGATCCATCTAAGGTGAACTTGTCAGCATCAAAGGAGTCCCAGTACTTATACTTAGAGCCGTAGTACCCCAAAGGTAGATAGGTAAGGGATAGAACGAGGGATACAATGAAAGCACATTTTATTGCCCTCCACAGATTAGTAAATGGCCTTTTCTTAGGAATTATCTCCCAAAGTCTTGCCACAAGAAGGGGCACTGCCGTGGCGAGTAGTGTCCATGAAGTCTCATAGAACTTAAATACAGTGTTAAATCTTTCCCAATAGCCAGCGAAGATGTCATCAACGTAGACGAAATCACAGGCTATTATTGTTATCATACTAGTAAAGAGAAGGGATTTTAGGGTCTTTTCTTCATCGCGGCTCAGCATTGTAAACACTAAAGGTATAATTAGAACTGCCATAGCCTTATATCTTGTAAACACAAAGGGAAGTGCTATGAGAAGGCTCAACAGAGATCTTAGTATATAATTTTTCTCCATTTTTACTACTCTTACGGCAATATAGGAGTATAAGATTATGATAAACGGCAGAAGATAAACTACTATTGCAGTTATGGGAGTTCTAGGTATTACGGTATTATGAGGTCCTATAAACGCTATTCCAGAGACCCCCTCCCCTCCAAGCAGTGTTAAGATGTATGGGCTATACATTAAGGCCCCTAGAACAGGTATGGCTATCCCATAGTGGTTCGTCATCAGGGCAAACGTGTATAGGGAGACAACTGGCCAAGACCACGTGAATAGTGGAAGGAAGAACCCGTTATAAGGAACTGCTATTAACGGCGTCTTTCCCTCCTTTTTTATTACATAAGTCAACCAGACATAGGTTACTAAGAAGGGCGTCATCATGTAATTAGCGTGTAACTCCTTCTGAAAAAAGTCCACCATGGGCACATGATGTGTCGTTCCAGGTATCAAATATGCAGGGCTTAAGTGCCATACTGCGGTGTTAAACGCGTTCTGATTGCCATTCCAAAGGTACTTTAGATACTCCACAAATGGGTAGACACTTGCTCCAAATGTGAGACATAATGCGATAAGCAAAGATAGGAGTCGTGCACGTGGAACTCCCTTTTCCTCTAAAATTGCAATGGAGAGACCATATATGGCCATGAATAGGAGCTGCAATACTGTTGCAGATGCGACATTTATGCCATAGCTTGGAGGCAGTGCTGACAATAGAGCAAGCGTAGCAAAGCCATAATGTCCTCCATAGTAGTACACCATTGGAAGACCACTAAGCCATGGATCCTCCAGTGGAAGCCTCTGAATCCTCATTGCGTTTGAAAATATTGCTGTGTCCATCCAACACTCGCAGTAGTTGAAGTACTGGGTCGGTATGCTCATTCTAATAAGTAAAGGAACTACAGCAGCCGATATGTATATCATTAACATTGTTGACAGGTCTTTTCTAGTAATCTCTCTTTTTTCCTCAAATAATATTATCGGTAAGAAAACGACTGTAATATAGTATAGGACCCTAATAGAAAGGCTGGCGCTGATGAATCCAAACATGAACTCCACAATAAAGAGTGAAAAGACGAAGAGTGGAGTTGCCACGTAAAAGTTTATATTCCTAATTGGAAGATGCCTATAGTAGACTAGTCCGCCAATGAATATTAGGGCGTAGTACAGCACAACGCGGGCAAAAATAAACGAAGTGGACTCCAACATGAGGGGTAAAATCAGGCTCTCAGAAAAATGTGTTACTAGGACTATTAACGTCGAAAGTGCGATATATATCAGGAGATGCTTAAAACGTAGTTTCATTGTCATTTAGTGGCCTCCAAACGAGTTAAATGATTACATATTCTCTCGTCCTATCTTTATGTCAGTATAGATAAGTATGTAATCCGTTTTGGGTGACCTTATATCGCTCACGTTTACGATATCATCGTATGTATCCAAAATGAGCGACACTAAGCTCTTGGCCTCCGCCACACCAAGTATACTTCCTGCAAGAACGCTTACTGAGTTGTTTATTACGGAGTATACGAGAGCCCTTAGATCATAGTGACTTGTAATCTTTGTCAGATCCCTCAAAAACGGCAGAAGAGGCACTATAAGAGTACTTCTTGCAATATTCGACCTTGAGCTATAGACAGGGCTCTCATTAAGAACTATGGAGAGCGTGTTAAGGTATATTGCATATATGTCCTCTGTCCTTGTGGACACGTAGACTTTATCCCCTTTCCCTCCAGCCTCTATTACAATGCCCTTGTCAAATAACACTCTCGACTCCCATATCCTTTCGCTCACATAACAGTTAACGTTTGCAGTCTTGACCTTCTCAATAAGTCTATCTATAAAGTACTTCTTTATCCACTCATATGACGTGGGTTCAGCAACTATCGTAATAGTAGAGCCACTTCCATACTCATAAAGAACCTTAAGAAGCTCTGGAACCACTACACGCTTTAGGGCCTCTGTGACCTTACCAACTAGCATTGTGACGCTGCTCTGGAATAGATACGGTATTAAGATCCTAAGCTCATTGGATTTAAGTATTAGTGTATTGGTCTCAGTAATCTTCTGTACGAAGTGCCATACGGGTCTCATATATGCTTTTACAGATTGTATAACGTCATCAGGAAGTCTTGCTTCCTTTATAAACCCCTCAACGTTGTAAAATACGTCATGAAGGCCAAACTCCCTTACCATGACCTGAAGCACGTATGAGGGATCAAGATTAAACTTCTCCCCAATTACGCTAGACGTTCTTATGAGTACGGGTATTATCATCTCCACTAAAGCTTTCTTGGTCATAAAGCTTCACCTTATAGGGCTATTATTATAATGGTAAGCTTTAAATAAGTTTTATAGTGCTGTACTTATCTAACGAAATAGTCTTTATCCCACTGTCACTTGGGAGGGAGGGCTCAGTTCTCCATAAATGGAATATGAGGCTATAAGGAATATTTTAGAATTTATCGTGTTATAGTAATAGCAAGTAGGATATCCTAAAGCTTGTTCAGTAGCATAATTATGAGTCCATAACTTTATTAAATGGAAATGCTATCATGATTATTCTTAGAGAGGTTCTTGTTATGAAACCAACTAAATGGATGGACTTTCCTAGAAGGATTCTAGTAGGAAGCAACATTCTTCATGAAGCTCCCTTGCTCCTTCAGGACATTGGTATATCAGAAGGGGCTATACTCATGATAACAGGCAAGAAGAGCTACGATATCTGTGGCTCTCTCTTGAAAGATATTCTTGAGGACAGTGGGTATCTAGTGGATGTTGTACATATTAAGGATGTTACTAAAAAAGAGGTAACAAATGTATTAAGTGGTATAAAGGAGAAGGAAAATAATTATAATATAATAATGGGGGTTGGTGGAGGAAGTAAAATTGACATGGCAAAGCTCTTGGCTAAGGAGCTCTCTATAGATTACGTTAGCGTTCCAACGATAGCGTCCCATGATGGAATTGCTTCTCCAAGGGCCTCATTAAAGGAGAGATATGAGCAAGTATCTATACAGGTAAAGAGTCCAATAGCAATACTTGCAGATACTGCGGTCATTTCAAAAGCTGATTATAGGTACACTGCTTCTGGGGTAGCCGATGTTATAGGAAACATAACAGCTGTTAGAGATTGGATACTAGCTCATAAACTAAAGGGGGAGCCATTTAGTGAGTCTGCTGCTGCACTATCCCTTACTGCGGCAAGAATTATCCTCAAAAATGCAGAGTCTATAAAGCCAAATTTAGAGGAGTCTACTAGACTTGTGGTTAAAGCTTTAGCAATGTCAGGAGTGTCCATGGGAGTCGCTGGGTCCTCAAGGCCAGCAAGTGGATCAGAACACCTGTTTGCACATGCTCTAACGAGAATAGCTCCAGGAAAGGGCCTTCATGGGGAGCTTGTGGGGCTTGGCACTATAATGATGGCATATCTTCATGGCATAAACTGGAAGAAAATAAAAAAGACACTTGAGATTATAGGAGCGCCTACATCCGCATATGATCTTGATTTAGATCCTAATGATGTTATACTGGCCCTTACTACTGCCCATAGGATTAGAAGGAGGTATACGATTTTAGGGGAGACGGGCCTTAGTGAGAAGGCTGCAAAAACACTTGCAAAAAGGACGGGTGTGTTGTGATGCCGCTGGGAGCCCAAAGGATTGCTATAGTTGAGAGAAGCCTTGCTAGGAAGGGCTTTAAGTACTATCATCTAGGCCTCTCGGACAAGTGCGACGAGTGCGAATACAAAAGTGTATGTAGCAGACTGAAAGAAGGGGCCCTTTACGAGGTTATAGACATCAGAGACAAGATCTTAAGGTGTCTTCTTATAGAGGAGGAGGCTGTAGTCGTTAGGGTCACAGAGATCCCAATAGAGATAGCCATACCTCAGAAAAAGAGCTTTGGAACCGTTTTTACATATAGCACTGTGAAGTGTGATCCATCCTGTCAGTACTATCGCTACTGTGTGAAGCCGAGATCCTTGGAGGGGAAGAAGCTTAGGATAGTTGAGAGAGTAAAAACCATAACCTGCCCGAAGACTAACGAAATATTTACGATCGTAAGAGCACTCGTTGAGGGATAACTCCTGAATGGTGTGAGTTGTGAACTGGAAGCTAGTCATAATAGCTGTAGCTCTAATAGGTGGAAGTCTTTTGGCAGGATATATTGTCTACAAGGTGTTTGAGGAATACCTGTTTAAGCCTACTAAACTTCCAAGTATTGATGCACTAGTAAGGACAGAACACACGAGTAATGGAACAAAACTTGTTCTTATCATTAGGAGCGTTCAGAATGTGCCCATTACATGGGAGGAAATAAAAATATTTGTAAAGACTAACACGACATCATGGAGTGAAGTTAAGCCTACACACACAGGCATCGTGCTTGGAGGTCAGGAGGTGGCTCTTGGGTACTTTACTCCAGGGGAGACCGTTAAGATAAAGATAGTGTACTCCGATACAGTGATATGGTCTAAGGACGTAAAGCTCTAAGTGCATGACTCTAGAATGCTTTCCCACATTTTCTCAAGGAGCTCTTCCGTTGGAAAGTCTACATAGTACCTTGTGATCTTCTTAGTACCAATTGTTATATCCTCAGATAGTATTAGTCTCATTCTCTTTGCTCCTTGGATTCTCAGATGAACAGTAGTCTTTGCAGGAACTTGTATTTCCTTATTAGTCTCTATCCTTAGCTCCTCGATGATTCTCGTAAGTTCTGCATATATGTCTGCTATTGTTACAAAGACCTTATTTCTCAGCGCCCTGTATGCAGCGTACAAGGTAAGCTTTCCATAAAAGTCTAAGGCCAGTATTTTACTTAGCGATATAGATCCCGGAACAATTGTGGAGGCCTTTCTAATGTCCTCAGGACTTATAGTGTCATGTCCCATTTTTTCTGCAATTTCTGCAGAAGTTTTAAGGAGTTGTATTGCAAATCTTGCAGTTCCCTCTCTAGAACTAAGCTCGGCAATGTACTCTAAGGCCTCATCGTCATAAGATCCTGGTCTAAGGGCCTCTCTAGCTCTGTCCTCCACAATTGCATAAAGGGCCTCCTTATTATATAGCTTAAGCTCAATAGACTTAGAGTCTACAACGCTTTTCATGTTTATGTAAGGATAGACCCACTGTCCTTCAATAGTTGCCAAGAGAACTTGGAACATTCCTTCAGAGCCTTCTATGGTTAGCATGTTCTTCAGAACATCATAGTCCTTTAAAAGAACGTTATGAGCTTCATCTATTCCGATAATTATTCTTATTCCCTTGGTTTTTACAGCATTAACCAATAGCTTTGCGACAGTAGTGTCACTTATTCCCTCAAGGCTTGAGGAAGGCCATATGCTTCTTAAAAGGCTTCTGAGGATCTTACCTATCGTGTTACAGGAGCTAGATATTCCATCAAAGTACTTAACTATAAAGCCCTCTCCTACCTTAGCGTTTAGATCTATAAGAAATCTCTTCAGTATTGCTGTTTTTCCTACACCTGGTGGTCCCCATATAACAGTTATAGTGCTTTTCTCCTCATTTATTCCATTAAATACTCTACTTTCAAGCTCTAAAAGCTCTTTCTCACGATACAAGAGTTTAGGAGGAACATAGTGATCTGAAAGAACTTCCTCATTAAGTATGATTTTCATAGGATGCTTTTTCATAACAGCACACCGCACGCTTCTCTAAGATACTTATAGGGTTCAAGTAGAGGTAATGGAAGAGTGCCCTATAATACCTTACTAGTGATGATAAAAGTTAGGAGGAGGTAAACAGATATCACATGTGATTCTATTGGGAAGGTTTCCGCACAAATATATAAGGTTTTAGATCTTTTCGAAGCCTCATAGATCTCTACAATGCTTTTTAATTTATATATTGCTGCAATAATTTACTAGCTATGGGATGATGAGGAGCTGACGGGCTGATGTGTGATGAAGCTACCGTCCGCGGACCGCTAGAGATAATGAGGTGCCTAGTGATGCTTGATACTAGATATCCGAAGGTCTGGGATGAGGTCATTGAGAGCATATCAAAAAATGAGAGAGTTATGGTTATTGGAGGAACAGATAGAGGAAAGAGCACGTTTTCTATATATGCGTCCATGAGAAAGGACATGCCTCTTTTAGATGCTGATATAGGGCAGGCAACAGTTCCTCCACCAACAGTCGTAAAGCTTTCAGAGGATAGGATATCTATAAAGAGAGGATTCTTTGTCGGGGCGACTACTCCAGTTAGAAACTTCTTGGCTTATGTCCTTGGCATGTATGTAGTTTCTAGAGAGCTTGGTGGAATGATAATAGATACATGTGGACTTGTTAGGGGATCACATGGCTTTTGGCTGAAGCTCACTGAAGCAATGATCTTGAATCCAGATCTTATCATTGCTATGAGCAGAGGTGGAGATTTAGATCATATATTGCCTGCCATTGAGGATTTTCTGGGAAAAGAGGTTCTTGATATAGGAGCATCTCCCTATGCTAGAAGGAGATCTATGGCCGAAAGGTATGAAAGAAGGAAAATGAAGTTTAAGATGTACTTTGGTGATGGGAAAACTATTTCAATTAGGGAGCCTAGAATATTATCATTCCCCAAGAAGTGGAATGTAAGCCCAAGTCTTCTTGCAGCAGTTACCTCTGGCAGCGTAAAAAGGGCTTCTGTAATAAACGATACCCTATATCTTATATGTAAGGAGTATTGTAGGGGGGTTAGAGCCCTTAGAAGCTTGTATAGTGTTAGAGAGTACACAATAATATCCGAGAGGAACGTTAAAAATCTGCTGGTAGGCCTCTATTCTGGAGATGAATTCCTTGGCGTGGGCATCGTGGAGTCGTTTGATGAGGACTCACTTGAGTTTACAATATATGTAAGCGATAGGTTTGATGAAGACAAAAAAGTGACCAGTATACAGCTTGGAAGCATAAAGCTTAACAAAGAATGTGACGAAATAAGGAGGTAGTAGCATGAGAGCCTTCTGGATTACTGAGAATGTAGCATTTGGTCCAATCCCTATGCACATTGACTACGATGACATCGTGAGAAAGTTCGATGTAATAGTCTCCCTCATAGAAGATGAGGAGTATAAAAGATATCACTACGATACGTCTTACTTTGAAGACATGGGTCTTAAGGTAATAAAACTTCCAACTCAAGATTTTAGAGCACCTAAACTTGTTCCGGCAATGTGGCTTCTAGGAGAGATCCTTAGAATGGATGAAAAAGGCATGAAGGTATATGTGCACTGTGTGGGAGGACTTGGCAGATCAGGTTCAATAGCTGCAGCTTATCTTTCATACAAGTATGGAGTTAATCATGAGAAAGCTATAAAAGAGGTCAGAAAAAAGAGACCAGGAAGCGTTCAAGCAAGAGAGCAGGAAAAATTTGTTGAGAGAGTTTATAAGATAATTAAACGTTGTCGAGAGGATATTTTATACAAGAAGTCCTTGGAGTTTTTGAATAAACTCTCAGAGGACATTGTTCTTACAGTGAGCACAGCAGTAAGTGTTTATGTTGATATTGCAGATGTGTTCACTGAAAACCCTGAGTACTGCAATGTGTACTTAGGAATGCTTGGGGAGCTCATTGAGGGGAAAGTAAATTACTCTGAGAGCATCGATATGGACTTAGTTAGCTTTTCGAAGGATCTTGGAGCAGCTTTAGGCGATAAGTTTTCATGTATACTTTTTAATATTGATAGTAATGAAATAACACTTATTTTAGAGTGTTTTAGCTATTGTGAAGCTGAACTTTCGATGATATTGGAAAAGTATAGGGATGTGCTTTCAAGAAAGGTTTCTAAGGAGATCTCTGTGACTGTTGAGTACTTTTAGAGAGAGTGTTACACACGTGGTCGTCCGCGCCTTATACTTGGATAACGACAGAAGCTTTAGCAATGGGTGCGGGCTTCTCCCTCAGCCACTTCATCTTTATCCGTGGCCCATCGGGAGCGACATTGACCGAGGCCACGAAGCCCGCCTTACGGGAGATTAGCACTATCCTCCCGCCTCTGCTGGCTACTTTGCCGTCATAGAGGCGGGAGAACATGTTTAGGCACGCGACATACTGCGCGTTGAACCTGAACCCGCAATTCTCACATATAAATTCTTCCTTGCTAACCCTATTCCTCTTGCTCGCGTGACCACACAAGGGGCATGTTATCGAGGTCCTTCTCGGGTCAATTTTCCTTGCTTTGAGCCCGTGCTCGTGGGATTTATAAGCCAAGAATGCTGTGAACTTCCAGTATGGGAGTGTTGATAGCCTGTGGTTGAGCTGTCTTGAGCACGTCCTCCTCCCAATTGTATTTCATTGGTAATTTCTTTGACTTCCTCCCTGCGCTAAAGCGCAAGGCTTTCCTAGGGACATTTTTGTAAAGCAACTTTTATAAACATGTTAGACGTATCTAAAAGCCGATGATGAGATCACATACTATTGAAGACTATCTTGTTGCCGTAAGGATTTGTGAAAGGTGCATGCTTGATCCTACCCTTTCAAGGGTTTCTGAGATATTAAGAGTGAAACCAGCTACGGCGTATACAATGATAAGGAAGCTTGAAAAAATGGGCCTCGTTAGCTACAACTCTGGGAAGATTGCACTAACTGATAATGGAAGAAGAATAGCTGAGAGAACTATCAAAAAGCACAGGATAACAGAGGAGTTCTTTACATCTGTTTTAGGCTTGGACTACAAGATCTCACACGAGATAGCTCACGTCATAGAGCATTTTCCTGAAAAGGTTCACAACAGAATGCTCTCATTAATAAAGGTTAGGGAAGAAAAGAACTTAAATGTGCGTCCTCTCTCTAGCGTGGAGGGCAGGCAAAGCGTTATAGTTGAGTCCATAGAAGCTGAAGACTTCATCTATGAAAAGTATCCAGAAATAGAGAGAGGAAAGAGCCTAAAAGTTCTCGAGCATTCTTTTGGCTTTATAACCGTTGAGGTATCCGGGAAAGTTGTAAAAATCCCAAGAAGAGTTGCTAATTATATATTTGTATCAAGGTGCGTTGAAGATGACGATAGTAAGCCTTGATGTTGTTCCGGAAGGCAGAATAGCAAGAGTTCTGAGGATAAGCGGTGGAAGGAACGTCATGATGAGACTTCTAGCTATGGGAGTCATTCCAGGAAGCACAGTCCGAGTGATCTCAAATAAAATGCACGGTCCTGTGGTAATAGAGGTAAGGAGTACGACAATAGGCATTGGAAGGGGTGTTGCGAGGAAAATAATAGTAGAGGTGACGGAGTGAATGCCAGATGCTGCTGTTCATGAGGTACTGGAGGTAAGGCTTATAAAAAGATATCCAGGAGATATCCTTGTAGCTCTTGTGGGAAGCCCAAACGTGGGCAAGACCACTCTTTTTAATGTACTAGCAGGGGAAATTGGAGATGTCGCTAACTGGCCTGGAGTTACGGTTACTATAAACGTAAGCAGAAGAGAGCATGAGGGAAAAAGTCTTCTAATAGTAGATCTTCCTGGAGTGTATTCTCTTGTACCCCAAAGTGCAGAGGAAAGAATTACAAGAGATTTCATATTGCGAGAGAGTCCAGATGTTGTGCTTGTTATTGTTGATAGTGTAAGCCTTGAGAAGAGTCTCTACCTAGCTGTACAGATTCTCGAGATGTTTCCGAGAACCATAATAGCTCTTAACAAGATTGACATAGCCCATAAGAGAGGAGAACACATTAACGTTGAAAGATTATCTAAGCTCCTTGGGACAGAGGTTATAGCAATCTCAGCACGTACTGGAGAGAACCTTCATTATCTCCTAGACACACTAGTGAACGTGCCAAAGAGGAGCGATCGAAAGACTCTTAGGATGAACTATGGGGTTCTTGAAAAACATATAGAAGCCATTGAGGGGGTGATATCCAAATATTATCCTAAGGAAGTTCTCAGAGCGATTTCTCTACAAATACTTGAAGGAGATGAAAGCCTACTTTTAGACCTTGATGTAAAGGAGAGAGAAGAGATAAGAAAGATCATTAAGAAGATTAAGGAGGAGCTTAGGGGCGACCCTTCAGTATATATTGCTGGAAAGAGGTACGAGTACATAGAAAAGGTGCTTAGAGAGGCCAGAGTAAAGATCCCTCAAGTTAAGGAAAGGGCGCAGGTATTGCTCGATAAGATATTCTACACGCCTGTTCTAGGGAGCTTGGTGTCATTTCTAATACTGCTTGGAGTTTTTGTTCTTGCTGTTGGTATTGGGATGGGGGCGCCTTTGACAAATATTTTAAGCTCTCTAGGGGCCAGTAAGGCCGCGGAGGTTTTAGACTCCTATAACCCATCCTCGCTAATAGATTTAGCGTTTTCTGAGCTTTCAATGGTCACTGCCAATGCCCTTGAGGAACTAAGCATCCCAAGGGCTGTTATCGCGATTATAGTGGATGGGATTATAGGAGGCGTAGGAACCGTAATGACCTTTGTACCGCCAATATTTATATTCTACATACTCTTCTCGTTTATAGAGGACAGTGGCCTGTACGCAAGAATGAGTATATCTATGTCTAAGACCTTTGAGCTTTTTGGGTTAAGCCCCAGAGCAGCGTTTCCCATGACGTTGAGCCTTGGTTGTAATGTTCCAGGAATAGTAGCCTCTAGAACATCAATAGACGACACAGAGAGACGACAAATAATATTTTCTATACCCATGATACCGTGCCAGGCAAGGCTCGTAGTGTTAATAGCAATGTCGTCTTACTTCAAGCATGGGGCCTATCAAGCGCTCTTTATAGTATCCCTTTATGTTCTTGGGATTACTGCATTCTTCCTAACTTCGTTGTTCGTAAGAAGAATCATCTATAAGATTAAAGAGCCTCCTGTATCTCTCACAGAGATTCCGAACATACATAGGCCTTCCTTGAGGGTTGTATGGTGGACAACGCTGAGGCATGTAAAGCACTTCCTCTACAGGATATTAAAGATAATTGTGCCTCTATCTATTGTTGCTGTGCTGATAACAAGTTATGGAATTCATGGCTATTCAGAGAATCCCCAGGATACATTTGGGTATTACATAGGAAAGGCGCTAGGATATCTATTTCTTCCATTTGGGTTCAACGAGGATCAGAGCTGGGTTGTAGGATATGGAGTTCTCTCTGGAATGATTGCAAAAGAGACATTCATCTCTTCTATGGAAATAATAAGTGGAAAAGAATTCGAAAACTTCTTAAATACGCTCTCAGCAGCTCAGGTTGTAGGTCTTACGATATTCGTAAACATGTATATACCCTGCTTTGCAACTATAGGAATAATGTTAAAGGAGGGACATAGGAAGCTTGTCTTACAGCATCTAGTGTACTCTTTAATAGTTGCCTATAGCATTTCCTTAATCGCATATTTTGCTATTTCTCTGGTTTAATCCTGTTTGGATGCGCTCTTCTTTAGTCCTTCTTCTATCTCTAAGATGCTCATGTTAGCCATGTTTTCCCACAAGGATATAGCACTGTGGTACTTCTCACTTCTACTTAGGACAGCCTTTGAGTACATTATAAGGGATCTTACTAAAAAGGACACTCCCCTACACACTATGCTGTACTCATCATTGTCCAGTAAGACTCTATCGCGATGCCTCTTGTACCAGTCCATCAGAGCTTTGGAGATTTCCTCTATACTTGGCGGCTCTGGCCACTTATCCTTAAACAACATGGATATTCCTATGAACAAATCCTGAGCTAAGAGAGACCCCAGAAGAAAGCCCTTTCCAGATGGGATTCCATACTCGAGCGTTGATGTTCCCAGATTTAGAAGAGCGTTAAATGAGTAGTCATCCCAGGTAGCTCTATCATCCGTAACGTGTGAAGTTGGGCTTATCTCAACAGCATACTCCAGAAATTGCTTTGCAAGGTACATCAAGGACGTGTAAAGTGAGTAGAGAACGATGTCCCTATTTCCCTTATGCTCCTCAGACATGGAGATCTCCCTCCAACTCTTGTCATGCTAGCTTTTTAGAGAAACATCCAAGCCATCTGAGCGTGGGGTACTCCTTGTACGTAAAGTATTCTGTCCTCGTCTAGGTATCCCTCCTCAAGGGCTATTTTAACGCATTTCTCTCCTACTAAGTTCATTATTGTTGCCATTCTAAGGATTTCTCTGAACTCATCTTCGCTTACAAGTTTTCCCTTGTAGAAGTCCTCTTTCACGTTAAGTATTATAGGGCCATCTCTGAATACTTTACCAACTAAGTTTTCATCACAGGCTGCAAGGATTACTTCTCCTCTAAGTCTATGAATTTTAACATATATTCCTCTCATTTTAAGATCCCTGCCCTTAATAAAGATATATTCTGTATTTCCCTTGTTCTGCTTCAAGTATTTCTCCGCTATTACACATGTCACTGAATATTTTCTCTATTTTATCTTTATTAACATCTAATTTCTTAGCAAGCTCATCAAAAAGTTGTTCAAGTTCTTTTCTAGTTATAACACCGTCAGGAGAGGATCTTATTTTATCCACTATGGCCTTTCTTATTCTTGAGATTTTTGAGATTGTTGTACTACGCTCTCCACCTACAGCAGGTAGGTAGTCATATAACCCACCTTCTTGCGGTAATGCTGATCGCATGGCAGCCTCAAAGATCCTTATCGCTCGTATAGCATCCTCTTTCGTTACTTTGTCACTTAGCCTCATCCTTGCTGACGCCTCTGCAAGTCTTATAAGAGCTTCTATCTGTCTTGCTGTTATTGTCAATACCCTGTGCTCTCGCCCCTTTTTACGCAGATTAATGTAAAACTCCTTTATTATCTCTTCCGCCTCATTTGTGAGAATTGGATGAACTCTCCTCCTAGCGTATGCAATGTACTTTCTTAGAAGCTCTATGTCTATCTCTGGCTTTACGGCTTTAGGATTCCTGTGAGACTCTAAAATTAATGATGCAACTGATGAGTCTCCTACGTCAGTAGACACATCCTTTAAGGCAAATATAAGGTCGAATCTAGAAAGGAGTGTTGGTGGAAGGTCTATCTGCTCAACAATAGACGTCTTCATCTCGTCATCTATTATGAACTTACCGAACTTTGGATTAGCAGCGGCTATGATTGCACATCTTGTCTTGAACCGCGCATGTATTCCTGCTTTAGATATTGTTATCTCCTGTTGTTCCATTGCACTATGCATTGCTGTGCGATCCTTGGAATCCATCTTCTCAATCTCATCAATAAGTGCAACACCACCATCAGCAAGAGGCAAAGCACCAGCCTCAACAGTCCAACGACCCGTAAGCTCATCACGGACAACAGCAGCAGTAAGGCCCGCAGCAGTAGCACCCTTACCAACAACATAAACCGCCTTAGGAGCAAGCTCCGATATAAACTTAAGAAGCTGAGACTTACCAGTACCTGGATCACCAACAAGGAGTATGTGGATGTCCCCTCTCCTATAAGTCCCATCAGGCATCCTCTTTGGAACACCACCAAACAGCGCTAGGGCTATAGCCTCTTTTATCTCTGTATATCCACGAACACCACCTATACTTGGAGCTATAGATCTTATAATCCTTGAAATAAGATCTCTATCTTTAGAGAGCTCTTTTATCTTCTTCTCATCTTCAGATGTTATTTCAATCTCTGAGAACTCTTTTTCAACGTGTACTATTCCCAAAGCATGAAGATAAACGTCTACTAAAGCATCCGTTGTTTTCTTTCCTTTAATAACAGGTTTAAGGACCCCTAGAACTTTTATTCTGTCACCTGGATATAAGGTTCCAACAAGGCCTTCCTCTACGTATATTGCAAGCCTTTGTGGAATCTCCCTTCCAGAAAGGAGGTCTGATGGATCCTGAATCTCTATGAACTGAGAATTCACGTATATGGAGTTTCTCTCATCAAATAGCATCTTAACCTTTTCCTTTGTGCGATTATCCTGTTTGCACATGTCACAATCGATTTTTTTATCTATCTTTTCGAATGGATCAATAAGCTTAGTTTTTATATGATCATATGGGCATTTCCAGAGACCTATTCTTATTGAGCGTTTTATTTCAGAAATCCTTCTCACGACACCCTCAACCATTATAAGCCTTCCTACGGCAGATGATTCTATGCTTTTTGGCATGGACTTCGTGAAGAAGTCCTCAAAGTCCTCAACTATGAGTGAGACATAGGGATCAGCATATAGAACGCCATGTGCACGTATAAGGCTAAAGATCGTTGCGTAAAACGTGTTTATGAACTCAACACCATTTTTTTCTATAAGCGTGAGTATGTCTAAGTCAAGGTCACTAACCATGTCTTCATACTCTATGAACTTTGAAAAGGAGACTGTTATTGTCTTTCTTTCAGGCCATTTCTCTGCAATATCTCTAATGTCGTCTATATAGTGCTCCTCAAGGATCCTCTTCCACACTTCCATTAGCCTTAATTCAATACTTCGCGTCTCTGTTATTATATCTAAATTCTCAATGACCATGTATTTCACCGAAATGCTTTTTTAGAGGTGTATAGGCCACGATAAAGCATCCTGCAGGCTTATATATACTATATAAAAGTTATCCTGGATTTCCAAGTGGTTTACTGAATATTACTTAGGAGCTATACATCAATATACTTTTTGAACCGCCATGTTCTTGGTTTTTCGTCAATTTAAATGGCGAGCTACCCCGCCCTAAAGGGCAAGGTTTTGCAAACAACGATTTTATCAGCGCGATATACGTCTCTACCAACACTAATACTCGTGCCATGTGTGGGTAATAATAATATTTACTATAGTATTACATAGAAAGAAAGAGAAAGAATATACGATCTCAAACAGTGTGCTAGCTACTCCTTTTCAATAACCACAAACTCATATTCATCTAAGGACTCTAACCTTATAAGAGCTCTTCCTTCTATGTTCTCAATCTTTAGTGCTCTTCCATCCTTAAGTGGAAGATAAGCTCTCTTGACGCCCTCAGAAACCCATATTTTGATTTCATTTACAGGAACTACTGTCCTTGGCGGGTGAACGCTCTCTGCAGTACTGTATGCAGGTAGGGGTTGCCTTGCTCTACCAACGCCTATTGCCATTATCCTCTGATTGTACGTATGATTAAGTAGGTGTACTAATATTTCATGATCGTTTTCATAGATCTCTACACTTACTGTCTCTGGAGCTTCAACTTTAACATTAGGCTCACCTGCGAGGTATCTTACGGAGTTTACAATGATTCTAGAGTACTCTGGAAGACCTGTCCTCCAGTAATGTCTGCCTATTTGACATGAGAAGTAAATACTTGCTCCTGAACCATATTTGTTCTCAATCACAGCTGGTATCTCAGTCTCGCCAACGAATGGTGGTGGAGATCTGCCTAGCGTATATTCGTATCCCCACAGACCTCCTGCTATGCCTATTTCAGCTAAGACCTTCCCAGTTGTTGGCCTAATTATTAGTTGCCATCCTAAGGCAGGTGATACTCTCTCATGATAGAACTCGTAGCTCATATCTCCAATAAGTATCGTGCTCTCCTTTATCCCGCTGAAAAGAGGATGAGATGGATCCCTTATAACCATATAACTCCAGTTTTGTCTGAAAACGCCAACAAGTTCCCCTCCAATGACATCCCCAATTGTGACATTATATTTCTGAGTTCCCTCATTATCCCTCGTTGCGGCAGCATAAGTAGCAACAATGCAGCCTCCATCAGCGACATAGTCTCTTATATTCTCTACAGCCCTCTCAGAGATACACGCTGTATTAGCAAGAACTATTACTCGATATCTCCTAAGTGTTTTTATGTCCTCGAGATCTCTTCCAGAGATAAACGAGACTGGGTAGTGAGCATGAGTTAGTGCATAGTAAAATCCCCTGACCTCATCGACATAGTGCTCTGGATGATGCCTCCCATAGAAATCTCTGGTTTCGTTTGAGACAACTATGGCAGCGTACATATACGGTTTTGAGCGCCTCATATAATTCTCAACAGTGTCGTACTCCTCAAAGACCTTTCTTGCAGCATCTAGGTTAGCAGGCTCTTGGAAGTAGCTTGATGAGAACACTAAAAGCCAAGGTATACCGCCTGCTATTATAGACTCTCTAAGCCCTTGTCTTATCGCTAGAGGTGTCGTTGAGGCCACTGTTCTGTACATATGGAAGTAGTTTCTTGAGGCTGCTACAGGCTTATCTCCAAACATGGCCTTTGTAAGTTTTACCATTTCTGTAATGAATCCAGGAGGTTGATGATCAGCTTCGCTGCATTCAGCAAAAACAACATCTATGAACTCCCTACAGAGCTCAACAATCCTATTCGTCCTACCCGCCCAACCGCCTGGATGGCTATTGTACATGAACATTACGTTTTTGTTCCTTGATTTTATTATATTAAAGATCTCCTTTAATTTCTCGACAACAACATTGTACCTCCAATTCCAAAGGGTTCTCCATCTTGAATCTGACCAGTTAGGCTCCTCAGGCATCTCAAACCCAAATGATTTCTTAAATTTCTCACGACACCAATTACAGTAGCACGCCTTCTCTATATCAGGCTGATATCTAAAACTATCAAGGAATATGCCATCTACGCCAAGGTCAAGGACCTCTAGCACTTCTTTCTTTACTAGCTCCATGAACGGAGAGTTTATGCACATAAGAGGCCACTCAGGCTCATGGAGTCTTCTCTCAAAGGGTATATGTTCTAGAGTTATTGGTTCACCGTCCTTTGTTCTTTGAGCCCAGTCTGTGTGTTTCTCGTATACATACTTGTTCGCAGTATGGCCTACCATAACTATGACCTTAATATTCCGCTTTCTGGCCTCCCTCAAGGTTTCAGCTATTAAGTCCTCTTTTATTTTTGCATGTTTTGGACCTACAGAACTTCTATTATAATAAGTTCTTCCCCAGGGATCTCTAGCAAAGAGCACTATTGTATTTGCCTTTAAGGCTTCTGCGAGTTGTACTAAAAGCTTTCCAGACACCTTTGATGTAAAGACCCCGTACCTATCCTCTATGTTATATTGAAGGACTTTCAGGGGTTTTTGCCACCAACCATCATTATTTCTAGGGCACATGATCCATCACGTAACATATTTACTCTATATACTGCCTAAAAACTATGAACTCAGTACGTATATTAAAGTTTAAACCGGTTGGCCTTAGAATAATATGTTATCGGAACTGCTATATAGACCTTGAAAAGCTCATTAACCTCATAATGTGTTTAACATTGTAATAGAGGGACAATGAAACATCGACACAATGAGAAGAATTAGAGAATATTGGGTGGTAAACAGCCTTAAAGTGCTCAGTGAAGTAGTGAGCTTGTTATGAGAAGATCTGGAGAGGAAATAAATATAGAAGAAATTGAAAGGTTTCTAATAGAAATGGAAAAAAGAGAGCTTAGTCGAGCCTCTACTGGAATCGCTGAGCTCGACAAAACATTAGGTGGCGGTTTTATAAGGGGCAGTCTTGTATTAGTCTCAGGGCCTCCAGGTTCAGGGAAGACAACGCTTGCTCTTCAGTTTGTCTTCAGCTCTAAGGCTGAGAAGGCCTTGTACATAACGTTTACGGAGCCTGTTGAAAAGATAAGAGAATTCTTTAAGACATATTCTTTTTACGACGAGGAGAGGGTTCTCTCTAAGGAAATTATGTTCATGGACTTTGACATACTCAGATCTATTCTTGAGGAGAGTGCCATAAGAAAGTTTGACAAGATGCTTATACAAATCCTATCGGATTTCATAAAGAAGTCAAATGTTAGAAAAGTAGTTATAGATTCCATAACAAGTCTTAAGGAGTACTTTGACTCCAGGAGTGATTACAGAGAGTTCCTTATGAGGCTCTCTAAGCTTGCTTTTGAGACAAAAGCTGTAATCCTAATGACGAGCGAGGTTGAGACAAGAGGATCAGAGCTAATTCCTCGCTATGACTTTGAGTCCTACGTTGCTGATGTGATAATACTTCTCTCAATGGAAGTATCTCCTGTAGGAGTCTCCAGATGGCTTCAAGTATTAAAGGCGCGTGGAACTATGTACTCTGATGTAAGGAGATCATTTAGGATTACTGGTGATGGTATAATATTTATCTGAAGGAGTCTTCAATTGTATATTATTACTCACTTCAGTAGTTATTAATTCTAGAAGCCATAATGACTGAAGTTAGGATGGTGCCCTCCGTGAGCAAGTTAGATTTTGGGGTTAGGGATCTTAATCGCTTGTTTACTGACGTTGACATAAATGGTGGAATAATATTCGTGCTTGGAACCCCTGACTCAGGGTATGAAATATTCGCAAAGACAATATTACTTTCAGAGGATGAATACAGTAAGATAGCGCTTCTAGGGAAGGAGACAAAAGATGAGTTCATGAAGGCCATTAAGACATATGACATCGGAAAGACGGAGAGTGTAAAGGTTTTAGAGTTAGGATCTTATGTGTTCAGAAGGTTTGCATCTACAATAGAAAAGCTGTCAAGAATACTATCGACAGGCGATCTCACAACACTTTTAGAGCAGGAAAAAACCGCTACGGAATCTGAAGGCTCAGACATAATGACGTATCTCATAAGGAGAATTCACGCATTCTCTAAGGCAAAAATCCTAGTTGACTTCATAGACATGCTTATAGAGGAGTACTCCTTGTCTGAGATATCCAGGACTATGGCTGCCATAATGACTCTTTCAAAGATCAAAGATAACTTCTTCATAATAACGATGGAGAAGGATCTTAACCCAGAGCTTGAAAGGAAGATAGTATCACTTAGCGATATTGTGTTTTTACTCTACTCCAAAAGGAAATCAATTGATGAAAAGCTGAGGATTATGGAGATACTTAAAATCAAGAACTACCCTCACTTACAGTTTTATGCTACGTATACGTTCGTAAGGAATGAGGGCTTTAAGATAGAACACATACAGAGGATCTGAGGGATAAGGGATGTTTGGAGGAAAAGTCCTACCGTCTAAAGTTTTACTTAGAGCAATAGTTCACGCTACTGAGGACATTAACAAGGTTATAAGAGCAATAAAGAATATAGTAGGTGAGGAGATAGACCTCTCGATCTCTAGAACTAAGGGATATTTTGGGAACGAAATAATACTATTATACGGCGAGATATCTAAGAGAAAACGTGTTGAAGAAATCCTTAGAAGGATTCTAAAAGATGAGGAAAACAGGAATTATATAATTGCGACGTTGGATGAGCGCATTGACGAAAGATATCACCTGTACATAAGAATAAATAAACAAGAGGCTTACAAGGGGAGGATTGTGGTCAGTGAGGGAGACGACGTTATATCCCTAATATTCTCCTTTAATATATATCCAAGAAAAAAAGAGCATCTTATGAGGTGGATACGTGCCCTTGCTGGTGAGAACACATGAGTGAAAGAATAATAATTCAGAGAGATGACTTCTCCTTAGATCATATTCTTAAAAAGATTAAGGAAATTAGCAGGGATATTGGGGCCGTGGTGATGTTCATAGGCATAGTAAGAGAACACGAGGGAAAACGAAGAGTACAGTACCTTGATTATGAGCACTATCCTCAGATGGCAGAAAAGTACTTAAAAGAGCTCAGAGAGAAGGCTATAGAGAAATTCAGACTCAAGGATCTTATAGTTGTTCATAGAGTTGGAAAAAAGTATCCAGGAGAAAATGTAGTTGTTATAGCAGCAGCTGCTGAACATAGAAGAGAAGCATTTGAGGCATGCTCATGGTATATAGATGAGCTCAAAAAGGTAGTTCCTATTTGGAAGCGGGTTTATATGGAGGAAGAATAAGGAGATTTTGATCAGTACAATTCGCCCGGGAGGGTGGCAAGGTCTCACAGCGGTGCCATCCTCATATAATTGAATTTTAATCATTAATGGCACCGCTGTATTATGTTTTGATGAATTAAATTCGAACGCGCCAGTCTCTCGGGAGTCTTAATACCCGAGAGACTGGACTACTGACTCTCAGCCCACCCTCCCGGGCTAATAATGTTATTAGATTTTCACCTATATTAATCCTTCTCCAAACACCTTCATGAGGTTTAGCGGATATCCGCATTGATGAGCGAACATCCGCCTTGGGGCACATCAACCTCAACTCCCTCAGGGTTCATCGGGAGCGTATCATTGGTCTCGCCCCCTTTCGGGGGAGGAAAACCCCACATCCTTAGCCCGAGCCCGTCACATCCCCCACGGCCTTAAGCCGTGGGGCTTTGACGCTTCAGTCGCGGGCTGGATTATATTTCGGGAGTGGGATATAAATGTGTTGTGGTTGTAGGTTGTCCATCAATGTCTATGAAAATTGTTACTGCTCCGCAAGGCCAAGATCTTATTAGCAAGTTCTTTACCATTTATTTCGAAAACGCAACCAAGCATCATTCCTTAGAATTGAAGATCTCATAAATGAGACACTGATGGCGTAAGAATTCTTATTTTAAGTGGCTTCTCTGGAAGATGAACAATTAAGCACGAAACGCTGTCTAGCTCCTTTGAGATCTTATACTCTGTTTTGTATCCAAGTCCAGAAAATATGCTGTTTAAAACTCCATAGAGATAATGCTTCTCAATTTCAACGCTCTCAATTCTGTTCTCGCTAGGATTCAACTTTATAACTATGTCTCCTGATAAGTCTATGGAGATGTCAACCTGAGAGATCGTGTTAAGGTATGAAAGTCCTACTGTAATGTACTCTATTATTTTGATAAGTTCTCCTCTGCTTATCATGTCCTCCATAAGATCCTTGTGTGTTCTGTATATTATTCTCCCATCATCCTCTCCAGCCATTCTTGCTTGTGAAAGGAACCCTGTACCCAGCGTGTTGAGTAGGGTTTTTACCATAGCAAGGAATCTTGATTCCCTTATGAAGACAAGCCTCTCACCAAGGAGAGATGCTTTCTGTGGAAGCGGTATGAGATATACTCTTCCATATTTTTCCAGTCTCTTTATCTCATGATAGGGATTTTGAAATTCCTCGAAGAGATCTTTAACGAAATTCTCCAAATCCTTAAGTGTATTCTCATTATTTGTAGTTAGCACCACTATTACAAAGTAGTACTTACCCTCAAGAAACTCCTCTATGAATATTTTTGGTATGATGTCTGTAAATGTATTTCCTTTAAGGATTCTTATTATAAAGTCTACTACAAGATCCCTTTTCCTAAACACGCTAACTATAAACAACCCTGGCTTTAATGAGAGTAAAGGGAGCTCTATTCCTCTATATTTCAGGACATTCTTAGCATATTCATCAATACTTTCTGACAATGTGCCATTCCCCCTCTCTAGTGTTCTACACTAAAAAAGATGATCTCCTAAGAAGAAATAAAATTCTTTGCCTCTCCCCCGTAACACACAGAGTATCATTCGGAATGCTAATGTCCTTTTCTTAGTGATATTATTTATTAGTACTAGCTAGTGTCACATCACCGTGAGATTACCAAAATAACTCTGCTGACCTGGAGGAGAGCTGTTAATGGAAGATGGCATTCTTATGATAAGAAAGGTTGATGGTTCACTTGTGGAGAGCTTTTACACTATCTATAAAGAAGCATATCTCAGAAAAGGACTTGAAAAATATGCGTACACTACGAGAAGTAGTATTATAGGTTATTTTTGGTGGTTACTGGACAGGGATAGAGATGGGTTTAGGGTTGCTGAAATAAGCGGTAAGCCTGTTGGGTTTGTTGCCTGTGATACAAACTGGTTCAGTAGGTATGAGGGAGAGCGCGTAGCTGAAATTCATGAGATTGTGGTGCACCCGGACTATCAAGGAAGGGGGATAGGTACAAAGTTAGTTGAGGTAGCACTAGACTATGGGCGAAGTAGAGGAAGGAGAATTTCTGAGCTGTGGGTGGGAATAAAAAACTATAAAGCAAGGAGGTTCTACAAGAGATTTGGATTTGAGGAGAGAGAAGTGCATGGGATATGGTTGAGGATGGTAAAAAAACTCTAGAAGTTTTTTGTCATGTTTTTAATAACGCTTGGAAGATATGATATTTCCGGTATAATGCATGCCTCATATTCTCCCAGCACTATAGGTCTGTTAACGTTTTTATCTATAAGAACGCCTATAGCTCTAAATCCTAAAGCTCCTGAGAAGTCCTCATAGATGCTATCCCCAACATGAACAAGACTTTTAGGATTGTCAACTCTAAAGTATTCTGTAACGGTCAAAAACGCCTCTCTTTTGGGCTTTGAAACACCAATTTCATCAGCATAAAATTGTGCGTCTATGTAATCTCCAATTCCTGTTCTTTCAATAATTATCCTAGTAAAGCTTCCTGGCCAGAAGAGCACATTGCCCAGTATTGCGGTATTAAGGCCAAGGCCTTTAATCTCACGTACAGCCTTAAGAGCCCCCTGTATGGTAGCCCTTTGAGGATCTATAGTGTATGAAGCCCTTGCCATGGCTCTCCTAAGGATCTCTATGTTAACTCCTGATTCTCTTGAAAGCACATCGAGAGTTTGAGATACTATCTTTCCCTCCTCAAATAATCCCTGTCTTCTCATCTCCTTAGTTTTATTATATCCCCTCACAAGTTGCTCCATAACTTCACTATACTCCCTTTCAGTCATATTGCTGACATGCCTTGCAACTTCTAAATAGAATGCCTCTATGTTGAGGAGCGTCCCCCAAACGTCAAAGCACACGACTCTTATCATATCCTGTCCTCCTTTAAACATCATAACAGATGACCTCAGAACAATCTAAAATGAGAACTTATTTAATTTAATCTATTTTGAGAGACATGATCCAAATACTAAACTGACAGTTAGGGGACGTTAAGGCTATTACTATAATAGTAAATTTTAAATAAGTTTTATAGTGTCGTGCTTATATATGGATAAGCTCTACAGGCTTGGCGAGGCAGCAAAAATCCTCGGTGTTTCTGTAAGCACGTTGAGAAGATGGGATAGGGAGGGTAGAATAAGGCTTGTGAGAACACCCGGTGGGCAGCGGAGAGTTCCCGAGAGTGAGATAAAGCGTCTTCTTCGCCTAAGAGAAGAACAACCACGTTATGGAGCGCGCGTGATAATCTACGCGAGAGTATCCTCTTATAGGCAGAGGGATCGTGGGGATCTTGAGAGGCAGGTGAACTACCTCCGCGCTTATGCGAGGGAGCGTGGTTGGATCGTCGTCAATATTATAAGGGATGTTGCCTCAGGACTTAGGACTGATAGGAGGGGTCTCAGAAAGCTTTTCGGCGCCGTTCTCGATGGGAAGTGTGATATCGTGTTAATAACCTACAGGGACAGGCTTACCCGTTTTGGCTTTGAGTACATCGAGTACTTCTTCAACAGGTTCGGCGTCCGCATAGAAATCGCGATGGACGAGGAGAAGAGCCCAATGGAGGAGCTTGTCGAGGACTTCAAGATCGTGAAGAGCTTCACCGCGAGGATATACGGGAAGAGGAGTCACAAGGCAAAGAGGCTCTTGGAGGCAGTCCTGAATGAGCTCGAAGGCGATTAAGACCCTTGTCTTTTATTCTCTCCCTCTCACAAGGAGGAAGGTTAAGGCTCTCAACGAGCTCATTGATGACTATCTGTTACTCGTCAACTTCTTTG
>Ga0190313_1000315_pt1 | contig 29718 bp, 34 predicted proteins | sample 4870071011_MG_FD_169989 | JGI IMG/M metagenome (GOLD analysis project Ga0190313, IMG submission 169989) | Hydrothermal vent sediment bacterial communities from Southern Trench, Guaymas Basin, Mexico - 4870-07-10-11_MG | ecosystem: Environmental > Aquatic > Marine > Hydrothermal vents > Sediment ... | reverse complement strand
TATGTAGCATCTGCGCGGATTTCGCCAACTGATCAAATTAATGAAGCAAGAAAACTTGATTATGTTTTTCGGCGGAGAACTGGGCGAGGCTGTTGGAGTACTTCTCGTGATGCCCTTTGGTTTTTATAATGGATATTGATGAACCGATAGAGATTCATGAGTCTTCTACTGGTAACAGAGAATTACTATTTGCATTGTTTCACACGGATTCAGAGGGGAAAGCATGGATTAGAGTTATTGATGACCATGAAACATTTTACTGGAATTACCATAGTAACCAAGTAATGGAAAGATGGAAACCTAATCTAGTATACTCGACGCTTCCACCATTGAAATTAAAGGAAATTAAACATAAATATGCTGATATGGCTAATATCTTAAGTAATGTTGTTCTTATTGATAAATGGTTACTTTTTCGGCCAAATCTAATTGAGCATCAAATATGGGGTAAACTACTTGCAAAAAGGCATGATAAAAGGATTACTGAATTGCTTAGAAAAGAATTTGAACGAGATGCTGAAGATCTAACTTACATGCCGATTGGCGGAATGAATGTATTGGCTGTTAAACTCTCAGAGACCACAGTTAGGGTAGATGATTTGGGGGACGGTGCACGTAATGCTGTCCTAATTGCAGCAATTTTATTAACGCTCAGGAATACAATTGTTCTCCTTGAGGAGCCAGAAAGTCATCAACATCCCGCTGGGCTTAAAGTATTACTTGATTTCATGATTCGCGTTGCTAAAGAAAAAAAGACTTCAGCTTATAATCTCTACTCACAGCGCTGAACTTGTTGAAATGCTTAGAAGAATATGTGATTCTTATAACGTGAACATGCGAGTATTCTTCCTCGAACGTAATAAGAAGGGATTTGTGAATGTACGTACACTTGAGAAATTCGACTTGGATTCCCTTAAGAAACTTGATCTTATGTGAGGCTACTGGAGGTGATATAATTAATGATCTTCCAGCCTAAGTTGTAGAAGAATTTCTTTGTGGTTAGTATAAAAAGAATCTACTAAGAACACTACGAGCGTTTTTATTCTTTAAATGTTCTATTCTTTTAGCAGATGTTTTTGGAGAATTGGTATTAACTAAGACAAGGAAAATTTCTTAGAGTTTAAAACAAAAAAGTTCTAGTTTTACCTGTAGCCTCTATCTAAATAATTCCAAGCATTTTTAGAATATTGAGAACTATCATTGGTGCTATTATTCTGCACACATAAAAAGCAGCGTATACTAGACTCAAGAAGAACCCGATGTGTTCTGGCGAAAATTTCATTGCAATACCACCCAATAGTACCATTTGTGCCAAAATGGCGACTGCAACTGATAATATTGCTGAAATTAGTAATGTCCAGGGATTTAATACAAATGACATTGGAAGACATAATACGGCTAATATACTAATAACACACATTATCATCTTCAAATTATATTGTGTTTGCTTTCCGACGAGAATAAGCAATAATATTAAACATACGTAGTAAATTATCGTGAGAACCATCATTATGAAATCTGGAAGGAATGCAAAGAGTTGCTTTCTAATTATAGTAAAATGACGAATATAAACAAGCATAGCTATTTCGCGAATAAAAATTGCAGCAATTGTAACAAAATAAAATAACAACAGTTCGAAACTCGTTACATTTACTTCAATTTCATTTACGTTAAATTCAGATGATGATTTAATTCTTGTGATGAGAAGCATGAATGAAAAGATTACCATAAATACGGCCGCTATTATTCCTTGGAAAAATATATATTGCTCAACTTCATGTGCTTTAATGCTTATTGCATAACCAATGATATCAAAGAAGATTCCCCCTTTCAAATACATCATTAGTAATGTAGTTACAAGCATTTGAAAAATAAGTGCAAGTGGCATTGATGCGTAAAATATGCCCATGTAAATTGGATCGTTTTTTGAATAAATTCCAGCCAAGTACAGAAGAAATGCAATGATTGCCGCATACATTATATTAAAAACAAAAACCAGTACAAGTATAATCCAGAATGTCCGAATATAAATTGTACTTATTGTCATAACCGCACATGCAACCGCTAATAAACTAACGATCTTCTTAATATCCGTTTTTCCACATAGAAAACCGAATATTATGAAAAACACAGAAGGTATTGCAATGAATACGAAAAATGAAGGTAAAAAGGAGCTTAAATTGGTTCCTACAATAATCTCTATTTGAAATCTCCATGAAAATCCAATACTAACGATGCCAGAAATCCTAAGAATAGCAAGGTGAATTCATAGGCATCAGGGATATCTGTTCTAACGGAACTCATCAAAACATCCCCACCTAATCATGCGAGTTTAAAAGATAACATTATACAATATAAACCGATGTAATGGGATAATATGCGATCAGGATGGAAAATATTTATCTAGATGCTCTTTAATCTTTCTTTTCACTTCTTTTACTTCTAATTCTGTTTTTTCTATCGCTTTTTCTATTTTTCTTTCTAATTCTTTCAATTTACGATGCATTTTCTTTGAAATGACTCCACCAACAGGTGTTGCTATTATAATTGCTACAATCACGATTATTGCTACTAATATTAATGCTCTTTTATGCATTCTGACTACTTCGATTTTGAGACTAACTTTTTCGTGAGGATCTACTAACTTTAGAACTAGGAAAATTAACTTATTTCCAGTAAGTTGTTTTGTAATAATTTTACCAGCCATCTTTGACCATTCTAAATTCAATCCATTAATTAGATCATACGTATAAATACATACAACTGATACATTTGGGTTGCTTGAATATATTGTTATTCGATATAATATATCTTTGAGGAATATTGGAAGAACAACCACTGGCGATTTATTATACAACCTCAATATAAATACTTCTCTCTCAGAAACATACGTTACATTAATTGCTTTAAACATCGCTGGTGCCCACACTATTCCATATCCCTCATCATAGTCTTTATCTCCAAAATCAAAACTTGGTGGATCTCGAGTTATTCCATTAAATTCCGTTTCATGTTGTCCAAAATAGAGAGATTCAAAAGTCGATGCCATGAGAATTGCTTTGATCATAGACACATCTGACAAATTCCAGTGCCACTTTTTGTATGTTAACCATTTCTCGAGAAAATCTGCAATTATTCCTGAAACAATTGCTGCTGATGCACTTGTTCCTGCGAATGAAACATAATCGTTCTTCATTACATCTTCAAATATTCCATCAGAAAAAGAACTATCTGCTGCAGTTATCCAACTTCCGTACAATAAACCTCCTGCCGGTGCGACAACATCTGGTTTTTTGTAGCATCCAAGGGAATCCTTGTATGTCCCACCACGAGACGAGAATATTGATATTCCATACAAATCATTTATACCACCAACAGTTATTGCAAACCTCGCAGTTCCTGGCGTCGTTATCTGATTAACTTCTTTTCCTTCTTTTATACTTGAGAGATACTCATTACCTGCAGGAGTGACAACAATAATTCCTTCTTTTGCTAAGTCATTTACGGCGGTTTCTAATGCATAACTATATTTTACACCTAAGCTTAGATTAACCACGTGTATGCCGAATTTCCTTGCAATTTCTCTTACTTTCTCCAGTGCTTCTAAAATCCAAGAAGTTCTTATTTCACCAGTTGATGAAGCACATTTTATGACTACCAGTTTTGCTTGTGGTGCAACCCCCCTCATTGGCAACCAATCAAAATTATGGTATCTTAATTTCACATGAATTACATAAAAGGCATAAGGAGCATCCGTCTTAACATATAGTCTATAAAATCCTTGTTTTAATTCAAGGGAAAAATTATCAAAATTAAGTGATGACCACAATACAGTCTGTTCGTTTGTTCCTTGTTTTTCAAGCACCACTTTTATTATTTTTGCATCTTGCATATTTTTCCAAAAAATTGTGAAATTCACTCTCTGCGTTGATGGGATGCATATTAATGTAGGAATTTCCTTGCTTGTATTGCCAAATATAACAAAACGCACTATTCCTCCAGCTGATGATATACCTGATCCAGCAATAATTGATGCAACAAATGTTCCATGGCCTATCGGATCCGCTGGTTCTTCATACTCTCCAGTTACATCATACCAATATATGATCTTGTTTGCCAGATCTCTATGAGACGCATCGACTCCACTATCAATTATCGCTACAGTAACATTCTTTCCAGTAGTATTAAACCATACATAAGGCCGCACGCCAATTATCTTAGTAGCTTGAAAAAGCATTAATTTTGCTTCTTGATCTGGTTCGATAAATAATATTTCGTTTTTTATTGCTTTAACTAATTCAAATAATTTGTTAGAGCAAATGGTACCTATGGCAAATCTTCCAATAAATCGAGGATTTTCAAGGAACTGAGTAATTTTTCTTTTCACATTTTCATTTATTTTCCTAAGAGTGATTATAATTCTCACATTCTTGTTCTTAACTTCTAGTAAATCATGTATTTTATTATGATTTTTATCAAAAAGGGGCTCAGGAAAAACGTCAAAACTAGTTATGTATTGTCTCTTTTGCAATGAGTGTTTAGTTATATTAGGATACCTCATTGGAAATGATGTCAGTATCAAAATTACGAAAATTATGTATGTTTTAATCATAGGATCACAAGGGCTTCAAGAAATAAGAAACTAGACATTCAATAAAAAGCTATCTACGACGTAATACTCTAATATTAGCAATTCTTCCATTCCTTAAACGGACAACCTTGGTTAGCACATCTTGAAGCATACGCACTAGGGCTTCATGAGTAGTGGCAATAATAATAGTCCTCCCCTCTCTATTCAATCTTCTAAAGATATCCAAAACCATTCTTGCGCTTTCTTCATCAAGATGAGCAATGGGTTCGTCGCCTATTATTATTTTGGGATCACTTATTATTGCTCGTGCTATTGCTACTCTTTGTTGTTCACCTCCGCTCAATTCGCGAGGATAATGATACAATTTTTCAGCTAAACCTAACTCCTCAAGAAGTTTTATTGCTTTTTGCCTAATACGTTTGATCGACAGTTCTTTTTCAACTAATAAGGGAACCATAACATTTTCAAGTGCTGTTAAATGTGGCAGTAGGTTAAAGAACTGAAATACGATACCAAAGTTTCTTCTTCTGAATTCAGCCAAAGCTTCTTCAGAAAGGTCTGCAAGATTCCTATTTTCGATAAGAACTGTTCCTCTAGATGGTCGCTCAATGCCTGCAATCACATTCAGCAATGTTGTTTTTCCACTTCCGGTCGGTCCTAAGATAAGAACAAATTCTCCTGGATTTATTTCTAAGCTCACATCTTGTAGTGCCGTAAATTTCTTCGGTTTTTCGAATATTTTCCACACATTCTTCAAAACTATCTGTGCACCCATATTCATCACCTCATGCTTTTCTAAACGCTTCGGCTGGAGAAATTCTCAAAATTCTACGTGGAATAACGATTAAACCAAATACTAGTGGAATGATGAAAATTATGATGAATGAGTAGATGATAGAGAAGTAGCTTATTGGAGGAAGTGCGTAAAAAGCGGAAATAGCATAGATTGCAATCACACTTAAAATGAATGCAACTCCAGCAACAAAGAATATTTCAGCTAATAGATACGTTTTTACGTCTTTGGCATTCCATCCAATTGCTCTTAAAGTAGCGATTTCCATATGGCGGAACTTAACAATTAAGAATGAATATAACGCGCTTCCGATTATTGCGAAGAGAAAGATTACTGTCGCGGATACTGCTGCTTGCACGTACGCTGTTTTGGCCCCGGGAGTAGCACCTTTTACTATTACAAACGGAAGAATTTCATTTTCGCTTGCTTTTAGGCTATTTTCTATCTCGCTTAATTCATTTGTAACAATACCTTGAAGATATTCGTATAATCCACCCTTTGCTATGATTACAATCCGACGCACATATACATAATCTGCATTTTCTAAGGTGACACCTGGTTGTGCGTTAGGATGGAAAAATTCTATATACTTTTTGAAAGTATCTGGTGTAACATATAATAAGACCTTCGAATTTCCAGCTAATTTTCCAAAAGTCGCTGGTGTTGTAAGGTAAGATCCAACTATCTGAATATTCATACTTTGCCCGCCTCGAGTTATATTGATCTTAGTTCCTATCTCCCAATTTATTCCGATTGATAAATCTTTCCAGTTCGCGATAGTTTTGGCTTCTTCATTCACTAATGCCTCCCCGAAACGCTCTGGAAAACGACCAGCTATTACCGTAGTTGGTTTTATTTCAGATAAAATCCACTTCCAATATGTTTGGCTTGGCGTGCCAAAGACAGGCCAAACTGAAATCAATCCCACCCCCAAATCCGGGTTTAACTCGGAGTATAATACGAGATACATTACTTCTGCATACAATTGACTCTTAATCCAAATTCTTCCAAGAACATCAGTTGCGTCTTTTATAGAAATATCAACACCTTCTCTTGGTTCAAGGACAATTGATTTAGCATCAACAAGCTTATCTGTGTTTATTGAATCAAGCAATGAATAATTGTAAATAAAGAAAGATGAAAGTAATAGGAAAAGAATTAAGAATGCTAATGAAACCTTTCTCCTTAACGGATATCGAAATCCAAAGAAGAAAATTCTCGACACAATACACACCCCCTAAACATTATTATTGAATATAATTACGAAATAGAAAACACTTTGAGAAAATTATGATAGGATTCATAATCATTTAGAATCAGTCCCCGCACGACTCATCAGACTTCAGAAAGGGCAAATATCATCACTCCAAACAAAGAATACTATAAAGCAATATTAAAAATGAACTTAGCAAACTCTAATGCTGTCATTAAGCTTACCAAAAACATCACTAGAGTTAGAAAAAAGTCTTTGATAAGAATTCAACATTCTAGAAATTTCAATAAACTGCTAAGAATATTCACTCGTTTAAATATAATAATTCATAAAACAAACGAAGTAATTCGATATTTAATTCTGTATTAAAAAATCCAAAAATTCCTTACTCATATTTTAGGCAGGCGTTTCTTTAGCAATTCCTCCGGAAGCTGCTTTCTTTCGTCGCGTGCACGGACCTTGACGATGCCCAAATAAACGGCACAGTTAATGCAATAATAAACGACTTCTCGTTTCTTTGGTATATAAGCTCCTTGTGCCTGTAATTCTTTTAGCACTTCTCCTGAAACCGTTGGACGCCAAATCACTCGCTTAATAGCTTTGTCAATTGGTATTAGTTTCCTGCATTGGTGGCATGGAACTAATTCGCTTCTGCCTCTTGCCGCTTTTCCTTTGTGTCTTCCTCGAGTTTTTCTTTTAACTGGCATTACAATCCCCACTAGAAAAAATGATTATTGAATTAATTTAAAAGGTACTCTAGATTTTGATTTTGAAATTGACTAAAAATAAAAACAGGCGAAATACGACCTATCTCATCTTTTACATGTGTGTATTTTAAGTTGAATTTTGTTCTAGTCTTTAGGAGATAAACTTATTTCATGAATTTAATATAAAAATCAGTCTGAAATTGCGAATCATTTATACTATGTGATTTGTTTTTGGCAGTTATGATTATTTTTAACAAAATTTATTATTTTTGACAATAATTAAATATTTTAGGTAAAATATGGTGAAAAATTTGGAGATAGTTACGAAAGAGATAGATTCTCTTGGAAGAGTTTATATACCTGCTAAGTGGAGAAAAAACTGGAAAAAGGTCTTATTAATTCGATTAGATGATGGAAGTATTTTAATAAAGCCGCTTAATAAGGAAATGAAGTTGACGGATTTGTTTGATAAGATTGAAGTTGATATTAAGCCGGAGGAGTTTGAGGATGTTCATAAATTAAGGCGGAAGCTCTATGAGGAAATTCCTGGATTCTAATATTTTTCTTTATGCATATCTTAAGCCACGAAGAAAACTGACTAAAAAAGAGGAGAAAATGAAGAAGTTGGCTAAGGACATAATTTCTGCTATTGAAAAAGGTACGCGCGTCATTATGACTGTTGTGCATTTATCAGAAGTACTAAATATCATTGAAAATCGCTTGAATTTATCACATGCTTTGAAATTTCTTTCAAGTATTTTGTCCATGGATAATGTGGAAATTTTATCTGTGTCTATTGATGATTACAAAAGAGCATTGTTAATTGCGGAGAAACTTGATGTTAGTCCAAATGATGCACTCGCGTATATTAAAATGAAAGAAACTAATATCAGGGAAATCTTCACATTTGATAAACACTTTAGAAAATTCACAGATATTGTAGTATTGCCACATCCTGAAGAATACGAAATAAAATAAAATTAAGCATTCCTTTGTTATCATGTGTTTTAGTTTTTTAGGTGATATTTATGAAACCATTAATCATTGGCGTTACTTCAGCGACACCTCAAGAGAGGAATGCAAGGATTACATACAGCAAATATCTCGCTGCACTTGAGAATTACTATTCAAAAGCACTTCCACTTGTTTCCTCCTTCGAGGAAATAGAAAAACTATCAAACGATCTCAAGCAGTCTCCGATAACTTTTATTGTTGTGTGCACAGGGGGAACATCAGATTTCATTATAAAAATCGCTGATTATACAATTCCAATACTATTGAGTCATTCCGAGCAAAATTCACTAGCATCAGCATTAAATGCTGCTCAATTCCTTGCACGACAAGGAAAATATGTTAAAATCATACATGAGCTTCGTGAGAACGCCATAAAAGAAATCGCGTTATTTTCCAAAATAAGCACTGTTCTTTGGGAACTCCGTAGAAAGAAAATAGTCCTCTTCGGCGCAGATAGAAATTGGGCAGAATCACGCTATAATTTGGAATTCCTTAAGAAATTAGGTCTCTCTTTTGAATTCATTAGTCTAGACAAAGTAATAAACGATTTTAATGCGGCTGAGGAAGATACTGAACTAATTGCGAAGTTCCAGAATATGAAAAGTGTTGAACCAAAGGAGAAGGATATTAGAAATGCCTCGAAAGTCTATACTTTGCTACGTAAGTATTTAACTGATAGCGTTATTTTTGGATTCAGATGCTTCCCGTTTCTAGTAAAAACTAAAGTAACTCCTTGTTTAGCACTTTCTCACGCACTAGATAAGAACATAACCGCCACTTGTGAGGCAGACATATCTGCAATGATTATGATGGAAATATCAAGAATACTTACAGGAAAACCAGGATTTGTTGTAAATCTAGAGGATGTGCATGAAAATGTAATTACTGTCGCACACTGTACAATAGCAACATCCTTAACCAGAACATGCATCTTACGCAGTCACTTTGAAACTGGGTATAGTGTTAGTATTGCGGGAATAGTAAACGAGAGCACACCAGTAACTGTAGCTTGCTTTTCACCAGATTTTAGTCACATGTTCGCTTCGACGGGGAAGATAATAAGAGGAAATCCTTTCTCTGAAGAAATGTGCCGAACACAATTAAAGATAAGACTCAATAAGGATCCAAAAATAATCATTGAGAAATTCATTAATCGCCATCTCATAGTTATTTTTGACATCATAGAAAAAGAACTAACTACACTAGCAAAGATCTTAAATATCAAAGTCTTATAGAGAGCACATCAAAAAACTACCAGCTAATATTTTCGCCCACAATAACTCTCAAACATCTCTTCGAGTTTTCTACTTTTAAATAATTCTATTGCTTCACGAACGGTTATTGCGAATGTTCTATAAACTTTAACACCAGCGCTTTTGAAACGTTCCAATGCTCTAAATCCCATTCCACGTACAATTATTGCATCTGGTCCCAGGGGAAGCACTTTGTCGGGTCCTTTACCGACACCGCCCAAATGTTCTGTTTTACTTGGGATTGATTCTATCCTTATCACATTCCCTTGTTCATCGATCTCCACAACAGTAAAATATGGTGCTCTTCCAAAATGATCGGAAATTCTTGAATTAAGACCCGCGTCGTCTTCGGTTGGAATAACAATTCTCATCTTCTTTTGACTTATCAAATTCATTCACCTCATCGCACGATTATTCTAAAATATATTGTAAATTTCTTAATATTATTGTAAAAATGAAAAAACAACTAGTAGTAAGTCCTAGTTGACTAATTACAGGAATCCAAAAATTTCATTCATCATTGATCAATCTCAAATCAGAATAAAATCTTGGTTAGTCATAATAAAAGATATATTGCAACTATCAGGATTCAAGTCGTTGAGACAATTCTTCTCTGAATTTTTCCATATCCTCTGGAGTAACTCGTGCAATCTTGGGTTTGCTAAGTAATCTTGCTAACTCCTTTAATGCCTCGTCCTCCAAATCAAGCTTGAAGACTTCACGAAGAACTTCATTTACCACGCGTAATATATACTCCACTAATCCGTACCTACGTATGCTTTCTTCTACACGTCGTTTGTAAACATCGTCATCAAAGAATTAATGTGATTCTTCAAGTCATAATATCACTGCAAGCTCCCGTAGTTAATCATAAAGAAATACGTAATATTCTCTAAAAAAGGTATCATCTCAACCAAAATTAACATAAAAATGATAAAAGATCTAATAACAGAAGAAAAAGAATTAATGTTAATCATATTTGCGAATGTATTTCCTTGAGTCTATCCAGCAGATTCTCAAAGATTTTCTCAATTTCTTCTACGACTTTGGAATCTGAGTAAAGTACCGGGCGTAAATTCACAAGACTTTCTATTACTTTCCTATCGTATGATATTTTTCCTAATAATAATTCCCCGGCCCATTCTTCAATTTTCTTCGAGATTTCTGGATTTAAATCCCATTTATTTATGACAACCGCATATGGTATCCCAAAGTGATTAATAAGCTTGAAAATTCTTTGCAAATCAGAAAAACCAGTTTGAGTTGGTTCTGTAACTAAAACAGCAAAATCACTCCCCCTAATTGATGCTATAACAGGGCATCCTATTCCAGCAGCAGCGTCAAAAATTGCAATTTCATACTCGAATTGTTCAGCACGTCTCTTAAGTTCCTCTACTATTTTTCCGGAATTCATCTCACCAACGTAAAGTTTTCCAGAAATTAATGGGAAATTGTATTTTGATGTGTTTATTCTTATTTCTCCATTTTTCACGGGGGATAATTCAACAGCATTCACAGGACAGACAATTTTACATACACCACAACCTTCACATAAAAACGGAATAACTTCATACTTACCGTTCTTTTTCGCTATTGCTCCCGAAGGACAAACTTCATAACACTTTCCACACTTGATGCATTTTCTCTGGTCAATAAACGCCTTTTCAGATGTTGAAATTTTCTCTATTTTATCATATTCCGTAATTCCGAGCCACAGGTTCAATGTAGGGTTATCAACATCACAATCACAAGCAACTATTTTTGTTTTCTTTGAAAACAATAGAGCCAAACAGGATGCAAGCATGCTTTTGCCTACACCGCCTTTTCCAGATGCAATAACAATCCGCATCAAATTAAACTCACCATTTTTTCTAGTTCTCCACGACAATATGCTCGAACAAGCTCTTCAGAGTAAGGAATTTCGATAACAATTCTTGTTCCAAATTTTTGAGCAACCTCTTCAATTATACGTTTATTTCCAACGCCCACCTTATTCAATACAATTTCCGCTGGAATTCCCATTTTTTGAACAAGTTCAAGAATCGTTCTAAGTGCATAAGCACCAAGTGGTGTTGGTTCTGTAACAGCATAGATTTTGTCGCAACCAATCAACGCCTGAGCAACATTACAGTGTGCCCCAGGAGCAGTATCAATAATTAGGTAATCCGCATTTATTTTCTTTGCAAGTTCCATTGCTCTCTTCTTTGTTTCACGGACAATTGGCCCAGTTTCAGCAATACCTATTTTAGATCTTCCTGTTACTAGCCACAAATTATCTTTTACCTTGTTAACGAAGGTTTCACCCACGAATTTTTTGTCTTTCTCGATTGCATTAAATGGACATGCATAAAAACAAGCCATACATCCTGTGCATAAATCGTAAATAAATTGTGGATACTTACCCTTAATCCAGAATATTGCATGCTCTCTACAAACTTGCGAGCATGTTCCACATTTTTTGCATTTAGATTCATTTAATTTTGGAATATTCTGATATATTGGCTCGGGATTCTCTAGCTTTTGATTAAGAAGTAAGTAGATATTTGGGCATTCAACGTCGCAGTCACATAGAATAACTTTCTTTCCTTCTTTAGCTAATTTTAAAGCATAAAGAACAGCAAAGGTAGTTTTTCCAACACCACCTTTAACTCCTGTGGAGGCAATTATTTTCATTCTCCCTAACCACAAAAATTACCATGTGCCGAATCTGCGGCCCCAACCTCTACCCATTCCTCTACCGCGGCCAAATCCCCCTGGGCCAGGACCAGTTAATGGCTTCAGTTCTCCGTTTAGGTATTTTTGAACCGCTTCTCTAACAGTGATACCTGGTGTAGCTGTTACAATCTGTATTCCCGCAGAAGAAAGAACACCATATGCGTTTGGACCCATGTTTCCTGTAATTACGACATTCACTCCTTTGTTTGCAACTAATTGCGCTGCTTGGATCCCCGCTCCGCTAAATGCGCTCATAGCTGGATTTTGAATTACTTCAAAACTTTTAATTACTCCGTTCTCTACATCAACAATTACAAAGTAGGGACAACGACCAAATCTAAAATCAACTGGTGCATCTAATCCGGGACCACTAGCCGATACTGCAATTCTGATTCTTCCTGCTTGCACAAAACTCACCATTATAATTTTATTGATAATATTACTATAAAAATTGTAAAAATTTGTTCAATAAGGGATTAATGATAAGTTTGCATTGCCTTGATTATATCCAAAACCGATTATTAGAAAATCAAACTGAATCCAAATCAATCATGCATATACGATGCTTCAGCAGACAGCAACATAAATAATTTGATTATTCATAAAGAATATCAAAATAAGGATTGTAATTGGTTTTTAATGTGAACTGAAAGCATTCATCAACTAATTTAACTCACTCCTCTTGTATTTTACTAATTATCACTTTAACCATTGCTCCATCCCTAAGATTAGGGACATAATCTTTAAGCTTTAAAATACCATTCTCATATTTGACATCATCATAAAGATAAATTCCGCCGCCTCTGAAAACAACAACTCCTTCCTGCATAAGCTCAATATCTGGAATATGGTATGGCATAATTATAATAGAAACCTTAGCTCCATCCTTCAATGGAATAGGATTTAATGGTCTCAAAGTCTTATTTTTATACACAGCATCAAATTCAATTCTCATAAAGGCACCTAAATATCTTTTTTCTTTAAAGTATATTTTAGGTTATAAATTATATCAATCTATGAAAAAGTTAGGAATTTATTCCTAACACTCATATTAACATTTTTGCACTTATGATGCTCCAATGATTTTTGATTTTCTTTGTGATTAAATTAGTTGTAATGTTTCAAAAATCATTAGAAAATATGATTAAGCCAGCAATAAAACAAGACAAAACCGAGACTTATCAAGAAAATGCAAAAGTGTCAACATGAGCGTTTTCTATTAGATTATTTTTTAGATTATATTATTTACACGAGAAGAATTATCCATATTTAGTGTAATACTATGAAAAATGCCATCAACGGAGAACATAAACGGTTACTTCTCTCATTAATTTTCGATTTCTTCTGTGGGTGTTTGCCAGAATATCCGCTAGTTCTACTGCAGGATACTCGTCGTCAATTAGTATGTTAAGCCCAGTCATTTTTCTTAACAAAGAGGAAAAACCTTTCATGACTTGGTCGAAGTCGCTCGTTAAGACAATATTAGTAACGTGTTCCTTTTTCACCAAATTTGCTATGATAGAAAATATTTTCGTCTTAAACTGCTTGAATTTTCCAAGGCAAGATATTATAATCACGCGAATTTTACTCAGAATTATGTCGATATTTCGTGACACAAAGTTAACAACAACACGACGGATTTTTGAGGGAAGAAGCCGCATGTGAAGAGATCTGTCTCTCTGACCCAGCAAAGCGATCCTTAACCACATCACTAGATTAGTTATTTCACTTTTGTCGCCAATTACAATACAAATAATGTTCTCAGACGTATCCCCAGATAGTAACATTTAAGTCACAAAAAGAAAAGTTTATATAGTTGAATTCCATATCTTCTTAGGGATGCTCGGATTACCCGGGAATCCGGGGACTCCGAGCGATGAACCGAAAATCCTAAAGCTTCTTGTCAATTGCTACTTCCTAGTGTGCTCTATCCTGGGAATAAAATCGCTAAAAAATCAAATAAATTTGTCTGCTTTTATGTGAAAATACTAATATCATGCTGTAAAGAGTTTTTGCAAATACTCTTCTTTAAATTATTTCTTTATCAAGTTAGTATTTTGGCGAGGGTAATTTTATCCTTGTGGTGAGTTAAAATGAAAAATAAGAGAACTGTTAGGATTTCGTCTAAGTACTTCACGATTCCATTGTATCTTAGTATCTTAAGGATTATATACGAGAATGGTGGTAGAATTACCAAAAAAGAGCTTGCACAGAAGCTAGCAGAGGTTTATGGAAGAGAGGCAGAGCAGGCTCTAAGCAATCTTTCTAAAACACTGATTTCTTTGGAAGTTCGTGGATTAATTACAACATTCTTTACTGGACGCGATCACATTATTGAGTTGGTAAGACAAAAACGGTTTGTAAATGTTGGAGAGGACTAAATGCGTCTTCTTGAAATCGTTGAGATTCTCTGGAAGCTTCACCCTATACATTATGATGTGCTTAGAGCAATTGAGCGATACTTGAGAAGATATCTTTATGTTCCAAAGGATAGGATTATTAGAGCAACAAACATTAAGTCTCCTAAAATCGACAAAGTTCTCGAATATTTGCTTCGATTAAAATTGATTGAAATCTATGAAGGAAAATACACTGGTTACTCATTAACTTACGCGGGTCTTGATGCTCTTGCATTGCACGATCTTGGGTTAACTGGAAAAATAACTAGAGTTGGACCAAAGTTAGGTGTTGGAAAGGAAGCTGACATCCATGTAGCGTATCTTGACAATGAACCACGCATAATAAAGCTTTATAGAATAAAGCCGTCCTTTAAGCAAATTCGAAAATATCGAGATTATGCGTTGACTGCAAAGAATTGGTATGAATTGGTAATTAAGTGTGCAAAGAGGGAATTCTATGCTTTGAGAAAATTGTACAAAAACAATGTGCGTGTTCCAAGACCAATTACAATGAATAGGCATATAATTCTCATGGAGTATATCGATGGAACAGAGTTAATAAAAGCGAGATTGGTTGAGCCTTTACCAATTTTTGAGGCAATAGTTGATGAAATTGTTAAAATGTTGAAAGTTGGAATAGTGCATTGCGACTTAAGCGAATATAATATCTTGGTTACTGTCGATGGCGATGTTTGTCTCATTGATTTTCCGCAATGGGTTTCGTTAAAGCATCCCAATGCTTCAGAATTTTTGAAAAAAGATCTTTTGCAAATCATAAGGTATTTTCATCGGAAGTATCACATTAGTTTAAAGAAGTTAATAGAAATTGCATCAAAGAAGTTACAAGAGGCAGGATATAAAATCGAAGTAGAATAAGCTGAGTTGCTTTTACTTAAAGCGAAATACAGTAATGAACATTTCTCAAAATCTACACTAATTTGAAATTAAAGTACAAAAAGAAACACTTTTTATTTTAAGTCAAAAACGTTTTTATATTGGGGATTAACATTGTTCAAAAGGAAAAAGAAAAAGGAAACAGCGGCCACCCAAGATGACATAACTAAAGCGGAAATAGAATTGCATAATTTTCTTGATTATTTGGATCGACGAATTCGGGAACATTGGGAGCATTTGAAAGAAATCCGAAGAAAAATCAACGAGGCAATAAAACTACGTGATAGGATTCTGTTAGAACAGTTAGTAAGAGCAGAAGAAATTGCTAAGAAGGATCTTGCATCATTAATGGCAAAGAGAAGAAATCTCGCGACCTTACTTCGATATTTCGAAAAGGCGCGTGAGAATGCTGTGTATTATAGGATAGTTCAACGGGTCGCTCAAGCTATAAGAGCCCTTAGAACGCATTATGGAATTGAGCCTGAAGAAGTAGATAAGACTATAGCAGAAATTTCGGAGAATTTAGAAGGATTAGTGGAAGTAGAGGAAGCACTTACTCAACCCCTTCCAGAGATCGGAGTTAGTGATGAAAAGATCAAGCAACGTGTAGAAGAACTACTTCAGAGAGGAAGAATTGAAGAAGAGGAAGAACTCCTTGAGAAGGAAATAGAGAAACTTGGAATTGGAACTGAAGAATCCGGAAAGGCAGGAGTAAAGAAGGAGCAAGAAAAGTAAAAATCTTTCATAATCCTCATTTATTTCTTTAAAATAATGGTGAATATCATTGGGAACTGAACTTGCTACATTAAAGAAGAGTGCTGACATTCAAAGAATGTTCAAAGAGTTTGGCATTAAACCAATAGAAGAAATTGCGGATTTATTTCCTAATAAGACATTAATTGATATTGGTTTACTTATTGCACATAGAGATTTCGATCGCCTTTTAAGAGGATTAGCTCAAGGAAAAAAATTTGCTATTGTCTCAGGTCGTGGACCATCTGGCCCATTACACCTTGGGCACATACTCGTCTTTAGTTTGGTTAAGCATCTCCAGGATATGTTTAATGCGGAGGTATTTATTCCTATTTCAGATGATGAGAAGTTTATTTTTGGTAAAGTACCAAAACTTGAAGATGCAGAAAAATGGGCATATGATAACATTAGGTACATTGCCGCGCTCGGCTTTGATCCAAATAAGACTCACATCTATATATCATCAAAAACAACATGGGTGTACAGATACGCCTTGAAATGCGCACGAAAAATGACTATTAGTATGATTAAGTCAGCATTAGGAACAACAGACTCCCATAACCCTGGCATTCTTTTCTATGCAGCAGTACAAATAGCTCATATATTACAACCAACTTTCGATTACAATCTCCCAGTTGTTGTTCCGATTGGACTAGATCAGGATGTATTTATGCGATTAGCACGAGATGTAGCAGAGTTACTCCACATAAAAAAGCCAGCATCATTATATGTTCAATTTCTGCCAGGACCTCGAGGCGAACCTATGTCTAGTAGTAAGCCTGAAACAGCGTTGTTTGTTAATGCTGATTCCAAACAAGCATGGAGAATTATTGCAAATTTATTCACTGGAGGACAGGGAAGTATAAGAGAACAATTCTTGAAAGGAGGAAATCCAGATGTATGCCATGTTTTCCTATGGCTTAAACATCTTTTCTTCAAAAACAAGGGAGAAATAGAAGTATACGCGGAGATGTGCCGTTCAGGAGAATTAATCTGCGGACTAGATTGCAAGCCTCTTCTTCATGAACTTGTAATGGATTTCTTAGCAAGGCTCAGGGATGCAGCAGAAAAAGTTGACATTGAAAAGTTCCTTATGGACTCTCACTAAAACACTTCTTGTTTGGTTTCTATGCGTCCTAAGGTATTTTTGCATTATCTAAAGCTAACATTGCAAGTTAAGCTTGGAAAAACACAAAAAATCTTTGAATATAGTTAACAAAAATGTATATGCCTAGTAGGGAACTTTATTCATTTAAGAGTGATACATTAATCAATATTTTCACAAAGAAACAAATATATTCGGGATAAGAATGAAAATGCACCCATCAAAAAGGATAGTAGGTGAGTTTTCCGAAAGACTTTCTGGGAAAAGAATTCTTCTTGGTGTTACAAGCTCTGCAGCAATTTATAGATCACTTGACTTAGCGCGTAGTTTAATGCGACATGGTGCAGAGATCTACGTCATAATGACACCAAAGGCATCAGAACTCATATCCCCACAATTATTTGAGTGGGCTACTGGTAATGAAGTACTAGTTGAGTTATCCGGAAAAATAGAGCATATATCTCTATCTGAAAAAGCGGATTTAATGGTGATTGCCCCAGCAACTGCTAATACAATAATAAAACTGGCATACGGTATTGCAGACAATGCGCTATTAACCACGGCACTAGCTATGATGGGTATGAAAAAACCTGTTATTATTGTTCCCGCAATGCATGGTAGTTTATGGAACAGTCCCCAACTAAAATTCGCTTTAAATAGACTGTTAGAAAACGATGTTATAATCCTTAAACCTCAGATAGTGAAGGAAAAAGCAAAAATTCCACCAAATGAGGAAATTCTTGAATATATTTTCAAGCTCTTTACTAAGCAAATACTCAAGAAAAAACGTATACTAGTAACCGCAGGCTCTACGAGAATTTACATTGATTCGATACGATTCATATCAAATCCAAGCAGCGGAAAAATGGGCGTAGCTATGGCTTTGGAAGCTTTTACTAGAGGAGGAAATGTAACTTTGCTCTTAGCAAAGCATTCAACACACAAATATTATATACCACGAGAAATCAATATTCAATTCTTTGAAACATATGATGAACTTCTTCAACTCGTTGAAAAATACTCAGGAAAAGCCGATATCATCGTCCACACCGCAGCCGTTGGTGACTTTCAACCAGAGAAAAAGTATTCTGGAAAATTGAAATCTGGAACTACCTTGACATTGAAATTAATTCCAACGAAGAAGATAATAAAAGTTATCCGAGATACCAATCCCGATGCGGATGTTATTGCTTTCAAAGCAGAATGGAATGTGTCTCAAACAGAATTAAAGAAAATCGCTATAGATTTTCTTAACAAATACAATTTGACAGCCGTTGTTGCCAATGATGTAAGCAAGGGAATTTTCGGCGCTGACACAACAAAAGCTTTACTTGTGATTAGAAAAAACGGAGAGATTAAAGTTTATCCCTTGGAAGGAAACAAGAGAGACGTATCTGGCAAAATATGGGATTTAATTTATTCTTAAACATTCTCGAGCTTTCTTAACTTCAGATTATAGGTTTTAAAGTTGGAAAGTATAGAAGAAAGAAAACAAAGATTTAAAGCATTTCAGCTTTTTCGACGAATAAGAGTAACAACCATGAGAAATAGTCTTTTCACGTTCATTTTGAGCTTAATCCTAGCAATCTTTCTCTGTATAAGAGATACAAAGGGTATTCTTTTGAACTTAGAAATCATCCTTTTACTTGCATGTGCACTTGGTATAAATTTCATTGTTCTCACGCGAGAATTCCAGATGTTTCGAAGATTTCAAAAATACGTAGATAAGCTAAGTTTCATTGCAGATAATGCCATGAAAGCTATTAAATTTCCCTTGTATGCAAACATTGCAACAATTTTTGCATTAATAATATGCTTTTGGAGTTTAATTGGATTAATTGTTTACTTATTCTCGTTCATTTCTCTCTTATTTTCATTCATTATTCTAGTTTCAATGGAAGATGCTATGCGGGATCAATTATTAGCAGGAACATACATTTAACAAGAGACAACATCTATTGCATATACGTATCCCATTTATATATACTACATAATATTTTTATTAATATATTTTCAATTTGGAATATTTCATATAGTGTTTAAATATAATCAAGAAGGCGTCAAATATGACAAACAAAGAAAAAGAAGAAAAAGTTGTTATAAAAATTGAACTGCCAAAGACGCTTTATGAGAAGATCAAGGAGTTCATTAAAGATAGCGAATGGAAGACCGTCGAAGATTTCGCACTATATGTTCTAAAGCGTGTAATTTCAGAGGCTGAAGGCATCGAAGAGGAGGAGGAAGTCTATACTAAAGAAGAGGAAGAAGAGATCAAGCGCAGACTCAGAGCGCTAGGTTATTTGTAAAATTAATGCATAATGTTTTTCTCTTTTTTCATATTTAACGTATCCTCCTTACAATAGATTTTAAAACATTCTTCAAAAGTTTATATTCTCATAAAATTTAATGATATTTAATTAAGGATGTCGCAAATGAATAAACCAAAAGTATTCGTGCTAGGCATCGACAGCGCAGCGCCATGGCAGGTATTTGATCTATGGCTCAAGGAGCTTCCAACCCTGAAGAGTCTTGTTGAAGAGGGAGCTTGGGGAAGAATTGCAAGCACGGTGCCGCCGATAACATGTCCAGCTTGGCCGTCAGCTTTTACTGGAATGAATCCAGGACACTTTGGACTATACGATTTGCGTTATAGACGACTTGGAAAAAGGTATTTTGATTTTCACATAGTAAACTCAAGGCTAATAAAATACAAGAGAGTATGGGATTACCTATCAGAAGCGGGATACAAGGTTATTACCGCGTTTGTTCCAGTAACATATCCGCCTTCAAAAGTAAATGGTTGCCAAATAGCAAGCTTTCTCACACCAACTACAAAATCGGAATTCACTTATCCCCCAGAACTGAAGAACGAAATATTCTCGGTAATTGGTGGTGAGGAAAAATATATTATTGATGTTTATGGATATAGACAAATGAATCCTCGAGAGCTATACCAAAGATTACGAGAAAAAACGGATCATGATTTCAAAATAATCAAACATTTGCTCAAGAAAGAGTGGGATTTGTTTGTAACTGTCATAATGAGTATAGACCGCGCTCAACACACTCTTTGGCGTTTCTTTGATAAAGAACATCCACGTTACGAGGAGGATCCGGAACTAAAGGATGGTTTGCTTAATTTATATAAGCAGATTGATGATCATCTAGCCGATATTATTTCTCAACTTCCAGAAGACACAACAATCATTGTTCTCTCTGACCACGGTGCTAAACGCATGTTTTCACGAATTAATGTTAACGAACTCTTCATTCAGGAAGGATTGCTTAAACTAAATAAAAAGCCAAAACATCCAACAAGCCTAGCCAAGTTGGAGGAGCAAGGGCTTATAAACTGGAAGGAAACTAAAGCGTTTGCTTTAGGCGCTTATATCGCACAAGTCTTTATAAATTTGAAGGGCCGAGAACCAAAGGGAATCGTGAATCCAGGAGAAGAGTACGAAGATTTGCGCAAACAAATTGCAGATATTTTGAAGGAAGTTAGAGGAGAAGACGGTAGAAAGCTTAACACCATTGTTTACATGAAAGAAGATGTATACTGTGGAGAAAAAATTGATATAATGCCCGATCTAACTGCATATTTTGATAATCTCCATTATGGCGCTAATGAAGCAATTGGATACGACTCCATATACTCACTAGCAACTCTCAAAGGTCCGGACGATTCTAATCATGGTGAGTGGGGAATATTCATAATGCGTAATGAGAACGTAAAGAAGGGCGAAGTGAAGGGGGTGAAACTAGAAGACATAACACCTACGATTCTTGACATATTTGGAGTAAAACCAAACATCAAATTTGATGGAAAAAGCTTATTAAGTTAAAGAATATTTTCTCATTCCTCAATTCATTAATTGCAATTATGTTATTTTTAATTTAAATACACGTTAAATTAATAAACTTCGCATAGAATCATAATCATTCAGAAAGCATATCTTAGATTGATAATTTACTTATGCATATGAATTTTAATCACTTCTTCTTTAGAAAAGAAAATATGGTCTTTAACATGAAACTTGGACAACCTCACGGAGGTACACTCGTTGATAGACGTATTAAAGGGAGAATGCGAAAACGTCTTGAAGAAGAAGCAAAAGAAATGCCAAGACTTGCTGGTAATGAAAGAATACTATCTGACATCTGGCAAATTGCAATTGGCGGTTTTTCCCCATTAACAGGATTCATGGTACGAGAGGACTATGAGTCAGTAGTTCAAAGAACACGATTGTCGAATGACTTGTTATGGGCGTTTCCGATTGTGCTTCCTATACCTGAATCTCTTAAAATCGAGGAAGGAGATGAGATAGCGATATTTGATAATGAAACTCCAGTTGCGATTATGCAAATAGAAGAAATATGGGTTCCTGATAAGAAAAAAGAAGTAAAAGAAGTCATTGGTACTACGGATCCAAAACATCCAGGCGTCCAAAAAATACTTTCAATGCCAAACAAGTATGCTGGCGGGCCAATATACGTCATAAATAGACCAAAATCGCCATATCCTGAACGAGAATTAGAGCCAAGAGAAACAAGAAAAGAATTTCAAAGAAGAGGTTGGAAAGAAATAGTTGCTTTTCAAACAAGAAATCCACCACATATGGCACATTTATACTTGCAAAGAATAGCATTAGAAATAGCTGATGGACTATTTATTCATCCTATAATTGGAGAAAGAAAACCAGGAGACTTTCCGCCTCAAGCAATAATTGAAGCTTATAATTGGATCGCAGGAAATTATTGGCCAAAGGAGAGAGTATTTTTGTCATTCCTATGGACCTGGATGAGATTCGCTGCCGGACGTGAGGCATTACATCATTTAATAATAAGAAAAAATTACGGAGCAACAGCAATGGTTATTGGAAGATTACATGCGTCCGTTTCTGGTTTTCACAGGGACTATGAAGCACACGAGTTCATAAAACAATTTGACGTAGAAGAACTCGGAATACGTCCCTTGCTTTTACATGGTCCAAGATGGTGTCCAATATGCAAGCGTGTTGTTACTGATAAGACTTGCCCACACAAAGATAAACAGAAAGACATTTCGATGACATATATCAGAAAATGCTTGCGAGAGAATAAATCACCACCAGAAGGTTGGATTTTACCAGAGATTATTAAGATAGTCAAAAAATACGCTAAAAGTATTAAGTAAAGACTTTTTTGATAAAAATCCTCTAAAATCCTCGCTACTTTGGTTTTAGCTTATATAAGGAAATCCTCTCAATGAATATGCTTTTTTGCTCAACCAATGATACATTGTAAAGTTTTTTAGCAAGTTGTAAAATAAGTTCCTCATCAATAGCCGAAGTTAAACACATCAAAATAAAGCCATTTTTCTTCAGATATTTTCTTGCACGAATCAAGAACCGAAGAATCACCTTGTATCCACTACCAGAAAAAATTGTTCTTTCAAAAGCACTCCTAGGTTCGATTGGAAAAAATGGTGGATTAAATATTATTAAATCAAATTTCCCATGGACATTTTCAAATAAATCACTTTGTCTAACATCTAGATCAACATTATTTAACTTCGCATTTATTTTCGTCGCAATTACTGCATTCTTGCATACATCAACAGCACAAACATTAGCATTCTTCTTTGCTACATAAATAGAAATCACACCACTTCCAGAGCCAATTTCGAGAACATCCATATTTGGTTTTATAATCTTATCAAGCACATCAAGAAACAATTCTGTACTAATTGTAAAAACCGGCGGAAAAACTTCTGACAAACATAAAATACGCATTCCTCTAACATGAATTATTTTGTTTCTCAATGCCCTTTCAAGCATTTTAATAATATGTTTGATGATGAAATAATATGCAAATCGAAGCAATCTTCTTAGTTTCATCTTCATCTTATAAAAACTCACAATAAGAATTTCTTTATTAATTTTCGTCCTCAGCCCGTGTGCCTCTCATCAGGTGTCAGCTGGACTTCCGTTCATCATTCATTATTTAAAATATCTTAAGTGAGAATAAAATGGTGAACAGTTTTGAAGATTGGAGTGGTCGATACCACGTTCGCTCGCGTTGATATGTGCAAATTCGTGATTGAGGAAATTATGCGTTTGGTTCCAAAAGCAAAGATTGTAAGAAAGACTGTTCCTGGAATAAAGGATATACCTCTGGCCGCGCTTCAATTGCTTGAAGATGAAAACTGCGATGGAGTCATTACGCTTGGCTGGGTGGGTCCGTCCCTTGTGGATAAATTGTCCTATGTCGTTTCATCAATGGCATTACAATTAGTGATGTTAAGAACAAAGAAGAGAATCATAGATGTAACAGTACACGAAGATGAAGCCAAGACAGAAGAGGAATTATATCGCATCGCTGAAGATAGAGCTCGAAAACATGCAAGAAATCTCATAATCCTCCTTACAGCTCCCGAAGAATTAACTAAGTTCGCAGGAAAAGGATTAAGACAGGGTCATCCCGATGTAGGTCCAATACTCCCGCCATAATCTCATTAAGGAAATATACCATAAGATCTACAAAATATGATTACGGAAAATAGCCTTTATGTATGAAAAACAGTTTGGAACATCATTTTATTATTTTTATTATTAGCATTATAAACTTTTATTTTATTGATTACGCAAGTTATTAAAATTAGCATTATGGTGCATTTGCATGGAATATTACTCAGGAGTTGTACTGAGTTGGGCATTTCTCTCTTTGTTTTTTGCCGTAATTTGGTGGATCATTGCGATATTCCTATGTGTTTGGGTTTATCAAGATGCAAAGAAGAGATATCCTCCAGAATCTGCTGAACCTGTGATTTGGCTGTTAATTGTATTATTAACAGGACTTCTTGGTTTAATAATTTATCTAATCGTGCGTCCAGAAGAAAAGACCGTGATATAAAAGGAACTCATTCGGTTTTATTTTTATTTCTGCTTCTCTAACATTTTGATTTATTTATACTAATAACATAACTCAATATACTCTATTAGTATTTTGAAATACGATTGTGGTTGATGCAGATGCACAAATGCGTAGGTTTACTATTAGCGGTTTTATTTTCGAGTATCTTCCTATCTAGCAATTTTGTATGCACAACAATAACAAACCAAGTTATATATGAATTCCCATTCCAACAGCAGTATAACGTAACAATTGATGTGGAAATTCATGGAAGTAATTATCCTGGAGGAACAATTTATATAATTTTTTATGGTAGCTTCGAGGGGCCAGGAACTGTAAAAGTATTTATAGATTACATTGATTACAAGTTTGATTGGGATGATAAGTATTATCGCTTATATATTTCTATATACTTAAATCCTGGCGACACACGTAAGTACATCGGGGAAACAACATACATAATTCCATCTGATGCATCGGTCGGATCGCATGCGTTTGAGTACATTGTATTCTATGATGTGATAATGGGAAATGAAACCATTGGAAATGGAACAGTAACTAAGAGCTTATCTTTCCAAGTGAAGTCAAAACCATCATTCTTCATCTGGTTATCAGCAGTAAATTATATTATCGCTGCACTATCAATTGCAATGCTTGGCGCAGCAGTAATATTATACAGACGTATAAGAACAAGATAGAAAATATCTTGATTTTTTGCTCAGAGAATCCCTTATCAAGAACCTATCTTGAGGTACTAAAAATCCCTAATTTAATTCAAATCACACATCAGTCTTAATGATTTTCGAATGATACTTAGTATCACAGGATGTTTAAGTTGTTATTTAACATTATGCTTAACAGTTCAAAAAGAATTTGCGTCAGATTCTATATCCCATTTTTATATATTTAGTAATATATCCTATTTTGGTTACCTAAGGTAAACCGTAATGATTAAAAATGCTTTATGGAAAACACTTCTAATAATATGGATTGCGTATTTTTGTGCAGTTCCATTACTTGCATATGACATAATACTTTTTGGTATAACAATTTTCGTACCAATAATAATCCAAATTATTTTATCAACACTTTATTTAATTGCGGGACTTAAATTACCGTCATCCCGGATTAAATATGCAACAATTATAATTGCAGCCTATATTATAGTTGCGGATATCATCTTTTCTGCAATTTATTCTCATTATTTATTACCCAATACTTCCTCACCGAATATTCTTCAACTGCTCCTCGGTATTGTCATTGGAATTATACCCAGTTTGTTAATTTTTATATTGCTATTAATAAACTTATACATCATTATACATTCTCGTTAGTTTCATTACTACTTGCTTAAATTTTTATTTTATTTAGCAATTAAAAAATGTTTTCTTAAAGACAAAGTTTGCAGTTATATAAGAAACAAATGTACTGGATTATCTCAGATTTTGAAAATTCAAGCATTTTACGTTTTAGTGCAAAAGAATTAGGAAAAACATTTTCTAGTAAGTTTATAAATAATAACTTCAAAAATAATCGCCCAAATAATGCTTATGATTATTAATATAATAGCAAAATAATAGCAAAACTGTTCGGCTTCTTTCTGATAAATATTTCATAAGTATATATTCTTATATTTGCAATAATATGAATGTAGCTTTCATTGGATTCATTTTTAAAGGAAATATCTTTTAATCCAACGACCATAGAAAAATTCCAACAAATTTCATTAGAATCCTTTTGAACAAAAATTACTATTTGATTACTTCTATTCCATGAGACAAAATTTACATTATTACGCACAAAAATAGCTCTACAACTGTCTACAACTTCAAAATCAGTCTTAGGAGATGCTTCTAACCAAAACCATCCAGAAAAGGGAGAAAAATTATACTGCGGAGCAAGCCTATAAGGACCAAAAAATGAAGATGCGATTGTTATATTATACGTATAGAAAGTCTTTGCACCACAGATTTTAGCAACAATAGAGCAATCCACTATCGTCATTCCCCAATTTTTAGTCTCACGTAGTTTTAGTTGAGTGTATACAACAATTTCATCACAGAAATAGTTTTCAATAACATGCAACTTAAGTTTTCTTTCGTAAATTTCTGGAGTAAGCTCTAAAGCTTTATTGTATGCATAGAGCCTCGAAATAACGTATATATAGGGAGGATAAAGTGTTGAAGTACGTAAATAAAAAATATCCACTTGTTGGTAAAAAGTGTAATGTTCTAAGATCCCTTTTGCTTCAGTTGCCAATAGTAAAATTCCATAACTATTGATACAAATAAGAATTACAAGTAAAATAGATCCGATAATGAAAGCATAGCGTTTTTCTCTGGTCATGAAACTTTCACCTTTAATATTGTATTGAATACTCTTTAGCTGCTATTCATCACATTAAAGTAAGGCAAGCCATTAGATTAACTATTAAAAATCGTAAATTACTATTCCTAATGGTTACTTCTAGAATTATTTCTCGAGAAATTATAAGAGAATAAAAAATCAAATTTCTTGTTACCTTACATAATTATTAGCAATCATAAATGGTAACCTACATGAAACATAAAATATCAAATACTCTGCTTACCGTTCTTATCTTAATTGTACTGGCATCTGGTGTTCTTTTAGGTCTTGAAATCACTGGGTATGAGACACGAAAATATAGCGTATTAAAACCAGAGAATAGAATTAATGGCATTAAAATAAGAAGTCTCGTTGAAAAATACAAACCAATAATCTATCAACCACAGAGTATTAGACCCAATCCAGTTTTCATTTATTACGAAGTAACTACTCTCGGAGATAATATTACTATAACATATTACATAGTCTGGCCTGATGAATATCATCCAAATCTGCTCATAGATTCCCTATACCGCATGTTCCGAATTCTATACTTTGGCTCCTCGACAGACATAGAATTCGTTAAATGCATACTTAATAGAAGTTCCCTGGATATTATTGAAGTACATTTCGAAACACTAGTCAAGAACACATTACTAGAAATCCCTGAACACACACTCTTGATTCTAAGAAATGAAAGTGGAAGATATGTGAAAATATGTGGAGAAATTAAAGAAACTCTTGATTTTTGTCCATTTGCGAATAAACATTTAATTTTGCAAGTCATTTCGTGGAATCACCTCTTCAATATTACGAAACACCTAAGAGGCAGAGAATATGATCTTCCACCTAAGTTCCTTACAGATGAAGAATACAAAATGTACAAAATGCGTAGAAGATTTCCAACTACTATCCAAAGGAAAAAGTCCTTGGATATCATTATAGAACTTGCTTCAAGCTTGTTGATTTTCGCACTACTAATAAGAATCAAACTTCATTGTCATGTACTACCATTAATTAAAATACATCCATATTAATTTCCCAGTTCTTGTTTTGCTTGCCTGCTGAGTTGGAATTAATAGAGGTTGACGCTGCCATAATAGTCAGAAAAGAAATTCTCTCAACATCTGACGCTGCGTTCGTGATCAATGACAAGATACTTAAGGAAAGAATTACCAAAATATTTAAATCCGTTGATGCTAACTGTGTCCTGGAAAGAACAGTGATTGATGCACCGGATTTTCCTGACTCTAACTACAAAAGAGCCAAGAAAAACCCGATGATTATTCTCTAATGAGAAATCTACTTTGGAAAAGTTAATAACTGAATAAAAAGAACATATATTAGGAAAGAACAGTAATTCCAGTTCTAATCAAACTAATTAGGAGAAAAACTAAGATTTTCATTTTTGGAATAACTTCTTATCTCTTAGTTTTCTCCTTTCACATAATTGAGAATTTCCTTTAAATTTCTTTTAATTTTTTCTGATTCATCAACGATTCCTGCAGGAGGAATTAGTATCCTTAGTACTTCCACAAAATATGCTTTTGCATTTCCTTCAATATATTGGAAATTTTCATCAGGAATAATAACTTCTTCTTCTTTTTCAGCAATCTTAATCTCATTAATCCTTTTATAACTCCATTTCCAAGCAGGAGTACGTGGAAGCTTGATCGTTCCTATTAATGTTTTAATTTTTTTAATTTCATTCTTGAATTTTATGAACCATATTCCATTGCATCCACGTGGCGTTATCATATATATTTCATCCTTCTTAGCCAAAACAAATTCTCTTGTGAGTATCAAATACTCGGGGTTTATTGTTTTAAATATTTCATAACTTTTAATCAAGACATTAAGATTAAATGTAACCAAAAAATGATAAATAATTCCTATTCCTAATAGGAATATGCAGATCAAAAGAAAATTTCTCACGGGCTCATATATTTTTGTAAATGATATGATTATAAGCAAGGCTATGAAAGCCAATGCTTCTAATCTTCCATATGTAATTTTGATCTGTCTTTCAGTCTTAAGTTCATCAATAGAAATTTCCATAATCATCACCTTCATAAAAATAATTCAAGATTTTGGATGAATTTTGTTAGTGATTTAAAGCTAAATTTTCGTGCTTATTGGAAGACTCTTAAAGAAGATTTTAGTTAATTAAGAGCCAGAAGGCCAAATACGCATTGCACCACAGAACGCATACATTCAGGCATGACCGAAACTCAATCCAAACACAACGCATACAAATGTGTCGTGGAATGCAAACATTAGCCCATGCGGGGAGGTCAGAATAGCAGGTCTCTCTTATCAAAAAAGGATTTAGTAAGATAATGCAGAAGGGATTTAAAGTGTTTAATTGCAAAAGAAAATCTTATGCAATGTGTTAATGAAAATCATATCATATCAGCGGTCAACAAAAGTGAGGAAAGATTTACTTTTACTTAAAGTATATAATACTGTTTGATGAAAAGGAAATAAATGAGAAAAGTCCCAAAAAGATGTTCCAAATGAAAAGAAACATCACGGTTTTGATATTAATAATTTTGATTTCTTTAGTAATAATACAATCAATTATCGAGAAAGGAAACGTTAAAAACAAAGAATGTAAGATCGTCAAAATACAAGACACGATTCAAGAAAAGAAAAAGAACACTTTTTCAATAATTAAAAGCATATTAATTAAATCACAAATAAATGGTTTTCATAGTAAAAGAATAAGAAAAAGATCTCCATTATACACTTTATCACAGTATACGTCCTTTATAGTCATTGATAAACCAGGATACTATGAGTTAACACAGGATATAATAAACTGCACGTACAATATAGGAATATGCATAAATACTAGCAATGTGATACTTGATGGTAAAGGACACATTTTAGATGGACTTAATAATACAACTAGCATATGTGGAATATTCGTTTTTAATGCAACAAACATTACTATAAAGAACCTTATACTGCACGATTGGCACGTAGGAATATACATTTGTATTTCAGGACAAAATAACATATACAATAATATTTTTCAAAGC
>Ga0190313_1000314_pt1 | contig 29814 bp, 39 predicted proteins | sample 4870071011_MG_FD_169989 | JGI IMG/M metagenome (GOLD analysis project Ga0190313, IMG submission 169989) | Hydrothermal vent sediment bacterial communities from Southern Trench, Guaymas Basin, Mexico - 4870-07-10-11_MG | ecosystem: Environmental > Aquatic > Marine > Hydrothermal vents > Sediment ... | reverse complement strand
TATATATACACGACAATATAGACAAGAGTGCCAACACCTGAACACATACCTTTAACAATACCAATATAATGACACAAAGTACCATATGTAAAGCAGTATATAATACTAATATAGGGAGCGAGAGAATTGGGTCCAGAGGGGCTGTAGGCGCCCCCAGACCCAACACAGTCCACCAGACATTCACACTAAACACCCCTGAACTATTTAGAATAATACTAATATATCACACACGGGCTGACCATTTACAGAGAGCCCTCCTATGAGACTCTGGGACCTTAAATATATATGTATATATATCAAATACAGGAATCGCCAGCACAACATATCTCAATTGTATAGTCTTTCGATCTATAGGTCTCTTCCAATAAGATAATATCTCTATCTCCATATCACCCCGTTTATATATACTGGATACCTCCAGCATATAATAAATTCCGTCATCACTGACATCTGCATTTATGGTGGCTCGCTCCCGTCCAATCGTTACAAAGCTATAATCAATGTTCATCCCAATCTCTACATTATTCATAGTCATTCGGCATCGTTTGCTCATCTTCGTCCACCAAAATAAAAGTAAATGGGCGTCCAAGTTTTTCAGCTCTATCCATGACATACTTAGTGCCGCTACTAGAGCCATCCCATATACAAATCACATAATCACAATCACGCAACATCTCGTCATTCCTAATCAGACCCGCTCTGGTCCCATAAAAATTCCACTTGGCTCTATAGACCGTCACAGGGATTGAATGCTCCTTACAATATGAATACACAAGAGCATCAACCCCTCTGGCATCTCCAACTAACACTTCCACCTCAGGGAATAAAGTGAATAGAGCTTCCAGATATCCATATACTATTCTCTTATTAGTAATACTCCTAGAACCACTCACTAAGACCTTATACATTAGTATCCCTCGGAAGTTTTAGTTCCATATTTGACAAAGCCCCAACCAAGGAATCAGACAGATCCCTAGCAAGATTTACCACCCAACCATCTGTAAACTCAGTACCACACTCATTACAGAGAACCCGCTTAATCCACCGTAATGCTATATTACCACTCTGTTTGTCAACATCAAAGACAATATAAGTATCCAATTCAACTAATAATATCTTACTACCACATTTCGGACATTGAAACATATATATTCACCATAAAAAGATAAATGAGGGGAATTTACCCCTCAGCTTCTAACATTTCAGACAAGAGGCGCTCTCGCTCCTCAACCGACATATCTACTGGTCTCTTAGATGGGTCAAAGTCTTCGTAGCCATAATCCTTTAGAATCTCCACTATCACATATTGTGGATACATAGCAGGCCATAATCTTCTTATAACATATCTAGCCATCCGACCCTTAAATCTGTCGCGGTCTTCCTTGGTATCCATAGGCACGTATTCAATCTGCACAAGATATTTTACGTTAAACATAAAACTATAACCGCCCCAAACTCCGCTACCATTCTCCAACTTACCAGTCAATAAATCATTAACATTAAAATCGTAATTCCTACTAGCATGATTGACCAATAACACCGCAACATTTAGGTCATTAGCCACCTCTTCCAACCTGGCATATATAGCATTAATTAAATCTCCTCTACCAGGGCGTGCTTGCGATTGTGAGGTCACAACACCCTTCTTGAACATAGCAGTAAAGCTATCTACTATTATTAAATCAATCTTTTTATCCGCCACAATACCATAGATTGGAGATTTATCTCCTCTGGGAACATTACTATATATAACAGGTGTAAGTTTCCCTCCAACAGACCGCAGTGTTATAGCAAGCCCAAGATAGCTTGCAAAGTCTTCAACACTCCTCGGAAATAGAAAATTCATATTTAGAGGTTTATCTCCAGCAATATCATACCACCTAGTCCTAAAATATTTAACAAATTTAGGATACACATCTTTATCCCTATAATAACCCTCAGTATCTATATACAAGACCTTTCTACCAAGGATTATATTATAAACCGCAGTCTGTGTTGCCAGGAAAGACTTCCCAACCTTAGTCGGGCCCACAACCGCAGTAATCACACCACGTTTAAACCCACCACCAAGTAATCCATCAATCTTATTACAACCAGTTGGAATCGGACCAGACTGAGATTTATAAGAAGTATACTCACTATTACTCTGTAAAGCTTTTATAAACATCTCTGCATATTTCTCAGTCCTCTTTTTAGAACATAAAGTGTCAAATAACGCTATCAAATGTGAACAAAATAATAAATTACTCTGAGCTGCCCGACCACATCCGCAAGATACCTCTCCAGTCTCCCAATTTATAGTTGGATTATAACCCTCTCCAGACCCCTTTGCCAAAATACCAACTATAGTCTTTTTATCATCATTCTTCTCAATCTTTTCAATCCTGACCCGCCTGGAGTTCATCCGCTCACGGTTAGTGGTCCAATCGTTCAACAATAATATCTTACTATCCAATTATATCACCCCTCAAATTCCTGAGCAACTACCTCTGGGACTCTTGCTCCAAGTTGATATTTTAAGGACTCTGGCAGCTCACTACCACCATCCTCGTAAAAACATCTGTACATATATGGACAAACAGCGCACTTATTAGGATTTATAGTCCTTGGAGGCACTGTCCCTTTCTTTAAACATTCCTCAATCTCACGCTTCTTCGAGAGTAACTCATGCTCAATAAATGGAATCTCCCATTTCGGCCCAACCATAGGAACTGGAACTATATAAGGCTGCATCAACGACTCAAGAGACGGCTGATAATATACAACATATACACGTTTCACCATATCAACGCCATCTGGATTTGTTGGCTTCTTGGTCTTTACATCAATCCCCTTTTGTAACAAGAGATAGTAATATCTCAGCTGATTCTCCCACTCCTCTGTAGGAAGATAAAGAAATTTTTGTCCAGTCTTAGCCTTCGTCTGTTTCCAGCCTGGAATCTCCTCTAGAGTAGTCTTCTTCTCAACAAGTATTCTAGCCTCTGGGAAATATTCATCAATATGGCCAAAGATGTTCTTATATTCAATGTGCCACTCAGCCTTGTCCGACATTACAAACGCATCATGTAACACAGTCCCCATGACCATCCTGATAATACTCTCTCTATCCCAATTCTCCTGCACACCATCGAACATATCTTTGATGATGTAAAAATTTCTCCTATTACAACCGTATACTAATTTTCCGACACTATAACATGGGAACCTCTTTTCCTTCTTGAAACGTTTTATAATCGCCTCAATATGTTTTTCGTACACGTAGACGGCAAAATCATCATCTAAAAACATCTTTACCATCTAATCACCCCGCATAATCCTATCCTCATCTACCACCTTATATCGGCCATCTACGAGTTCCCATAATTTCTTCTTTATAGACTCCTCACTATCAAACTCATTTGGATACACGTCATTAACACGATCAATAATATATCGCTCCACCATGGTCCGCTTGATCGGATTCGACACAATGGCTCCCATGACCTCATCAAACTCTTCAACAATGAAATTACTGACATCCGATGAAGTACCATTTGACGAGACCTCAACTGTCTCAGACTCATCATTATCAACTAATAGAATATCATCCACTCCATCGTCTTCATCATCATCAAATCCAGCCAAATCAACCTCATCTCGCATCTCTGAGTAATCAACCTCATCCCCATCAGGCAATAACAAACTACCAGGTTTAAAATCTAAGACGCGACTCACTATCAGCTGGATAGGCTCAGATGTAAGTTTAACAACACCCTCAACCCAGATATATGCACCAGTCATATTAAACTCATTATACTCGCTAAACTCAGGCGGCATCTTAAAGGAAAAATCACTCTCATCCCCGCTGATAATCCACTCAGTCCAGGTAAGCTCCTCAAAGTCATAAACCTTACCATCGTGTACACACTTTGTAGCACCAATATTCCTCTGACTTCTCTTACATTTTGGACAACCCATATAAGTAATCGAATTAGTCAGACCCACTACAACACCCTTTATACCGACAAAGAGCTTACCACTCGAGGGCATCTCCTCTCGACCCTCTAGAATATCATTAATCTTTTTCCATAACTCACTAATCTCATACACCTTAAATGGTGGTCGCAACGTACGCTTTAACACAACCCTAGTATACAACTGCAAAGCTGCACGCTCTGACAAATTTGTAAAATTCTTAGCCTTCTGCCACTTCTTGACCTCTTCAGGTGTAACACCCGCAATTTTATACATCACATCAAGATCCATCTTTTGTTACCTCCCTTTACTAAAATTCTCCATAATAACCGCAACCCGTCGTAAATCCGAGTCGCTCTCAATAGTACTCTCCAACTCTTCTAATTTTTCATCACCAGCCACAATGAGGCCAGCAATAAGTAATTTCAATTGTTTACGCGTAATATTATTAGAAGAATAGAGTTTAAATAACTCCTGTAATAAATCCCTGACACTAGACTCCAGTGTATTCATATTCTCCTGCGGACTCAGATACAACACCCCCGCGTATCATCTTACGCAAGGTCAAATAAAAAGTAATCATTGTAATATCGCTGTCTATATGCTCTTTAATATAAGAATACAACGAATCCTGGGTCATAGTGCCATTCCTCTTTAATGCCAGTCGTATCTTATCTTCCATATTTCTTACCACTTAGCCTCACCACTGGCAATATCTACTATATATCTACAAGTCCCAGGACATAAATCACGCATTATGGTCCTGACATTTCTACATGCATATCCATGATACCCATGTAGACTTCTAATCTGGGCTAAGGCCACATCACGATTAAAATCACTAGCAGGCCTAAAGAAATCTAAAATTTCGTCATCAGTATAACCAAAGTGCATGAGATATCCCGCCAGATGTTTCCGTTCATCATGCGTAGCATGTTGATTCACTAACAATTTTTCCATTATACGTATAACACACTCTGGAAACCATCCTGTATATTTCCCCGTGTGACTATCAAACGTCTTGACAGGACTCTCCTGCACCACATCTAAATCCAGATATTTCAATATTACATCGCTAGGTGTTACCGTTCCTACCAATCCAGATAAGACTCGATTACTCTTACTCGCCTCAATGACCTCCTCAATGGATGCCCCACGAGGAATCATTATCGAATAAAGACCACTCTTTAGATGTTTCGTATATGGAATTCTAGCAATCCTAGCAGGCTCGACAACCGCCGTATCCACCAAATCAATTATACCCAAATCATCTAAAAATTTCAAGACTGTAGCCTTATAATCACGTATATATACAGGTGGAAAATCTAAATAAAAATGAAATCCTCGTCCACCTGTAAACATACATCTATAAGAAATTCCAAATTGATTCAACCGCCCCTCTATAATGTCTTTTACTTCAAACATCTCTTGAAACATGTCATCCTGACTTTCCTCTGAATGTATATCGACTTCAAAGAAAATAGTATCGTAAAACTTATGTTGAATCTGCCAGTCCGAAAACACCTGTACATACATATCTTTTCTAAGATAACCAGCCAACATCGAAGCTAGATATTGTTCTTGACTGACAACCGGAGAGCGAGTTAAGGGGGCCTTCACACGACCCCCATCCCGCTCTATATATAAACTCTGTCTGGATGACATGTCCCTGGGAAAGAGAGGCAGGCCACTATATGGTCTCAAGTGTGCCAGCCACATATCCTTTAACAATTCTACTCACCTACTCTCTCATCCCACCAGTCCCAGTCTTCCTCGTAGCACTCAATCTTTACATTATTATCCCATTTACCATCATCAAACCAGATGCTGCGGATTGTTATGTTCTTTCCGACATCATCAAGATTATTATCCACTATATATTCTCTATATCGGCCCATTAAAAGTATTAAATTAATATTGAGCTCAGCTCCCATGAAAGTGTCCATGCTCTCACCTCTACAATAAATCTTCATCTACATCATCGGGCTCAATTTCTAATACCTCATACTCTTCCTCATCATCATCCTCATCTTCCTCATCTACATGAGCAACCACAGGTGGTGCAGTAACCTGTTCACCCATAATAAAGAAAATAGTACTATTAGTCCCAAGATCCATATCAACTATTGACGGCTCAACACCATTCCCGCTTGGCGCACCGAGATGTAGATATATCTTATCAGCATAAGAGGCCACCTTAGCAATCACTTTCATGTATAAAGAATTGAACGCAGCACTCCAGGTAAAACCATCTGGATGCTCTACATCAGCCTCGTAAGTAGCATTCAAGGCACCCTTAGTGGATGCAAACCTAATCTTACCACCACCCACCGTGACTTTAATACCACTACTTGTGAAAGAAAGTAAATCGACAGCGCTGATGAAATCTGTAGTTGGCACAACAATCCTAGTCTTAGTATCCCTAGTATGCTTTCCAACAGCCAGAGTATAATCTCTATACGAATCATCAGGAAAGTCATACTCATCAATCACAAAGGAAATCTTATCATTCTTAATAATGAACTTGCCATTCTCCTCCATTAGAGTAATAGGCGCCTTTATCTTCTTAATAGAATCCAGAAACTCCCCAAATGGAATTGCCAGACGCATCTCATTACCATTGAAGAAATATTCCTCAACATCATCCTTATCAACATGAAGACCCACAACTAGAGCCTTATCATCACTAATATTCTTAACATTAAACCCTTCATCGTCAAAGATCAGCGGTAAATCTAAAAATACCTTATGCAATGCCTCAATCACTGCAAGAAAGTCCCGATTTTTAAGTTTTGCCTGCATCTTCTATCCACCGTTTATACATCTTATTTATCTGCAATAGAAACTTTGATATATTCTCATCTCTAATTGCCCAATGTATGTTCATCTGGTCAATAGTATTGACCAAAGACACAATATAATCCCCATATACATTTCTATGTGTGAAATTTAACACAAAATCACCATAACTCTTTTTTAATACCCCACCTACTATCTCAAATCCTCTACGTCTCAACTTATTATATAAGTATTCTATATCACTCTCGGTCAACAGATCAAAGGTATCATCAAAGGCTGTTTGATAATTGACCATTATCTGCCCAAAGTAAATATCAGCAGTCTTAACAGGACCAATTCCATGTTGCTTAAACACCTGCAACAGACCACTTACAAGCTCAGCCACATTCTCATCCTCGTACACAATATCAACACTACCATTAGAATTCAAATCTTTCACACGCAGCAAGACCTGCGACAACCCACATATCACCTGAGCATAGATAAACGGTCTATTTGCATACACACTATCCCTATTCTTTACAAGGTCTATCACTAGTATATAATCACGATCACGCTGCCTAGAATAAGTGGCCAGATAAGAGGAGGGGAATACTTTGCCGCATTTCAATTCAGCCTGAAGCTTTCGCATCTCGCTTATATAACCAAACAATTTAGAATAATTTACCTTTTTACATTGTTTCCAATGTTTATATTTAACAAATTCCTCAATAAACAACTACAATCCCTCCTCAATCATTCTCTTCAATCTCTAATATGCCAGAGCCGTCTGCCTTTCTTGGATGTTGCTTTATCTGCTGCCATAGAATCATATCAATAAGTCTACCCTTAGTCGAGAACACCAGATTTATCGGATCCACATCTCTATTTATTATCCTATCCTCTTCCATAAAACTCTTTTCATTCTGTATTATCTCTTTGAGTCTGTGCAGTTTCTTAGTATCCACAAGCTTCTGGATACGCTTGTTCAACTCTTTTCTAATGTGATAATCCTTCACAAGTTCCTTTTCCTCTGGAGTCAAATCGTCCCATTTCTTTTGTTCCAATTCGCGCACACGCCATCTAGGCTCTCGCATCTTTAGAATCTTCTCAACATCACATACCCTATTTATAAGCTCTGGTGTTATTGGCTCCTCACGCGGATCTTTCTTACTACCGTATCTTATAGGCTCCTGAGGCTCAGACCCATATAACAAGAGCGCTCTCTTTCTAAGCCCACCTAAAGTCTGTATCATCGTATTCTCTATCTCAGCAGTCTCCTGATTATATTGTGCCGAATAGACTCCAAGTGCAATCTCATCCTCAGCATATTTTACCTTTTTAGCCTTTTCGTACAAATCCTTAAAGTCTATATTATATTTCTTCTTTTTTAAGGACTTAAGTTCCTCAACCTCATCCTCCGGAAGTTCAACCCGAGCTATCTCTAAAGGCGGAGTAAACGCAACAATCTGGTCGCCATCAAAGTCTATAGTCGCCTTGACAGCAACCGAGGGATGAATACCAAGGATACCACTATATTTACCAGACCAATCCAATATCACAGGATGTGTCTGTATTGAATACTTATCTGTTATAGGTTCCTTTCTTATAGTAATCATAGGGTTTGGGTCAAACGGATTTCCACCTGCATTTATATAATCAATAGCATCCATTATCACATGGTCATAATCCTCAGGAGATTTATAATACCACGGAACTACAACTAGATTCACAGCATCCTCATTTCTTGGAAATATATATAGACGGTTCTTAATCTGCTTAGCAATTAAAGACCAATAAAAGTCAGTCGCACTAGTGACCTCTTTATCATGCCCAACTTGATACAATTCGCGGAAAGTCTTCCCATCCCAATAAGTCCTTGATATAAAATCAGGAATATAAGCATATTCATATTTTCTACCAGCATAAGTATGTGGCAATCGTACAACAATACCATGCTCGTCTGGTGTAGGTTCATTCTCATCTATCTCAATATAGACTTTATCTCCCCTCTTGACCGCCTTATAATGCAACGCCTTTAGAGACGGAACAAAGGTGCCCTCATCACCAAAGTACCTCTCTACAAACCTCTGCAAGGCCTGTTCCATCTCAGCCTTTGATGGATTTGGGTTCTTCTTAAACAGATCGTCCAAGAACCATTCCCACAATCCACCTAACATCGTAGTGCTCATTCTCAATCCAGAGGTACTCTGGTCCTGTGCCATTTTATCTATCAAGAAGAAGAATAACTGTCCATCTCCAGCCTCATGTTCAAGAACCATCCCGCTCTTTTTCTTACCTTGTTTAAAATAAGTCTCCTCTTTCAGTTTATACTCTGGATCACTTGGATCGGCCTCTCTCCAGACCTCCGAATAATTTATAACAGCCTCATATGGACGCCCAGCCTTATCTCTACCAAGGTCATCAACAATCTCAGATATCACACCTTTATGCCCAGTTCGCAATAACACCTTATCTCCGAGTCTAAGATCATCCTCACGAACTATCTGATAATCCTGTGTATAGAACTTCAACTCTATCTTATTACGCCCCTGAGGATCCCTATCTGGATCGACAGTAATGACCCTAGTCTTTAACTTAGGATCCCCAACATATATCAATTTACCAGAGTGCTTTGCCTCTTTATAACCAGGTGACCCCTCAAGACCCTCAAATCTACCAAAGGTTATCGGATCACCACGTCTTATGTCAAGCGCACTACTCACCCACTTCTTAAAGTCTTCATAAGTCTTTATAGGCGATTCTTTATTTATCTTAGGAACCCGCCAGGTCTTTGGCAACTGATCTAAACTCTCAACTACAAGAGTGCCCTCCTCAACAACATTGAAATATCGAAACTTCTTAGCAGCATCTTTAGTTATAATAATTCCAGCCTCTCGTGTCAATATATCCTCTCTCGGGTTCTTAGGCATTCGAGTTCGTAAATTAACACCCTTAACATCATTAAATTTAGCCTTTACCACAGGTTCCTCGCCATGGATCAATTCAGGCTTCTTCTTAGCAAGGTTGTGCGCACCAATCTGTATACGCTTTGGATGATTCCACAACAGGAATGGAATGTTATAAGTCACACGACTAAATACATAAGGCTTTCCAGTCTCTGGATTTATACCCTCCAGGGCCAGCATACGCTGTCGCCCTCGGAATTTCTTAGACGAACTTGCAAATGCAGGATCAAGTCTCCGCTCCAATAGATTCTTTCCTAACAAAACAGCAGTCCTATTATCAACTCCCTCAGTCTTCAATTGTTCCAATAATTTATTAAGAGTCTCCTTCGCCTCACGCCTAAACTCCTCTCGTTTACCCTTTAATTTCTTTCGTACCTCTTTCTTGACCTGTTTCTCTAACTTTATAATCTCATCAAGCGTCATTCCAGTTGTATCTTTCTTATCCATCTCTTCCTCAAAGGTTCTACGCTCTAAGCGTTTATATCTATCCTCTGCAAGCCCATACAAACGATTCTCCAATTGTAACCTAACTATAGACAGTATCGACGGATCGTATGTACCAAGTTCGTCTGGATTATCTTTATTTGGCGAATATCCAAATCTCTTTTCAATAACAAATTTTATAATATCTTTAGCCTTATATTTACGTTCAGTATCGCTCATGTCAGGTATCGGAACTAACCTACCCGATTCCCTATCAAGATACATACCGTCTCCACTACTCAAGTAATCTTTGTGAAACACAGGCTCAATTCCAGCCCTATATATCTCGAAATCCCTCTTCCATCTCCTCAACTTAGAGCGACGTTCAGCCATCTCGGCCCGCTTCTTCGGAGCATCCTTACCCCAGGCCTCAGTCAATATTTTACTAATAGTTGGTTGACTCAAGACTATACCAGTTTTACTCAATAGGTCCTTAGCTATCTCTTTCAACGAACCTTTTTCCTCTGCAATCTGGACAACCAAATTTTTCAGCTCAACACTGCTCTTTGGCATAGGAGATGGAGTTGCAGTCTCGTCAACTCCACCAGCCTTGCCTGTCACTTTAGTAGGAGCTATCCCAGACGGCTTCCTACGCTTTGGTTTCCGCTTAATTGTCATAAATCTCACCTCAAATTATTGTCATACATTTCGAGACACGCTATAAGGTCGGAGAATTTATCAGACTCTATCGTACAACTTGCGGCTTGTGGAAGGCCCCCGCCATTCCCACCAATAGTAACAATCAAATCTCGCAAATCAAAAATATCACGAAGAGTCTCAGGAACCCGACCAGTAATCAGATAATGCCTCTCATCCATTCTAGTCAATACCAGGCCAATCTTTCCAGTCTCTTTAACAAGACGGCTAGCCAAGGCAGAGGCCATAGAGAATCCATCATTATAGAATTTTAATATTATATTATCACCCTCAAACAGGCACTCACCCTCTTTCCTAACCTTATCTAAGATGCTAAACATCTCCTTGGCCCGGTACTTCACTTCATCTATCTCCAGAACCCGTCTACTATTTATAAATTCCTTAATTACTTTCATTCTAAAGGCATCATCATTATGCTTGAATGCCATAGCAGCGGATAAAAATGTGACCTCTTTACCCATTCTCGGGTCATAAATTAATTTATCCCCAACAGCACCAAGCCTCGCTAGATAATCATTAAATCTATTATCAGATACCAGAGTCCTGCACAATTGACTTGCAGACTTACTAGTATCTATCAGATACCATATATGTCTATCTTTAAATTGACTCACGTAACGTTCGGAACCAGGATGATGGTCAATGAGTACTGTTCCTGGCGGCAATACTGCAAACGATCTATCAGTCAGATTCAAATCAACAATAATAATATTATATCCATTAGTATTTATCTTCTTAAGTATATTATGTAGACTGAATGGTTGTGAAATAAATACTGGAACATCAACTCCATTTAACTTAAACTCTCTTATCAATAAGGCTGCTGCCGTCAATCCATCTGTATCGCCATGCGTGATCAGGACAGGATTCGGCAGGTCAAATATAAACCTTAATCCAAGTTCATCTGGATCAAGTATCTTCTTTTTACCTCTCGACATCACCATATCCACCGATTAAACTATTAAACCATACATTCATCTCCAATCATTTATAAACCCGTCTAAGTGCCTCTAAAATCTTATCATTAATGCCTCTAATCTTAGTTATCTCACCAGTATCAATAGCCTTAAGACAATTCTTTAACGAACCAAATTCATCATACCAAGCTTTAGCCCTCCCACCACCAATACCAGGAAAGCCCTCCAATATGGCTCTGACATAATCATCGTCACTAAAACTCTTCTTTGATATAATCCTCACAGGCCTAACTACCTCTTTCTTTTTATCAGTATCGAACATCTTCACAAGATTATAGACTCTTATAGCCGCAAAGTTCTCTGTCTCAGCAGATATCACCTGCACCCCATATTTAAATTGTATCGCGTTCAACACACCAGCTATCTGAAATGGACTAATCTTCCTATACCGCCACATCTTCCACTGTTTGCCAATCAATAACAATATCGGTTCATAGTTCTTTATATTTGCCTCATCTACTAAATTCCTGAGTTGCTCAAATAGTCTACCACTCACCAGTGAAGACACAAAATCTGAGCCAGCCTTTCTCTCTATAAGAAAATTTCTAGCACCAGCAATCAATATATCTCCAACATCTAGATTATCTCTATTCACATTCACTCCTTGTTTTAACAAGAACTCGTATATAGTCTCATTCTTTTCTCTAGTATCTACAATGACTCTAATCTCTCCCAATAATATCATCCCCGAATAGGCTCATCTGTATATTCATTGTGAACTTTATACCGTTTAAACATATCCAAAATCTTATCTCGTTCAAGTGTAGAATCATCACCAAACGACTCTACATCTAATAAAATCAACTTTTCAACTAGAGGTCTCTGCAATCCATAATCTGTATATGGTAACGGCTCCTCATTCCCAGTAAACGACTTAAATTTTAAATATCTATAACCAGATATGCCATAATAAACCCGCATCTCGTCATTGCCACCAAAACATTTTAAAATAACAACCTGATCAGATACATCCTCTATCACACTAGTGATACAAAAATCGTATAAATACACATATCCACCAATCATCCCAAATTCCTGGACCTCGGAACCTTTCTTAAACACACGCACCTCATTCCCACGTAATTTAACAACATAATTATCTAATTTCAATACTCCAGTGAGATCATCAACAATATTATAATTATCATCAAACCAAAGAGTTATCCAATTTCCTGCTCCCATATACATCCCCTCATCCGTGATCAAAAAAGGCAGAGATACTTACAATATTAGTTCCATAATAAAATACAACAATTGCTACATCACCACTCACTTGGACCTCGCCAGTAACAGTTCCATAATCTTTTTTAATCACCAACGGCTCGCCAACCATAGACATATCTGCCGCTACATGGTATATCACAATCAAAGAACCATCGAAACTGGTCCTAACCGTATATGACATCCTGTCAACTTCGAGCTCCGATACACGAAATACCATCATCGAATACGTATCGTAAATATAATCATAACTAGAGTTGGTGACAATCAGATCAAACAAGACTCTGACTTCATCACCTGTTACTGTTTTCATTCCAGTAATCTCTATAGCATCTGTATCAGTTGTATTATTAGGAAAGTTGGTCTGGGCCTGGCCAGAGAAGACCAGACCACCGACAACCAACCCTACAAGAAACATACTGATAGCAGCTATTTTTAAGTCATTACTATTCTTATTATATACAAACATAAATAGCACCTCAAATCAGTGACTTATTAACCCCTCCAATACCAAAATCTAACTCTGGATTACTTGCCACTCGTTTCCCAACTATCCGCTCTACCCAACGACCAACATGATTACGCCAGTAAAAATCATATGTGCGCTTTGACACACGTACATCATCCACTCCATATAATATAGGTCCCTGCACAACATCTTTTATAAACGCAACGTTCATACCAGGCTCAAACTTCCCCATCTTATCAAGTTTTATTGCCGCTTGTATATGTGGCAAATTACTCTTATATCCAGTCAAACGCTCAACCCGCTGTGTAACAACTAACAAGTCATCTCTCTTGCCAGCATATAAATCAGCCTTTAATTTCTGAAGATATAACACAATCTGTCTCTCAATCTCTTGCTCATCATCTATATCAGATAGCATGATATCAAATACTTTAGTCATGACCTCTTTTATAAGTGGTAATGTATTATACTTTGCCATCACAATACCTTTAGCATCAATGCTATCTGGGTCATCCTTATCCAACCACTTATAATCTTTCCATATAAGTCGGCCAACATAATTCTTCTTTCGACTAAAGAATATTTTAGAATACATTTTTTCAAACCTAATATCAATCGAATACCATTCTGGATTTAAATTAAAATGTTTTATTGCCCGTTCACGGAGCCTATCGTTTAACTCTTGTTCTATAATAGGAATCATCGCAATGCTACGTTTTACATCATCTGTCGGCGTACTAAGAAACAGAGAATCTGTATTGTGCAATAAAACTCCACCAACTCCGCCACAAAAATGATGATTCACAGTCTCCAAATCATACACATAATCATCAATATCAAACTCCTCAATGGCTAAAATTTCATCATCAGGTATAGAATCTCTAAATTTTATCTCAGTGCATCCACCACTAACAGCTAAAATTATCTTATCATTAGACACACGAACAAGTTCCCATTTCATCATCGGATATTGATGCAGCAATAGAAAAATGCCTGCCGCTAGAGGCTTCCCATCTATATGTATATATTTACGATTGTGAAATGTACGAAACTGGGAGCCAATAAAACTAGTAAGAAAAACCAAACATATTTGTTCTTTACTATTTAAAATGACCTCAGGAACAATCTTATAACCATTGTACTTACTATAACACATATCAAATATTCTAACATGATCAAATATCTCGAGATGATATAATCTCTTAGACACAGCAGACACTCTATAAGGAATATCACGCTCATCAAGATATTTTAACATAGAATCCACACCAATCTTCTCAAGAACAATTCTGTATACAACACCATTCTCATTAACAAGCTCACCACTAGCCAGATACTTACCTATAAGAAGAGCTTCAAAATCTGTGACATACTCTGCATCTCCACCATTCAACTTCGGTAAATAAAATTCTATTTTGTCCCCGACTTTTAATTCCTTCGGAGATACCTCTTTACCATTAACCACTAATGAATGATCTTCGGTAACCTCGATAAACGATTTCTTAGTAAGTATCCTATAACCCTTTTTCCTGACTCTATGCCTAAAGACATATCTTATACTAGACCAACCAGATTCTGTCCACACAGAAACACCATTCTTGGCCTCTCTAACCATATCCATATCTGTAAGTCTATCCAACAAGTCTTCAATAGGAACGGTCCGCACAATACCATAAGTCTTAATAGTAACAGGTGTCCCCTCTAAAACACTATCACCATAATATACAGTAAACCCAAGTTCTTCTGCAATTTCTTTCACATTTCTAGTATACCACTGTCCAGTCAGTGTCGTAGCCTCATATATTCGTTGATTTCTAAATTTAAAATATTTATTATCCAATATACCATTAGCACTAACAAGCATAAGTTTATATGCATCAGACATCGTACCATACCATTTACGCTCTGCATCAGTGAGTGTCGGATCGTTTAGTTTATTACGATATTTAAACCTATCCTCTATCAACTCATCCATTATCTGAGCGTTCAGTCCCCGAACATCTTTTCTAAACCCGACACCCTCCATAGTCCTAATCACATCATCATTATCAGATGGATTCCATACAACATTATCAATCCCTATATTGTGAGTTCGAATTATGTTAGGATAAAGACTTTTAAAATCACAAACAAACACGTTTGTATGGAACCCAAGAATCGGCTCAAGTACAAGTCCGCCGGCACCCTTCTTTTTTACAGATGATTGATAATATTTCCATTTATTAGGCAGTATAATTCCATTTTCACGAGCCTTCAACTCGAAATAGAGTTCAAACAATCTCGTCGGATGATTATCAACAGGGAATGTATGTAGTTTCTGCGCAATAGCAACTGCCATTTTAGACAAATCACCAATACCCCTAATCTCAAATAATTTCTTCACAAGCCGAGAGTCCTGCAATACATAATCATGAACCTTCTTCCTATCAGTTGACATCAACTCAAAAATCTTATGGATATTAATCTCTTCCTTATGTTCACCAAGCATTCGCTCAGCAGCACTGTCAAGCTTTCTACTGACAACCTCACCGACCTTCTTGGCCCGCTTAATATACTCACTATAGTTTTTCATTATATCAAAGGCCGGGAATACATCCCAGTCCAAGTCTAGACCTAGTTTAAGACTTCTATTCTTAATATACTTCATGTCAAAGTCTATAACATTCCAACCCAATATACACCAATAAGTCTTAAGAACTGCATAAGTATTCTCCAATAATTCAATCTCCGAGTCTCTGACAACCTTACCATTCTTGTCTATATCAACCATAAACACATATTCTTGTCCATCGTAACCGACAAGTGAAATAGCAATTATCGGATTATCAAATGACAGCTCTTTCATATTTAACCCGCGCGGATCAACCTCAATATCAAGCGCACAAAATCTATCTAGATAATCATTACAGATAATATTGTTGTGATACATATATTCCCATACATAATCATTATGCACAATAGGCTCTATACCAACACTCTTCAGTATAGCAACCCCACGCTGCATGGCAGCATAACTTCTAAAATGAATCTCGTATAACTCCTCATGTTCAATATTCACATATGAACTCCGTCTTATGTCAAATCCACGTTTCTTTAATGCCGAGATTCGTTTATCCTTATTAATATACACTACAAATGGGACATTATATCTCTCGAGTTTGACAGTTCCATCTGTATCCCAGACTTTAATAAACACATTATCCTTATAAATATGTGACTTAGCCATCTGTATCTTACGAACCATCTAGACCACCATAGTATAGGTATTGCTTCAATGGAGAGGCCAAGATGTTCTTATCGTACTTCATCTTTATTTTCTTATTAGCTGGAAATACCCAACCACGTCGCCTACGCCTGCCCATCTCCATAGCTATTATTGCCAGATATTCCTCTTTATTTAAAGTACTATCCTCTAACACTTGTAAAAACACATCTAAGATGTCATCACACCTCTTCATCTTTAATAAATTCTCAAATATTATAAAAGCTGAGTAAAACCAACCAAAGGCCATTACCTCCTCGAGACTAGCCTCAAAGTCATTAGAGAAAAACTTATACAATCTTCTCTGATACTTATAACCCATCGTCTCAAGTACATCATCAATCGGCATCGGCCTTACATACGTATATAATCTGGCCAACATCAATAATTTCCTAATATCTCCATCAGATACTCTGACAAGCCTCTCCTTGTCCTCAAGAGTTATCGGCACTCGCTCCTCTAGAAAGAATCTAGTCAACACTCTCATCAAGATGTCATCAGAGAACTTATTAAATTTTATCTTCTTAAATCTAAAATGTTTCGATAACCCAGTTATATGCGAGTCTGTTCGTTTTAACTCGCTACCAATAAGAACCAATTTAGTAATACCCCAATCTCCGTGATATAACATTCGAATTGCCTTTTTACTAAACCTCGTAATATCATCGACAACTACTACTCTCTTATTATGCTCAGTGAGTATACTCACAGTCTTACTCATTGCATCAATCTCATTGGGATTATCTGATATGGTATCTAGATAATACAATTCGTAACCTGCTTCCTCAAACAAGATGCGCACTGCCAGACTCTTTCCAGTCCCTGGTGGTCCATATATATAAACAACATCGAAATCATCTTTCTCTATAATATCCCTGAGTTTCTTCACCGCTGGATTTAATAAATCGATTGAAAACTCAGGCTCCAAGACTATTTGACCATTCATCAACTCACATACACACCTAAATCATTGAAACCACACACACCCTCGTAAAAGATATATAACAAGAGTGTACTGTCAGTAAACCTCACTGCTACCTCTTTCTCCTCAACAGATATCTTTATCTGTCTATACAGTATACCACTATTATCACCATATTGTGCCACGAGTAATGAATGTATTAATTCATCACCACCACACGATATAAATATCCTAACCTGACCAGTACTATCAAACAAATGAATAGTCACAAAGGCCATCAAGAGAGTCTCATTAGGCGATATTCTAAAGATATTATTATATAATTCATTAACTTTATCACCATCATCGATAAACAAGACATCTATAGATTTCACCCGCGGCGGTAGATTAGATTCGTACACCACCGCCCCTGAATACACACTTAAGATAATACCAGCAATAATAAACAAAACAGCAAATAACCTATGAAAGTCTATCTCCCATTCGTCTAACATGTGAAACACCCGCTAGCTCTAAGTATGGACTCAAAGTCCCCTCGAAGTATAGGTCTATACACCATTGCCATTGGATGGTAGTTAACATACACGTTAAAAGTCTTATTACCAAACTCAAGTCTATAAGGCTCCGTTGATATAACTACACGCTTGCCAAACAACGCTAATTGTGCATAGGTTCCAAGAGACATCACAACTGAGTCCTCTGGTAGTATATCCAATATTTCCATCAAGATTGGCCTACACGTATCTATCATCTCTTTCGTTGGTTTATGATCCTTTGTACTCGGCATACACTGTACACTATTAGCAATCACATATCTAAAATCTCTAGTATTCATATAAGAGCGTAATATTCTACCAGCTCTGCCAATAAAAGGCCTACGAAGAGCAACCTCATCTTTATATGGAGCCTCACCGACTATCCCCACAAGAGTATTACCAGAGCCATATATCTCTGTGGGTACCAACCTAGAAATATCATTACATTTCAGTCCATCACACTGAGGTGGAATTAAAATATGTTTATCTAATTGCAAACTCACCGCCTCAACTTAGTTGGTAAACAACTTCTACAATACCAACGTCCATCAAGCTGGACCACAATCAGTTCTTTACCACAGACTGAACACTTTCCACGCAATCCATAATGTTCAAATATGTCATCCACGTGGTCATTCATCAACTGTCACCACTAGGTCCCTCAAGATTCCATCATTGACATCAACATCAACTCGCACTAGGTCTCCAGCCATGCACTGTTTAGACTTAAAACTACCATAAGTATTATTACCAGACTTAGCAAATACTAAGTCAGTCGCCTCAATAGGAACTGGATCACCCATTCTACGAATCTCAAATGGTTTCCCATTCAGATCCTCTGGTGTGACCCCATAAAATTTAATATCTCTTCGTTGAATCTTAAACCCAAACCCATCTTCGTACTTATACAAATATACATGAAACACCGCTTTCATCAATCAACACCTCTACGTAACAGTTTACTAAGATACACATCAAAGACAAACTGTGACATAAAATATTCAATAAACACAATAAAAACAATTCTATCCCGAATTGGAACTATAGCATAACTAACATCAGTATTAAAGAGAGCAACAAGCATAATCAACAATAAAAATGGTTGTAATAATAAAATAACAGTTGGATAGAATATATAATTTTCTACTGACTCTGCACTATCAAGAGCGAATGTCTGCCATATCATCACGCCAGCCAACAACAAGATGTTTGGCACCATCAGAGTAGAGAACCACTCAGGAGCAATAAAGAATACTAATAACAAACTAAATAAATCTACTAAACCAAAACCAAAGTATATACCAACTACATATTTATACTTCAATTATCAAGCACCACCAAATATATTATAGCATAAATAAAAGCTGCAATAGTCACATACTCTAATACCCATAGAAGTGATAATGGAATAACAATCGAAAACCCCAGAGCGATTAATGCAACACATGAAAAGACTATAAAAGCATCAATCACATTATAATCCTTAACTGGGTAGCTAACACTGTATAGAGTAATACCCAAAACAAGAGCTGCACTCACTAATAACGCAGTACCTATTAATATTGATGGCCATGAATATCCAAGCATCAACAACATTAATGAAAGTATTAAAGAAAATATATCGAGTAGTATATAACCAACATTCTTCACATCAATCTCCTCTCATATACCTCATCAATATACTCTAAATCACTCTCAACTGCCTCTCGTACAATAGTCTCTACTTCATCAAAAGATGGAATATGTTTGGCATAACAAGAGAAGCAATAATAAGATTGGCCAACCTTAATCAGCGGGCTCTTGGCACCACATACTACACAACTAGGCAATATATTACCTCCACATTGTTAATAACAAGACAAATTATGCAAAAATTCGGCATAAATCCTATAATGTCACTAATGACAGTCTAGAGCCAGGATACATTACTCTAGATACTGTCTATAATATAATATACTTATAACAAGAGTATGATTATTAATATATATACTATAATACTACATACACTCTTGTTATATCTATTAATATAATACTATAATATACTATTATAATATATAATTATAACAATAGTCTCCTTCTCTCCTCTCTCTTTTGTTTTGTTTGTTTTGTTTTCTCTTTTTCTTCTCATATATAACAAAAAAAATATTGAGATCTATAAGTAAATACTTATAATCCCATCCATTGAAGTTTCTCTACAATCGGATCTGTTAGTTTTACTATAAATCTATGTATAAATATTGCTGTTATTAGTGTGTATATCATCTGTGTTATCACAAATGTAGGATATTTTATTATTAGCGAGATGGGAATATGTAGTAGTGGCATTTCAATAAATATTAGAAGAATAGCATTATAAAAGGCCTGATATACTATACAAAGTCCCTCTGATGCAGTACCTCGATATATAAAATAGATAGTTGCTGCTATTATTCCACATGCATCTGCTACAAAAATTATATCTATAGTTGATAACCTCATTAAAATAAGAACCATACGAATCATCAATACAATACTTAACGATTTACCTACAACGTATTTATGTTCTCTATAAATATATATAAATATTATTTCTAGATACGGAATAGGCAATAGACTTAGAATTAGAATACTAGCTGCCATATTTCCTGTCAGACTTACATCTTTAGACTTCACTCTCAACACCAAGCATCTTCATTATTCTATCAAGACGCCTGATAATATCATCAAGAATAGTCTTAATTTCATTTAGATATTGCTCGTATTCCTGTCGCATCTGCATCACCTATAAATAAAATATTAGAGGAGAGTAATTACTTACTCTTCCTCAGCGCCATAATATAACTTCTCCCAACTCTTGAATATATCACTCTTATAGATTTCGTAAATATTGCTCCCAAAAGGTCGCCTCGGATCAAATGCCATAATCTTATCTGGATGGCGCTCGCCGTCTGGAAAGACCATCTCCTTTATGTATTTAATAATACGAGTCTGCTCGGTCTTAGTTACACCTGGAACCTCAATCCACTTGATATCCCAGGAGTTCTCATCTTCGTTCAAGACGGTCTTCCACTTGTTGTCTACACGCTCTCGCTTTTTAATTGTGTTAAGGTCTAGAATCTTAATCTTCAAACTATTAATATCTGTCTCTAGGATTACATAGAAAGGTCTCACCTTATTCACCACTCTTGTTTAGGATTTTAACTACACGCTCAAGTTCTTCAATTTCATTATCTGTATAGAAATGGTCTGACTCAGCACCCCAGACATGTAGTAGGCAATGTTTTATAAATTCAAGAGTTATTAGTCTATTACCAGGATATGTAATAGTACCATCTTCGTATATTCGCAGATTGCTCAGATATCCTGGAATTTCGATATATCCCTTCTTTAATTTATACTTGACTCTTTTATATTTGTAACTAGTCAATACTTTATAAATATGCTTTCCAATTTGTTGAAGCAATTCTCTTGCTTTCGGTACATTCTTCTTATACTCTGGAATATACTCAATCGCCACAAGAGTCTTAATAAGACTTTTAGCTTGGCTCTCATCACTCATTTGCCTGACCTCTATTATATCTATTAGTGGTTCTAAAACTGAAATTCATCTAATAACAATTTAACAGGAATATTATAGTCTATGTATAAACAATCTCATTTATTTCTTTAATTGAATATTTTATCATTCCTTAGGTGTATATACCACACAGACTCTAATATGATCCCAATCATTAGTATCCCAGTCATCAATATATCCATCATCACTATCAATACCCGTTAACTTTTCGATTTCAATATGATCTAACCATAAGAGCGTTTTAAGATTCTCTTCGTCAATGAGTTTATCCCTGACAAATTCTTCCCATACATCCATATCCACGTATACCCACTCAGTGATTTGTTCTCCCATGATATCACATCCTAGAGTTTATAATATCAATAATCTCATTAGCAACAGCAAGGTTATCATCGTCTATAACTATCCTTCTAACATTCCAGTGATAGGATGTAATCGCAGCAAATATGTTCTCTATATTAATAACTACTTGCCCGTCTGCGTCAAGCATCTCTCCGTCAGATTTAATCTTTAATTCTTCAAGTTCATCTCCTGTATCAAGAATCACATAATCAGCACCATATACAACATTTGGAAAAGTATCACTTGTAAATAGCTTGTACAAGGCCAACCCCAACTCTCGTCTGGTCTTCCTAGATATTTTCTTTAGTTCCGTAAATCTAGACAACAATTGAATTGAGTTGATAGCTGCACGATATATCATACTACTCTCTCCAGTTTCACATATTGATTGTCTATAATAATATTATAGATACTATATTTATAATTTTTCTGCAAATTCGACCCTCCGCACTATAGTTGCAGAGTATGAATTTTAAAAAGTTGAAAATCGATTTTTCGTAAAAGCAATTTACGGTTTTATAAAGTCTTTTTTTATCAAAATAAGCTTTTATATTCCTCGGAAAAAATAGAGCACTTATAACTCTTTTTTCTCCAAAATCGGGCCTTATAAGACTTCTTCTTTTTATGATATATCAAAGTTGCTACAGAGACATTTATTCTATATCAGCAAGGATATCCAACAATGCCTCGTATATACTACTAATGGAAAAATCACCATCCAATATCCTAGTCAACATAGACTCATCATCAATACCAAGATAGTCACGCAATCGTTCTCTTATAGAATTGTATTCATGTAAATCTAATATACTATTAATCTCTGACACGACCTCATCCTCAGCTACATATAAATTTGTTATACTCACTTTTATCACCACAATAAAATAAAAAAATAAGAGAGGCGAAGAAGTCGCCTACCAGTCTTACTCAGCAGGCTTCTTCTTCTTTTTCTTGCCCCGAGTCTTCAATGTTATATTCGGGGCATCTACAGCCTCCAAAACTATTTCTTCCAGTTTTTCACTGGAAGATGTCTCTGGAGACCTGTACCTCTCTTGGAGGGTCTTGAGAACTTTCTCTGCCCTCCTCCTGTCTTCCTCTGGGTCCTTACTCCAAAGAGTTCCCCAGAGGTTTCGCAGCTCGCAGAGAGAAATGAGTCCCTCTACGAACCACGGATTCCAGGCATTTTCAAATGCATCCGGAATCCTCTCCAGGGCCAAGTGCATTGGCCCCGGAATCATTATCAACTCTCCGCCCCGCCTAGTCAACGGCGCGAAGAGCCGTCTTATCGCCGCTTTCGCGGCGATAATCGAGGGGAATGTTTTCCCCTCTAAGAGCCTCCAACGCTCCCGCCAGTCTTCGGGGGCGTCAAAGACTCTAAAACTCTCCCGCCCATCTAACTTTAAAGAATCTCTCAGACTCTTCGAGAAGAGAGACTCGTATTGATTAGATAGGGGAAGATACAATACCGTGGTCGCGTCGCTGATAACGTAGGAATTTATCTCCCCACGCTGCTTCACTTCCACGGTGCAAGGATTCTCAAAGAATCCCTTAATGGTCTCTGAACGAACAACCTCATCCAGAGACCATCTGTCCCCAGCTTCATCAATTACAGCTGGGGACATCAAGTCAGGAATGAATTCCCTGACCTTTATTTCGACCCAATTCATTGGGAGAGTTCCTTCATTAATTAGAAGGAAATTTTCTCCCTCCTTGGGCCATTCACTAAAAATAGTTGCCTCCAACCGATTCAGGTTGGAAGCTAGAAATGCAACCCGAGCCGGTAGAGTGGCACCGGGTCGCAATACTTCGGAACTCATTGTTCCTCACATATAACATTTTTTCTTAAATTATTTCCTTGAATATCTTCTAATTATTTCAAAGATAGCATTTATATCATCATCACTTAAGGTATCAAGAGCACATTCAATACGGTCTGGATACATCACATATATAGAGCCGTCTGCCATCTCGACTCTAGTCTCAAACGCCATGACACTATCACCGACTCGACTCTTGAACTGTCGCATAAAATCAATAGGTCTGATGCGAACGACAGTCGCATCTCGTATCCAGCCGTATATATTTTTATTTAGAAATTTGACAAGCCCAGAGATAAGAGTCTCGTAAAACCTCATGGTGTTTTGTATACTCTTTCTATATAGAGAACTGGATAATAATATCTCGACACTCTTGACTGTATTATCTACATCATCTATATCGAAATAAAAATACATTCTATGTTTGACCTTTCCATATCTAAAACTTGTGAATCTAAGCATGTTCTCTCCGCTAATCCTTTCATCATAACCACGATTTTGCAAAAATTTATGGACGAGCTCAATAATATCATCCGATCCCATATGCATTATCGGAGATATTAATGTGGTCTTGACATTTAGGGTCATTTTTGCCAATATATCACCTCACAAAAGAATAAGTGAAGGCCATTTACATAGCCTTCACATACATACGCATCAATTTGACCACTTCTGTGGTCAGATATTGCTCTAGTTTCTCAGGAGGAAGCCAAATAGTATTGCGTTTATCACCGAAGTGCCTTAATATCTCCTCCTCTGGTGGATATGTCTCTATGAAAATGGTGAATAACGAAATACCCTCTCTTCTAATCTTGTTCACCACACGCCTGACATATGCATATGGATTCTGCACAACTGCATCAGGCGTTGGATATCCATCTGTCAGTAGAAACACAAAACGACTCCTATTCTTCTCGCGCTTCAATATTCTATAAACATAATCTAATGCTCTATATGTATGTGTAGCTCCACCTGGCGAGACCACCAATATCTCCTCTGGATCCTCTATTATTTCCATTGGAGTACTAGCTTCATAAGAACCACTATAAATAATTGTCTTCACGCTTGCTCCAGGAAGTTCCTCAATACTCTTCCATAGTGTGTATATGGTCTGTTTTAACATGAATTCCTTAGAACTAGGCTCGTTCCATCCACTCATGGAGCCGGAGAAATCTACTAGGAATATAACATCCATTCCACGAACTTCAAGTTCGTCTTCAAAGAAGTCCATCTCTCCTGTATTAAATATAGTCTTCTGAATGTACTCATCTATATCAATCTCATCTCCACTCTCATCGAGCCAACGTATAGCCCTCTTCTTAAATGGAAAACGAACTCGAAGTCTTGTATTCACATCGAAACGTTCGCTACGACTAAATCGAGTAAATTTTACCTCACCAATTATACCTTTCAATGGATCCTCTTCCTCATATTCACCTATTAATTTCTGGCGCAGCCGTGCAATCTCCTGCTCTGATATCTTACGTTCAAGATCCCTTGCGCCTTCAGCATCAGCATTGATGTTATACTTCTTGTCGCTATTTAATTGGCTGTTGCGCCTAAGATATTGGTATCTCTTTAAGTGTTGCATAAGTTGCTCTAATTGCTCTTTCGTCAAGTATTTCTTTATATCTTTAAAAGATTTCGACGGCCCAGATACATTGGGATCAAATGTTATCTTTAATTTTTTCATCCTCTTGCGCCCCTCTCGATCGACATTCTTTCGATCTTTCTTACAAGGCGCATCAGCTTTTATGTCTAATTCAAATTTATCAAGATTTTGTAGCAAAAATTCAAGAAGTTTCTTTGCGACGCGATGTGTTGCAGTCGGAATAACAATTCCTCTGACCTCTTGAAACATGTCGTTAAAGAATTTCCAATACTCCAAATATTCATCTTTAGTATTCCGTATAAAATTCGACGAGACATCCATAACAATGTCCATTAATGTTAGCTTCTTACCCCTTTGAATACGAGGAATAATAAATACTCGCTGCCCAATTCTATCAAATGGAGTCATATAAATAAGATTCCAACAACTATTTACTCTTATATCTTCTACAATATTATAGCACATGTGCGCAAGTCCTCGAATTACCTCATTATCCCCATATGTCTTCTCTGCTTCTTTGATAAATTTAGCGAGCGATGAAAAGTCTGTAGCGAATAGAATGTGTGCCAACTCATGTTCAAAGATAACATAAATATCATAGTTCAGGTCATTAATACCAACATGCCGTAGTCTTCTCGGGATTGTAATAACATGACCATTTGTAAATGCTTGCGTAGTCTGTGTAAATACTATATCAATCTTTCTATCTAATAACTCTGAGAAAATTGCTGCTGTCTTAGTAAATGTGGAAAGACTCAGAGAGTCTTTCGCACGTTTCTTTTTAGGCATTTATATATCACCCATGATACTCTTCCATCGCATCTCTATAAACTCACGTTCCTTGCTGTCATATTTTGACAATAGAGTCTTTTTCATGAGTTGTAATGCTGCCATCTCTGGGTCAGACTCACCAGCCTGTTTATAGATATCAATGAACTCTATCAAGGCAGTCAACATATGTGTAATATCTCTAGTCGAGAGAGCATATCCAAGCTCATTACGATTTCTGGCATTTCTAGTCTCCATAGCCAACTTAGTCAGCTTTGGAACGAACTCACTCAGGATGTCGGAATCCTCATCCTTAAATAAAACGTTAAGAATTCTCTGTTCCTCTTGTTCTGTCGGGTATGGAACTTCATACTCAATAAATCTAGAGCGTAGATCCTCATTTAGTTCAAATGTACCACCATAATATGTTGGATTACACGTGGCCACAATAGCCAGTTTGGAACCCTCCTTTAAATAGAAAGTTCTACCAATCTCTGGAATATATACATGTCTTCGCCAGTCTAGCAGTTGGTTGAGTACCTTCTGCATGGCTGGAGTTAATGCATTTATCTCCTCAAAACTTAAGATGCAAGCACCATGCTTGTTAGCAAGATGAATAGCCCTCGCTAGATCTCCCACCATAAAATCAATCTGTTGATTACCGACGGGACGAAATCGTCCAAGTGCATCCCTACGTTTGGTCTGTTCCGAACAATCAAACTGAATAAGAGGAATCTTCATATCAGCAGCGAATCGAGCCACTAACAATGTCTTGGCCGTTCCTTTAGGACCGACAAATAACACAGGTCTTCCAACGTCTAATGACATTTGTAGTAATACTCGCATATCTCTAATATAACCAGTCTCAACAATCAGTGGAACGTCTTTAGGGATGTCAGCTGGATTCTTTGGAATGTATATCTGTAATGGTTGGGTTGTACTCTTCTTGTCTTCCATATTATCACCCATGAAGGATACTGTGAACCGGGCGAAACGTCTAAGTACGATGTCATCACTGATCGAAGAATATCTCTGCCCAGTTCTGATATAAAATTACTTTGTATAAATATATACAATTAAATGACAGAGATTGGGAACCGTGCTCAGCGATATAAGATCACTGCTGGCACACCCGTCACAGGCCTAGGGACCAATCTCTTTATCGCCGGCGTAATCTCTTACGCCTCTTGGACTTCCGTCTATTAAACTCATAGACGGACTGTTCCAATTTCTTCTGGAGCTCCTTGGAAATTCTCATTCAATCACTCTCTGAACATGGACTGGAAGACTGTCTTCCATGTCTGTATTCCATACTCAATATTTGTAAACAAATCTGTGGCCATATCGTAATTATCTGTAAAGAACTTAGTTGTATCGTTTATATAATTATTATTCAATATATTACTCACCAAGAGTAGTAGTTTCTTTAATAATTCAATGAGTTTATCTGGCACATCAGTAGGGTGCAACTCTAGCCTCTGCATAGCAACATTTGCTTCGTACGTACCTTCTCTATTATAACGTCTCTTTGCTTGCTTATAGGCGCGCTCTGCACGTTCAAAAGCAATGGATAACTGTTTGAACAGTTCTTTATATGCTTTAAATATATTATCCACTTTAATAATTAGTGCGTATTTCTCTCTAGCATCATCCAAATTTATCATGTCTCTATAATAAAACAAATTCTTTATCTTCTGTGGGTAATCATTCCAATACAAGAGAGAGTGTTCCCAGAACAGATCAAATACATAAGATTTTGTATCTATAGATTCCTGTAGTTTTGTTAATGGTTCTCTATAGCGCTGTATATCACTATCTATTGTTCTTAGTTCATCTTCAATTTCTGCTAGCCTAGTTTTTATATCAACAAGCGTCTCCTCAACACGTATATCTGAATGTATTAATCTCACTCTCGAGTATATCTCATCAATTGCATTTTTAATATATTTCAAATTCTTATCAATATCTATGTCTGGAGATGATTCCCATTGACTATCTTTGTCGTGTAAAATGTGGATTATTAATTGATAATCTGCATCAAAGCGCTCAGCTGTTTTTGCAATTCCATTTGAATCATTAGTGAACATTTGTTTTATATCTTCTACCAGAGAAGATAATATTCCCACTATTCGATACATCTTTGCACGAGCTTTTTTATTTCGCCTTTTTTTACTCTCATCATGCAAGCCTATGAAATTGCTACTAGTTAAAAGATCTAATATCTTTTCAAATCTATCGGGAATATATTTGGCCTGTATTGGAACCATATCATTTAAAAATTTTAATCGCTCCCTCTCTTGCATGAGTCTGCCGGCCTGTAATCGAAGATCTTCAATGAGATGCTCGTATTCTCGAATCTTGTCCTTTATCTCTTTAAATCTCTCAAATTTTAGTTTAAGAAATGATAAAGGCTTATCTGTATTAGATAGTTCTCTTATAAGAGCCTCTCTGTCACAAGTCTCTATCATCTCTGCTTTATAACTCTTATATATATCGTGTAATTTCGTCTGAAGTGGTAGTAATTTGATCGCAGCCAGTTCTATCTGTTTTGGTACATATTCAAAGACACCGGCCAACTCATGTGGTTCTTTTAACAAGAATATCACCTCATATCCAATATAGAATCAATAGTATTGAAATTATCGTCGCTAATGATGTCCTCGTCCTGTTCCATTAATATTAACAGTTCATCCCTCTCCTTCTTTAACAGACTAACAACTACATCTAACAGACGTTGTTCATTATCTGTTAAAGACTTTTTATCTAAGAGCATACTCAATAATTCACAATTAAATTTAATATCTGCCATTAAATCGTCTACATAATTTCCTGAAATCTCTTCCAAAATAATCACCTCAGTATTAATTTCTCAATATCGATAGAAAAGCCTCACTAATCTGTCTGCTTACAGATCTAATAAATTCTAATTCTTTTTTGCTTAATATTTGCATGGGCTTTGGTGCACCACAATAAAAACATTGTGTATTATAATTCTCTCGTCCGCAGTATTCACAAATCCAATTATTCCTCATATCTACATTCCTCTGGTCGTTTGTCATCCCGAATCCTCTGTAATACGGGAAACTCAAGTTTACCATACTTTGTTCTAGCTCGAAACAAGACCTCAACTACAAGATATGGTTCGACTCTATATCTACCATTTAGATGCCTGTTCTTATATAATTCATCCAACTCTTCATTACTCAATTTGCCAGGCCCGCACCATCCCATTTCAACTATATCTCCATCATTGTTGAATTGACCTAACAGAAACCTGGCAAAATGATTTGCATGTTTTCCTTTACCATGAGTTGCATCCAATACAATAAAATCATCTGTATATTCAAATTTCCATTTCCATGAGCCAAATCTTGCAGGCTTACCATTCATGGTAAACTTGAGCAATCCATTCTCCTTTCTCAGTATAAAACCCTCCCAATTACGTCTCCGTGCAAACTCAATTAATTTATCATTAAATTTGTATATCTTTG
>Ga0190313_1000312_pt1 | contig 29889 bp, 18 predicted proteins | sample 4870071011_MG_FD_169989 | JGI IMG/M metagenome (GOLD analysis project Ga0190313, IMG submission 169989) | Hydrothermal vent sediment bacterial communities from Southern Trench, Guaymas Basin, Mexico - 4870-07-10-11_MG | ecosystem: Environmental > Aquatic > Marine > Hydrothermal vents > Sediment ... | reverse complement strand
CGCAAAAACAATTACAACAATTACCGGTATTGATATCTTTGCTGAAATTGATGAAAATCGCGTAGATATAGATAAAACGGGTGAGATAAATGTGCTGGATATTATTGAGCGGGGGCAGCATCCCCTTCCCTTTACCCAGGAGATTTCAGAGCGAAATACTGTTTCAGTTTTCAGCGAAAATGCGGTTTTATCCCTGCCTGACCCTGATGATCCACGTTCTATCTTTGTTGCCGCAAGTATGCTTTTGGGTACTGCCTGGGCTGAGCGGCGAAATAATATTTTTAATCTTTTAGAGAGTCTTGGCGCAGATATAGAGCGTGGTGAAACCATGCGCCCAACACCTGAAATTTTAAGCGGTTATTGCACTGCTCCTCCAAAAATTGTCAGCCTTTATGAAGGTATGGCAAATCAGCCTGATTATGAAACCGAACTTGATGATTCGCCCACAGTTGTTGTGGTAGGGCCGATAATGCATGCAAGAATTCCGAAACTGACTGCTGTTTTAATGCAGCGTGCAGAACCTGTCAGAAATTCAAGAAGACAGGGAAAAACCACAATAAATTCTGTGCCTGGCGCAAGCAGATTTCCGAGGGTAAAGGTAAACAGCCGTATAGCCGAAAATGTTCCTGGGGCGGCCTTAAGACGTGTTAACCCACCCACAGCCGGAAGGCAAACCCTGGCGCCGAGTAAGGGGTCTGAATTTATTGTATCTGCCCATGCTCCTGTAAAAGCTCAAAAACAGTTTCAGGCTATTGAAGAGCGTGGCATCAGGTTTACAGACTCCCTTGAGCGGGATGCCACACGAGAGATATCCTCTTTGCCGAAAACAGAATTTTTTAATACAGTTCAGGCAGGCACCACCCAAGTCTGGGATATCCCATATAAAAATGCAGTTGGCAAAATGCCTGTTGTGAAATTTTCAGGCAGCCAGGCAATCCGCATTACAGCCATGGACAAGAGCGGAGCCTTGTTAAACGAAAGAGAATTTATGGATCAAAATGGTCAGTGGCAGCTCCCACCGCTTACAGCAAGGGTTGCAATTACCGGTCTTGGCAAACTGTCTAATGAAATAACCGGTGAAATGTCTAATAATAACGGACAGGGCAAAATGGGTATTGTATCTTTAAAAGAATCCTCTAATGGTTTTGCCGTATCAGGCTGGCAGGCACACTCCCAGTTAATACAGGTTTCCGGTCTGACCCTGCTGGCAAGGGGCGCTGTTATCCGCATGGGAGCTTTGCTGGATACACGCCGCCGAGGCCGTATTGTCCGACAGGCGCTGGTAAATGCATCGGATCTGTTAAAAAACTTTACTACTATTGAAACTTTTCTGCCAAAGGATATTGAGGTCGTGGCAATTCATGTAAAGATTGACGATCATGCAAAACTGCGTGAATTAACTGAGGGTCTATCGGTTTCAAGCAAAGAGTTTATTTTGTCTGAGAGTCCTGTTTGTATTGTGGATAAAAAATCGGCTATTTTGCTTTATTGTGTAAAAGGTCTATATAACGAAAACGGGAAAACAGTAAAATCTTTTGGCGGCATTGGAACCGTCACCCAGCCCGGATGGAGTGTCACAGGTGTTGTTGGGATGCAGGGAGATTGTGATGGATGGGCAAGACGTTTTACGGATGCCGGCGGGAGAGGCGCCATTGTGGAAAACGGTCCCCTTACTCCCACAGGCGTCAGCGCAGTGCAGTTTATTGTGGAACATATTGATAATAACAATAATATTACAGGCAGGATAAGATAATGAGCGCTAAACCAAAAAAAGGTCATGTTATTTTTTATGATAAATGTCCGCCGCCTCTTGAAGCCGGAGACTATGAACTGCTTGTTGAGCAGAAGATTAACATTACCGAAGTTAAAACAGACGATACCCTGGAGGCAGGTGATTCTATCGACAAGGGTGCGTCAAAAAAACTGCCTCCTGAACAATCATATCCATTCAAGGTTGCAGGTCCACGGTTTATATTAGAGCCTCAGGAAATTCACGCTGCTTATCCGCCCCCTAATGCAGACGGCTCCTTTGAAGGACGGCTTCCCTGTGTTGTTTTAAAAAGACGAACTTTGCCCTGGGAACGTTCGGCGGAAAGCACCGCGGAAAATAGCGATACACCCTGGCTTATGCTGCTTTTATTTGACGAAGATGAGGTTAATCTTCTTGATCCGCCCCAATGCACGGTTGGCAGCGTCTTGAACCATTGCCCCGCTGGCTATTTGCCTGAAGTTTCAAACTATGCCCCCAACGAGTTTGCCAAAGAGCTTGATGAAAAAGAGTTAAATAAACCGTGCCTTGGTATTGAAGTTGAAAAGGAGATTTTTGAAAAAGTTGCTCCCACTGCCGAAGAACTAAAACTTTTAACACACGTGCGGCAAGTCAACACAGAAGATAAGGAACTGCTGGGCCAGGATAAAGACGGCTGGTTTTCCGTGATTACAGGTAACAGAATGCCCACAAGCGGCAAAAAATATGTTGCATGTCTTGTTTCCATAGAAAATCAGATTGATTTGCTTCCCGATGATGCAGGCAATGTTTTGACAACACCGAGGGGCGCCGGGTACTGTGTATCCGCCGAGATGGCTCGCCGTGTGGAGGTGTTGAGACATCTCGAAGCACAACGCAGTGATGTTGGCAGGTCTGCTATTGGAAATTCGGCATTAAGAAGCAGTGAAAATATTAATTCCGGCGGCACCATATTAGGCAATAATATCAGTCTGATAAATGCTGATACTTCTGCTCCGGCGGAAAACATCCATTTTAATGAAGCAGATATATCTTCCTCTCCTCCTGAATACAGCGCGGCAGTTTCTTTAGACGCATCTGTTTCAGTGGGTCAGTTTGGTTATGATTCCAATAACAATATGATGTTTCTGCCCAAACCAACTGTAAAACTTGTTTGCCTTGCACGATGGACATTCCAGTGTATCGGTAAGGGTGATTTCCAGGGGCTTATGGAGGCGCTACCGGAAGCAGGTGGCATAGGAATGTTTGGAATGAATCCGGATCAGACAACCAACTCTGCAACTACGCCTCGCAGCAGATACCGCGTAGCGCTTGACAGCGGGCATGTTCCCCTTAAGCATCTGACCAGGGCAGGTGAAAAAAAGACCAGTTTTTACAGAGGACCATTTGTGCCGGCAGGCGTGGACCGTAATTTGAGCGAAGGGCCTTATCATAATGCTGACCAGGCTCGGCGCGTTGATCCTTTGACAGGGATTGAAAATGTGGGCTATGCAGCCGCTTTTGAAGTCGGCAGATTAATGGCTCTTGCAGATTCCAGGTTTGCGCTGGAACTGTTGAAGTGGCGAAGGGCAGGTCACCGCTGTGTTCATAACTCACTTTTGATTAACTGTATTAAGTCAAGGGTGGAAGATATTTTTGAAAACTACGATTTTGGAAGGTTTATTGAACATCATCGTTTAATTCAAGAGCTTTTGGATCCTATTGGTCCTAAAATACTTACTGAAGATATGCTTGGGGTATTGAGAGATCCTGCAGGACTTGCAATGTTTGAAGATATAATGCCGGGTTTGAACATGGACTCTGTAATGGAGGCGCTGCAGATCAATGAAGCTGTGGCATCCGATCTGTTTGGCAGAGAAATGGATACTGGAGCCTTGCAGGGAGGCATTTTGGGAAGCGTGGGAGCCATCGAAGAATCCGGGTTTAATGCTGAAATAGAGGCTGTAGATATGTCGTTTGGTCAAGTTCTTGAAAATATAGGCTCAGAACTCGGGCATATGGATGTTAAGCACGAAAACCTTTTAAATAAATTTACAGGGATAAAATTCTAATGACTACCTGGTATAATGCTAAAGATTTTTTTGTTGATTTAAACAGGGTCACTGTTGCCGATTACGAGATTGCAGTATCGGGCACACAGGAAGCTGATATGCCGAAAAATCTAAAAGACTGGCTGGGCAGGCTGCGATTATTTTACGGTTTGCCCTTTGAATACCTCGTGCCGGATGAAAGTTTATTGCCATCTGAATCAATCCGTTTTTTCTATGTTGACAGAAACTGGTCTGACCGCATGGTGGACGGCGCTTTAAGTGTGGGCAAAACCACGTCAAGAGAATTTGCACATCATCAGGCAGTATTTAGCACTGTGGCCACTGCTCTTGATTTTGAGGAACGCAGGGTTCGGCCCCGTTTACGTCCGGCTGGAACAATTTTGGGAGAAGGCAGGGCAGTTGATATAACCGGTTTTTTACTCCGTTCCAGGGTTGTCTCGGGCTGGCCTGGACTGGAAGTTAAGGCATACAGGGGAGAACCCTCTGACAAGTCGCCTTTGCGATTGCTGCGCATGGACAGGCTGGGCCCGGATGTTCTGCTTTGTCTTTTTGACGGGATTCCTGATATTGTAGATATAGAAGAGCCCCGTGAAGGTTTGCAGTTTGGCGTGGATATGAATCTCGATGGAAACAGGAATATTCAGGGCACCATTGATAATCCAAGCGGATTTTCGCTGAAAATACGGCACATGGAGGGTGATAACGCTGGTTATGAGGTGGGCTGGGTGGATGATGAAACAGGTTCTGTGGACGACATTGATATGGACATTAATGATCGTAAAATCAACGTTCCGGTTCGTGAAGCAGACCCCCAGGTTGTTCATGTGGAGGTTTTAAAGGAAACTCTTGAATTAAAACTTAACAGTATTAAAGATGCAAATCCTGGAAAATTTGAGTTTGACGATACAGTGGGGCCTGCTGAACTCGCTGTGCAAATGCTTCAGTTTCCTTTTCAGCAAAGATTCTATGGCGCGGGCAGGGAGCGACCCTTGGAAACCATGCCTTTGTTGGAACTGCAAAGCATATATCAGGGATCTACCATAGGCATAACAACGGCGATAAATGCCCTTGATCCGGCAGAAATTGATGATCTTACCGGCGGCTCTTAAGGCTGTATAAAAAACAATTCCTATTATGAGGAACAAATGAAAAGACAGTATAATATTGAACAGGCTGCGCTTAATATTGCCATTGCCGATAAAATTTCTATAACGGCTATGAAAAATAATGATCCTGATTTATGGCGCGGTCCGCGTTTGCTGGTGCCTGTTGAACTTGATGTGCTGGTGGTAACAGAGGAAAACCAGAACCAGGGCTGGGCAGATGTTAAATTTGATCCTGATAAACTGGAAGGTTATGCAGAAAAAAAAGCAGCATATTACGGACAGGAAGAGCCTGAAAGCAATAGCAGCGATGATGATCCGAATTTAAGCAGGGGCAGCCGTATCCCCTTTGCCGATTATGAGCACAGGGAGACCGGAATATATCTTCACTGGTCCCTTCCCGACGGACTAACCCATGGAAAAAATACAGGCGGCGATACAGAAGAAGATGCAACGGAATCTTCAGATATAATAAAGGAACAGGCAGATATTGAGATCCGGGAAAATACGGAATTCCCATTGATTCCTGATCGCTGGATGGTGGTGCGTATCTATCCTGGAGCATCTTCAGGCAGTAAACGCCGTGTTTCTGCCTGGGTAATTAAAAGCGAAGAGCCTGACCCTGCCAAAAGGGTGATTTCCTTAAACAGTTTTTCCGAAGACAGGGAAAATGCCGATACCAGATGGATGACAGCCCTTGGCGAAGGCGATCCTGCCTATGCGGCATATTATGATAATGTCAAAGGCGTACTCGGCTTTTATGATGATATGCAGGGAGTAGATGCCGGTCCTGTTACCTATACAGTTATGGGCTGGTATTCCGACAAAAACGATGATCCTCTTTTTGCTCCTGCTAATCGTTCCCGGTGGCTTGAAAAACTTGATGAATTATGCTGGTCACTTGGCGATGATGCCGAGGATGCTGAAAAACGGCTGGCTGAAGCGGCAAAAGCAGCAAAAGACAAATGGGAGAGTCTGGGTTTACATCAAAATTACTATGATGCACTCTCTCCTGCATTTGAGGCTGATACAACACTTGCCGCAACAGCTCCCCTCAATACTGCTTCTAATAATTTTGGCACAACTATAAACAGCGCTGCCTATAATGCAGACACCCCTTTTTATAAGAGTTCATTAGGCAGTGTAATTAAAGAAACACCGCAAACTTCAGCCGTTTCAGGGTATTTTCACAGCGATATTCTTGGTCTGTCTGAAGCTGCAAAAAGAGTTATAATCAGCGAAGATGCTGAGTTTAAAAATTACTGGCCAAGGCAGATGCTCTGCCACGGCATGACCTATTCCGTGTTATGGAATCAAGGTGGCGGAACCTATGATATTCCCGAGGCAGGGATGCCTGCCCCAAATAAGATTAAGGTCGCTGTGGGCAATACAGGCGTAGAATCTCTCGCTGCCCTGATTGCAAAAGAATCCGGTTTAAAACAGGCAGAAAAACTCTATGCAGCTTTTCATTATGGACTGCTTTCAGAAATTCAGGAACGTGACGGGCTTGCGAATTTGGAATCTTTGCTTCATTCAGAAGACTTTGAGTCACGCCCTGGTGGATTTGTAACAGACACTATTATGCAGGGTGATGCGTTTCCTGATTTGTCCAGTGACGAAGCTAACAAAATAAAAATGTCCGGCAGCAGTATTTCCGCCCGGGAAAAAACCTTTGCAGATTATGACACTTCCACCATGCATTACAGAACAGCAGCAGAAGCCCAGCCTGAATCAGGACAACCTGAATCCGTGCATGGAAGATCAAAAGGGCAGGTACAGCGGAAATTCAGTATAAAAAAAGAGGATATAACCATTACAAGGGACAGACATGATTTTTTTGTTAATCCGGAAGGTGCTGCAAACATAGCCAATCCCCGCAAGGCGATCACAATACGCAGGGCAATGCCCCGTTTCTGGGAGCCAAAAGATCCGGTTATACTTTTTTCAGAAGCCAGGCGCTCTTATAAGCATGGAGAAGACAGCAGGTTAAGCCACGACAATAAAAAAATGTTGTGCAGGATTACAGGGGAAACAGTAATTAGTGTCGGCCTTGTGGTGGGCATTGAAATTGCGACTCATCAAAAAGCTTTGTCCATGATTTATCCCGATCATATATCCTCTGGCGATGTGCTTACAGGACAGGTTCCGGTTGAAGCCTCTGATATTTTCCATGAAGCCCTTTTGTTAGATGAAGAAAATGCGCAAATTGCAGCGAATCACATAATGGGAAAGCAGGACAACGGGGAGTTATCCAGGGAATTTCCTGCTAAAAAATATCAGATAAATGAACTAAACGAAAATTTGCTGATCAACAGTTTTCGCGTACAGGCAACAATGCTGAATAATATTTATATCAATCCTTATATGTGCGTTCAGACTGCTGCATCTTTTTCAGGCATTGAGGGAAGAATGCCCTTGCCCTTTGCTGTAAAACCCTGGTGCCGCCCCTGGATACCTTTGCACATGGACTGGGAAGTGGAATGGCTTCCATCAGACAGTCGTGAAGCAGACTGGCAGCTTGGTGAATTTGACTATGATACAAATAAGGAAGCAGACCTTAAGGCACAAGAAAGCGATGGCATAAGCTATAGGGGCACAACTCTAATCACCCCTGCTGTGACCCGTTCTCTCACAGACAAGTTAGATAAATTTATTGCAGATGAGTTGAATGATACATCGGATATTGCAGATGAGCAGCAGGAAACTATGCTGGAAGAAATCAGTGAAGCATTTAAAAATATAGATGTGCTTGCAGGAAGTTTGTCAGGGTTTCATGATTATCTTATGGCAAGATTGGATGATTATGCTTTCAGCCCTGTTATTGACAGTGACGGCAAACCTGTTGAAGAAAAAACACTAAGTCAGCTTGAGCAGGAAAAACGTGAACTTGAAGGATTGCCTGAGCACCCCGTCCGTGCCGGACGCATGCGCCTGAAACAGCTTAGAATTGTTGATGCATTTGGCCAGTATGTTGATCTAAGCAATAATATTCTGCAAAACGCAGTAAAGGCTGAGGACATGCGGGCATCTGATGAAACTCCGGAACTTATTCGTCTTGCACCCAGAATTGTTAATCCTGCACGATTAATGTTTCGTTTAGTGCAGGCAAAAAATGATAATCTTGATGCAACAAAAAACAAGATTCCTGTCTGCGGCTGGATTTTGCCGGATCATCTTGACGAAGCTCTTGAGATTTATGATGGGAACGGCAATAATCTTGGTCAGGTTCAAAGGCATCGACCAAAAGCAGGAGAAATCATAACATCTTCTTTGGGATGGCAGGGTGTTCCAGGTAACCCAGGCTCCTTTGGAGCTCCTCCGGAACTTGATAATACGCATATGCAGCGCATGATAAAAGGGCTTTTGGCTCAAGGTGAAAAGGATGCTTTGTTAACTCAGGAAACAGGTGAAAGTGTGGAGACAGCCCTGGGAGCACTGCTTCGCATGATAGATTCCACTCTCTGGACAGTAGATCCTTTAGGTCGGGAAGGCAGCGAGCATCTTTCCGTGCTTGTGGGAAGACCCCTTGCAGTTGTGCGGGCGAGCCTGCGCCTGGAAATAGATGATCTTGATTCTGAAAGTGAGCTTGCGCGAACTCCTTTTAATGTGCGTCTGGGCGATTTAAAAAGGCTTGGAGACGGTCTTGTGGGCTACTTTATTAATGACGATTATAGCCAATTTTACCCAATCCATGAAGAGATTGCCGATAAAACAAGACCTGTGCGACCTCATTATGGTTTCATGGGAGCGATTCAGGCTGTAAATAATTATTATCAGGATTATGATAACAACTTTGAACCCGTAACACATTCCTATATCAACACAGAACCTTTTGCAAAGGTTCGTCCCCTGCCTCCAGGATTGACCAATTTTGCATCAAAAAGTGTTATGCTTACCCTGATTATTGATCCCCGCGGCGGCGTACATGCTGCAAGCGGAATTTTGCCAACCAAGAAAATTGAACTTATGCGGGAGCATACTGCCCAAGCTCTGGAAAATATTTCCATGACATTTCGCGTGGGGCCTGTACTTTCGGATCCTGAAACAATACGCATGCCGCTGCCTGGTGAAATCACAGGCAACTTTAGCTGGGTGCGTAAAACAGGGCTTACTGTATGGGAAGAGTCACCTGTGGTGGGAGCAGTGCCGGAACCGAAACTTTCCACTACACCTTCACAGATCAATGAAGGCTGGTTAAAATTATCAGGGGCTTATGACGCTGAGAAAAAAGATGATTAGAGATCTAACAAGGCAGAGTCGTTAAACTCTGCCTTGTTTTTGAAAAAGAAAAGCTAAAATATCTTTATTTTTTAAACTTCCTTCTTAAGCCGGCAAGACCTATCAGGCCTGTGCCCAATAAAAACATGGTGGCCGGTTCAGGCACAGGGGTTGTTGTATAGCCGCTAAAATGTGAAATTGTCGCAGGATTGCCGCTGTTGCCTGCATCAGGCAAAAACTCATTCGTCCACCAGCCTGATGCCAGTGCAGGATTCAGCAGGAATAAAGAAAAATTTGGGCCGCCTTTAACAGTATAAAGTTCTAACTCGGCATTAGGATCATCAACAGCCCATGTGCCGTGGGTGGCGGAGTCATAATCAGTTGTATCGCCATCATTATTTAAATAAGTCAGGGTAATAGGTGCGCCCTCTGTTTTATCCCCTTCATTCTTGCCATAAAGATAAATGTCAAGGTCTACGCCCAGCACGTCAAACAGAATATCCGCTATTTCAACTGCATTATCGTTTCCCGCATATGTTCCCATCCATGTGCCTGAATAAGCCCATGTAGCTGTGGGTGTGCCAACATTAACTATTGTATAAGAAAAAGCACTTGAAGAAAATACTGATAATAAAAACGTTAAGCTTATTAAAAAAATTGAAATTCGTTTCATAGTAATACCTCCTTTTTATATTTATTAGCTTAATAAAAGAGCATCAGCCAACAATTATCTGTCCCTCAATTTTAACTGATTTATTAAAATGTGCAGCAAATAACATGCCTGAATTTTTTTTCTACAGTTTTTTTTATATTTTTGTAGTTTTTTCAAATAGTTATTTTTGATATGCAACAAAACCAAAATTCTAATAACAAATTTTTTATGTAATTGTCTTCCTGATTACACAAAAATTATGTAGTTTATTACATAATTGCTGCAAAATAGATTTCACAGCATCAAAGATGCGTTTGGAAAATAAAAAATTATGCTTTTCAAAACGAATAGTTTATTATATTATAAATAAAATTTGTATTTTTATTCTTTATAAGAAAAGGAGACTTGGAATGAAAAATATATATTTTATACTTATTATCTTTATATTTTTTCTATTGAATTTTTCATCGTGCAGTGACGGAGGCAGTTCATCAAACAGCGGAACCCTGTCCCTTGATCTTACAGATGCCGCATCAGATGATTATAAGGCAGTATATGTTACCATAAAGGAAGTAAAAGTTAACAAAAAGGATGATGAAGACTCGGAAAACGGCTGGAAGACCGTGGCAACGCCGGACAAGACATATAATCTTCTTGAGCTTGTTAATGGAGTAAGAGAGGAGCTGGGCATTACCAGCCTTTCGCCAGGCGCATATTCTCAGATGAGAATGATACTTGGTACTGAGCCTGATGATGAGGACAATATCCTTTTCCAGCCCCATGAATGCGCAAATTATATCATAGGCAAGGATGATGAAGTTCATGAGTTAAAAGTTCCAAGCGGAGAGCAGACAGGCATAAAGATTGTCTGCGGGTTTGAAATTAATGCAAATTCCACCACAGAGCTTATTTTAGATTTTGACGCTTCAAGATCTGTGGTAAAAGCCGGCAACAGCGGAAAATGGCTTTTAAAACCTGTTGTAAAGGTTTCCGATGAAGCTTTAAATTCAGTAATCACAGGCGTTATAGAAGAGTCAGAAGGGGAAGGGGAAAAGATTGAAGGAGCTTTTGTCAGCGTCCAGACTTATGATGGTGAGGAAGAAGACCCAAAAGACAGAGTAACAGTTTACACAACAACATTATCATCGGAAGATGATAATGACTGCGGCCAGTATAAGCTTTTTGTCCCGTCCGGTGATTATAATATTGTTGTTTATAAGGAGGGGTATGAAATAAGCTGTGCAAGAGTCAGTGTTGAAGCAGGGAACGAGTATACGCAAGATTTTTCCCTTGTTGACTCAGAAACCTGCACCATCTCCGGAGAAGTATCTGTTGGAGACGACCCCGAGGATGAGGACCTGTACGTTACAATAAGTTTCAGACAGTTAATGACATGCGGCATTGAAGATGATCAGATGGTTGAAATAAAATCTGTTAATGTAGGGAACGGCAGCGAATACAGCATAAATCTTCCCACTGATGTAAGCCTTGTTGTTGCGTCATCATACGAAGAAGAGACTCAGGAGTTTGTAGATCTTACAGATTACAAAAATGGCCAGCCATTGGACATAGATATGTAGAAAAATCCTTTTAATATATTGAAAAGCCGCCTGAAAAAGGCTGATGTTTTTAAGAAGTATTTTATTGTTAAAAGGGAGGAAATTATATGAGCGAAAAAAAAACTGTTCTTGTTGTGGATGATGATCCTGATTTTAATAATATTACCCAGAGCTATCTGAAAAAAGCAGGTTTTTTGATTAAAGAGGCATTTAACGGGGTTGAGGCTATGGAAATAATAAATAATGAACCCCCTGATGCAGTTGTACTTGATGTAATGATGCCTGAAAAAAACGGGTACCAGGTTTGCAGCGAGCTAAAAGGTGATGAGCGTTTTGCAGACATACCTATTCTTTTGCTTACCAGCGTGGGGTCAAATGTTACATCAAATCAGGTTTCAGGGCAGCCCACACGATATTCTCATTTTAGCGGTATGTATACAGAAGCTGACGATTATCTGGAAAAAACAGCTTCAGGAGAAGAAATTGTTCAAAGCATAAAAAAGCTTATATATGGGTAGTTTTATTATTCCTCATGCATTACTTTGAATGATTTATTATTCTTAACAGGGAAAAAAACAGTAAAATTACTCCCTTTTCCATAGACGCTTTTAACGTTTATATAACCGCTCATGGAATCGAGAAGTTCCTTGACTATGGGAAGACCAAGGCCTGAACCCGTGGCATAGCGTGTGCTTTTGTCTTTAACACGGTAAAATCTTTGAAAAATTTTGTCAAAATTTTCTTTTTTGATTCCTATGCCGTTATCTTTTACAGATACTCGGACATGTTTGTCGGAGTAATCTGCCTCCACCCTGATTTTACCGCCCTTCCCTGTATAATTCATGGCATTTGTTATGAGATTCCCGAAAACAGACTCAACCGCAAGTGCATCGGCAATAATCGGAGGGAAGGGCTGTTGTGATAGTTTAAGAGTTAAAACCTGATTTTTGCTTTTTGCCATGTCTCTTAAAAAAAGAACGGTTTTTTGCAGTATATCATCAATCTGGACCGAATCCGGTTCATGAAAAAATGTTCCCACATCTATCCTTGAAAGATCAAGCAGGTCTCCTATCAAAGATATTAATCCAAAGGTCCGTTCCTTGGCTCTGGCAAGAATTTTCAGATCCTTTTCATATGCCTCGCCGGCCATATCGCCCAGCACAAGGGCGAGCTGCTGATGGATCGTTGACAGGGGGGATTTTAATTCATGGGAAACCCTGGCTAAAAATTCGGATTTAAGCCGGTCAAGCACTTTTATGTTGGAAATGTCAACACAGGTCACCACAGCGCCGAGTTTTTCATCTTTTTCTCCAAGTACAGGTCGTCCCCTGATCATCAGGTATTTGTCTTTTGAAAGCGCAAGCTCAAAAGTGGCGGCATCTTTGGCATAGACCTTACTGTATCTTGAGATTTTTATGACAAAATCACAAAGCTCTTTATCTTTAACATAATCAGCAATATAGCCTCCGGTTTCAAGGGTTTTTTCTATCTCGAGAAGAGACCTGAATGAAGGATTCATTAAAATTATCCTTCCATGAAGATCAGTAACGGCCACTCCTGTGGGAAGAGATTCTATGATTGCCCTGATCCGGCTTTGAGAGGCCATCTTTTCAGTCTCAAGAAGCTTTAATTTTGTTTTGTCCAGTGCATCCTGCATCTTGATTTCATTTCTTAAATCGTGGAAAAAACCTATGGTAGCCATCTCCTGGTCTGCTTCGTAAACTATTGCAGCATCAAGATATATGGGAACATTTGTTTTGTTTTTACTTAAAAGATCTACAGGAAAAGATTTTAATTTCCCCTTGGGTCCAAAATCATCCTTCCTGAGAAACCACATAACCTCCTGTGCTCCACCTGGTGGATATATGTCTCTTATATCAAGGGTGGACAGGGCTTCTTCAACTGTATATCCTGTTATTTTTGCAGCGGATTCACTAAAAAAAAGTATCTTTCCGGTTTTGTCTGCGGCAATAACTCCGTCAGGAGCGCTTAAAATGAGTTTTTGTAAAAAAGCATTGGGACGGTGAAGCTTGTCTTCAAGTCCCCCCAAGGTGGGCAGATCAAAATCCATTACTACTATTGATTCAAGCTTGTCCTTCTCAAAAACAGGATATGCAAAGATACAGGCAACCTTATTTGGATCAATAACGCCCTTTTTTTCATGGCGCAGGGAAGGGGATGATGTTCTGACAACAGTTGCTGCCGGACAGTCAGCACATGGAGCATCAATGTTGAAAAAAAATTTATGGCATACTTTTCCTGTTATGCTGTGGTCACTGGTGGTAGTTTTTTGTCGGGCTGCCAAAATTTTAAAATCAGGAGACAAAACAATAAACTTTCTTCCAAAGGCATCCACTGCCTTTAGCAGATACTCCTTTTCAATTTCAGATCTCATATTTTATACTTTATTTTATTAAACAGGTTCTGCTTCAGATTTCTTTATCCAGCCGATTTTGTCTTTGGAAAATATTATTTTATAAAACCCTTTTTTCTCTTTTTCCACTTTTATCTTTGTTCCCTCGTGAAGCATGAATAATTCTGTAGATTTTTTTGCAAACCCTGATCTTACAGATACTTTTTCAGGAATTACAACAGCCTGCCTTATTGTTAAGGACTCATAATAGTTATAAAAGGCAGTTGAAATAAATATGATTGCAAAAAACATTATACAATAAACCGGAAGTTTGAAAATTCTCTTTTTTTGTATAATACTCTTTTGTATAATACGAACGCATAAAATAAGCCAGAATATAAAATTCAAGGCTATTGCCGTCCATTGAACAGCTGGAATTTTTAAAATAAATTTCCAGAAAAAAATAATTTTTATAATCTGGCTGTCCCTTTCCTCCACGGCATCTTTGAGCTGCATTGATGCGAATTCCATATTAAATTGCAGGTCAGGATCACCTGGAATCAGCTTATAAGCCCGCTCGTACCATAAAACAGCTTTGCCGAGATTGCCATTTTTTAAATATGCATTAGCAAGATTATAAAAAAGCTTTCCGTTTTTTATGCCTGAATCGGTGATTTTTGTAAATTCTGAAATTGCTGATGTATAATTTTGAGCTCTGTAATATCTAATGCCGGTTATAAACGATTCAGCAAGGTCGTCGGAAAATCCGGTTGCTGTAAAAGAAAAAAGCAGAATAAACAGAAAAAAAACCGGTTTAAATATCCTGATTGTCATTTCAGCAGCTCCTTTAACAGAGCGCCTGTATTTTTAAGCAGCTCATTTTTTACATCAGCGCTCATGCCTGCACCGCTGTACCTTGCGGATTCAATATCTTTTAAAAGGCCGGCAGCTTTATTTGATGTTTCATCCGAATATCCTTTTGACAGCAGAATCTCTTTTGCTTCAACATATGTGAGGGTCTCTCCTTTTACACCGGCTTTTGAGTAAATTGCACAGGCTGCCGCCCTGTATAAAAGAGAAAGAAAGGTTTCATCTGATATTTCGGCTTTAGAGGAGTCTTTAATGGCTGTTTTAGCTTTTTGTGCAAGTATTTGCCCCATGTCATCGGTTTTTTGTGTAAAGATTAAATATAGCTTAAGAGCTAAAAAAATTACGCCAGGCGCTGCAATTAAAATAATAAACAGATACAAGGGCGTTGAGCGCTGGTTTTTCAAAGCATCCATGCTGTCTTTTAAAGGCAGAATATCATGGCCTGTGAATTGAACCTTTTTTTTGCCGATTAATAATTTTTTGGAATTATCATCACCGGAAAAAATTTGCAGTTTTTCTTTGTTTTCGGCCTGATTGACTGTCAAAGAAAAAGGATTCGCTGAAATTATTTTGTAGCTTTTTATATCTGTGTCAAAATAGCATATTTTTACAGGCTCAAAAGAATAGATTCCGGGTTTAAGCCCAACCAGGGCAAGGTTAAATGTTTTTTTCCCTGAATAACCGTCATTCCCCAGGTTTATATCTTCAACAGGAGAATCCTTATATGTCTTGAAAGAATCAGGGACTGTGATATCGGGGAATCGGGCATCCATGATATTTCCCCTGCCATTTATTATAATGGCGAGGGTTGTGGAGTCTCCTGCATTGATCTGTGAATTTTTCAGGTCTCCTTTTATTTGAAAACTTCCCACTAAACCGGAAAACCTGACACTTCCCTCATAATCAGGCAAAGGTTTGACATTCAGTTTCAGATCTTTTGTTCTAAAAACTCCTGGTTCAAGGTTTGCGCCTGAAAAAAAACCGTTGTTGAAAAATGAATCATAAGAGTTCCTGCCTCTTCGAACTATATCACAGGATAAAATTGCAGGTTCAATTGTTATGGCGCCGGTTTTTAAAGGAATAAGCACATAGTTAAGCTCGGTAACCGTATATTCTGTTCCTGATATTAACTTGCCGAATGACCTGCTTTCCCCTGTCTGTTTTGCGTCAAAACCTTCAAAATTCGGCTTTTGAAATATCGGGTTTGTAACCTGCATATTATTATAAAGCCTGAATGTATATATAATCTGTTCACCTTCATAGGGCTCTTTGTTTGAAACAGATGACAAGACAAAAATATCCCTGCTTTTTTCCGAAGAGGCGCCGGCATCTTCGGCGACATTAATAATTATCTGTTTTGTAAAAAAGGTTTTGCCTTTGGATACTATTTTTAACCCTGGCACAACAAGGCGGCCATCTTCTATCGGCAATAATGTATATGAATATCTTGTTTCTTTGGAAGCATGGCCGTTAATAAAATTAAAATTAGAGCTTTTCCCCCTTGAGATGACCTTAAAATCCTTAATTGAAGAAATATCGACCTCACCCTTGCCATCTTTTACGACAACCGTAAGATTAACAGACTCCCCCGGGCCAATGGCGGTTCTGTCAACCTTCGCGTGTACCTCCAGACCAAAGGCTGCGGATGCTGAAAGTTGCAGCAAAAAGAAAGATAAAACTGCCATTACTGCCTGTTTCATTACCAGTCCTTTTCCACAGATCTTTTTTGATAATTTTGCATCATACCCATTCCAGGTTTGTCTTTAAGCCTGTTTAACATTTTTTCAGCCTGCTTTCCTTCATCTTTTTTATCAGAAAGTCCGCTCCTGGCATTCTTCTGGCCTGTATCCTTTGGCATCTCGTTGTCTGGTTTTTGACTCTCTGGTTTTTGACTCTCAGGCTTTTGATTTTTTGGTTTTTGTTTCTGCTTTTGATCCTGTGAATTATTTTCAGGCTTTTTTGAGTCTTTACCTTTCCCATCGTCAGATTTTTTTTCGGGGTTTTTGCCATCTTTATCCCCAGATTTTTTATCTGGTTTATCTTTATTTGGTTTATTCTCTTTAATAATCTTTTTCACATATTCCAGATTCTCTTTTGCCTGCAAATCATCAGGTGAAATTTCAAGGGCTTTTTTATAATTGGCAAGAGCCTCTTTAAATTTTTTTTGTTTAAAATTTGAATTTCCAAGGTTGTATAAAGATTTTTGCTTTAATGTTTTGCTTTGGGCCTCAGCCCCCTTTGCTTTAAAGGCCTGATCGTAATTATCAGCAGCAGCCTCATAGTCACCCATCTTATAATATGTATTCCCTAAATTATAATATATCTCCGGCAATTCAGGGTTTTCAAGCTGACCCTTAATAAAAAAGTTAAGAGCATTTTTATAATCATTTTGTTTGTATGCCTCCATTCCCTGGTGAATATATTTTTGCATACCGGCTGCTTTTGCCCCTGTATTAAAAAACAAAATAACAAGAATTATTGACAGCACCTGCTTTTTTTTAACACATGACACAAAAAGTTCAATAATATATAGCAGAACTGCAATTGCAAGAAACCACTGATACCTGTTCTCCCACACTTTTTTTCTTGTCTCTGTCCGGGTTGTATTTTTCATTTGACCCCTGATGCGGACATTATAGATATCTTCAAGATCCATATCTCCTGCAATGGATTTTACATAAGCGCCGCCGGTTAAGATGGCCATTTTTTTCAAGGTCGCTTCATCAAGTTTTGCAAGAATAATTTTTCCTGATCTGTCTTTTTTAAAACCTCCGTTTTTATCCGGCACCGGAACCCCTGTATCTTTTCCTATGCCTATGCAAAAAAGTTTGACGCCTGCTTTTTTTGCGGCTTCTGCTGCCTCAATGGAACCGGCTGCAGTGCTCTCGCCATCTGTTATTAGAATAATCGCTTTTTCAGAAGTCTCTTTTTCGTCAAACCCTGCAAGAGCAGTATGAACAGCCCTAGGGATATCAGTTCCGCCAACCGGAAGAAAATCAGGGGAAAGAGAGGAAAGAAAAAGGTTGAATGCCTGGTAATCAATGGTTAAAGGGCACTGGAGAAAGGCTGTTCCTGCAAAAGCTACAAGAGCGATTCTGTCCCCTCTCAACATCTTTAAAAGATCATAAACCTCCATCTTTGCCCTGTAAAGCCTGTTTGGTTTAATATCCTCTGCAAGCATGCTTTTGGAACAGTCTATTGCAATAATGATATCAATACCTTTCTGCTTTACTATTTGCCATTTATATCCGTATCTTGGACCAGACAGAGCGATTACCATAAACAAAAGGGCTGTCAGTGTTAATCCTGCCTTTACTCTGCGCCTTAACGTCCCTGATTCAGGCAAAATGGCTTTCAGGTCTCTTCTTGAAGCAAAACCGGAAAGAATTTTTTTTCTTTTTTTTATGCCAAACAGATAAACAAAAAAAAGAGCCGGAACCGCCCATATTAAAAAGAGCATCTTTATGTTTGCAAAGTTCATGGAACCCTCAAAAATCTGGTGTTTGAAAGTATAACCTGTAATAGCGTCATGAAGAATGCTCCCAAAAGAAGCCAGATATAAAACTCTTGATACTGTGCATATGATTTTGTCTTAACCTCTGTTTTTTCAAGGGCGTCAATGGTGTTGTATATTTCCAACAGTTCAGCAGTCCCTTTTGCTCTAAAGTATTGACCTCCTGTTCTTTTTGCAATATCCTTCAAGGTCTTTTCATCAATATTAACCCTGCGGTATACATATTTTTCACCATAAACAGGATGATTAACAAGATAAGGAGCCTTGCCCTTGCTTCCTACGCCTATTGTATAAATTTTTACATTTTTTTGTTTTGCGATTTCCACGGCAGATTCAGGAGACAGCTCTCCGGCATTACTTTGACCGTCTGTAAGGAGTATAATAATGTTGGATTTGCTCTTTATATCCTCAAGCCTCTTTAAAGATATGCCTATGGCATCGCCAATTGCAGTACTCTTTCCTGCTGCCCCTATCTTTATGCGGTCAAGAACGCTGACCATGGTGTTATAATCTCTGGTCAGGGGCACCTGGGTATATGCTTCGGAACCGAAAACCACCATCCCTATTCTGTCGCCGTTTCTTTTGGAAATAAATTTTTCCACTACTCCCTTAACAGCCTGAAGGCGGTTAATAATTTTTCCTTTTTGCTTAAAATCAAGAGCCGCCATACTTTCAGAAATATCGACAGCCATGATTATATTAATTCCTTCGGTTATTATGCTGATATGGCGTGTGCCCCACTGGGGTCTTGCCAGAGCAATTATCATTAAAACAAGTGCGCTGTACTTTAAAGCAGGGATTATCCATCTTGCCTTTAAAAAAAAAGAGCTGTGTATCCCTTTTAATGAACCGGTTTCAGGAATTAAAACGCGAGGATTAATTCTTTTTTTTCTGCGAAAATAGATTGCTGCAGGAACTGCCGCAAGGAAAAGAAGAAAATATGCAGAGGCAAACCTGAACATTTTTAAGATTCCCCCTGCACAAAGGTGGTTTTATTTACAAAATCTTTCACAAAGATAAAGTCTGCATCCATCCTGGTCTTATCGACCGGTATTTCAGCAAATTTTACAGGCTCGCTTGAAACAAGAAATTTTTTAAGGCTGCTTTTTAAAGCGCTCTCAAACTCCAGTTTCCTTAGAACCGGCAAAATTTCCTGGGTGGTCATTTCCAGGGCATTGAAGTCAAACCTTCCTGTGAGATAGGCCCTTAAAATAGATGAAAGCCTGAAGTAAAAATTCTTTTCAGAAATATTTTTAGAAGCCTTGAGCTGTTTAAGCTGCTTTAATGCTGTTTCATCGGGGGGTATTATTATGATAGTCCTGTTTTTATCCTTATTATTCTTTTTTTTAAAATAGAAAAAAGAGGCTATGATCAGGCAGATAATAAGTGCTCCTGCGCCGGCATATAAGGCTTTTTTCATCAGATCAGGGTTAATGCCTATTCTTTCCAACGGTTTTATATCGTTGATATCTGTCATTTTAGAAACTTTTTTCATCAGTTTTTTTTCAGCCGTTGCTGCTGAATCTTTTTTGACAGGCTTATCTTTTACCCCGGGCTGTGTATTGTCTTGGGTATTGTTTTGGGTATCACTTTGCGCATTAGCCTGAAAACTGATTAAACAAAAAATTGCCGCAAATAAAATTATTATGTTTTTATGCATATATTTTAACGAAAATTAAAAACCTATCGGATCCGTTTTTCCCTGTATCTGAAATATTTCATCAAAGACTCGGCTGCCTCGCTTGATGTATTAATCTCAACGCAGTCAATATCAGCAGATTTTAATGCATCGAGTGTCTTTGCATACTCTTTTTTTTTTATAACTTCAAAATCTTTTTTTGTTTTATCATCAGAAGCATCGAGACAAAGCAATTCTCCTGATTCAAGATCTTCCATATAAAAAATACCTGCCCCAGGGAGATGGAACTCTCCTGGGTCTGAGAGTAATATGCTTATGAGTTCATGCTTTTTTGAGGCAACCTTAAGCTGGTGCAGATAGTCTGTGCATAAAAAATCGGAAATAAGAAACGCCGTTGTTTTTTTTCTGCACACCCTTCCGAAATAGCTCACAGCGCTTTTTATATTCGTGCCCATATGTTCAGGCTCAAAAGCAAATATTTCCTTGATAACTCGCCATACATGGGCAGAACCCTTTTTAGGAGGAATATATTTTTCCACCCTGTCGGTAAAGAGTATTAAGCCAACCTTGTCATTATTTTTGACTGCATTAAATGCAAGGATTGAGGCAATCTCAGCAGCAATTTCCTTTTTAATATTCCCGGTTGTGCCGAAACTGTTTGATGAGCTCATGTCCACAAGGAGCATTATAATAAGCTCGCGCTCCTCTCGGTACAGCTTTATAAATGGTCGGCCAAGCCTGGCAGATACCTTCCAGTCTATATTTTTTACTTCATCGCCTGGTGAATATTCTCTTACCTCTTCAAACTCAATGCCTGAGCCTCGAAAGACAGACCTGTACTGTCCGGCCATCATGGTATTAACCATACGACCGCTTTTAATATGAATTTTTTTTATCTTTTTAATCAGATCCTTTGGGAGCATACTTTTGCCTTAAAAAATTTGTTTTTTAAAAAATCAGGGAACTTCGACTGAATCAAAAATTCTGCCTATTATCTGCTCTGTGGTAATATCTTCAGCTTCTGCCTCATAGGTTAAAATTATTCTGTGGCGCAAAACATCGGGCGCAACTGTTTTTATATCCTGGGGAGTAACATAGGCTCTTCCCTGCAAAAAAGCATAGGCTCTGGCAATAAGGCTTAAAAAAATTGTTGCTCTCGGTGAAGCGCCGAACTGGATGTACTCGGCAATATCTATATTATAATCTTTAGGTTTTCTTGTGGCAAAAACAAGATCTATAATATAATCCTTCAGCTTTTCATCCACAAATATCTCTTTTATAAGCGCAATAATTTCATCAAGCTGCAAAGGATTTATTATCTGGTTAATTGCCAGGGGCTTTTCAAAACCCACCCGTTCCATGATCTCTTTTTCTTCGGTCTTGTCAGGATAATCCATGACAAGTTTAAGCATAAACCTGTCAACCTGTGCCTCAGGGAGAGGATATGTTCCTTCCTGCTCAATGGGATTCTGGGTTGCCATTACAAGAAAAGGCTCTTCAAGCTTAAATGTTGTCCCGCCTATTGTAACCTGCCTTTCCTGCATGGCTTCAAGCAGCGCAGATTGAACCTTGGAAGGGGCGCGGTTTATTTCATCTGCAAGAATTATATTGTGGAAAATAGGACCTTTTTTAATTGTGAAATCTCCGGTCTTGGGCATAAAAATTTCAGTTCCCATAAGGTCAGCCGGCAGCAGGTCAGGGGTAAACTGAATTCTTTTGAAGTCCGCCTTTACACTTGAAGCAAGGGCTTTTACAGCACTGGTTTTTGCAAGCCCGGGAACCCCCTCTATAAGTATATGCCCCCTTGCGAACAGACCCATGAGCAGGCCGTCAACAAGCTCTCTCTGACCCACAAGGACTTTGCCTATTTCATTTCTTACACTGTTTACAAGCATATGCTGCTCTTCTACTCTGCGGGTTAAATCTTCTAATGACAATTGTTTATCTCCTGATTAATAAAAGCGGTTTAGGGTTGACAGTTCACGGTTAAAGTTTGCTTCTTCACATTAGGAATACTCCGCCAGCAACAGCATAAATTCAGCGCCTTGAGAAAATTGGTGGCGAAAATAAAGCAAGCATTTATGTTTTCAATGATGAGTCCTTTGTATTCATTCAAAATCTCATTTTCTGTAGCCCCCTGCTCAAAGAGATTAAGAATAAAAACGAGTTTCCGCATGACAGGCTTACCTGCCATACCTTTGTTCGCTTATTTTTTATTGATGTGTTGCCATGTATTCGGTAACTGCTTGAGATAAAAGTCCGGATCTGCTTGAGCCATCTTTCTTGGCATATTGGTCAACTATTCTTACCAGTCTTTCAGGCATTGTAATATTTATTCGCTTAGATTTTAAAGAGAGTTTGCTAATGTCTATTTCAACCAGCGCCCAGATGCCGTCAATATAATCCGGATTGTTTTTATAAATTTCAATATCTGATGGTGTAGGAATCGGTTCTGAGTCTATAAGAATACCTTCGATATGACATTCAGCTGCTTCTTGAGCCATATTTATAGCTTCCTCAATTGTTGAACCAGCTGAAAAACAACCAGGAATATCTGGAAAAGTTACACCATAATCAGATCCGGAATCTTTATGTATCACTATAGGATATTGCATAATTTATCTCCAATCCCATTGAGCTTGCCGGAAAATATTTCGTAAAGTTCCAATGGGAATATCCTTTTTCAGGCTGCGGAACAGTTACTTTGCCTTGTTTTTCTGGATGTTTGAATTGACAATGCTCACCTCTTGTATGGTGAAGAATCCAGCCGTCAGCTTTTAATAATTTCCCAACTTTTCATAAAGCGCGCACTCTACACACCGGTTTGAGCAATGTCAATGACAAGGCAAATTATTTGTTCGAATTTTCTGAAGCGAAGGAGACTGTCGGAAAAATCCACAAGGCAATTTTAGCGATTTCGCATATAACAAAAAACATATATCAACTTATAATCTGACGTATGCCCCTAATTGCTTCCCAAATAGTCAGTTCGTCTCTTCCCCTGTAGTTCCATTTATTGTTTCCATTATTTCTTTGAAGCTTTCCAGACCTGCTTCTATATTTTCTATGATTTCATTAGCAAGAATATCAGGGTCTGGAAGATTATCAAGGTCTGCAAGGCTTTTGTCTTTTAGCCAAAAGATGTCAAGATTGGTCTTGTCTCTTGCTATTATCTGATCAAATGTGAATTTTCTCCATCTGCCTTCCGGACTTTTTTCTGACCAGATTTCTTGACGGTCATTTCTGTTACCTGGGTTATAGGAGGAAATAAAATCCTGCAAATCCGCAAGTTTCATTGGTTTTTTTTTTGGAGTGTGGTGGATGTTTGTACGGTAGTCATAAATCCAGACTTCTTTTGTCCAGGGATCCCTTGAGGCCGGGTTATTATCAAAAAACAGAACATTGGCTTTTACGCCAGGTTTGTAGAATATGCCTGTCGGCAATCTTAAAATCGTGTGCAGTTCGGTTGTTTGAAGTAACTCCTTTCTAACTGTCTCTCCTGCGCCACCTTCAAAAAGAACATTGTCAGGCAGTACTACGGCTGCCTTTCCTGTGGTTTTAAGCAGTGTTCTGATATGTTGTAAAAAGTTTAACTGCTTGTTTGATGTGGTTGCCCAAAAATCCTGGCGGTTATAAACCAAATCTTCTTTTTCCGGTTCACCTTCTTCGTTGGTAAAGGTCATGGAGCTTTTTTTACCAAATGGCGGATTTGCCAGCACATAATCAAAACGTTTGCCTTCGTCTGCCACCAAAGCGTCAGCCGATGAAATGAATGTTTCACCATCAATTTCACCGATGTTATGCAAAAACATATTCATTAATGCCATTCTTCTGGTGTTGGCGACTATTTCATTGCCGTAAAAGGTTTTATTTTTCAAAAATTTCTTTTGCTCACGATTCAGGTTGTTGCTGGTGACTATATGGTCATAAGCCGTCAGAAAAAAGCCGCCTGTTCCGCAAGCCGGATCAGTTATGGTTTTATTTGGTTCCGGCCGAATACACTCGACCATTGCCCTGATTAAAGCCCTTGGTGTAAAATATTGACCAGCTCCGCTTTTGGTATCTTCGGCATTTTTTTCCAGCAATCCTTCATAGATTTTGCCTTTGAGATCAGTCCCCATCATAGACCACTTTTCTTTGTCTACCATGTCGATGATTTTGAAAAGTTTGGCAGGGTCTTGAATTTTATTTTGTGATTTGGTGAAAATCTGCCCTAAAGTGCCTTTGGCTTTTGATAGCTCTCCCAGGGTTTTGGCGTAATGGCTTTCCAGTTCCGCCCCTCTTTTTGATTTTAAGTTCTCCCAGGCGAAGCCTTCAGGGACATTTATTTTCCGGTTGTAGGGAGGCTTTGCAAACTCATCCACCATTTTTAAGAAGAGTAAATAAGTGAGCTGTTCCAGATAGTCACCATAACCCACGCCGTCATCTCGCAGGACATTGGCAAAATTCCATACTTTTGATACTATGCTTGATTCGTTACTCATTTGTTAACCTTTTTATATCCTACGGAGATAATGACACCAAGATTGTAATGTTGCCTTTATCGTTTTCATAAAGAAGAATTTCGCCCGTGTTCATTTTTTCTTCCTTCGCCTTCGCTCAGGAGGGGTCTTTTTGATCCGTTCCAGCAATTTTCCCGCGGGTTCCCAGTCAGGTTCTTTGCGGCAGGCTTGCAGCTCGGCATCACTGAGCAACTTGCCTTCAAATGCTTTTTTGAGGATGGATTGACGCAGGGCTTCGGATTTTTCCAGGGCTTCGTCGATGTTTTTTATGGCGTTGTCGCAGACGGAGAGGCGGGTTTCGATTTCCTGGACTATTTGGGTTTGTTCTTGGAGCGAAAGAAGTGGGAATGGCAATTCCTTAATAATTCCAAGATTAATGATGTCCATAGTTGCACCATGGCTTTTTGTAGCATAAAGACTTTTTAGATAAGCACTTTCAAAATAATATTTAAAGAATGTTGGTGTATATGCTTTATTAAGTGATACTTTTATTAATCGTGGATTAATAATGCCAGGTGATATGTTTTTCGGAAGGACTAAAACTTTGCCAACAGTGCCAACAAGACTAATTAAAATATCATCTTGTCGAACAGAACAGGATTTTAATTCATTGAACTTTGTTTCATTTATAAAATAATCTCCAATTTTCCAATCTCCTCCAATGACCTGTTCTTGACCATATATCTTAAACCCATTTTCAACATAAAAAGACTTTTTTAGAGAGGAACCAAATGGACCAGCCTTGATTGCATACTGGTCATGATTTTGGATTTTATCAATCTTAACCCATGCCCAGTATAGAGCTAATTCAGACAACTCTGCAATTTCATCTTTAGTGAAACTTGGTAATTCTTTTATTTTTTTCGGTTTAGTCGGCTTTTTACCGTCCTTACCGTTTGTTTCCCATTCAACAACAGCCTGCTCCCACTTTTGCAGTTGTTTTTCATAGTGCTTTTGTCGTTCTTCTTTGATCTGCTTTAATAGTTCATCAGCAGAAGGCAAATCAGTCTGCTTCTCCCGCCACTCTTTCGTTAACTCCCCCTCAAAGGCTTTTTTCAGAACGGCCTGGCGGTAGATTTCCAGTTTGTCTTTGGCGGTTTTGAGGTTGGCGATGCCGTTATCCAGTTCGCTGAATAGCTGTTCTATTTTGGCGACTATGGCTCGTTGTTCTGGGAGGGGGGCGAGGGGAATACTGATTTTCAGAATATCTCTTTTGGCTAAACTTGGAATAGTTGTACTCTTATCTAATTTCTTGAAATTGAACCCTAAACAAAAATAGTAAATGTATTTTTTGTTGAGAAATGTATTGGGAGAAATGCCAAATGCAGTATCAACATTCCAAAATTTTTGGTTCACAAAAATTGGACTATTTATTGTCCCCTTTCTTCCTATTACTGTTGTTCCTGGGTCACATAAATACTTGTCTGCATAACCAAAAACTCCACCACTTCCATAAATTGGATATTTGCCATTTGAATTTTCCACTTGCTTCTGGTTTTTACCGCTTACAATTTCGCAAACATTCCCCAATTCCACCTCAACCCAATCTTCCCTCATAATTTATTACCTTTTTTAATTTTCCAGCAACCAGTTTTGTCAGAACCAACTCTTTCAAGAAAGTTATTTGCCTTAAGTCTGGAAAGGTAATTTTCAACACTTCGTTTACTGACCTTTAGATTTTCCGCAATCTCCTTAGCGGTTATATTAGAATTGTTATTTATAAGCATCAAAGTTTGTAAAATATTTTCTCCGAAAATAGACCGAAAATAGACCGAACCAACACCGAAAATAGACCGAAAATTATCTTCTTTTTCCTGACCACCATCAGCTTTTTTTCCCGATGCATTATCTGACGTTTTCCCGCGCCTTTTTCCACCCAACTGCTCATCACGATCTTTTTTCCTGAAAATGCTTGTATAAAAACTGTTATGGATGAACTCCACAGTACAACCGCCATGATCCGTAACTGCCTGACGAATTCGTCCAATACCGGTTCCCATCCTTTCAATATAGTCTATACGGTGAAGGAGAGAGGCAATGAGGGGATTACGGGTAACGCTTTTTGTGCCAAACGCTTCGGGTTTCAGATCTGTGGGTAAACCGCCTGGATTAGAAATCTCCACCCGATTCTCAAACACCTCCACCATTACCTGGGAGCCTTTAAAAAAATAATCACGATGACATACGGCGTTAATAATAGCTTCTCGCAATGCCACTTCTGGATAATCAGGCACTTCTTCATGTCTGGTTGATTCTATTTTCAAGGCAATATTAGTATGGCGTTTAACGAACAATATTGCATTATCGATATTATCAACCAGGTTGACCTTAAAATCTTTCCGATCGAGAATATTCACCTTTATGTCACCCTTGTACAAGGCACAAACAACAATGGCATGGTTGAGGATAAAATCTATATCTCTGGCAAAAAACAGCACCCCGGCGTTGGTGAGTTGATTATCTTCTGTGAGGCAGTTTAAATTGCGGAGCAGCGTATTCCTGTCAAGATTCGGACTGATGCCGGATAAATTCAAAAAACGGGAAAAGGCGTTTGGGTCAAAATCCTGCTCAAAATCAGATCGGGCATGTCGCAATTCACCAAATCTGATCCGCCCCTCTTTTTGGAAAAACTCAATAATTTCATTACGGCTCAGTTTTTGCGAATTTGCCCCCATCCGCATAAAAAATCCCTTGGAACAACCATAGGGCTTTTCTCTGCCTTCCGGGATATTCACCTCAATAATATCGTCTATAACATTAACCCGGCATTCCAGTTTCGGTTCAATCTGGCGTAACGTATCCTGAACACGGGATCTTATGCTATTGTCAGTCTTTATCCCTTTGATCTCTCCCGAATCCGACACACCCAAAAGGATGCGACCTCCACCGGAATTCGCAAAAGCACAGACCTCCTCTATAAAGGATTTATCCAGTGTTTGCTTAAATTCAGTGTGATAACTTTCACCTGCCTGAATTAAATTTTTCAACTCGTTATATTTCATCACGCCGCCAGCTTCTCATTGAGTTCATCAATAATATCATTCATCCCATCACCAAAAAGCTGATACATCTTGCCTCTGCCTCCCTGGGCATCAAAAGGCGTATAGTCCAGATCATCTATTTCCACATGAAAACTGGTAATAATATGGTCTTTGAGCATTCTCAGCCAGTTCATCTGTTTTTCGCTGAACTTCAAGGCTCCTGCCTGTTTGCCGAATACCCAATTTTGAAAGTTTTTATCTACTGTTTTGTTATAGGGCGTTAACTGCTTATCAATACCTGTTACTCTGCGGATCAACGAAACCAGGGACATTAACTCATTTTTTGGGCTGTTGCCTTTTACTTCCTCTAACTGGGCGTATGCTTCCCATACATAATGTGGAGCCAATAACGGTTTTTTCAGTTTCAGCTTTTCCAGTAATTCTTTTATCATCTTAAATGTCAGTTCCCGTCTGCGAAAGGGCTGATCATAGAAGATGCTTAGAGCCATGATTTCATCTTTGTTGGCTTTGATATACTCGCTAAAATCTTTTACCACTTCCTCTGCTTTTTCTATGGAGTAGGAATCCCACTGGGCTTTTAACAATTTATCCTGATTAACGGTATCAATAATCTGCTCATGAACTTTTCTTACATTTTCTATGTATTCGTTCAGTTCTCCGGTAAAGGTGGAGGCAGCCTCACCACGGATTTTTTCCAGGTTTTTTTCGACTTTTTTATCAATGGCGGCAGGGGCAACACCCTGATTTTGATTCTGGATTTTTGTTTTTACCGTTTCTGCGGTATCGGGGTCGTAACTGTTCAGCAGGTCTTTTACCGTGCCATTTATGCTTTTACCTTTTGTTAATTCCGCAAACCTGTTTTTTTCATCTTCGCTCAGTTGTTTTTCCAGGCGAATCAGGCGGTTTGCCAAAGTGATAAACAGGTCTTCATCCTGAACACCCATTGCCACAGCTCCCAGCAAATCTTTAAGCAGTACGCCCGGTTTTCTTTCAAGGGGTCGGGAGTCGGTTTTTTTGGATTTTATGGTTCCTACTGCATCGATAATGACAAAATGGCTTTTGGCATGCCTGGCCGTTCTGGTGACTCGTTTCAGGTCATCAAAATTGATGGTTCTGGTTCCTCTGCCTTTCATCTGTTCAAAATAGTTGATGCTTTTTACATCCCGCATAAACAGTAAAACTTCAAGGGGTTTCACATCGGTTCCGGTAGCTATCATATCAACGGTTACGGCGATTCTTGGAGCCCATGAATTACGAAAACGGTTAAGTACCGATTTTGGATCTTCGTCTATTTTGTAGGTGATTTTCTTGCAAAAATCATTACCTTCGTTAAACTCCTCTCTGATGATTTGAATAATATCGTCAGCGTGAGAGTCGGTTTTGGCAAAAACCAGGGTCTTTGGTACTTCAAACTCTCCTGTTTCATCAAAACGATCTGGAAAGATGGTTGGCAGACTGTCCTTGCAGGCTTTGATGATATTGCGTATCTGGCTTGGATTGACGACATCCCTGTCAAGTTTTTTGGCGGTGTATTCGTAGTCTTCGTCAAGGCGTTGCCAGCGTTTTTTGCGAGTTAGCTTCTCTCTTTTGTCAATATATTCTTTGGCTTTTATTTTTGCCCCTGCCTTGCTGATTTCTGTCTCAATGGTAAAGACATCATACGGAACATTTACACCATCGGTTATCGATTCTTCATAAGTGTATTCACTGACTACATTTTCATTAAAGAAACCAAAGGTTCTTTTGTCGGGCGTTGCGGTTAAGCCGATGAGAAAAGCGTCATAATAATCAAGTACCTGTTTCCATAAATTATAAATGGAGCGGTGGCATTCATCTATAATGATGAAATCAAATTGTTCGATGGGGTTTTTTGCTGAATATTCCACCGGCATCGGCCTTTTTTTTTGCCAATGCCAGTTTTTTTCATTGGGGTTTTCCTCCTCAAGCGCTTCTTCCAGTTCTTCACCTTTAAGAATGGAGTAAAGACGCTGAATAGTCGAAATGCAGACCTGTGCATCAGAAGCGATATAACTGGAACTTAAGCGCTGGACATTATAAAGCTCGGTAAATTTTCTATTATCATCAGTGGGCTGGAATTTTAAAAACTCCTGCTCTGCCTGTTCCCCAAGATTTTTGGTATCCACCACAAACAGGATGCGTTTTGCATCTGCATGTTTGAGTAAACGATAAACAAAGGTGCAGGCGGTAAATGTTTTTCCGGCACCAGTGGCCATTTGAATCAGCGACTTTGGCCGGTTATCCTTAAAGGAGATTTCCAGTTTGTTGATTGCGATGATCTGAGCAGGGCGTAAGCCCTCTTCGTTTAATCGCGAAAGATTTTTTAATCTTGACCGTAATGTTTCTGCCTGGTCAAACCATTCCATGAGCGTTTCGGGCTTATGAAAGTGAAAGAGAGGTCTTGATCTTGGCTTTGGATCACGATAATCGGTAAATCTTGTGAGTATACCGGTGGACTCGTAAACAAAAGGTAGAGGTTCCTTGTTAAGATTATATTTTAATTTTGCTTTGGCATAGTATTTAGCCTGATCTTCATGGGTTGTAAGTTTTTCTCCTTCTTCAACGCGTTTAGCCTCAATAACGCCAACCGGTTTTCTGTTTACAAATAATACATAGTCAGCAGGTCCAGCATCTGTTTGATATTCCAGAACTGCCACCCCT
>Ga0190313_1000311_pt1 | contig 29936 bp, 36 predicted proteins | sample 4870071011_MG_FD_169989 | JGI IMG/M metagenome (GOLD analysis project Ga0190313, IMG submission 169989) | Hydrothermal vent sediment bacterial communities from Southern Trench, Guaymas Basin, Mexico - 4870-07-10-11_MG | ecosystem: Environmental > Aquatic > Marine > Hydrothermal vents > Sediment ... | reverse complement strand
CATAACCTTCACATGCACCTGTAATATATATGCTTCCATTATCTCCAAGTGTTAAAGCATAGGCTTTCTCCCTATTCGACGTTCCTATTGTTAATAACCATTCTAAAGATCCATCATCGGTATTTAGTTTCGCTAAAAATATGTCAAAGTCTCCAGCCCCATATGAGCTTGTATAACCCGTTATGTAGAGAAAGCTACCACCGTAAAGTACTATGTCCTCCCCGTAGTCGTCGTTGCCTCCTCCAATGCTCTTTACCCAAGCAATACTGCCGTTGCTTAAATTGATTTTAGCAACAAATACGTCATATGTTCCGCCGTGAGGTCTAGTTCCCCCTACTACGTAGAGAAAGCCTTGTCCATCGGAGACGGCGTCTTCAGCGCTCATCTGATAGTATGTAGAGCCAACATTTATTGATGCGAACCAATGGTACTGTGGCGTAGAGTTCTCAGCATAGACGGTGTTAATCAGCAGAAGGACGAACAACATCGCAAGTACTGTGTAGCAAACGGAGATGCGGATAGAGTTCATCTACTCCACATCCTTATGGTACTGAAAGGGGTTCTTGTGGTTAATATTAGTTTCTGCTAACATGGTTAAATGTAAGGCAAAACATCTTTATATGTGAGAAGTACATTCGCTATTAAGAGGTTGCGATTACGTGATTAAATGTATGCAACGTAATAATTTCTCTTTTAAAGCTCACTTATAGGATTAACGTTTTTCTTTGATGTGTAGGTTTGTATTTGGTAGGTTTGGTTTTTGTCCGATGTTGGATGTTTTCTTGCAACATATATGGCTTTGCTAAGGACTCTAGGTGAAGAGTTGAAATATTAGCATACTAAAGCCTGTTTGACATAATTATGATTTCCTATATTGCCGTTGTTGTTTTGCTAAGCTAATTGGTGTTTAAGGTACTAAGCTGTTGTACGTGTATATGGTGATTCCGTATTCTTTTTTGATTTTTTCTTTAGCTTTATTTATTTCTATATCCTCCGTTATTAGGTCTTCTCTTAGTGTTATTGCTGTTGCTACTATTACTCTGTCTACGTAATCTCTTATTACTTCTTTTAGTTCATGAGCGCATCTTATAATTTCTGGTTTGTAGTAGGGGATTATGGTGAAGTTTTTAAGTATGACGTTTACTGCTTTAACAACTCTACTTGGTGGAATGTTTAGTTTTGAGGCTTTTGCTTGAAGTTCGAAAATAGATATTAGGTTTAACTTTATTTCGTCAAACCTTATAGGTGCTTTTCCTTCGATGATAGCTTTTAGGAGGTCTGCTCCAATACCTATACCAGCTAATGGTAGAATGTATATGGTGTCTATTATCAACGTTCTTCGAGCCTCCTACTAACTTCTCTCCTAAACTTCTCAAACTCTTCAGTACTAATTGAAACAATTTTTTCAGAGTAAATGAGTTCAATAAGTTCATTTCTAGATGAAAAACTTTCCCTTAAAAGCTCATTTAAAACTTTCGAAATAGCTTTAACACTACCATACCTTCTAATACTTTCTTTAACCAGTTTCTCGTAAACATCATCATCTAAAATTACAGTTGTACGCTTAGGCATATAAGCACCTAAGCATAAAATGTAGAATCTAAGGTATATAATACTTACCCCTCACCTTGAAAGAGAAATCTAAAGGTTATAGGTGCTAATTGCTTAGCGTTCTCCAATAGCTCAACTTAAAACCTGTTATAAAGAAGTTTTAACGTAAAAGTTCTTAAGTACTAAAGTACCTTTAGAGGTGGCTTGTTTGCCTAGTAGGAGGGAGAGGAAGGTTGAGGTTCCTGTTTGGCTTGCTGAGAAGTTTCGTAGGTATGTAGCTGAAAAGTATGGGTTAAGGAGAGGTGCTATTTCGAGAGCTATAGTAGATTTGATAATGAGAGAGCTTAATCTTGCTGAAGCTAAAGAACCTAATACTGTTGATTCTATAGTGGGTTTAGGTCTTCTCTCCGACTATCTTTGGGAAGGTGAGGGTCTAGTAGAGGCTTTAAGGAGGAGATCTCTCCATGTATCTGATCGACGCTAACGTAGTTCTCGAGCCATAATCTTCTATAATAAAGTCCCTTTCTCCTGGAATTAATTAGGCTTGCTAAATTTCTTTAGTATATTGCTTCTCCTGTTGATTTCTTAAAGAAGTATAGTCTATGCGGGTTAAATGTCCAGTAAACTTTCCGCTTAAGGGAAATTCTCATGCCTCGTGGAATAACGGCTACGTACTCTTTTGTCCCATTTATTGTGAAGTGAACATATGTTTCTGTCCCTAACGGCTCATAACCCACTATTTTCCCTTCATATGAGTTTTCCTGAGGTTCTAAAGTAACTTTAATGTCTTGAGGTCTAATACCCATTACTATTTCGCTTCCAACGTAAGGGTATAGTGTGGAATAGTAAGTTTTAGGTATTCTGAACAGTACTGACCCAAGATCTAAAAATAGACTCTCTTGTTTTTCTATGAGTGTTCCTTCGAAAAAGCTCATTGGAGGAACACCTATGAATCCTGCTACGAAGATGTTTGCCGGTTTCTCGAAAACGTCTATTGGTGATCCTACTTGCATTATTTTTCCAGCATTCATTACAGCTATTCTATCAGCCATTGTCATTGCCTCAACCTGGTCATGGGTAACATATAGCGTCGTTGTTTGTAATTCATCATGTAGGAGTCTTCTAAGCTCAAATCTCATTTTAACCCTAAGCTTAGCATCTAAATTGCTCAAAGGCTCATCAAGCAGGAAAACTTCAGGTTCTCTAACTATTGCTCTTGCAAGAGCAACTCTTTGCTGCTGGCCACCACTAAGTTGCTTAGGGTATCTATTAAGTAAATCCTCTATTCCCAGGAATTTAGCAACCTCGATAACCTTCCTTCTCCTCTCCTCCCTAGGTACTCTAGCCATTTTAAGTGGAAACTCTATGTTCTGATAAACGGTCATGTGGGGGTAGAGCGCGTAGCTTTGGAAAACCATTGCAACATTTCTTTTCGTAGGATCTATTTCGTTAACGAGCCTATCCCCTATCCAAATCTCACCTTCATCAGGTGTTTCTAACCCCGCAATAAGCCTTAGAGTTGTTGATTTACCGCAACCTGAAGGTCCAAGAAGAACCATAAACTCTTTGTCTTTCACTTCTAATGTTACATGGTTTACAGCTACTACCTTGCCAAACTTTTTTACAACATTTTTCAGGAACACGCGCGCCATGTCTCCGCTACCCTTTACCTGCTTGAATAACTATTCCCTTAATCAAATACTTGTTTAAAGCTATGAAAAGCACTATTGTAGGGGCTGCTGCTACAAGAGAACCCGCGATAATAGGCGTATACTCGGTCCACATAGACCTTTGAAACGCAAAACTTAATCCAACAGGGAGAGTGAAGTTTTCAGGTGTTCTTAAGAATACCAATGGTCCTAGAAACGCGTTCCATGCTCCAAGAAACTGATATACTGCTACAGCACCTAATGCGGGCTTAGCAAGAGGTAAGCATATGTAGAAGAATGTTTTGATAGGCCCGCACCCATCTATTCTTGCTGCATCGAAAATTTCCTGAGGTATAGATAGAAAGTACTGTCTCATGAGGAAGGTGCTAGGCACATTAGCTAGGCTAAGCAGTGCTAAACCTACAATGTTGTCTATTAGTCCAAGCCTATAAATTATGATGTAGTTTGGTACAAGAGTTACGAAAATAGGTATCATTAAAAGAGCCAGTAATGCTGAAAATAAGGCATCTCTACCTGGGAACTTAAGTCTTGCAAAAGCATAACCCGCCATGCTTGAAAATATTATGTTCCCTGCAACTATTAAGCCAGCATATAATGCTGTGTTAAGGATCCATCTTGGGAAAAGCTCTAGTCTAAAAAGTTTTACGTAGTTTTCTAAAGTGAATGGGTTAGGTATCCATTCTGGAGGGTACTTTGAAGCCTGCTCCCAAGTCATAAAAGAAGCTACAAAGGATCTTATGAATGGTGAAAGATAAATGTAAGCGAAGAGGGAAAGCACAAAATACACTAAAGTAATCCATCCTAGCTTACTGGGCTTAAGCGAAGACTTCATCTAACCATCACCTTGTATTTCTTCTGGAAAACATACGTTGTTGAGAAAATTAGTGCGAAAAGGAAAATGCTTTTCGCAGCTGCAACACCGGGTCTTAGATTAATAAATGCCTCATTGTATATATCTAAAGCCATAGTGTAGCCTGCGCCACCAGGGCCGCCATTAGAGCCTGCCATAACCCATGCTAGGTCAAACATCTGCAATGCCCCAATAAGTCCTAGAACTACTACGTAAACTATCATAGGCTTAAGCATAGGAACGGTAATGTAGATAAATCTCCTAATAGGCCCCGCTCCTTCAAGCATTGCTGCTTCATAAATGTCCCTGGGAATCGACTGCATTGCTGCGAGAAAAGATACCATGAAATGGCCGCTTGTACCCCATATTGCAACAAGAGCTATTGCATAAAGCAAGTAGTTCTTATCATTTATCCAGTCAGGTGCAAATCCAGGTACTACAAACTGTAACATGTAATTTATGAACCCTTGCTTCATAAACAACCATATGAAAATCAGAGCTATTATTACAGGGCTTGTAACTGCTGGTAGAAAGTAAGATACCTTATAGAACTGAACCCCCTTAATTTTCTGGTTGGCGAACGCAGCAAGAATCATTGCGAGAACTGTTTGGGTTGGAACAACTATTGCTGTGTACAGTAGAATGTTTTTAAGACCTGTATAGAAGGGTGCTTGGAAGAAGTATGCTCCACTAATCCCCCTCCATAAATCTTTAAAAATAACCATAAAGTTCTTTAAACCAACGAACTCCATGGGACCTATATAGTCCCATTTAAAGAAGCTTAGGTAGAAGGCGAAAACTGCTGCGAAGTATCCGAAAACTACGTTTAAACATGTAACAACACTTATAAGTACGAGTGCTTCAAGTGCTTCTCTCGACTTTCTTTTTTCAAGAAGAGACTTTATTTTTCGAGATAAAAAAAGATTTGATTTTGGCATTTTTCCTTTAGCCTCCTCTAAATATTTCCTCTACTGTTTGTTTCATAGCATTTAATGCTTCATCTATACTTATTTCTCCTCTCATAGCTGAGGCCATGATGTCGCTTATTTTACCCTCAAGTTCTCCAGACTTCGGGCCCCAAAGGAATATTTGGACCGCGTCGTATTTGAATGAAAGCGACTTTTTATGCTGAGGCCACATGTTGGGGTCGTTTTCTAAACCCTTAATTGAAGGTAGTGTATGACCCATTTTAACAACTAGTTCTTTCTGCCCCTCCGGACCTAGGATGAACTCTACGAACTTAGCTGCTGCATCTGGATTCTCTGTTTTCGCGTTTATGGCTAAAGCGACGGTATAGGCCATTGTGACACGCTTTTCAGGACCTCTAGGAACAGGTGCGATATCCCAGTCTTCTCCGAACTTAAAGTCTGGAAATTGATCGGCAAGGAACGGTATCATCCAGTTACCGCTAATAACCATAGCTACTTCCTGCTTGCCAAAAGCGTCGCCAAGCCATCCTGCACCTACATCCTGAGGTGCAACAACATAGGGTGTTAGTCCTTGCTCTTCTCTTTCAATTTTACCTTTAAGATATAGGTTAATATACCATTCCATGGTCTTCTTAACTGCTGAATCATCAAACCATGATGCATCACCTGGGTTGTCAAACCATGGCTTAGGAGCTCCATAGCTTAAAGCTACAGGCATGTATCTATTGAATCCTCCAAGGTAAATAGCTAGCCCAGGCTTCCCTGTTTTATCAGCGATAATCTTAGCATACTCTTCAAGTTCTTCCCAAGTATCCGGTGGTTTTGTTAAACCAGCTTGCTCAAATAGCTTCTTATTATAGAATAGCATTAGCATACTCCAGTCTTTAGGTAAACCATAGATTTTGCCGTCAGGCCCTCTGAACGGCTCTAGTAGGAAGTCGTAGAACTGATTTATGAAGTCTTGACTGACAATATCAGACACCGGATATAGTGCTCCCTTCTCAGCAAATATTGGCGCCCATGCTGAGTCAAGGTAGAATACGTCAGGAGCAACACCGGCACCGAAAGATGCTAAAATGTTTTCATGGAACATTCGCGTTATAACTTCGTATTTAACAGCTATGTTAGGATATTTCTCTTCAAACATCTTAATTATTTTCTCGTAGTTCTTCATTTCTGTTTCTCCAGCGCTCCAACCAGCAAACCTAATATACACTTTTTCAACAATAGTTGTTGTCGGCGGAGCTGCTGGCCGCGTAGCAAACCATGCTACGGCAATAATTGCTATTATTAATATGAGAGCTATAACTAGCGACGTTGTTTTTTCTAAAGCTTTAGAATACTTCAACAAATACCACCTTGAACAAATAGGCACTCTACGCTAATTTATTACTGAATAGTAGTATATATTGCTTACTACACACCATTGACTAATGTTTTAGAGCCTAAGAAATTACTTCCACATATTCAGCTTCTACATCCTCTAAGTATGCTTGCCATCCACCAACACTTACTTCTCTACCATCTGCTGTTCTAACAAATATTTGAGCTACGCCTTCAGCAACATTATAAACTGTTCTTACAGGTTCTCCTTCAAGGAAAACTTTTTCTCCCGTTTTAACATACTTGCCCGAAACCTTTACGGTAACCTTTCTTCCACTTCTTCTTAAGATGTTAATCATATCTATTGCTCTAACTAGGTTAAGGAATTTTCTTGTGAAAACTTTCTTACCCCATGAGGTGTAAACGGGTTCTGCAAAGTCTCTTAAATTATGAATGAAGTATTCGTTAAAGAGTCTTATTAAGTGAATATTTTTCGTATAGAAGCCCGTAGGAACAACTCTTAACGGTTCATGCCAATTTGTGACGAACACCATCTCGCTTCTATCAGCAATAACTATGACTGTTCCTATGGTTTTCTTAACCCTATGTTCATCGACGTATTTTTGAGGTTCAGAGTAACTGTAGGTTATTAAGCATATTGAAACACCTTTCCTATTAAGCTTCTTAAGCCTAGGTTTCAATTTGTCAAGCATGTGATCATATGCTGAAATTAAGAGCTCAACTTGCGCATTAGAAATAACGTCCAGAATTTTATCGTAAATCCTATTAGGTGAGTTAAGCTTCCATATTTCCTCCCTTACCTCCTCAGCCTTGCTTACATACATTTCCTCTAAGACATCAACTAGGAATAAGTAATTCTCTTTAACTTTCTCAATAATTCTATAGGCAAGCTTTTTAAGAGCTTTACGTGGCTCTTCAACTCTATAAAGTTTAGGCCTGCCTTCTGAAACGATAACTAATCCCTTGTCTTCAAGTGATTTTAAAACATCATACACTCTTGGCTGCGGAATATGGGCTTCTTTAGAGATTTGAGTACTTGTCATCACCTTGTTTCTTAAAAGTACTAAGTAGGCCTTTGCTTCATAGGGGGTTAGCCCTAAATTCCTGAGCTTTAACACTAGTTCTTCAGCATTACTTTTTCTACTCAATATTTAACACCATGCATTTCTGAAAACGTGCTTCTACCAAAACTACACTATTAACTTATTGAAATCTTCTATATTATTTTTTATAGCTAAAAACTATCTTTATATACTACAATTAAGTAGTATAATGATTGTAGGCAGCAGTTTTCAGAAGTGTTAATGCGGAATGAGGAACATGTTTATTTGGGACTTCGATGGCATCATAGTGTTTACACCTCATGAACTAGCTTGGAAAATCGCTTCAGAAGCTTACGGTATTAGGGGTTTTACAAGTGAATTTTATAGAAAATATGTTTCCGGAAGACCTAGAATAGAAGGAGGAAAAATTATTCTCGAAAAACTAGGATATTTTAACGGAAAAAAGCTAAGCGATAAGGAAAGAGAGGAAGAAATAAAGAAGTTTACAAACTTCAAAAATAGGGTTTTTAGAGAGCTTGTGGAAAAAGGAATTTTCAAAGTAAATTGGGCAGCAATAAGCTTCATAATTAAGGCTAAAGAACATGGTATTTTTCAAGTCTTAGCATCAGCATCAAGAAATGTACGTATCATTGCTGACAGAGTAGTTGTAAAAGGCTATGGTAAACTGACCGAACTATTTGATGCTGATGTGAGTGGTTCAGGAAGCACTAAAGACGAGGTTTTCAGAAGAGCAGTGGATGTAGTAGGAAGAAAACGCATGAAAATACAATGTATAGTTGTTTTCGAAGATTCACCTTCAGGAATAATTGCTGCTAAGAAATTGGGGTTAAAAACTGTAGGATATAGAGATCAAGTATTAAGAAAATATGGTGCTGACTACGTGATTTATGATTTCTCAAAAACAACACCTCTCCACATACTCAAAGAGCTTGGGTGTTACTTTGAAGCTAACATTTAAGGACAAAGTATTTAGTCTTTCAAGAGAGAAAAAACTAGCAACATTACTAACATTATCGAACGGTAGGTTCGCGGTTAAGGGAGCTTTTGAGCTTTACCCTCTTTCTTTAGGTACTATAGTAAGCCATGTTTACGACCATGTCCCCGTATTCTACAGGGAACTAGCCGTCCTACCTGAAGTTTCAAAGCTAAAGATAATTGTTGATGGAAAACCCCTCGATTTTAGTTTTTCAAAATTTCAACTTAAAAGAACGCTCAGTTTAAACAGTGGAATCGTTAAAGCAGCGCTTAAGTGGAAAGGATATGGTGGAGAACTGGAATATTTTAGCTACAGATTAGTCCATAGAAAACGTAAGGGTTTATTTCTAATTAACGCTACATTAAATCTTAGAGGATATGATAAAGCATCGCTTATAAGCTATATTGATACTAGCGTAGGTAATTATTTCGTAAACGACCAGGTTATGATAAAACACTATGTAGTAGAGCAAGTAAGGTACACAAATGGCACATTACTACTCACTTTAAGAACCTTAGACAATAAGTACAAAGTATCTATAGCCATGAAAAATAGGATTTCTAAATTCCATGAACGAAGCTTTTTCAACGAACATAATGTATTAGGCGAAGTATTTACTATAGGGGGAAATAGCAGTATTGAAATTACGAAGTATGTTTACATAGTTAGAAATATTGATTCTAAGAACTATGTTCAAGACTCTTTAAAGAACATACGGAAACTTTGTGAAATAAGCTTAGACAAGCTGTTTAGAGAACACATAAGCTCATGGAGACGGGCGTGGAGAAGAATAGGTCTAAGCATTAGGGGAGACAAACACGTAGAGAAGGCACTTAAATTTAACGCATTTCATCTCTTACAAGTAATAGACGATGATAGAGACTATACTATACTTCCAGCTAGAGGACTTCACGGACTAGGATATAGAGGACATGTTTTCTGGGACACAGAAATATATGCTCTCCCATTTTACATACTATTTTATCCAGAATACGCAAGGAAAATTTTAATGTTTAGATGTAAGCTTCTAGAGCAAGCTAAAGAGAATGCTAGAAGAAATGGCTATAGGGGCGCACAATACCCTTGGGAATCGGCTGATGATGGCTTCGAAGCTACGCCTAAGGAAATACCTCTTGACTTCTCCGGGGAAAAGACTATCAGGATATGGACTGGTGAAGAAGAACAACATATCACGGCTGACATAGCTTATGCAGTTAATAAATACTACGAAATTACAGGTGATAAATCATTCATGAAGGAATGCGGGTTAAAAATAATCTTTGAAACAGCAAGATTCTGGGCAAGTAGGGTTAAATACGATGAATTAAGGGGCCTGTACGTAATAGAGAACGTTATGGGTCCTGACGAATATCATCCACACGTAAATAACGACTACTTCACTAATTTAATGGCGAAGTATAATCTTGAGCTAGCTGTGAAATACTTTGAAAAAGCACTAAAAAATGATGAGTGGTTTAATATTGTTAGAGAGCTAAATATTAGTGAAGATGAAGTTAGATTATGGGACCGAATTTCAAAGAAAATGTTTCTTCCATGTTCTGAAAATAATTTATGTGAAGAATTCGAAGGATACTTTAACCTTGAAGACCATGTAGTTCAGCCTAACATTAGTCTTAATATAAACATAGGTGAGGAACATATTCCGAAGACTATTTTGGAAAAAATTGATAGGACGCAAATAATTAAGCAAGCATCTGTGGTATTAGCTCATTATCTACTATCTGATAAGTACAGATTCAGCAGGGATTTCATTAAGAAAAACTTTGACTACTACTTTAAGAGGACAACCCATGCTTCATCTCTCTCCTTACCAGTGTATGCTGCAGTTGCAGCTAAACTTGGCCTAAAAGAACTAGCCTATACTATGTTTAAATACGCTATATGTGCTGACTTAAGGGACATCTACGGTAATGTTGAAGAAGGATTCCATGTAGGTTCAGCTGGTGGTTCATGGCAAGCGTTTCTTTATGGTTTCTTAGGTTTAGAAATAAGTGAACATGGAATAAATGCATTACCTAATATTCCTAGTCACTGGCGCTATGTTAAAGTGAAAATTAACGTTCATGGAAGAAGATATTTGGTAGAGGTAAGTGATGGTGTCTTAAGGGTTCGGGAAATTTAAAAGTCGAATGTATTCTTCGATTTTGCTAAGGGATCGCCGATTTGGAGAAAAAGAATCTAATCGTTTGTTCGCTATTTTCAGTAATAATAATTAACATATTGTCGGCTTCAATGCTTGTTTTAATGTCTGGTGCTTCAACTGTATCAGCTATTCATTTTCTACTATAGATGAAACCGCTTTTCCTTTATTTTCGGCTTACAACGACATTTTCAAAGAGAAATTAACACTTAATTAGCTTAGTATTGTATTCGCTTTCACTTAGTGTTACATTATTTATGCACCCTATGCTTTCCAGGCGAATATAGTGTTTTAGAAGCCCTCACGTAAAATGCAGTATTGAAAGTTAGTACCAAAGGGAATCCCTCTATAAACTTGGTAATGTTCTGCATCTTAAATAAAAAGAGTTGGAAAGACGTAGATTATCCTGGATTCGTGCAGGCATTTTTCCTCTAAGTATCTAAAATAAAAAGAGCAAAGAGTAAATGTTATGGAATGGTTTCTGTATGTTTTGTTTGGAGGGGATTTATATGTTTTTCTATGTTTTAGGTGTGCTTGTAGGTGGTTATGTTTTGTTTTAATGGAGTGGGGAATTCTATGTAACATACTTCATCAACTATATTGCTGTTAAAAGACGGGGGAAGTGGCAGTATTGAAGCTGGAGAGTTAAGGGGGTTCTTGCTTTTGTAGTTGCAGAGGGTTCATGGAACTTTCTTGGGTTATGGTGTTTCTAGGGGTATTTCGCTCAAGAATAGTACTCCTAGGTCTCTTAGGTTCTTGATAGTAGGTTTCATTTCTCTCTCTACTTTCCTAAATAAAGCTGTGCCCTTTAATTCTAAAGCGTAAGCTACTATACTGCAGTCTGTAAGTGCTATGCCTAGTTTCTTCTTTAACTCCCCTATTTTCAGCGCTAACATTTCATCTATATTTCCTACTTTTAACCCTACGAATTCTTTAAGCCAAATAATGTAGTTTAAAGCTTCATCATTAGGTTCAGCAACACCCATAGCCTTATAGAACTTTGAAGTAACGTATAGTGTTTCAGCTAGAGCAAGTGATGTAGTATAAAGAGTTAATTCGCGGTTTAAAGCCTTCTCAAAAATTACTTCTACTTTCCTAGCTAGAGGAGATGATTTGTCAAGATATTCGACAAGCACACTTGTATCTAAAACATATACTCTACTATTTACGCTCAGCAATTCTCCTCGTCTTTTCCTCTTCAAGCCTATACTCCTCACTTAACGCTTCCTCTAAAACCCTTCTCGCCTTCTTAGTAGCTTCTACACGTACAACCTTCAAAGGCTTAATGATAATTCTACCCTCCTCAACACCTAATATGACGAGAGATTTTTCCTCAATACCAACAAGCTCTCTTAAAGCTTTAGGAAGAACTACAACACCTTTCCTTCCAACCTTTACTACAATAGCTGGCCCTTTACTCATGAATCTAACCCAAGTAATTACATATGAACTCAATGCTAATAAGCTTAACTTTAAACATCGATTATTAGCAAGAGATCTTAAAATTATCACTGGTGAAGCTAGGAAAATAAAATAAAAGCAGCCTTCTCTTTACAACATAAAAGTGAGCTAACGTATTCCTCCATTAAAGTTACGGTAAGCAGTATTGGTACAAGAACAATGATGGATGTTTCCCATTATCGGGCATTAATGTGCAAGTAAGTAGCAATGATTATAATACCTCATATAGGATTTGATGAGGAGATTTATGCTGAGGTTTATGTTAAGGGAAGCTTAATGCTAAACTTAAGGTGTCTGAGATACTTTCAGCGTAGGTAGAAAGCTTACGCTACTTCTATTTCATTTTTTTACTCTTCTTTCTGTCTAGGTTTTGATAATGGAATAATGGTTCAGTATTCCCTAAAATTTATCGTGTCTGTCCTTAATTTCTCGAGATTTTTATATATTCTAGCTTGGAAATTATTTGAAGGTGTATGTGGATTGGTGAAGTATTGGGTTTTTGCTGTTTCTGAGGAGAATTGGTTTGTTATTAAGGAGAAATACGTTTACGGTGTTCCTGAGGGTTCTAAGGCTGTGGAACTTGTTAAACCTGGCGATGTTGCTGTTTTCTACGTTAAGAAGAAGGGTTCTAAGGAGCTTGGAGGAAAATTTGTTGGAGCATTCAGTATTATTTCTAATTGGTATCATGAGTTGAAGCCTTTATGGCCTGACGAGGTTAGGGAGAGTAGAGTTAAGTATCCTTGGAGGATCAGGATTAAGCCTATAAAGTTTGGTATAGCCAATTTTACTGAGCTTGTGCCAAGGCTTAGTTTTGTCACTAATAAGGAGAGACCTTACGTGTTTCTTATTGGAATACCTGCAAACTTGGGGAAGCCGGTACCGGAAAAAGACGCCAAGCTTATTATAGAGTCTTTAAGGTAATTTATTTTCCCACATATTTGTTTTTATTTAGTGTTTTTCTCTTAGTGGTTTATAGTTTTAAATTTAGTAGTTTATGTTTCGATGTTTTTTAGATTATGTTTTTAAGGATGAAATTTTCAGGAGGAAATAGAGGATAACTATAGGGGGGTCCTATTGGCTGGCAGAGGTTTTTCTGTGTTTATTTTGGTTTTTGTTTTGGCTACTATTTTAGCTGCGTTCTTGATTTATGGTGGAGTAGAGGTGCTTCCGGAGGCTTGTAGGCGTGTTGGTGGGGAGATTTGGATTGAGGAGATAGCTTACTGGACTAATAGGAGTGATTCTGCCTCGTTTACTGTTGCTGTAAGAAATGTTGGTAGTGTAGATGCTGTATTAGCTGTTATACGTATTATAGATATTAGTGAAAACAAGACCGTTAAAATATGGGTTGGAAACATAACTATTAAGCCAGGTGAAGTAAGAGAGGTAGGGTTAGACTTTAAACCAGTATTTGAACACTACTATGTTGTTGAAGCATATACTAAAAGCGGTTTTAAAGACTCTAAACTATATCCTTTACACTGGAAAATACCTCGCCCTTAAAAACCCCACTGGTTTACGCTTCGTTTATCTTTTTTAGAAGCTGAAAATATTTTCCAGGCATAGTTTAGGAGGGTAGTTTGATTAGTTCTCTGAATAGGCGATGTTTAAAGCATTTTAGGAGTTACACTTATATATATTAGTGGGTTCTATTTATTTGGTGGGTTTGTTGGAGTTTATTGTTAGGGTTGATGGTAAGGGTAGGATTCTAATCCCTAAGGGTTTAAGGGAGGCTGTTGGTGTTAGGGAGGGCGGTTTGGTTAAGGTTTATGTCGAGGGTGGTAAGGTTGTTGTTGAGCCTTTAGGTTCTGTTGCTGATAGGTTTTTCGGATGCTTCAAGGTAGAGAGGTGGCCTGACGATCTTGACGGGTTTGTTGTTGAGGCGGTTAAGGAGTGGTGGATGAGAAAAAGTATGTAGATGTTAATGTTTTCGTTTACTGGCTTGGAGCTCACCCCACCTTGGGTGGGAAAGCTAAAAACTGGGTTAGAGAAATTGAGAAAGCATCTAGGGGAAGCTATGTTACGTCTTCTCTAACTGTTTACGAGGTTTTAGTAATACTAGCTGGGCTTACGGAACATAGTTTGAGGGATGAAGGGTTTGTTGGTAAGGTTTTAAAGGCTATACTTAGCCTCCACGGGTTAGAAGTGGCTCCAGTACTTCGTGAAGACTATAGTAGAGCATTTGAGCTTATGAGGAAATATGGCTTAGATTTCGAAGATTCAATTCATTTAGCTGTTGCTTTAAGGGAGAAAGCAGTCAAAATAGTTTCTAACGACATGGATTTCGATAAAACACCTTTAACTAGAGTATTTTAATGTATTCTCAGAGAATCAGTTAAATAATTAAAGGGGTTAATTTAGCTTAGTATTGAACACTATGTTTTCCACGTGCCTAACTATGGGGTTCCGTACAAAAGTCTATGTATTTAAAGTAGGATCAGTACCTAAGGATTTCATGGATTTTGTTTCAGAAACATTGAACAGTTTTTATCGTTCTCTAAGTGGCTTATTTCCTCCGGAGCTTGTTGAAGCATATGTTTATGGTTCTTCACATGAGAAAATTTTGTTCTTGGAAGCTGAAGCTAGGGATTTAGGTGTTATAGCTGTAGGTGATTTTATAACTGTTCATGAAGCTTGGAGAGGGTGGCCTAGAATACATGTTGACTATGAGAAATGCCGCTCCTTGCAGCTGGAGTATGTTAAGGCTCTTATATTGCATGAAGCAGCTCATAGCGTTCTCCATGGTTCACCACTTTATTACATGGTTAACATAGACCGTAAGCTCATAGAGGACTTCGGGTTCGAATATGCTGTAAAAATCATTTACCTATCTTCAACCGTGGTAAAGGATCTAGACGTACATAAATTGCTAGCGGAGCATGGGTATAGGGGCTATATTGAGAAGTACTTTGAGTTTCTTAGAAATATTCAGTTGAGAGACATGAAATGCGATGATGTTTTAAGTTTCTTAGAATTAGCAAAGGTCCTAACACCATGCATATTCTTGGAAAACGAATGTAGAAACATAGAAGGAAATCTTCACGAAACATGCAGGACCGTAGTTGAGGAAATTATTAGAACTTTGAAAGAGCTTACTACGACATACTCTCACCTAGATTTAAACCGAAAAATCCTCATAGTAGCTAAGAGGATTATGGATATAGTGAAAGAACGTAAACGTTATGCGGATACGTTTTGATTTTGAAGTATTTACAGATGTTTACATGCCATATTTGAACCTGATATCCCATAGTTCTTTGCTTTTCGAAAGAACTGGGATTTTCTCCCTGACTTCGGAAACTAAGCCTAAATCTATCTCGAATTCAACATATTTTTCACCTAAGCCTAAATCTAAAACTTTAACACCGTAGGGGTTAACTACCATACTTCTACCAACATATTCTCTGCCGAAATGGTTTGAAAGAACAATCCATAACCCGTTCTCGTGGGCTCTAGCTTTAACAAGGAAGTCTAGTGTTTCTTCTTTCAGAAAACCCGAAACCCATCCTCCATGAACAACAACGAGGTTTGCTCCTTCTAGAGCATATGTTCTGAAAAGTTCTGGAAACCTTAAGTCATAGCATATAGCAACTCTAATCCTAGCATCACCTACAACCACTTCTTTAGATAGAGATTTTCCGGGAGAAAAATAGTTGGATTCTATGTATCCGTAAGCGTCAAATAAATGTATTTTACTGTAAACCTTAATTAGGGAGCCGTCGGGTTTTACGAGAACGCTGGAGCTTAAAGGCTTAGCAAACGCACTATGTTTCTCAATAAAGTGTGTGAAAATATGTACGCCTAGGTCATTAGCAATCCTACTTAGCCTCTTTAGGTAAGTACTATCGCTAATACTTTCCGATAACCTAAAAACATCGGCTGGTTTCAAATCAAACACGTTAACCATAGAGTATTCGGGAAGAACGATGAAATCTGCTTCTCTAAACCCCTTCCTAACAATATCCTCTATTTTCCCAGCATTCTCAACAGCATTAGTGCTGAAACCTGCTTGAACAATACCAACCCTAATAACCAACCTAAATCCCCCCTAAAAAGGACTCAGTTAAAGTCTTACCTTCCATGAGAAAAATACTTTACCATAACACTACATTAATCCTTCCCACACACATGCATCCATACCGTCGGCTGTATATCCCAGGTTAAACTCCATGTAGCAACTATTAAATGTGTTTATTGCTTTAAACTATTTGGCCGTGTGTTTGGTGGTGTTTCATGTTTAGGTTGGGTCGGGGTAGGCCTGTTATTGATCCTTTCCAGTTAGCTTCAGAGAAGGGTCTTTGCTTGCCCTGTGGTAGGGTTGTTGTATTGCTTACTGATTTCATGTTTAAGTATGCTATGAGGTTGTTAGAGGATGTTGAGAGGGTTGGATATTATGCTCCTGCTTCCGGGTTTGCTAAGGGACGCTATGGTGGTGTTGAGGTTTTTCTTACTCGACCCTATTTTGGTGCTCCAGCTGCTGCAACTACTTTGGAAATGCTGGTTGCTGGTGGTGGTAGGGTTTTTATTGTAGTTGGTGCGGTTGGAGCTTTAAACCCTGTTCTACGTATTGGCGATGTTTTAGTTCCTATTTGGGGTTTAAGGGAGGAGGGTGTTAGCTTCCACTACATGCCCCCTAACTATATTCCAAAGCCTGATAGGGAGCTTGCTGGAAAGCTGTTTCGTGAGGTAAGGAGGATTAAAGGTAGGAGGAAGATAAGGGTGGTTAAGGGAGGCGTTTGGAGTACTGATGCTTTGTTCCGTGAAACGAGAGATAAGGTTGTAGAGTATTCTAGGATAGGTGTTTTAGGTGTTGATATGGAGTCTACAGCTTTAATGACTGTAGCAGCTTATCGTAAAGTGAAGTTGGCTGTTATTGCAGCTGTTTCCGACGAACTATACGGTGAAGAGTGGAGGAAGGGATTTGGTACGAGAAAGCTGAGGAGAACTGAGAAAATAGTTGTGAAAGCAGCTTTAAACACGATAACCCAGTATGGTTAAGCTAAGATGGAAGAATATTCTTGAAATAGCCTTGCTAACCTATTCCACGGTATTACGTGGTTTAGTAGTATTGTTTTTATACTATTGTTCACCATACTACTTGTGGTGATCTACTTGGCCTATGTTACTGTTTCCGCTAAAATTAGAAGAGAGCTTTATGAGAAACTGAGAAAATATGGGATAGTAGTTAGCGATGTTATTAGGAAAGCTTTGGAGAAAGAAGTTAGGAGGAGGGAGGAAGAGGAAATTAAGGAGGCATTGGTGAAAGCTCAGAAAATTCTGAAGAAAATTCCTTCTAAGGAAATTGTTAATGCTGTTAGAGCTGGTCGTGAGGAGAGATGAAGCTTGTTTTCGATGCTTCAGCGCTTCTAAACTTAGTTAGATCTGCTGGTTCTAGTGCTTTCAACTATCTTAAAGGAAACTACATATTATCTCTCACACTTTACGAAATAGGTAATGCCTTATGGAGAGAAACTACGCTACTGAAGAGAATACCCGTTAGCGAAGCTTTATCGTTACTAGAATCAATTAGTAACATACGTAAAATAATGGACACTATTAATCCACGCAACAACTTACTCATACTGAAACTAGCTCACGAACTTAGAATAACATACTATGATTCATCATATATCATTGCATCGTACGAACTAAACGCTGGATTAGTAACTGACGATGAAAAACTTAGAAAGAAAATACTATTAGGTGAAAAAACGCTCATCAAAGTTCTTGGTAGGAAAATTAGTGTCTACTCTACGAGAGAACTATTTAGGTAAAGAAAGAGATTAGGAATAAGCCAGAAGAGCAACTAGAAACAGGTTTTCAGTTTTAAGCAGAGAATGCTATTAAGCTTCGAAAATACCTATTTTCTCGACTACTTCTTAGCTACTTAATTTCTGCTTTAGTTCTTTAGGAGCCTCAACTACTATTTTCATAGATATTGCTGAGTCTACGCCCTTGTATCCTTCATAGTCTTTAGCGTAAATGTTTTCCTGATTATAGTGTTTTCAGGGTATTTTTCCCTCCACTTTTTAAGTGTTTCAGAAGCATATGTGCTCATAGGGCTACATGCGCTTCCACCATAGTATATTGTTGCTTTAACAACTTTAACACGGTATTTTCCAACACACTCTTAAACCTTGAAGCTAAGTACTAAACCGTTATTGCTCCTAGCGTAACTAAGTATCGATGCTTCAGTAAAGAAATATTCTATAACCGAAATTTCTGTCCAAGCATCTCTAAACTCTGCAGCTACTTCCTCAGGAAGCTTAGATAAGTATTCTTCAGGAACATTCCTTACATTACCAGGTATTTCATCGCAGAAACAACCTACTACAGTAGCTTTAGGTTTAACATGGGAAACCCTAAACACCACACGGTGGAAAACTTTTATAAAATCATCAACTCCTTCCTTAAGAATAAAACCTTGATAATCCATGAATTTTCAATAATTATTCCCTTACACTCTGTAGACGGTTTACTTCGGGACCATGTTCTGAACTTCCTTAGAAGCCTCTATAAAGTTTGTATTAGAAAAAAATAAAAGTGTAGTAATTGGTTTTTCTCGCAGAAATAGAAACACTAAATACGGAGAGGATTTAGCTGTTGACTGTGTCTAAAGCATTACTTATTTTGGCGTTTGCTATTGCTGTAGCTTTAGCAGCTACGGTTTTACTACTATCAAGTATTGAAGATAGATCTCATGAAAATCCTTCGCTTACTAGAAAGGTGTTTTCTAGTGATGTGTTTGAGGTTGAGGTATTTTACCCTGAACATGTTAGCTCCGGACAAGAAGTTGAAGTGAAGGTTTCTGCTAAGGGAAGAGAGGGTTTTATGGTATCAGCTATCGTGTTTAGAGCTTACTCATGTAGCGAGGAGCCTAGGGATCTTATAGTGATCGGGCTTAGTGACGGAGCGCTGGTATATGAGAATTCAACCAGGCTTCCTCAGCCTAAAAGTGAATTCTCAATAACTTATAGATTCAGACTTCCAGGAGAGCTTAAGAAGTGGCTGGGGCTAACAATATGGGTTACACCCGTTAAGCCGGGTGCGCCTATGGTAATACATTACACTGAACCTATCGTAATCCCTGTTAAAGTCGAGGGATAGCTAAGAAGACTACCTGTGCAGCCCTGTGCCCTAACGTGGAACAACTGTTTTCATCCATTATTTCCCTTTTGAGTTTCTAATGGCTGCTTAGTAGGTTAAGTTTAAATAGTTCTCCGTTTATGGTGTGGGGTCAAGGTTAAAAATGTGTGTTTGGAAGGTACGTGTTTAGGTGATGTTAAAGAACGCTGTGTTTAGGCAGAGTAGGGTAGCTTCGTTTAGGTTTAAGTTAGGGCTTGTTTTCTTCTCGTTTTCTGCTGAAGCTCTTATTGCTGGATTCTATATTGCTGTAACTAGGAGTATTACTCCAATACTTCTAATTGCTAGCGGGTATAGGTTAAAAGATATTCTCCTGATAAACGGTTTCGCAGGCCTATTTTCACTAGTAATTGGGCTTGCACTTTACAAGTACGGGTCCAGAAAAATTTCTAAGTTGAAACTGCTTACGGTCCATGTTTTAGAGAGAACTATGTGGTTCACAATACCCTTCATGGTAGGCAATAAAGTTCTTCTAACCTTAGTTTACGGTTTAGCTGTTGCTTCAACACTACCTACAAGTATTTACATGCAAACATCAATCCTAGCCTCGTTCAACAATATAGAGTACAGGAGAATAGTTAGTGTAAGAACAGCGTTAGCTTCTTTTTCAAGTATTCTAGGCCACGTTTTCGTAGTGTTAACGTTAGCTACTCTATCCGGGCAAGGCAAGTATTTAGGTCTTTACGAAACAGCTTTCGGGGTGGGTATTTTATCAAGCATTATTATTGCTCTTACACCCAAAAGCATCTTCAAAAACAGAGTAGCCATGGTTCGTAATGGAGGTTTCGAAGCTGAAGTAAAAGCAACAAACACTTTCATACTTCTCGTAGCTATCCTATCCTCATACATGCTCTTAAACATGGCTTGGACACCTTGGATAATGTATGATCTTAAAGCTCCAGACTACATTGCTGCTTCAATAGGTTTTGCACAAACAGTAGCAGCTATTGGGTCAAGCTTCTTCTGGGCAAATAAGAATAGTGGAACCTACAGGTATGCCTTAATAATGCTTGCTTCAATGCCGCTACTTGTTTACGCAACATTAGAACCTGAACTCCACATAGCACTAGCCCTAGCATACGGTTTCTCCATTGTTGGAGTAAACCTGTATGCTGCTAGAATGTACAGTGAGCTAGTAGGTGAAATAGGTGTTTTTAGAGCAGGACTTCTACTAGCAAGCACCAACTCGTTCGCCTTAACACTAGCAAGTATTATAGGATACTCTGTTTCAGCAGCACCCTCAATGGTTTTTCTCGCATCAGCAATACTGGGGGTAGCAGGGCTGACTATTGCACTAACAGGTTTCCCAGAATTCGCAATTATACCTAAAAACTATGTGCAACTGTACTCGAAAATAATGTATCAAACAGGTATTTCAAGCTACAACCTAACAGTATGTGCTGCATCCGAATCTGCTAATGTAAGCCTAAGAATAGTAGGGTTAAGCTTCATCCTCATACTTCTATTCATAATTTACCGGACACTATACTACATAACAGTCATAACTGGTGGTTGAAGAAAGTGGAAAACCCTATTCTAGAGGCTTTACAGTTAACGCTTAAAGAATTAGCGTTCTATTTGCCGAAAATACTCTTCTCCATAGGTATTGCAGTAGTCTATGTCCTAGTAGCTCTCGCTATAACCCGGATTACAAGGAAAATATTGAAACTAATAAGAATAGATAGCATGTTTAAATCATTCTTTAACGGAACAATAAACATTTCAGATGTAATCATAGGATTCATTAACGTAGGTTTAGCGTTACTAGCAATTTACACTTTAACCTCTATTCTGCTACCCGAATACCTGCATAGTTTAACGCTGATGATAGGGTATATTGGTAGAATTGCAGGAGTTATTTTCGCAGTGTTTTTCGCGTTCATACTGCTAAACTCTATGGTTGAAAGAGTTAAGATGGGGGCTAAGGTAAAAGAGTTCATGTTCATAACAACACTTTCTATAACACTAATACTCATAGTGGATGCTGCAACAGTTTCCGAAGAAGTAAAAGCATCGATAGCTTGGGGTATAAGCCTCGGACTAGGATTAGCAATAGGTGCTTTCGCAGCATGGTATTATTTCCACGAATATTTAGGTAGAAAACCAAAGTAGCTAAAAGTAAGATTCCGTAAAGGGCTATAATGGTGCTGCATTTTAACCTTAAACTTAACGTATTCCAATGGTAGGCTTGTTTAAAACTATTTCACCTTTACTTTTTCAGGACAGAATTCTTGTAATATCTCTTTAAGATACTCGTATTCTTCCTTACATCCTGCAACTATTCCTACCTTATACTCCTTCCCTATTATTGTTTTTATTTTAACATGTCCTGATCTCAGTATTCCGGGTTTCTTCAGTTCTACTTCCTGGATTTCGTGTTTTCTTATCTCAAAATCTATTCTCTCCTTAAGGTTTTCTAGGAGGTTAAAAGCATCTTCACCCGATAGCTTAGGTATTTTAACTGATTTACCTCTCCATTCGAAAGGTTTCGAGCTCTTCTTAACACTACCTCTCCAGCCCATAAGGAATTTGAAAAGTTCCTTACCTTTCCCCTTCATTTTAGCCCCAATAATTCTCTCATTAGTTACGTAGAAAGCGTATCCACGAAAGATACCTTTAAAAATATTTAAACTTTCCAAGCCTCCTAAAATTTCTTCCAAACACATATCCCTCCTCGCCTTTTAGAAGGCAGTATTATTTAAATTGACTTTATTTTAGATAAAGCTATCGAAATATTGTTCTAGTAATTACCATAATTGATGAGAACTTCATCAGAGAGTCCTCAGAACATGTTTGCCATAGTTCTCCATAATGATTCTATAATGTTAGAGTTAACAATGCACTGTCATAGCGTGTCTCTCAAGAAACAGTAGTTAAGCAAACATTTGTGATAAGAATTTCCTCCTAAGACATATCCTTGCCGCAGAAGTACTAGGTCTTATGAAATGTTTAAGAGTAAAATTAATTACTTAAGTACTTAAGCTATTATCGCAGTGATTTCCATGAACTCTTTAGGCGCTTTTTACGGTGTATTAGCTGCTCTTTCCTTTGCTCTTTCACCGATATTTTACAGGTTAGGTAGTAAAGGTATTAGTGTTTTAGAAGCAAACTCTGTTAGAAGTATCTTATCTCTTCCCGTAGCCTACATCTTCTACGCTGCTTTCACAGGCAACGTTCTTCCAACTATGAGTTTAAACTGCTTGCTTTGGGGTTTTGTTCTCGCTTTTTTAGGGAATGTTATCGGGGATAGTCTTTTTATTTTATCTATTAAAATGATAGGGCCTTCCTTGGCTCTAGCTTTGAGTAGTACTTACTCTATTTTCACGCTTATTTTCTCAGTTACTTTTATAAGGGAAGCTGTTTCGCTTACTCTAATTCTAGGTTTACTTCTTGTTCTTTCAGGAGTTTTCATAATATACTTAACTATTCCTAAGAGGGAACTCCTAGGGTTTCTAGCAGCTATCCTATGTGCTATTATATGGGGTTTTTATGTTGCTATAGCTAAAATTCCGCTTCAAATCTTTTCAGCAGCGGAACTTCAGTTTTCAAGAGGAATATTTTTAGCTCTAATGCTGATGCCTATAGTTTTGAAAAGCTCTAGGAAGCTAATGAGAGAACATTTAGTGTTTCTTACTGCGGGAGGAACTTTCGGATTAGTTGTAGGATATTATTCCCTACTTAAAGCAGTAGAGCTTATAGGAGCAGCTGCTGGAGCAGCAATAACAGCTGCAGCACCAGCCTTAACACCTATTTTCTCGAAAATAGCGTTAAAAGAAAAACTAAGTAGAAAGCATGTTATCGGGATAGCACTTACATTATTGGGGGTAGCATTATTAAGCTTCGTGTAAACAACTATGGTCGATTAAACACTGAAATAGGCTCTAAGGCTAAGGGAGAAGCGTAATTAATAAGAACTATGTAAGTAAGATGGAAGCCCTATGGTGGAGAAATGTTGAGCCCTAAGCTCTCCTTAATATTTAGCGTAGTTGCTGCGTGGTAGTTTATGATAGAAAGTGTTGTAAAAGTGTTTTTGCTTATAGGGTTAGGCTACTTTCTAGTAATATTAGGTTTAAGAGAAAATTGGCTCGAAAATCTCTAAAGTTGTTTTCCTGTTAAAGAGTTGTTTAGAAAATTGTTAAAATAATATCGAGTGAAAATAGTTTATTTGGATAAAAAACGGAAACGTAAGGAGGAAGAGTCTAAAAATAATTTATTTGGTTACGCGTTCAAGTGTCCCGTCTCTGGTAACTATGAATGTGTCTTCTTTCTTTACTTGCCCCAGTCCTTTAAGCATTATCGGGGCGTGTATGAAAGCTAGGACCATGTTCGATTTTATTTCTGTAAACCTGTCTTTTGGTAATATTGTTGTTATAGGTGGTTCTTCTACTTGCAACCCTACACCGTGGGCATAACCTATTACCCTATGTTCTTTGAGACCATATTTCTCATACACTTTATCCAGTTTCCTAATAACGTTTATGAATTCCGTCTTTGGTTTTGTAAGTTCTAACGCTATATTATACACTTCATTCATGCATTTCAATGCTTTTTCAGCTAAACCTGATGCCTTACCTAAATACACTGTTCTCGCCATATTAGCATAGTAGCCATTATAGTCTGCTCCAAGAACCACTGTGACAAATGTTTCTCTTTTCACAATATTGTCTCTAAATGGTTCCGAATGAATACGTGGATCAGGTCCTGCATTAACGTAGACCAAAGGCGTTTCAGAACCTAGTTTATACAGTACCCTGTATGCTTCAGCTGCTATGTCTGTTTCAGAAACTCCTGGTTCTATTAAAGGTAATATTTTCTCTACCGTCTTAGATGCTATTGAACCTGCTTTACGTATAGCTTCCAGCTCGTATTCATCTTTCACCATTCTCATAGAGTAAATTATTGTTGAAATATCAACTACTTTTACGTTAGGGTTTAGGCGTTTAAACATTTCATAGAATATAATATATGCGTCTCTTTCAATACCAAATTCCAGCCCGACAACACGATATCCTTTCTTCCTAATAGTCCTAGAAACTTTAGCCATAAGGTCTCCCCCATCAGTAAACGTTATTGTATTTTTAATCCATGTTCTCTTGAGAAAACCTTCTTCTTCGCCTTTAGCTACAAATGCTATAGGTTCATCTTTAACCGGTATCAGTAATGCTGGTCTAAGCCACTTAGTTCCGGTAAAGTATGTAAAGCTTGAGAGAGTTCTAACCATAGCAGCATCTATATTATTTTTCACCATTTCTTCTTGAAACGTTTCAAGTCTCTTCTTTAAAACTGAAATAGGAAACCTTAACCCCATCAGAAGCACACCTTAAATTATTAAAGCAATGTATCACATGCTTTATCCTATGAGCTGTAACGCTAAAAAATTATACTGTTACCTGGCAGTATACATGTGTAAAGTTAAAGATGTTGAATTATTGTTTTAAGCCTAATGTAGAAGAGTTTAAGACAAAAATTGCTAGACATTTTTAAACGCTTCTCCAGCATTCCTCAAGGGCTTCATTACAACTATTGTGAAAGTGTTCTTTTAATACTTACAGAGCGTCTTAGCGTAAAATCAGGCTTAATTCCAAGAGTAATTACAAGTATAGATGCACTTTTTTCCTTTAACATGGGCTCGTATGCTGACCTATTTCTGAGGCTATTATGGATATAGGTTTAAAATATGGTAGAAACACTTGGAGAAAAGTTGAAACATGCCAGGAATTAACGGGTTTAAACTTGAAAACAGCTGAGGATATGAAAATTTATGTCCAAAAAGTTCATGATTACACTTGTAGAGAACGCGTAAAGTTTGCTGTTAGAAAAACTATAGAAATACTGCTCAGCGGATAACATAAAATCTCTACGCAATACCTGAGCTGTAAAGGGGAATATTGTAGCTTGCTCTATAACATCATCTTATAGCGTTCTTCCAAGTTTAACATTACCGTAAAATATACGTGTTCTCCTTAAAAATGCCGCAGATTAAGAAGCGATTTAGCCTTATATGTATTGTTTATTTCTTAATCTCTATAAACTGCAGTAAATCTAGTTGTTTTCTAGCTCGTTTACTTTTCTGCTTTAAGGGTTTCCTAGGTTTGCCTTTTATCAATTCCCTTATGTCTATGTTTTCTAAGCCTATTCTCTGAGCTTTTACTTCAAGTAGGCTGTAAAGTATATTTTCTATTTCCCTAGGAGAAACCCCTTTACCCTTTAATGTTCTGCTTAGCTCAGCTAGGCTTTTCGAAATTTCCGGAACGTATTTTGCTATTGCAATTATTTTCTCTATTGCTTCCTCTTCTCTCCTTTTCCTCTCTACGTGTTTTCTTAGCTTTCTCGCTGCTTCTCTCAAGGCTCTCCTTATTTCCCTCTCTATTTCGGGGACATCGGCAATACTTTCCTTACCAATGCCTTTGAAAGGTATTTTAGTGCTACATATGTGGACAAGTATGGCTAGTGGTGCTGGGAACTCTATGTTGTAGTTTTTCCAGTTTACTTCACTAACCACTTTCCACGTTACACATGATTTTTCATCGTAGAGTAATGGTATCTTGTTTGCGAAACGATAGAGCTGAGGATGTTCTTCTACAGGTATTTTTCCTCCATAGGCAATACCAACTTCAACTATAAAGGGGTGACCGGAGTAGGCTGAAGGCTTTCTGGAGACCGCAGTTACAAATTCAGGTTCAAGGACGTTTTTAAGCCCTACTGCTATTATTTCCTCACCTAGTGGTGAAAGAGAATTCCCCTTAGGCGGTTTGAAGGGGTATTCTTTAAGTTTTCTAGCTAAACTGCTTAAGTCATCTACTGTGAGTTTTGAAGGTTTAATGTTTGGGTTTAGATGAGCGTATTTTAGGAATTCTATGGCGGTTTTCTCTCCGATATTTTGAAATGTCTTAGTTAGAAACTCTAGGAGGTTACTTGTTTTAGTTGCTGAAATTAGGGCTTTAAGCATTTCAACATCTACGCCGTGTGGGTGAGGCTTAATCTCTTTAGGTATTGGAGGTAGGTTTGTGATTCTACGTGGAAAATGAAGTGTTCTTCTCTGGGGGTCTTTGAAAACTATTTCAGCGTAAGGTGTTGCAATAGCAGTCCTCCTAATGTACTCATATATCCTATTTTTTGCTTTAAACCAATCTCCTTCAATAACTATTGAAACTTTTGTTCCATGATCTCTCTCATCGTCTTTCCATGACTCTTTACGCAGGATTATTGGCTTGTTTTCCTTAATATTTACTCTTATTTTGAAAAACCATCTATACTTAGACCTGATAGGCTTGGTAACTATTGTTACTGGTTTTCCCGTAGTTATTTGGCCGTAAAGTATGGCCATCGTAACTCCTAAACCGAAAATTCCACGTGTTTGTCTTAGCTTATACTTGGAACCGTAAAGAACTTGGCCAAAAGCTTTAGGTACATGTTTAGGTGAAATACCTATTCCGTTGTCTCCAACAGTAACCATGTAATGTAGTTTTTCAGCATCAACTTCCTCTATTTCAACTCTAATACTAGGTAAAATTCCGTGGGAATCGCATGCATCTAAAGCGTTTTCTACTAGCTCCTTAACTGTTTGATAGAAAGCTCTAGTAGGGTTGGAGTAGCCAGCTATTTCCCTGTACCTGTAAAAGAATTCTGAAGGGCTAAGCTCCTTAAACTCCACATGAAAACTTGACACACCTAATCATCCACAGTAGAGTCTATAGTGAACAAAATATAACAATGTATTTGTTCTTGTTGAAGCATGTTAAACATGCAGTTTCTGTTTCTTAATAACTAGTTAACTATTTATATTATTTCACTATTTAATTATGTAGTGATGTTTGTGGGGGATTATGTAACCATTTCTGTTCCTAGGAAGGTTAAAGAGATTCTTGAGAAAGTAAAGGGTAAAGATAGTTGGGGTAATTTCCTATTAAAACTGTATGGTGAGTATATGAGATTGAAGAGAGCTAAAGCGTTTAACGAGCTAAAAAGCTCTCTCTCTACCGAAGAGCTTGAGAATATTGAGAAGTCTATGAGAGAGTTTAGAGAGAAGTTTAGGTTGAGATAAATGATTATTGACACATCTGCTTTTATAGAAATGATTCGTAAAGGAGAGTTTATTGAGGGTTCGCTTTCAGTAATAACCGTTATTGAGATACTGAGAGGTGTTAAACCTGGTAAAAGGAAGAAAGTTAAGAAGCTTATCGAAGAATCTTTTGAAATAATACACATAGGGAACAATGTGATTGCTAAGTACTGCGAACTATGTGATGCTCTTAAAAGTAAGGGAGAACACATACCTGATGCTGATTTAATTATAGCTTCTACAGCACTAGCTCGCAATGAAACCTTGCTAACTAAGGATATAAGACATTTCGATAGGTTAAAGGATCTAGGGTTGAAAATTAAAATATATGCATAGTATAAAACATTGTTCTCCATGGTACTTAAATTGCTTTATAGCTTCATGGAGCGTAAATAATGAATGATTATTAAGGAAATTAGAGGAAGGCTTAGTTTCACTGCTATAAGCCTTTACATTAGTAAATGTATAGTCTACAAACTGCATGTATAGTAACGTATTGGAGAATATATTACGTGAGTGGATCCCATGCATACGGCTTCTTCAATAAGCTCAACAAGTTAAACATACCTATAAGAATGGACTTAGGTCAAGATGATGTATCTCCGTATCCTGAACTTATCGAAGTGTTGAAGAAAGAAGCGCATAGGTTAGAGTACACATCGTACAAGGGTATTCAAGAGCTTAGGGAAAAGAGGAAGCCTAACTGCCACTTCGTAAGAGGAGCAGAATATTCTTACCTTATCATCGTAGACCTTGGTGTACATAATTATTTTAGGGTCTCTAACAATGCTCGTTAAAGGTTCAGCAATATATGATGGTATTTCGACTCTAACACCTATGTCTAGCGGTCCAGGTTCTATCTCTATTCCTCTCCTTTTCGCTAAACGTGTAAACTATGTAGCGCCGCTTCTTCCATGAGTAGGCAGAGTTGAAATAGATGGATCACCCATAAAGATTTCACCTTCAACATGCAAGGTTTGAGGACCAGCACCACTACTAGGACAGCATACTAGAGAAGTACTGAAAGAGATATTGGGCATGAGTGATAAAGAGATTGAGGATCTTGAGAGGGAGGGAGCGATACAATAGATCGAATTGGCAAAAACATTACTTGAAAAAGGTACTTATTTGGGCCTTATTATGAACCTACAATATGGATCTCCCTTAGCAATACACATTGTTTCTATTACCTCAACTTCCCTATTAAAATACCTTGAATAAACACCGTTCAAATATCCTCTTACGAAGTGGCAGTTAGGCTTCCTCTTTTTCCCTTTAACTGTAATGCTTTCGAATAAATTATATACTTTCAGTGAAACTACCTGAGCCTTTACATCTACATGTTCCACATCAACTATACCCCATCCGAACGCTTGAAAAGCTAGGCAATCCTCTATCACAAACTCCCCCGTAATGCGCTTCCCCCTATACCTTTCACCCGCCATTTCACCAAGCATTTTGCCTACATAGAATAACATTGCTTCACCTCCTGTTCCATAAACTTCCTTTATTTTCTCGCAAACTGAACCGAGTTCTTCAACACCTAAAATAAGTACTTTATATGCTCCTAGATTAAATGTTGGAACTCCGAAAGCACTAATTATTTTTTCATCTAATACTTTAGCTTTATATTTCACATCCAATATGTTCGGATGTTTCCTAAGCTCTTCTATAAGCTTTTCTAGTTTAATTTTTGCTCTAGAATAATCAATGAAGAAAACCATGAACTGTAATTCTTTTTTACACGTTAAATTTAGTGCTAAAATATTAATACTAAACTTTGACATGATGCTAGAGACAAACAACAATCCCTTAGCAGAAGATGGAAAATTACTTTTCAAAGCCAACTCGGCAACAAAAGGATTATCAGTAAATAAGGATCCCAAAACATCCTTAGGATACAATTCTGGAAGCTTAGACAAATCCCCAACCCCATACACATTTACATTATCTTTCACATACTTTAAAAAATTTACAAAGGAAAAATTTAGAGAATACTAGTGCAGTAGACATTAGCACTCAATAATAAAATATGCTGCAGGCTCATCAAGCTCCTCTACCGACAACATATCTGCTCTAATAATTCTTAACTCCTTATCCTCGATTCTCACAAATAAGTCGCTTCTTAATATAGATATAGCATATATGCCGTACCCTACATGTTTCCCGTTAACCCTCATATCCCATATCCAAGAATGTTCTCCATAAGGCTCAATAACTATGGTTTCCGGAATAGTGGTATTGGCTATAATGCCTTTCTTAACATCGAAAAACATCTCGGTTTTCAGCTTACAAGGGGGTTCAAAAATTCTAACCCATTTACCGTTTTCTAACTTGTATATGGCCCATGGCGGGTTAGCTAGTTCTACAATCATATCGCCTTGGTTAATAATAGTTATTTTAACAATTTCACCAATCTTATAGGATTTCTTATCAACCTTAACTATTAAGAATCTTCTAACATACTCCAATACACAATCTTCTGCACTATGTGATATGGTGTTTGTCGAAGAGGAAGTAACGGGCAGGATGAAGAAGTTTTTAAAAGTTAGAATCATTTGTTTTCCCCAGACTATATGGGCGAGAACGGTAAGCAGTGTAATAAACATTACAGCAATTAGTACGGCGAATGTTCTAGGTTTGGTTGCCAAGCGTCAACACCTCTCTACAAGGTATTAACTTCTAGCTGAATTGTGTGATGTGGGATTTGCTTAATGCTTTAACTTTT
>Ga0190313_1000310_pt1 | contig 30038 bp, 30 predicted proteins | sample 4870071011_MG_FD_169989 | JGI IMG/M metagenome (GOLD analysis project Ga0190313, IMG submission 169989) | Hydrothermal vent sediment bacterial communities from Southern Trench, Guaymas Basin, Mexico - 4870-07-10-11_MG | ecosystem: Environmental > Aquatic > Marine > Hydrothermal vents > Sediment ... | reverse complement strand
ATATTAGCATTTTCATCTTATCTTTAATCACATCTTCAGGCAATATTGCTGATTTACCGGATAAAGCTTTAAATATGACTTTTCCAAAATTATCTTCACCAGCTTTATTCAAAACTACGTGAGGAAAGTAATAAAAAACCTTTCCATCGAATACAAGATAATATGCCTGCTTGTTTCCCCACCAATACGTTTCTTCAATCTTTTTTAAGTGATAATTAGCCTTTGTAATATCAAAATAATATTTAACATTAAAAACATCATTTATACTTTCCAGCAAAAACGGCGAGTTTCCATAAATGTTAGTCTCAGACAATACTTTTTGTAAAATAAATTGATTTTTAATTTCATATAATTTCTCTGAAAATGGATTTCTGAAAACAAAAATGGGAGGAGATTGAATTTCTTCAATCTCCGCATTCCCTTGAATCATTACAAATATTATGATTAGAGCCAAAAAACTAAATATAATTAATAAAAATCCCGCAAAAAGCAATCTCATTTTTTCTCAATTATATATTGCAAAGCTCTTTTAATATAAGGATCATTAACGTCAACCTCTGTAAATTCTTTTGTATAATCCACAACCTCTTCTTCATGCTCCACCTTAGTAGCTTCTTCAGTTACCAAAATATCCGGTTCTATACCAATTTTATGTATATCTTTCCCGCTAGGAGTCTTATAATGTGCTATAGTAATATATGCAACTCCTCCATTACTCAGTGGAAATCCGCTTTGAACTGAACCCTTACCAAAAGTTTTCTGACCTATTATGACCGCTCTTTTGTGATCTTTCATAGCTCCGGTAATTATTTCAGATGCTGAGGCTGAACCTCCATTAACTAATACCACCAAAGGAACCTTAGGAAAGTTATTTCCTTTACTTTCATACCTTTCAACAGCACCCACTCGGGGTTCAACTGTCACAATCAATTGACCTGCATCCAGGAACATGCTCCCAATTTCAATAGCACTATCTAGATAACCACCGGGGTTATCTCTCAAGTCAAATATTAAAGCTACGACACCTTTATCATAAATTTTCTTTAAAATCTCCTCAAGCTTGGTAGCAGAAGGTTGATTAAAACGTGTAAGTCTTACATAGCCAATCCTACCTATTTCACTATCAATAAAACCATATTTAACTGGTATAATCTTAATTACTTCTCTTACCAGCTCAAAATTTAATACTTCTTCACCTCTGAGAATGATCAACTTTACCTTTGTTCCAGGTTCTCCTCTCATCATATTAACGGCTTCTAAGTAAGAAACATTTTTAACAGGTGTGCTGTCAATTTGAACTATTAAATCTCCAGCTTTTATTCCTGCTCTCCATGCAGGGGTACCATACATTGGACTAATTACTTTTATAGCCTTATAATCAGAATCATATGTTACTTCTATTCCCAACCCACCATATTCACCTTGATTTTCAATTGTCTGCTCTTCATAAACTTCTTTATTGTAATAATAACTAAAATCATCCCCTAAACCTTTGATAAGGCCATCAATTCCATAATCAATTACCTTGTCAATATCAACATTTCCAATATCATAGTAATAATTTAAAATGTAATATAAAGTTTCAGCAAGTGGTGTCATTTTTTGCTGAAATTCTTTATCAGTTGCTCCTGTTAATATCATACTTCCAATGAGCACTAGTACTAAAAGTGAAGCAATTGTTATAAAGCGCTTTTTATTCATCAAAAACACCTCCAATTTTTCTCAAAACCTTTGTTGCAAAAACTAAATAAGTCGTATGCGCTACCATCCTATCAAATGGCCTCAACCTGTCAGGTACAGGCTTGTATCTTCGCATTAAATTCTCCCATACCTCAATATCAATGAAAGGAAATTCATACAATTTTTCCAAAACTTCCTGCACTTGATTAGTGGTTGGACATATTATACCTATTTTTCCGCCACCTTTTAGTGCTGACCAGCATTGTTGAATATAATTATAAGGATCTGGTACATCCAACATCAAAGCATCGATTTCTGTTTCATCAAAACCATTTGCAATATCCCTCTGTTTCAATTCAACGTAATCAATTAATCCCCAGTATTCCAAATTTTTCTTAGCTAAATTGTAAAAATCTTCTCTTCGTTCATAGCCATAAACTTTACCATCTTCTCCAACAATTCTAGCAAAGGCGCCACACATTGCACCACTACCAACACCGGTATCAATAACTCTATCACCTGGTTTTACATCCAATTTAAAAAGTATATAAGAAGCATCCTTAGGATATATTATTTGTGTTCTTCTTTTCATATTAAAAATTAAATCAATATAAGTAGGTTTTAACAAATAAAAAACCCTTTTTTTCTTACCTAAAACAATTTGCTCACCAAATTCTTTTCCAATTATTTCATTCATATCTACATGCCCAAGATGTGTTCCTTTCTTTTTATTGGCCTCTATTTTTAGGATTATTTTACTACCATCTTCACCGTACAATAAGACTTTTTCTCCTTCTTTGATCAACTTATTTCCTCCTTTAGAAACTATAACCAAATTGAACTGGAATAGCATCTATTTTAATATTATCGTATAAATAAATTACCTCATAAGAAAATCCAACAAAAAACTTTTGAAAATAATATCTTATTCCAGCGAAAATTGCATATCCTATAGACGAAAACTGGAAATTTGCTGGAAAAATAGCCCCGCCTTTTCCGAATACAGAAAATATTCCTGAAGATGTTGGAGTATCGTATTTTCCGTACGTCATTAAAGAGAAAAAGAAATTGTCTTCATCTGTATTAATCGTTAATAAACTTAATGAAAAACCAAATTGAGTGCCATTGTTGGTATTTAATGGAAAATCAAAAGATGCGTCAAAAAAACTATTAATTGTGCTTTCTGGGGTGAAAATATAATTGTATCCACCATAAATATCAAATGAAAATGCAAAACTTACAAAAAGAACTAATGAGAAGAAAAATAATAATTTTCTCATGCTTCACCTCCTAATTTCTTCTTTCAATTGTTTTAATTTATCTAAATCAATATACAATCTTTCAAAAGTTTTATTAAGCACAGTTATTTTCAAAGGGTTTTCAGTCATCGTTGTTAAATCTAACATTCTTACACTATAAGTACCAAATGAATAAAGCAACTTTGCAAGACCTTCAGAAGTAAGAGTTGTAGCTGGTCTCAGTTTTTTTACAACCCCAGCCAATTTAAAATAATCAAAGATTTTCAATCCTCGCTGCGCAAGTTGATTAAACAGATCTTCAAAATTATTTGCATTTACTCCAAATGAAGAGACAAAATTGTTAAAACTATTTTTATTATAAATTACATAATAATCATAAATGGGTTTTACGCCAAGCATATCAGCTAGTAACCTTTCAGACAATTTTGGATTTTCAAAATCAATTTCCTGTTTTGTCTCAGAATTGTACGAATGGTTCTTTACTCTTATAACATAAACACTTCTTTCGCTACCTTCAACAATTATAAAATAACCTGACTCTTGTGTTTCTAAGTTAGCTTCTTCGTTTGCATTTATTAAAAAGTATACACTAATTGATGATGGATTAAACTCTGGAGAATTTTTAACTGAATATATTTTCCAGAAAAACAAGCCAAAAGCTATAACAATACCAATTACAATCAATGATATCCATAAACCCAAGTGACTTTTTCGTCTTCTTCTCATATTACTCCTCCTTTTTTCTTCATAATCAAATTATTCCAACTTTCTACACTTTCAGGTAAAATCAATAGATCACGTGAAAGAGCATATATTATTTTATTTCTTAAAACTTCAAAATACGCAACTTCAATATCTTTAAAAGCTAACTCTCTAAGTTTATTAACATTAGGATAAGTTCTCGTTTCTTCCAGCGAATCAGCTAAAAATAAAACCTTTCCGTAAATTCCAAGATCTTTATAACCAGACGTATGAAATGCAATACCTGTAAGTATGTCACTGTCATTTATCTTAAACCTTCTTTTGACAAATTCAGCTGCTACTTTTCCATGCAAAAGTATTGGATTTGTAAGATCATGCGAAGTAATTTCTATAGAATAAACTTTTGAAATTTTAAAAAGTTTTTCATAGCTAATATCTCTGAAAAGATCATGGGCGTATGCCATAAATTCTGCAATTGTTTGATCAAGATTGTGAATCTTAGCCAAAGCTTTTGCGAATTTTGCTGTTCCTTCAACATGTGAGTACCTTTCATCTTTAACCAATATTTTAACCATTAGTTTAATTTCTGCAAGATCCTTATATATCAATCATACACCTCCTTAATTACATTTTCAACGTTATATAAACTTTCTATATAGTTTTCCAAACTTTCCATTGTCTTATATGCCGAGCTTTTATTAATACTAACAAATGAAATAGCCAGATTTATATATTGCTTAGAATCTTGCAGATCATTTTCTATCACAGAAATGTTGAATCTTTTTTTTAAATCAGAAATTAATCTTTTTACAATTGAACGTTTCTCTTTCAAAGAATTTATTCCAAAAAGCTTTATATTAAATTCCATATAACTTAAGGGCATTTTACAACTCCTCAATTGTGAAATTATCATTAGTATAAATACATATTTCACTTGCAATTTTGATAGCTTCAAGTGCTATTTCTTTTGCAGTTAAATCAGTATATCTCAATAAAGCTCTTCCGGCAGCTATCGCATATGGTGAACCAGAACCAATTGAAGCAATATCATCCTCAGGCTGAATTACTTCACCTGTTCCCGATACTATCAAAGTATAGTCCTTATCGGCTACAAGCAACATTGCTTCAAGTCTTCTTAATATCCTATCGGTTCTCCAATCTTTTGCTAATTCTACTGCTGCCTTCAAAAGATTTCCACCCCATTCTCTGTATTTTGCTTCAAATCTATCAAAAAGGGCCATTGCATCTGCAACAGAACCTGCAAATCCTGCTAAAACTTTTCCATCTCCCATCTTTCTAACTTTTTTTGCATTTCCTTTCAAAACCGTATTTCCATATGTAACCTGACCATCAGATATCATTACAACTGAATTACCTTTTCTAACACAAACTACTGTTGTGGATTTCCAATTGTTTTCCACAATTTCACCTCCATAACTTTGCTGCTTTTTTTAATCTATTCATCACTGAAAATAGTATACCACTTTCCTGAAAAGCTTCTATAAAACCAACATCAAATTTAGTTTTATCAAAATCTCTCAAAATTTTAAACAAATTTTGAGCAATTGAATAAGGCCTTTCAAATTCACCAAGAATCATTATTCTATTTTTTGGATAAAATCTCGAATGTTCCTTTGGAATGATCACAACTGCATTTTCTTTTTCTAAAATCTTCAATATTTTTTCCCGATCTTTTTCATAAAACATATATAGTGGTTTTTCTGGAGCATAATGTCTATACTTCATTCCCGGTGCTTTTGGATTTTCAACTTCTTTAGATGCTTTCATAAAATCAGGAATTTCTATTCTACCAAATATGTTTTTTAACTCTTCCACAGTAATTGGACCGGGTCTTAAAACAACTGGAATATCTGATGACAAATCAATTATTGTCGATTCTAAGCCAAATGGTGTTCTTCCTGAATCAATAATACATTCAATTTTTCCATATAGATCGTCAATAACTGCACTTGCATCAGTCGGACTTGGTCTACCTGAAAGATTTGCACTTGGAGCTGCAATAGGACCAGAAGCTTTACACAATATCTGGGCAACAGGATGGGCTGGTATTCTTATTCCTACAGTTTCCAACCCAGCAGTTACTATTTCAGGAATTTCTTTTCTTTTATTTAGAACAAACGTAATTGGTCCTGGTGTGAGTTTTTGAATCACATTTTCAAAATTTTCAGGAACTTTGGCCATCATTTTCATTTCTTCTAAGCTTGAAACATGCACAATAAGTGGATTGTCCTGCGCTCTTCCTTTAACCTTAAAAATCCTTTGAACAGCATCTGAATTAAAGGCATTTGCGCCTAATCCATAAACTGTTTCTGTAGGAAAAGCCACCAAGCCTCCACTTTTCAAAACTTTAGCTGGTATTTCAACATCTATTTTTCCTAATGGATCAATTTTTAATATAATCGTCTCCAACTTAAAACCTCCAAAGAAAATCAAAAATGTCCAAATAGTTTTCCAGATATTCTTCAGTTATATAAACTATTTCAAAATTTTTATTTAAACCGTTTAATGTAAAATTAGCAGATCCCAATACTACTTTGTCGTCAACAATCATAAATTTATGATGAAGCATAGGTCTTTCAATAATTTTCAAATTTCTAATTGGAACCCTATTTAATCTGGAATTAAAAAACCATGAATCAGTAATTATTTTTATATCAAGTCCTTTTGATTCTTTATATTTCAAAAGTGCGAAAATCATTTCGTTGGTGAATGCAAAAATTGATAAATAAATTCTTTTCTTTGCGTTATATAAAAGTTCCAGAATTTTCTTTTCTACATCATCATAACCAACTACCAAAAAAGGAAAGCAACTAGTAATTTTTCCGTTTTCCCAAAGACTTAAAAATAAATTTTTAAATTGCTCAATATAATCGTTAAAAATTATAAAATCATTAAATCCAGTTTCAAGACCACCTTCAGTAAAATTTGCAGAACCAAACAAAATTCCACTATCATTAACTATAAACTTTGCATGATGTAAAGACTTTTCATAATCTATTTTCACAAGGTTCCCAAGTTCTGGACAAGGATTTTCAAGTATTACCTTCACATCAACACCCGAATTACTCAATTTCAAAATCTCATTTATTATTTCCTCTTTATCTAAACTATAAGACGAAATATAGAGAAAGCTCTTTGAATTATCTAAGAATTCAACTACTACATTTGTTAAATTCCCATACTCAGTAAAATAAGCTTGTGAAATAACTAAAGCTGATGGAATTAAAAGAAAAAAGAAAAATATCTTTTTACTTGTTTTCATCTTCTCCGACCCTTAGAAGCGCTAAGAATGCTTCTTGTGGAATATTTACGTTTCCAATATTCCTTAATTTTTTCTTACCTTCTTTTTGTTTCTCAAGTAATTTCATTTTTCTTGTAACATCTCCTCCATAACATTTTGCAAGTACATCTTTTCTTAGAGCCTTTACTGTCGATCTGGCAATTATTCTTCCACCAGCTTTAGCTTGAATGGGTATTTCAAATTGATGCTGTGGAATAAGTTCAGCAAGTTTATCAACTAGTTTTCTAGCCATAGTATAGGCTTTGTCCCTATGAGCTATTATAGAAAGTGCATCAACAGGTTCTTTATTTACTAAAATTGAAACTTTTACCAAATCACTTTTTCTATATCCAATTAATTCATAATCCATTGACGCATATCCTCTGCTTAAAGCTTTCATCCTATCGAAAAAGTCAAAAATTATCTCTGCAAGCGGAACTTCAAAATTTAATACAACCCTTTCAAAACCGGCATTCTCAGTAGAAATCATTGTTCCCCTTTTTTCGTTTTGCACTAAATTCATTAACTTTCCAAGGTATTCCGGGGGAGTAATAATTGAAAGTTTCACATATGGTTCATAAACTTCCATTATTTCACTTTCACTGGGAAATTTTGCAGGATCATTAATAAATAATTCTTCATCATTTTTCAAAACTACCTTATATTCAACATTAGGAGCAGTTAAAATAACGGACATTTCAAATTCTCTTTCCAGTCTTTCTTTTACAACATCCATATGTAAAAGTCCTAAAAATCCACATCGAAAACCAAAACCAAGTGCAGGTGAATGATCAGGTTTAAAAACTAAAGCAGAATCATTTAATTTCAATTTTTCTAAAGCTTTTCTGAGTTCTTCATAATATTCAGGAACTCCTGGATACATTCCTGCAAAAACCATCGGTTTAACTTCTTTATATCCAGGCAAAGGTTTCTCTACAGGATTGTTTGCGCCAGTAATTGTATCGCCTATTCTTGCCAATGAAACATCTTTAATGCCAGCAATAATGTAGCCTATATCACCGGCATTTAAAGAATCTATTTGTTTCATTTCTGGCGTAAAAGCGCCAACTTCTATTACTTCATAAACCTGTTTATTTGAAAAAGTCATTATTTTATCCCCTGGTTTTACAGTACCATCAAAAACTCTAACATATACAATAACACCTCTATATTTATCATACTTGGCATCAAAAATTAATGCTTTAAGTTTATCTTCATCTCTTCCTTTTGGTGCTGGTATTTTTTCTATAATTGCTTCTAGTAATTCTCCTACACCTGTTCCTTCTTTGGCACTTATTTTATAAATTTCTTCACCTGAAATTCCAATTAAATCTTCTATTTCAAGTTCAGTCTCAGCTATATTAGCATTTGGTAAATCAATTTTATTGATTACTGGTATGATTTCAAGGTCATGCTCAATAGCCTTGTATGTATTTGCAACAGTTTGTGCCTGAACTCCTTGAGTTGCATCAACTAAAAGAATAGCACCCTCAACAGCAGCCAAACTTCTATCCACTTCATAAGTAAAATCCACATGTCCAGGTGTATCAACAATATTTATCTCATAAGTTTGACCATCTTTTTTTGATTTATAAAAAACCCTAAGAGGGTGGGATTTTATTGTAATCCCTCTTTCTCTTTCTATGTCCATACTATCAAGATATTGTTCTCTCATTTTTCTTGGTTCAATTGCCCCTGTTATCTCAAGAATTCTGTCACTAAGGGTCGTTTTTCCGTGATCTATATGCGCTATAATGCTTATATTTCGAATATTTTTCAACTTTTTCCCTCCTTAAGTTGCATTACAACTTGTTTGAAATATTCACCTCTTTCTTCAAAATTTTTATATGCATCAAAACTAGCTCCTCCAGGACTTAACATAATTACATCACCTTTCTCTGCAATTGAAAACAAATTTTCTACAGCTTCACTTATGCTCTTGAACTCAAAAAACTTTATATTTTTGTTCACTAAATAAGGTTTTAAATCATCTAATATAGGTCCAACAATTGCAAGAGATTTAGCGTGTTTTTTCAATACATTCACGAGTTCATTATAATCTTCTTTTTTTCCAATTCCAGCCATAATTAAATGAAGATTTTCATCAAAATTTTCTACGGCCTTTATAACAGCAATTGCATTGGTAGCTTTTGAATCGTTAAAAAACTTTATTCCATTTACTTCGGCTACAAACTCCATTCTATGTGGTAATTTTTGAAAATCCCGTAAATAATCTAGTCTAAATTCATATCCCAATGCCTCTATAACAGTTCGTGTTGCTGCCACATTTTCCAAAGTCTGTTTGTATCTTAGATGTTCTGGCAGTTCCTCTAATACTAGTGATTTAATAAATGGTACCTTTTTAGATTTTACATGTTTCAAGTTTTTAATAATATGCGGATCATCAGGATTGTAAATAAAAATATCATCTTTTTCTTGAAACTTTGCTATTTTAAATTTTGAATTTACATAATGCTCCATGTTTGGATGCCAATTTAAATGATTTGGATAAATGTTCAAAATCATAGAAAGATTCGGTTTAAAGTTCCTTGACCAGAAAAGCTGAAAACTACTAACCTCTAAAATTAAGTAATCTGCTCTTAAGTTATCATTCAAAAGCTTTGCAACAGGTATTCCAATGTTCCCAGCTAGTAAAGATCTGGAATATTTATTTAAAACATGATGAATCATTGATACAGTTGTACTTTTACCTACAGAACCAGTAACAGCAATTATGTACGGTTCCCAACCAAGATTTTTAAATTCGTTAGTACAAAAGGATATTTCTGTATCAATAGTAATTCCTTCTTCTCTTGCTTCCTTAATTAATGGATTATCAAAATGTATACCAGGACTTACTAAAATCACATCACTTTCCAAAACCTTTTTTGTATGGCCCAATTCTTCAAATTCCACATTATTTCTAATTAAAAATTTCCTATCATTTTCGTTCAACCTATTCTGATCACTTACAAAAACACTTTCTCCTTTTTTCAGGAGATATTTTAAAATTTCTTTGTTACTTATACCCAAACCTAATAATGTATATTTCAACTTTATCACTCCTAAATTTATTTTAGCATAACTACAAATTTTTGCGTTTCTTCTATACAAACATTTGCTAAATATCTTCTTCTTTCTCTTTTATTCTTTATTTTGTTATCTATCTTTATTAACCCAAAATTAGCATACATTGGTTTTAACTCTTCGGCTGTTGTCACATATTTCATGAGAGCCCCTATCATGGTGTTTTCAGGAAATTTAATTAATTCTCTTCCTTTCAATAATCTTTCTATATTCAATCCTACATATATCCCACTTGCAGCTGATTCAAGGTATCCTTCTACTCCTATAATTTGCCCGGCAAAAAATAAATTTTTGTATTTTTTATGTCTTAAAAATTCATCTAATATTTTTGGAGTATTGATATAAGTATTTCTATGCATTACACCATATCTCAATATTTCTGCATTCTCAAGTCCTGGTATTAATCTGATAATCCTTTCCTGCTCTTTCCATTTTAATCTTGTTTGAAATCCCACTAAATTATACATACTTCCTTCTTTATCCTCTTTCCTTAACTGAACAACTGCATATGGCATTTTCCCCGTTCTCGGATCAATAAAACCTACTGGTCTAAGCGGCCCAAAGGCAAGCGACTTTTCACCGCTTCTTGCAATTTCCTCTATTGGCTGACAACGTTCAAATAAAAGCTTTTTATCAAAGTCTTTCATTTCTATCTTTTCTGCGTTTATAAGTTCATAATAAAACCTCTCATACTCCTCTTTTGTCATAGGGCAATTTATATAATCACCTTCACCTTCTTCACCATATCTATTTCCGGGAAAACAAATCTCAAAATTTATACTTTCACCAGATATTATAGGCGCCACTGCATCAAAAAAATTAAGAAATCCATCTGTTATTTCAGCTAACCATCCAGCAAATTCTCCATCAGTAGTTGGACCTGTCGCAACTACCCATATTTCATCATTATTCAAATCTATTGATTTTACTTCCTCATTTATAATTTCTACATTTGGAAGTGATTGAATTTTTTTTGATACACATTCAGAAAATTTCTCCCTTTCAACAGCAAGAGCTTTACCTGCTGGCACTCTATTTTTTTCTGCACAATTCAAAATTAAAGAATTTAATAATTTCATCTCTTTTTTCAATACACCTTCAGCATTTTCTATGCTTTCTGATTTTAACGAATTGCTACAAACAAGTTCTGCAAAATTTTTAGATTTATGAACTGGTGAAAATTTTCTTGGCTTTTGCTCAAACAATCTGATAGGAATTTCAAGGTTTGAGAGCTTCCATACTACTTCAGTTCCTGCAAGTCCTGCACCTACGATGTTAACCCTTACCAAGAAAATCACCTTCTTTTACCAATTTCCCATTTTTCGCATCTAAAAATGCAATTTTTCTCCTTCCAGGAAATTGAATATATTTAACACCTATAACTCCATTCTTGCAGCTAATAAATGCACCATCCTTTGTAATTTCTAAAACCTTTCCTGGAGAATTATGATTAGATTTTCCAGCAAAAAATACTCCAAACAGTTTTACAACATTGCCTTTAAAATCCGTTCTAGCACCTGGCACAGGGTCGTACGCTCGAATTTTATTTTTTACTACAATAAAATCATAAGTGAAATCAATATTTAAATCATCACTTGTTATTTTTGGAGCATATGTTGGCTCCCCTATCTGAGAAACAAGCTTCATAGGATATTTATTTAAAAACTCTACAAGAGTTTCCTTTCCCAAATTCAATAATTTTTTATACAAATCACCAAATGTCTCATACTCACCGATTTCTATTTCTTTTTGAAGAGCTATTGGCCCATCGTCCATTCCAATATCTATCTTAAAGATTGTAATTCCAGTTTTTTTCTCACCGTTTTCTAAAGTTCTTTGGATTGGTGCTGCCCCTCTATATTTTGGAAGTAGCGATGCATGAACGTTATAAAATGGAAGGGCATCTAAAAATGGAGGTTTTAATAATTTCCCATATGCAACTACAACTGCTATATCGGGTTTGAATTTTTCAATTATTTCTAGACCTTCCTTATTAACTTTTTTTGGTTGAAAAACTGGAATATTATTTTCCATGGCTACCTTTTTAACAGGTGTTGGTAAAAGTTTTTTCCCTCGACCTTTAGGTTTATCAGGTTGAGAAATAACAGCAACAACATCAAATTTATTTTCAATCAAATATTTCAAGTGCTTGCTGGCAAAATCTGGTGTACCTAAAAACAAAATTTTCATCTAGACCCTCCTTTTTAAAATTTAAGCCCCTATTTGGGGCCATTTATATCCATAAATATTTTTAAAAACATCATCTCATCAATTTGTTCAGGCCTTAAATTCAAATTATATTTTTCTTTAATTATTCCTATGTTGGGAACAAAATTTTTCAAATTGTTATATATAGTTTTTCTTTTTTGCTCAAAACATTTGGATACAAATGTCCAGTACTCTTTTATATCATAATTTTTATATATATTTTCATTTCTTTTAATTTTTAAAACCACACTATCAACCTGTGGATTAGGCACAAAATTACCTTTAGAAACAGTCAAAAGCTTTTCAATAGTACAAAAAGTTTGAACTACAACTGTTAAAAAACCTCTGTTTGAATCTCCTACAGGAGCCAATAGCCTTTCACCTACTTCTTTCTGAACCATTAAATAAGCTTCGGAAAAGTCAGAAAACAAAATTTTTTTAAGTATTGGACCAGTAATTGAGTAAGGAATATTAGAAACTACTTTAAAATCTTTTGGTAAAAATGAAATATCTAATTTTAAAAAGTCTTCAAAAATCAAGGCAAAATTTTCATATGTTTTCAGTCCTTCAAGAATAACATTCAGCCTTTTATCTATTTCAACCGCAAAAACTTTTGCCCCAGTTTTTAAAAGTTCTTCAGTTAATGTTCCTGCCCCTGGACCTATTTCTAAAATCACATCTTCATTACTTACATTGGCAAGTTCAACTATTTTTTTGGCAATTGATGAATTTGATAGAAAATTTTGACCCAATTTTTTATTTAAACGAATTCCATATTTTTTCAATAGATCAGAAGTTTTCACTCTCAACCAGCTCCAAGGTTATTGAAGATTCAGGATACTCCACCTTGTAAATTTTACCTTCTTTAACAGTAATTAAAATTTTTTCTCCTTGATACGTTATTTCAAAAGTGTCTCCAGTCTTTTTTAAGGAAGCTTTTCCAACTGCATATTCTGTTTTTGCAGGATTAAATAATAACTGAGGAATAACCACCTCAAATGTTGGAGATGGATATTCTATTATTTTAATAAAATGAGAAAGAATAAAGTTGTTATCTAAAATTATTAGTTTTTTCTTATTCAACGATACTGTACTTGATCCAGTCTGAGACTCAAAAATAAAATTAGCTACGTTCCCATCATAATTTCCTATAAGCTCACCCGTATAGGTTCCATCTACACTAAAAGTAGCTACGTAATCTTTGAAATAAGGACCCTCAAATGTTGTGGTTGAATCAATTACAAATATTGTTCCATAATCAATGGTAGTAACAACCTGATAAACATCTGTCGATATTTCATTTAAAACTGATGTTCCCAGGCAAGTTTCTCCCATCATTATTGAATACACATTTGAAAAACCGAAAACTGAAATTACTAAAAAAAACAATAATAAAGTCTTTTTCATGCTACCACCTCTTCTTCAAATAACTATTAGATTGCTTACACATGTAGAAGTAATCCCAATACCCCTTGATTCAGGATAAACATCATTCCCAGTTTTAAATTTCAGACTTACATCACAGTTTAAAACCTTAGAAAGATTTTCAGAAATTTTTTCTCTATATTGACCAAGTTTATATTTAGAAATCACAACACAATCAACATTTGTAGGGAAATACCCTTTTTCTTTAATCATTTTTAAAGATTCTTTCAACATTTCTATGCTACTTATTCCTTTAGGTACCACATTTTCAGGAAATACCTTCCCAATATCCACCTTTAACGAGACACCAAGTAGAGAATCGATAATACTGTGCACTATAACATCTGCATCGGAATGACCTTTTAAACCAAAATCATATGGAATTTCTACACCACCTAATATCAATTTTCCGTTTTCTTCAATAGCATGTGTATCCCACCCAATACCACTAATGGTTTTATAAGTCATCTTTTTATGCATTCTAACTATTCTTTCATTAAAAACCTGACTTTTAATAAACCCAAGCGTTTCATACTTGTCAAGTACATTTTTTGGAACATCAGTTATTATTCTCGAATAGTCATAAGAAGTTATAAAACGATAAAGTAATTCATATTCAATATCTAAAGATTTACCTGAATTAGAAATGAGGTATACATCTTCAAGTGTAAAATTGATGAGTATTTGACCAATTATTGATGATAACTTTAATCCAGTTCCAAAAACTTTAAACCCAAGTATTTTAAACCATTTTTCGTATCCATGTCTAAAAGCACTTTTAGGAGCAAACAATAATACTCCCAAAGGTTCTCCACTATCATTTTCTAAAACAATTGAATTCTCCGGTAGAAATGGAGGAATAGATTTGGAAATTGCTCTTTCTAAAATTTTCTTGGGATTTTTAAAAAGAAAATCAAAGTATTCTTTTTTTTCAAGATAAATTAAATTCACACAATCTTTATAGTTTTTTTCGTTTATTTTAGTAATCTTCACATTGGACACCTCATCAAAATTTAGCTAAATAAATTCACCAGAATTTAACTTCGAATTTGAATGTAACACTTTATCAATTCCAATCACACAGTTTTTTCCAATGGTTACATTATCTTCAATTATACTATCCATACCAATCACAGTTATTTCATTATTATACACATCGCTATTCAATTTGCTTTTTGCAAATTGACCAACACCAATTTTTACAGAATTCCCAATTACAACATTTTCAGCTACAATTGCATTTTCTATATAACAATTTTCTCCTATTTTTACCTTTGACATAATGACTGAATTTTTAACCACCGTGCCTTTTCCTATTTCGACTCCCTGCGATATCACAGAGTTCTCAATATTTCCATAAATTTCACAACCTTCACTAATTAAGGCATTCTTTATTTTTGATTCATATGAAATATATGCTGGAGGCATTTCCTCAGAATGTGTATAAATTCTCCAGTTTTCATCATATAAATTAAATGCAGGAATTGGTCTTGTTAATTCCAAGTTAGCTTCCCAATATGAATAAATGGTGCCAACGTCTTTCCAATATCCCTCAAAAGGAAATGCAAAAACTCTTTGTGTTTCAATAATTTTAGGAATTACATCTTTTCCAAAATCATGAGAACTCTCAAGATTTTTGGCATCTTCCATTAAAACTTCCCTGATAAAATTCCATTGGAAAACATAGATACCAAGAGAAGCTAAGTTGGATTTAGGTTCACTAGGTTTTTCCTGAAATTCGACAATCCTATTTTCTAAATCTGTTACCATAATTCCAAACCTATTCGCTTCAGATAAAGGAACTTCCAAACAAGCTACAGTTGCCAAAGCACTTTTTGATATGTGATAATCAATTAATTCATTATAATCCATTGAATAAACATGATCTCCTGACAATACCACAACATATTCAGGAGAACATTCATCAACGAATTCAATATTCTGGTAAACTGCATCAGCGGTACCACTAAACCAAACTTTTTCTTTTTCAGTAAAATATGGTTGTAATATTGTAACGCCACCATCTTTCCTATCTAAATCCCATGGTTTTCCAATTCCTATATGCTTATTCAAAAGATGAGGTTTATATTGAGTCAAAACACCTACTTTGTAAATACCTGAATTCACACAGTTACTCAAAGTAAAATCTATCAAACGATATTTCCCACCAAATTGTACCGCAGGTTTTGCTATTCTTTCTGTTAAAACACCAAGTCTGGTTCCTTGCCCACCAGCGAGAATTAGAGCTACAACATTCCTCATCACTATCAGCTCCTAAATAATCATTCTTTTTTCTAAAACTACGGGGTCAAAATCACCGATAAGTGTTTGCCCTTCACGTACTACACAATCTTTATCGATAATTGCATTTTTCACCACTGCACCTTCTTCAATTAACGTGCCTTGCATTATAATTGAATTCTCAATTTTAGCACCAGCTTTTATAATAACACCACGGAAGAGTACAGAATTTTTTACTGAACCTGAAATTATACAACCATCGGCAATTATAGAATTTTCAATATTTGAAGTCGAACCAAATTTAGCTGGAGGAAAATCTTTCAATTTGGTAAAAACCTTACCATTTCTAAAAAACAATTCATCACGAATATCTCTATTTTCAATAATTTCCATATTTATCTTATAGTATTCATCTATTCCCTTCTTCACATTTCTCCAGTATCCTTTGAAATCATATGCATATACTTTAAGTTCATTAATTCGAGGTAAAATAACATCTAAAAGAAGATCATTTCCACCACTAGGAACTGTTGAGTACAAAAGTTCCATTAATAAATGTTTATTGATAAAATAGACCCCTAAAAATGCACGTCTTGTAGGGGGATTTTCTATTTTTTCATAAAATTCAGTAATTCTCATATTATTATCTATAACTACTGTTCCATAATCTTTAATATCATAACTTTCATCAAGTTCTTTGGTTAATAAAGTTATATCTGCACCTTTGGAAAAATGGAACATGTAAAGGTCATTATAAAGCATTTTGTAAATGTGGTCTCCTGAACCAATTAAAACGTAATCTTCATCCCCTCTTCTTAAAATAGTCATATTCTGAAAAATTGCGTCAGCGGTTCCTTTATACCAATATTGACCATCCATGCCAACATATGGCTGCAAAATGAACAAACCACCTTTTTTTCTATCTAAATTCCATTCTTTTCCCGAACCAAGATGATCCATCAAGCTTCGAGGATTATACTGTGTTAGAACTCCAACCTTTATAATTTCAGAGTTGACCATGTTGCTTAAAGTGAAATCAATTGCTCTATATTTACCCGCAATTGGTAAAGCAGCACTAGCTCTTTTATAAACCAATTTTCCAAGTTTTTCACTTTTCCCCCCTGCTAGTATTAATCCCAAAACTTTCAAAGTATCACCTCTTCACAATGGAAATTCCTGAACTTGTTCCCAGACTATTAGCACCAGCTTTAATCATATTAATTGCATCTTCATACGTTCTAATACCACCAGAAGCTTTTACTCCAAGTTTTTCCCCAACAACCCATCTCATTAAATTTACATCCTCAACTTTTGCTCCATGTGTTCCAAAACCTGTTGATGTTTTAACAAATGCTGCACCCGCTTCTTTTGCAATAAGACATGCGGCTATCTTTTCTTCATCAGTTAAATGGCAAGTTTCAATAATTACTTTAACAGGCACTTTTGCAGCATTAACAACTGAAGAAATATCTTCAAACACATAATCATAATCACCTGATTTCAAAAAACCAATATGAATTACCATATCAACTTCATCCGCACCATCTTCAACTGCCTTTTTAGCTTCAAATGCTTTAACTTCGGATGAATTTGCACCAAGGGGAAATCCTATGACCGTAACTACTTTAACATCTGTTCCTTCAAGATGATTTTTAACAAGAGATACAAAAGAAGGATTTACACAAACACCTCTAAAATTATATTCTTTGGCTTCATTACATAGTTTAATAATATCTTCTTCAGTAGCGGTTGGCTTAAGATTGGTATGTTCGATATATTTATTTACTTCAATATCAGATACTTCAATAAATTGTGGTTTATAACTTTCTCTAAATTTTTTTATTTTTTCTTCAACTTTTTCGGTTAAATTCATGCTTTCATCCTCCTTATCTGGATCTTTTCATATATTCACTAATTTTCTTATTAATTTCTCTTTTTTTAATATCTTCCCTTTTATCATATTGCTTCTTACCTTTTGCTACAGCTATCTCAACTTTTACACGACCTTTACCATTAAAATAAATCTTAGTTGGAATAATTGTTAACCCTTGCTCTTTTACTTTTCCAAGAAGTCTGTGAATTTCTTTTTTGTGTAAAAGTAATCTTCTTGGCCTTTCAGGGTCATGATTATATATATTTCCATTTTTATACGGTGGTATATTCAAATTTAATAAAAAGACTTCTCCGCCTTTTATTCTACAAAAACTATCTTTAAAATTAGCACCCATTTCACGTAAAGACTTCACCTCAGTACCTTTTAATTCAATTCCAGCTTCGTATGTTTCAAGCAAAGTATAATCAGTAAACGCCTTTTTATTTGTTGATATTACTTTCATAAATACCTCCTATTTATGAATTCCAGGTATTTTTAAATAATTTCCTTCTTTGCTTGGAAAAATTTTACGAATTTCTTCTATATCCTCAAAATTCCTGGCATCTTTCTTACGTAATTTTACATTATTCTCTATAGGAGTATACATTGGCTCAACTCCTTCTGTTTCAACTTCTTCCAGAACTTGAAAATAATCAACTATTTTCTGCATTTCTTTTATAAACTTTTCTTTATCATCAATTTTTAACCTTGCTAGCATAGCAACATCCTCTACCAACTTTTCATCTATTTTCATTGAATTCACCTCCAAAACTCTCATACCATTCAAATATATCTTGATAAAATTTTTGTTGGTGCTCAGGATCTTCAAATATTTCATGGAAAGCACCTTCATACTTTTTCAGAACTTTTTTGTCATCAGGAACACCTAATTTTTCAAAAAATGAATATGAACCAATAGGTGGAGTAACTTTATCTTCGGTTCCAACTAATATCATTGTTGGTTTGGTAAGAACTTTTGCTTTTTGATGAGCAAGTTGAATATTTTGTAGCAAACTCTTTCCAAGTTTAATACTTATTCTATCGTGAACTAAATTGTCATTTATGTATTTCTCAACAGCCTCTTTATTTCGCGAAAGAAGATATGGATCTATACCGTTTTTAATTGTAAGTGATGGATATATCACATTAAAAATATTCATCAACAATTTTTGGGCAAAAGATGGTTTTAAATACAAAGCAGGAGAAGAAACAACCAATGTTTTTATTCTATTTATATTTTCCTGTGCATATCTTATAGCTATCAATCCACCTAAACTGTGCCCAAAGATATGGAATTCTTCTAAATCTTTTGTCAAACTATTTATAATTTCAATGACTTCCTCGATACTGGCATGACCCCTTTTTCTTTCACTGTTTCCATGCCCGGGAAGATCAAAACCAATAACGCCAAAATCTCCATCAATAAGATTATTTATCAACTTTTCATATCTTCCTATGTGTTCCCCAAGTCCATGAGAAATTACAATCCATCCTTTTTTTCCACTACCTTTTCTGAATGAATGAATCATTAAATTCCCCCCTGATTATGCTTTACATCAACAATCTCTGGCTTATATCTTTTGTCAATGAAATAGTTTATTATAAAAGAAACACTCATAAAAATTATTCCAAAAGCAAAACTTACATAATCTGAAAAATCCAAATATGTACCTAATCCAATTCCAAATATTAAAAATATAACAGGTATTCCATAGAGTAAAAATGCAATCAAAGCAGGTCTTAATTTCATATCAACAATTACAAAATCTCCAGGAAAAATTTCTAAATCTTTTTTCCTTTCAATTTTCATTTCATTAATCTTTTGAATATTGCAATTACCTGCAAGAGAACATGTACCACACGCTGTAGTATCTCTTTCAAGATAAATAAATTTATTATCAAGTCTTGAAACTTTAAATACTTCTTTCAAAATTCTCACCTACTCAATCAATATCAAAAAAGGATAGTGAACTTGTTCACCTTCATATTTTTCAATTTCTAAGCCAGGATATTTTTCTTTAACAATTTTTTCGAGAATGTTCATTTCAATTGGAGTTGCATCATTCCCAACTAAAATAGTTATAATTTCCCTTTCTTCCAAATCTTTTATTTTCAAAAAAGCCTCTTCTAAAGCCCTGTGGAAATCTAAATCGTGAACCTCAAGAGAGTTATTAATAAAAACTAAATATTCATTTTTCTTTATCTTCTCTTTGTCTATTTTTGCGTTTCTAACAGCTCTAGTAATTGATAGTGTTACAACTTCTGAAATAGCTTCTTCAAAAATGGAAAGCAAGTTTCCCGGTTCTTCATCAGGTACATATCTTATCAAAGCAGCTATACATTCTTGAACATTTTTTGTATTAACAACATAAACATTCTTCCCTTCGACGGTTTCAGAAACCTGCCGCGCAGCTAATATTATATTGGAATTGTTGGGGAAAACAAAAACATTATCAGCATTTAACGCTTCAACTGCAACTTTAATATCAGCAGTACTTGGATTCATAGTTTGCCCGCCTAAAACAATAATATCAGCACCAAGATCGCGTAAAATTCTTGAAACACCTTCACTTGGAGAAACAGCTACTATTGCGTTTTTCTTTTTCGAAACATTTTCCTTAAAACCGGTTTCAATAAAATGCTCGTGCTGTTCCTTCATATTATCAATCTTTACCCTTAATAATTCCCCAATTTCTAAAAGTTTTTCAATGACACTTCCTGGATTATTTGTGTGCACGTGAAGTTTTACAACATTATCCTGTACAAAAAATACTACCGAATCTCCTATTTCATGTAAAAAGCTCCTTACTTCTTCTTCCTGCCCATTATTTAAAATATCTTTGGTTCTAACTATTAATTCCGTGCAGTACTGGTACTTTAAATCTTCTGGAACAAATTGTATTTCTTCAACTGGTAAACTGGTAGTTTTAACATCTAAATTAATTGTTTCATCACCCTGTAAATATTTGTAAAATCCTTCGGCTATATAATAAAGGCCTTTTGCTCCGGCATCAACAACGCCAGCATCCTTAAGCTTTTTTAATAAGTTTGGCGTATCTTTTACAGCCTTTTCCAAAATTTTAAGCATTTTTTTAAAAAATTCATCAAAATCATTTGAAGTAGCCAAATCACCAACGTTTTCTGCCAGATATCTAACAGCGGTCAAAATAGTACCTTCAACCGGTCTCATGACAGCTCCGTAAGCAACCTCTTTTGCTGACTTTAAAGCAAAAGCAAAATTAGATATTGAAATTTCTTTTTTACCCTTTAAATAATCGCAAAATCCTCTGAAAATCTGTGAAAGTATAACTCCAGAATTTCCTCTGGCTCCCATTAATGTTCCATCTTTTATTGCAGTTAAAACCTTATCCATTGTAACTCTATCATTAATACTTTCAAGATATTTACAACCTTCCAGCATCGTCGCTGACATATTAGAACCAGTATCGCCATCAGGAACTGGGAAAACATTCAATGCATTTATTTCATCTTTGTGCTTGAGCAGATTTTCCGTACCTTTCATAAAACAAAATTTCAGCTTTTCAGCTGTTAATTTTTTCAAGGTTTTTACCTCCTTATTTTACATCTATTACATGAACATTAACTTCAACATTTTCACAACCAGCAAATTCCCTTAATTTATGTTTAACGTTTTCAATTATGTTCCTTCCCACTTCAGAAATTTTAGTACCATATTCAATTTCAACATATGTATCAACTTTTACATGACCAAACTCATCTTCTTGAATTTTCACCCTGCTTTCCTCGCTACCAACTATTTTTGAAAGCCAATTTTCAGTTGATATACTAACAGGACCATATGTTTCTAATATTGCCAAATATACCAATTTTCTAATTGCATTTAACGTAATATCAAGTTCACCAAATTCAGTCTGTATTTTCATAAATACTCCTCCTTTCAATTCTTTCAAAAATTTGTTTTTCTATTCCATTCTCATCAAGACCTACAAGTTTCAAAAGTTCTTTTCGGCTGCCGTGCACAATAAATTCTTCGGGAATACCTATGTTTTCAATATTGCCATACTTATTTAATGACTCACCAAATCCACCTTCTATAGATCCTTCTTCCACAGTAAAAATATATTCGTGATTCTTTAAAACCCATTTTAAAGTTTCAAGATCTAATGGTTTAATATTTCTGGCAAAAACTAGAGTCCATCCATTTCTAATGGCAATATTTATTGCGTTTTTTGTTATTGTTCCTGTTGTAATAATTGCCACTCTTTTACCTTCATTCAAAATTTCCCATTTAGAAAGATCTACTGTTTTAATTTTATCATAAATTTCCTCAAAATTTCCGAATTCAGAATCTCTTGGATATCTAATTGCCACAGGCCCTTCTAACGGAAATTTAAATATTGTCCACAAAGTATCTGCTAAATCCTGTACATCTTTCGGAGCATATATTTTCATATTAGGAATTATTCTTAAATAAGAAATATCAAATACTCCATGATGGGTAGGACCATCTTCGCCAACAAGCCCTGCTCTGTCAATTGCAAAAATCACTGGTATATTTTGAAGTGCAATATCGTGAATTAATTGATCAAATCCTCTCTGAAGAAAAGTAGAATAAACGGCAAAAACCGGTTTAAATCCTACCCTAGCTAAACCACCGGCAAATGTCACACATGCTTGTTCTGTAATTCCCAAATCAAAAAACCTTTCAGGAAATTTTTCAGCAAATTCACTTAAACCGGTCCCTTTAACCATAGCAGCCGTTATTGCTACAATTTTTTCATCTTTTTCAGCTAATTTAGAGAGTGTCTTTCCAAATGCTTTGCTGTAGGAAATAAAACCAGGTGTTTTTAAAAACTCTCCAGAATTAGTATCAAATTTTCCAGCACTATGAAAATCCTCAGGATTTCCCTCTGATGAATGGAATCCCTTACCTTTGATAGTATTAACAGTCACAGCCACTGGATAATTGTAATCTTTTATTCTTCTAAAAACTTCTTCTAATTCTCTTAGATTATGCCCATCAACAGGTCCAAAATGTTTTATTGAAAGAGACTCAAAAAAATCATCGCCAGAAATAGAAACTTTTAAAGCTTCTTTTAACCTTTTTAATTCTTCTTCAAGGCCACCTCGAACAGTTTTTTTCATAATCTGTTTCATTTCTAGGTAAATTTTGCTTGTTCTAAGTCGATCAAAAAAATGAGATAAAGCTCCAACATTTTTTGAAATTGACATTGAATTATTATTTATAACTATCTTTATCTTCGAATTAAGTGTTTTTATTTGATTAATAGCTTCTAACGCTTCGCCCGAAGTAAGTGCACCATCTCCAATAACTACAATAACGTTAGCTTCTTTTCCTTGCAATTTTAATCCTTGTTCGATTCCCAAAGCTGCAGCTACCGAAGTTCCAACATGTCCAGCTCCAAATCTATCAGCCTGCGATTCAAAAATATTCGTATATCCACTTATCCCATTGAATTTCCTGATTGTAGGAAATAATTCCCATCTTCCTGTAAGTAACTTATGAGTGTATGTTTGGTGCCCAGTATCCCAGATAATATAATCTTCAAAAGGATCAAATACCCTATATAAAGCAAGCGTTAATTCAACTGTACCAAGATTTGAAGCAAGATGTCCACCATTTTTTGAAATAACATCAATTATGTACTCCCTAATTTGCTTTGCAAACTTTTCAAGCTCTTTGTAGCTCATTTTTCTAATTTTTGATAAATAATCCACATTTTCACCTTCTTAGGCTCTCATTTATTTTTATTATCATTCATATTTTAACACACAAAGAAAAAGTACGCACAGCTTTTTGCTGTGCGTACCTATTATGGAATTCTCTCCACACCCATATACGGTATTAAAACCTTTGGGATTGTAATAGAGCCATCAGGATTTTGATAGTTTTCAATTACAGCAACCAGAGCTCTTCCAATAGCTATTCCAGAACCATTCAAAGTATGTACAAAATGAAGCTTGTTATCTTTTCCTCTATACCTAATATTGGCTCGTCTTGCTTGAAAATCCGTATCATTACTACAAGAAGAAATTTCTTTATACGCATTGTACGATGGTAGCCAAACTTCTAAATCATAGGTTTTAGCTGCTGCAAAACCTAAATCGCCGGTACAAAGAGAAATAACTCTATATGGTAATTCCAATAGTTGTAATATTCTCTCAGCATCTTTCGTTAATTGTTCTAAATCCTCAAAAGATCTTTCTGGAGTAGTAACCCACACAAGTTCCACTTTATCAAATTGATGTTGCCTAATCATTCCTCTTACATCTTTTCCATAACTTCCTGCTTCTCTTCTGTAACAAGGTGTAAACGCCGTATATTTTTTTGGTAGTTCCTTTTCTGTCAAAACTTCCTGAGCGTGAAGCGCAGCAAGTGGAACTTCAGCAGTCGGAATCAAAAATAAATCGTCTTTTGAAGTATTATATGCTTCTTCTTCGAACTTTGGCAATTGTCCGGTCCATGTCATTGTTTGCCTTTTCACCAAATGAGGAAGCCACACTTCAGTATAACCATGTTCCTTAGTGTGAACATCTAACATAAATTGAACCAGAGCACGTTCAAGTCTTGCCAGATATCCATACATTACTGTAAATCTAGAACCACTTAGTTTTGCTGCCCTTTCAAAATCCATTAAACCTAAATCTGGACCCAAATCCCAATGTGCTTTTGGTTCAAATTCAAATTTTCTAGGCTCACCCCATCGCCTTACTTCAACATTTTCCGTCTCGTCTTTTCCAATTGGAACATCTTCCGCTGGTATATTAGGAATATTCAAAGCAATATTCAAAATTTTCTCTTCCAATTCTTTTTGTACTTCTTCAATTTTCTTTATTTTTTCTCCAATTTCTTTACTTTTTTCAATAACTTCTCTTGCTTTAACTTCATCTTTTTCAGCTTTTGCCTTTGCAACAAGCTTTGAAAGATTATTTCTCTCTGCTTTTAAGTTATTTACTTCTGATGTCAATTTTCTCCATTCAGCGTCAATTTTTAGAATTTCATCAACAAGTTCGGGGCTAGAATTTCTTTTTCTTAAAGCTTCTATGAAAAATTCAGGATTCTTTCTAAGAAGTTTTATATCTATCATTTAAATCACTCCTCCAAGAGTTTTTTCAAATTCTCTTCATATGGTGGATATACAATTCCTTTTTCTGTAATAATTGCAGTTACCAGTTCTGCATCTGTAACATCAAAAGCAGGATTAAACACTCTTACATTATCAGGTGCAATTTGAGTTCCACCACAATGAGTTACCTCGGTATGTCTCCTTTCCTCTATTGGGATATCCTTTCCTGTTTTTGTATTTAAATCTATTGTGCTAGTTGGGGCAGCTACATAAAATGGTATACCGTGCCTTTTTGCTAAAACTGCAACCATATATGTTCCAATTTTATTCGCAACATCTCCATTGGCAGCTACTCTATCGGCTCCAACGATGACTGCATCTATTTTACCTAATTTCATGGCCCAACCCGACATGTTATCGCTTATTAATGTCACATCTATACCGTCTTTCATAAGCTCCCAGGCAGTAAGCCTTGCACCCTGCAAATATGGTCTTGTCTCATCAGCAAAAACTTTAATTTTTTTCCCTTCTTCAACAGCCGCCCTTATAATTCCTAAAGCCGTACCGTAATCTACAGTTGCAAGTGCACCTGCATTACAATGTGTAAGAACTGTGTAACCATCCTTTAAAAGTTGAGCACCAAATTTTCCCATTCTTTTATTGGCTTCTATGTCTTCATTGGCAATTGCCATTGCTTCTTCTTCAAGCCTTTCAACAACACCTTCTAATTTTCCGTATTCGTTAAATGCTTTTTCCATTCTTTCCAGTGCCCAAAACAAATTGACCGCAGTTGGTCTTGTATTTGCAAGAACTTTTTTAACCTGAGACATTTTTTCCTTTAACTCCTCAAAAGAATTAGCTTTTATCTCTTTTGCACCTAAAACATATCCAAACGCTGCAGAAGCACCAATTGCAGGAGCGCCCCTAACGACCATTTCCTTAATTGCAACTGCAACATCTTCATAAGTTTTACAAGTCATATATTCCTCTTTTAAAGGAATTTTTCTTTGATCAATTAAAATAAGTTCATCACCTGTCCATTCCATTGTCATAGTTTTTAGGTTCATTAATACATCCTCCTTTAATTTTAATTTGATCACAATAATTATATCATATTAAAACTTTTACAAATGTTTTTATAAAAAAAGGGGGGAGTTAAATTCTCCCCCATTTTTAATCTCTAATTTTGTTTATTTCATTCAACATTATAGAATATTTGAATGTCACTTTCTTTTTTGAATTTTTCAAATTCTTCGTCTATAAACTTCGACCAGAGATCTGATTTTTTATTATTCAATAATTCATTTTCAATTTCTTCCCTAACTTCTTCTAAGGCTTTTACTTGTGGTGGAACTTTATTAACTACCTTTACAAGATAATAAGTGTTATCAATATTGACAGGTCCTAAAATAGCACCTGTTATTGTATTTTCAATATAATCCCACAATTTAGATGGGAAAGTTTCACCTTTTGCTAACCCTTGAAATCTAAAATCATTTAAATTAAATTCCTTTGCAACTGATTCAAAATCTATCCCGGATATAACTTTATCTTTTGCTGCTTTTGCTTGAGTTTCATTATTAAAAGTTAGAACATATAAATCATAGGTTGTTGGGGTTGAAAAGGCATCAATATTATTATTGTAATATGATTTAATTTCCTCTTCTGTAACGGTTGCATCTTTAGAAATATAATTAAATAAATTTTGAACAGACATATTTACCAATGTGTTAAAAAATAACTTTTTCTTGAAATCTTCTAAAGTTCCCATATTTGCGTATTGTAAATACATATCAAAAGTCTTTTCATCAATTCCTTGAGAAGCTAAATAATCAGAGATTTGTTGGTCTACAAAAGCCATAACTTCTTCTTCAGATGGCCTTTGACCATACTTTTCAGCAAACTGAATAATTAAAAGTTTGTCAATAATTTGTTCCAATACTGCACGTTTGTATCTCATAAGAAGTTTTACACCTTCATCGGTATTTGAAAGAACATCAAAAAACGTTTGATCCACCTCGGAAATCTTCACAAGTAAACCATTAACATCAGCCTCAGAATTCAATAACTCAAGAGTAATTTCCTCGCCATTTACAACTGCAACAACACTTGTTGATGGAAGACTAGTAGATGTTGCATCTTCTGCAAAAACCAAAAAAATGGAAAATACTACTAAAAGTGTAACTAACAATTTTCTCATAAACTCTCCTCCTTTATTTAACGACAATGTTTAAAAGCTTATTCCTGACATATATAATTTTCACAATTTCTTTTCCTTTCACGTATGATGCAATTTTTGGTTCATTCAAAGCAATTTCTTTAATTTTCTTTTCATCTTCATCTACAGATACATTAATTTTACCTCTTACCTTTCCATTTATCTGGATTATAATGATTACTTCATCAACCTTCAATGCTTCTTCATCATATTTTGGCCAGGCTTCATTAACTATAAGTGTTTCTTTTTCAAGATCTTGCCACATTTCTTCTGCCATATGTGGAGCAAATGGAGAAAGAATTAAAATTAGATTTTCGGCAAGTTCCCTAAGTAATGGGAGATTTAACTCCTCCTCACCGGTAGAATTTAAGTAATCACTTAAGCTGTTGTTAAGTTCCATAAGACCTGCAATAGCTGTGTTAAACTTAAATCCTCCCTCAATATCCTCTGTGATTTTCTTTATTGTTCGATGAAGCTTTCTTCTTAAATCTTTTTCTTTCTTGTTCTTCAAACTTATATTTTCAATTTCAACATTTTTGATAAGTGGTAATATACTGTAGAAGTTATTCCATAATCTTTTCAAAAATCTATTAACACCTTCTATACCAGCATCGCTCCATTCAGCATCCTTCTCAGGTGGTGCCATAAATAAAATATACGTTCTCAATGTATCTGCTCCATATTTTTCTATCATTTCATCTGGAGATACTACATTTCCTTTTGATTTACTCATTTTCCAACCATCTTTGTAAATCATTCCCTGTGTAAAGAGGTTGATAAATGGCTCATCAAAATCTACATATCCAAGGTCATGTAAAACTTTAGTAATAAATCTTGAATAAAGTAAATGTAAAATTGCGTGCTCCACACCACCAATATACTGATCAACTGGGAGCCAATAATTTACATCTTTTGAATCAAAGGGCTTGTCATCTAAATAGGGGTTTACATACCTCAAATAATACCAGGAACTATCAACAAATGTATCCATTGTATCTGCATCTCTCCTAGCCGGTCCACCACATTTTGGACATGTGGTATTCAAAAATTGTTCATTTAAAGAAAGTGGGGATTGTCCAGTTGGTAAAAATTCAACATCTTTTGGTAGTTTTACTGGTAAGTCTTTTTCTGGTACAGGAACAACTCCACATTTTTCGCAGTAAACTACCGGAATAGGTGCTCCCCAATATCTCTGCCTTGAAATAAGCCAATCTCTTAATTTATATTGAACGCTTCTTTTTCCAATTCCTTTCTCTTCAAGATATTCAATAACTTTGTTTATAGCTTCACGACTATTTATACCACTAAATGGACCTGAATTTACCATAATTCCTTCATCTTCATAGGCTTTTTCCATTGTATCTGGATTTAAAGAATTTTCAGGATTATCAATGACAACCCTAATGGGCAAATTATACTTCCTAGCAAAGGAAAAATCCCTTTGATCGTGTGCAGGAACCGCCATTATTGCACCTGTTCCATATTCATACAAAATGTAATTTGCAACATAAATTGGAATTTTTTCACCGTTCACAGGATTAATAGCATATCTTCCAATGAAAAAGCCTTCTTTTTCAGCATCTATACTTGTTCTTTTAAATCTATCCTCAAGAGAAACTTTTTGCAAAAATTTGTATAACTCTTCTTTTCTTTCTTCAGTTACCAATTGCTCTACAAGGGGCGATTCTGGTGCAATTGCCATAAATGTTACACCCCACAGAGTATCAGGTCTTGTTGTAAAAATTCTAATTTTCATATCAAGACCCACAACAGGAAAATCAACTTCAGCACCAGTACTTTTTCCAATCCAATTTCTCTGCATAGTTTTTACATTCTCTGGCCATCCAGTCAATTTATCTAAATCGTTTAAGAGTTTCTCTGCATAATCTGTTATTTTAAAGTACCATTGTTCAAGATGCTTTATGGTAACTTCAGTTCCACATCTTTCACATTTTCCATCTACAACCTGCTCATTTGCAAGAACAGTTTGACAATTTGGACACCAATTAACTGCACCTTTTTTCTTGTAAGCAAGACCATTTTCATATAATTTTAAAAACAACCATTGCGTCCATTTGTAATAATCTTCTTTACAAGTGGCTATCTCTCTGGTCCAATCATAACTAATTCCAATTTTTTTGATCTGATTTCTTATTGTTTCAATGTTTTTAAATGTCCAATCTTCAGGATGAATCTTGTTCTTTATTGCCGCATTTTCAGCAGGAAGTCCAAAAGCATCGTACCCAAAAGGATGCAATACATTAAAACCTTTCATCCTCTTATATCTAGCAACAATGTCCCCGATAACATAATTTTTAACATGACCTACATGTAATGTCCCTGAAGGATATGGAAACATAACAAGATCATAAAATTTTGGCTTTTCAGAATATTGAGGTGTTTCAAATACTTTCTTTTCAGCCCATATTTTTTGCCATTTTCTTTCAAATTCTTGAGGTTTATACTCCTTCATATAATCCCTCCTGTATTTTCATCTCTTTAAGAAATTATACTATAAATGTTAAAATTCAACAAATGTATTGTATAATGATAATGAGGTGATTTAATGCCTAATATTTTTTACTGTACCATAGAAGATAAAACAGCAAATTTTGATGAACACGAAACAAACCATCTTAAAGTTGTTAGAAAAAACGTTGGTGATGAAATTTTCTGCACGGATGGGAAAGGATATAAATATACTGTAAAACTTAACAAAATAGGAAAAAAAAGATCTTTTGGGCAAATTCTTGAGTCTAAATATATAGAAGATAGAGATCCATTTAAATTAATTCTATTTGCACCATCTGGAAAGTGGGAAAGATTACGATGGCTTTTGGAAAAATCCGTTGAACTCGGCGTTGATAAGGTTTTTATTACTAAAACAGCGTTTTCAAATAGAAATTATACTAATAAAAAAGAAAAAATTGAACTAGTAATTAGGGATAGTTGCAAACAATGTATTAGATACAAT
>Ga0190313_1000309_pt1 | contig 30071 bp, 24 predicted proteins | sample 4870071011_MG_FD_169989 | JGI IMG/M metagenome (GOLD analysis project Ga0190313, IMG submission 169989) | Hydrothermal vent sediment bacterial communities from Southern Trench, Guaymas Basin, Mexico - 4870-07-10-11_MG | ecosystem: Environmental > Aquatic > Marine > Hydrothermal vents > Sediment ... | reverse complement strand
TCAGCAATGCAGTGAGGGTTTTTATGTAAGTTATTGTAAAAGTTAGATAAACAAAATTTGTAGTGTCGAAAAAAGAACCGACTTCTAATAATATCAATATGTTACAAGGAATTTTGGCAAACTTGGGATAGGTCATTCAGATATTGCTTTGATTGTTCTCTTCTTTCAACTTTGTATTGGTAAAAAACTAGGAAAAGAGGGCGTCTCATGAAGAAACAAAGGTATTATAAATGCATTTCTGCTGAAGAGTTACTCTCCCTTGTGAGGATGGTCGTCAGTAAAAAGAGAAAGATCGTCCGCCGAAATATTCGGGTTCTAAGGGTTGAATGTCGGGTTTATTTGGGGAAAAGTCCCGTTGTTATCTACCCTTTAATGCAATTAGTAGCCAGAAGGAATACCCGGTAAGCTTCTTGCCCAGCTATTTCTAAGACTTTCATCTGCCCAAAAGCGACATGGCCAACCAGTTGAAAACAAAATGTAATAATTTGTCGGAATCTTCCATAAGGGAAGAAATGGCCTTTTCAGTCAGTCCAAAAGTAGAACGAACTTTGTCAGAGCTTAGCATTTTTGCAAGCTTGTCATGATCGTAACAAAGGATGTAAGCAAAACGGCGCTGGGCTTCTGTTAAACCCTTTTTGAGATTGGGGTGCATTACAATCCGAGTCCAACAGTCGTTTAAAATGAGATAATTCTTCAACTCCTGATCCTGCAGCCATTCGTCAATCGTCCACTCTTTGTTTTCTTCAAAACCCCGGCAGTGATTTTCTCTGACGAGAAAAAAATTTTCAATCAGAGTTCCATGAACCGGATGCACTTTTGTAGCCCGCGCAACCGGATAAATTCGACAAGCTGATGGACGATAAGGATATACGCTACAACCCTCATTTGTCACAAAAGGGCAGCGTCGCTTCTCATCATTTCTCATTGCAAGAAATAACACTGGGAAGCCAGACGGTTCCATAAACTCTAGATTTGTATAGTTATCCACAAAATCCGATACGGACATTTTCAAACCTTCAGCCAGCTTCAGCACGTCGTAAGGTGTTAACATCAACCTGAGATCTCGACAACACTCGGTAAAACAGGGAACACCAGGATGACAGGCAAACCGAAACGTTTCGCCTCGACGAAGGGGTTTCAAAAAACTACTTTCATCCTTCACAACTCAAATCCTTTAGGTCAAGGGATATAACTCCCGTAATTGTTCTCGTATATAATCAAAAGCAAGACGCAATAAGGCTTCTGCATCTCTGCAGGCAATTTCAAACTCTTTTTCGTCAATTCCATGCAATCTACGGAACTTACTGTCTTTCAACATCTCAAGGAAAATATCCGTATCGTAGGCCAAAAAAAGAAGCTTCCCCAGGCCGGCATCCATTGGACTACCAGGTTTGAATCCGGCAGGAAGGACACTTTGGTATAAGCGTTCCATTTCATCATAGGGACCCACACCTTGAGATGCCAGCCATTCCCCAACAGTCCATGTCTTGTTTTCCTTTAAACCAAAGCACTTTTCCGCTCCTGCTATTATCCTATAACAGCCGGATTTGTGGGGATGCAGGTCCAGTGGGTACATTCGACAGGCCCAAGGACGATCATTGTAAATTCTGCAACCGGAGTCCGTTACAAAATAGCAATAAAGAGTGTCCGGATTCATAAGAAGCTGCACTACTGGAATATGGGTAACCTTCGCGAGGAAGGAACGGGTGTATTGGTTAAGGAATTCTGATGATCCCATGCCCAGCGCGGTCCTCATACGCAGCACATCGTAGGGGGTGAGATAAATATTTACATCTCTGCAGCAATGCGTGAAACAAGGGAGATTTTCATGACAGTCAAAATTCAAAGTATCTTCAGCCGTCAAAATTCGTTCTTCCTGCTCACTCATTGAAATTATCCTCCCCCCTTTTACGCACCCGTAAGGCTAAAAGAAAGTGCCCACCCTGTGTAAGGGTGGGCACCCCAGGGCATCATAAAGGTTAATCCTCTACAGCTTCTGCGAGAACTTCTGAAAGTTCCGTAATTTCCAGCACATCCTGTTTATCAAGGGTCTTGCATGCATCGAGGAGCATGTTCATGCAGTAAGGACAGGCCGTGGTCAGCATGTCGGCACCCTTCTCAATGGCATCAAAAACCCTCAGCTCACCAAACCGCTCGCCCATAGGAACTTCCGCCCATATTCTGCCACCGCCACCAGCACAACATAGACTAAGCTCACGCGACCGTTCCAATTCAATCGCCTCTACGCCTGGTACAGAATTCAGCAACTTACGGGGCTCATCGTAAACACCGCTATGCCGGCCAAGATAGCACGGGTCATGGTATGCAATCTTGCGGGTTACCTCTTTTGACAACTTCAATTTGCCATCTTCAATGAGCTGAGCCAGCAACTGGGTATAATGAATGATTTCCCATTCTCCACCAAGTTCTGGATACTCGTTCGTGAAGGTCCAGTAGCAGTGAGGGGAAGTCGTGATTATCTTCTTCACACCCCTGTCGTTGAACAGGGAAATATTGGAACTTGCCAACTTCTGAAATAGTTCTTCATCGCCAACCTTTCTTATACTCTCACCACAACATGATTCTTCTTCGCCTATCACTCCAAAACTCACTCCTGCCTTCTTGAGGAGTTTGACAACGCTACGCGCAATTTTTGTGCTACGAGGATCGTAACAGGAATGACAGCAAACGAAGAGGAAATATTCCGTGTCGGGGCCAAATTTTGGCACATCCAGCCCCTCCTGCCAGGCCGTTCGTTTTTCTCGAGGCCCAGACCACGGATTTCCGTTGGCATGAGCACTACCCAGAATCGGCCTGAGATTAGCCGGAGCCATGCCCGCTCCCACAATACTGGCACGCATGGAGCGCACATTGTCGATTATTTTTACGCCTCTGGGACAGTTACTTTGGCACATCCCGCATGTGGAACAGGCAAAAAGCACTGTCTCATCTTCAAAGCCTTCCATGCCCATCTGCCCAAGGCGTAGCATGTGCCTTATACTGAATTTTTCACTGGTCTCTCCGGGAACCAGCCTCCAGGGGCATAGGTTGGTGCACAGCCCGCACTGCATACACCAGGTTATGGTTTCCGCACCCATCTCGATGATGTAATCTCGCATTTCCTGAGACACATATTTCGGTTCCATCACCTTCTCCTCCGTATGAAGCTAGAATCCCTTGTAAGGATTCGGTCCAAGCTCTTCCAGCTTTTCGGCAAACTCATCGAGTATCTTCGGAAGTTTGTGGTAATCCGTTATGGAAACCTCTTCTACCCTCACCCGCTCCGACTCAAGCACAAGCCTGTCAAGAGTTTCCTTGATTTTGCTCATGCGAATGTTCGCCAGTTCGCTACCTTTAATGAAATGGCACTGATAATCGTCTCCATATTTGCACCCCAAGAGTAGAATACCATCGATGCCTTTTGAAAGGGCATCGGCAATCCAGATAATGTTCATCGAACCGAGACATCTCAGAGGTATGACCCTGACCCAGGGGTTGTACTGCAGTCTGCGCAACCCGGCCATATCCAGAGCGGGATAGGCATCGTTTTCGCAAGCAAGCACGAGGATTCGTGGTTTTTCCTCGTATTCATCAGGAACATTGATGACTTTGATCATGTTTCCGATCATGCCCACCGAATAGTTTTTAAAAGATATTATCCTTTCAGGGCAGGCACCCATGCACACTCCACAGCGCCGACAGCGAGTAGGATTCGGAAGGGGGTTGCCTTTCTCATCCTCGTTAATCGCTCCAAATGGACATTCCTCGGTGCACCGCTTACACTGAGTACACCTTTGCATGAAAAATTCCGGAAAACTTGTGTCTCCAGCTCTCGGATGCACCGCTTTACCTTGCGACGTTAACTCAACACACTGAATAGCCTTCATAGCTGCACCCGCAGCATCATCAATGGCACGTACATAATCCATAGGCGATCTCACGGAACCGGCCGGATAGATTCCCGTTCGACGGGATTCATAAGGAAAACAGATAAAGTTGGAATCGGGAAATCCATATTTGAGAGCCGGAATCTCTGGACCCTGTCTGTACTTCAGGTTTAACAGGTTCGAAACCAAAATGGTGTCCGGTGGAACTTCTTCAACTTCTTCACCTTCCTCCGACGTCGGCGCTTTGTATGGCTCTCCAAAAGCCGTAGTAGGAACCATGCCAGTCGCAAGAACGACCAAATCAACAGCCTCCGTCATTATCGGCGAACGGGTAAGATTATCTTCCGCGGTCAAAACAAGGTTGCCCGACCCATCGTCTTCAATGCCAGTAACATCTCCTTTGATAAAGAAAACTTTTTGCTTTTGCAGGTGTTTATAAAAGAGCTCGTAAACGCCAGTGGCTCGAAGATCTTTATAAAAAACGTAAACGGTACAGTCGGGATTATTTTCTTTAAAATAGGAAACTTGTTTCAAAGCTTCCACACAACAGCTTGAAGAGCAGTATGGAAGATGTTCAGGATCCCTTGATCCGGCACAGAGTATAAAAGCCACGCTGTTCACAGGCTGACCGTTAGAAGGACGTTTGACCTCACCGGAAAGGAACATCTCCTCGACCTGCTGGATTGTTACCACGTCTGAATATTTGCCGAATCCCAAGTGTTCCAGCTTGGAAGCATCATAAGGTACTGCACCGGTTGCTAGAACTATGGCACCTACCCGCTCCTTAATCTCCTTGCTGCCTTGAACAATAATAGCATCAAACATGCAAGGAGCACCTTCAATGGATGCCACCGTTGCATTTGTGTAAACGGTGACCTTGTCCAGAGAAGTTATTTCAGAAACGAACTCGTCCAGTTTTACATCTTCAGGTTTTTCATAAGGAGGGGTTGCAGGTGGGAGCTTGTAAATTTTCCTCAAATACCCCCCTAACTCAGGCTCTTTTTCCACCAACACCACGTCATACCCTGCCTTAGCAGCTTCTCGTGCAGCGACTATTCCCGTGAGTCCGCCGCCAACGACCAGAATCTTCTTGCTTAGATCCTCGACAACGAACGGCTCGGGCAGTTCCACCTCGGCCGCTTTGGCAAGACCCATCCGGAGTTGATCCTCGGCAAGCATCTGTGTATCTTCGTCTTGCGGAGGATGAGACCACACAACCTGCTCTCTCAAATTAACACGCTCAACGATTTTGTCCGACCCGAAGTCAAATACGTCGTACATGACCCGAGGTGAACAGGCTGCTATTACGACCACGTTAACCCCATCGCTTTTGATATCATTCTTTATGAGCTCAATGCCCGGCTTATGACACAGACATTCATGACTTTTGCAGACAGCAACATCAAATTCGTCCGTTGCAACCGATTTGAGCGCCTCTACATCCAGCGCATCACCAATGCCGCATCCCTGACATATATAAACGCCTACCTTCTTCTCCATCTTCGCCTACCTCCTCGCCGTCAACTGAAGAGCTTTTAGAGCCGCTGCCGTTGCATCCTGAACGCAGGCAGCCACATCCACCGGACGCTTAACACATCCTGCCGGTATAATTCCGATATTGCCGTTGGTTTCCAGTAAAAAGCCGTTTTCATCTGCGGGAATATCAACAGGAGGCTTATCAACGGCCGTAGTAGGAACCATTCCCGTTGCCAGCACAACAAGATCGTATTCTTCCCTGGTAATCTCGCCGGTAATTTGATTTTCCGCCTGAACCATCGTCTTGCCAGACTCGGTACGTCTTATTTCACCAGCTTTGCCTTTGATAAACGAAACCCGAGAATCCTCCTTCACCCGGTTGTAGAAATCTTCGTAACGGCCAAGGGCCCTTATGTCTATATAATAGATGCAAACCTGAGCATCTTCATACTGTTCCAGTACATAAGTTGCCTGCTTCAGTGACGCAAGACAACATACTCCGGAACAGTAAGGCAAATGGTTTTCGTCTCTGGAACCGGCGCATTGTACAAAAGCCACCTTTTTTGCCGGCTGACCCGTTGATGGCTGAATAATCTGCCCTGCTGTTGGCCCATCCGGCGAAGCGTATCGCTCCATCATTACATTGGTGATAACATCTGGATTCTTGCCAAAGCCGTAATAGAGAATCTTTTCCGCGTCGTACGGCTGCCATCCTGTAGCCCAGATTATGGCACTTACCACAAGCTCAAATTCACGAGGCTGCATATCGAGGTCAATTGCACCATAAGGACAAGCACTTTTAATCTTTTCGGCTTCCTCCGTACCTATCACCGAAGGATCCAACACATAGCGGAAAGGGAAAGCAAAATCGTTTGGCAAATAAATGGCCTTAACAGTGTCTATACCGTAATTGAACGGATTAGAAATAGTTGTTGTGGCAGCCTCTTCACATTTTCCACAGGCCGTACACTTTTCGTTCACATACCTGGGATTTTCCCTAACCCTGACGGTATAATTTCCCGGCTCACCTGAAACTGCCACGACTTCAGACAGGGTAAAAAACCTAATTAATGGATTGGTCTTGATCCTCCGGAAGTTGATTTCGAGACCACAGTACGGAGGACAAAGCTTCGGAAAGTATTTGTTCATTCTGGCAACGCGGCCGCCAAGGTACGGTTCTTTTTCCACAATGTAAACATGACACCCCGCCTCAGCAGCTTCCACAGCGGCGCTAAGTCCGCTCATTCCGCCGCCAACAACAAGAATGCTCCGATTAGTCGCCTCTGTCATCCTCAGCCCTCCAGTATCTTCTGTTTTTGACCATCAAGCCGGCAACCCAATAGCACAGATTTTCACAATGGGCAAATCTGCATACAAAAAACCCCGGAGCCACTATAACCCCGGGGTTTTATTTCACCACCTTACAGATACAAACCTACTTAGACTGGTAGATTTACAACGGGAACCTTCTTCAACGTCCACTCACCTGTTTCAGGATTGTAAACGGAATTCACAAAGCATCTCCAGTTCTGCTCGTCCATGTTAGGATAGTCAGCGCGGAAGTAGTAACCAGGCCAACGAGACTCTTCGCGGAACAGCACATGACGCACGTGGCTTTCAGCAATCCACATACGGTGTACGTTCTCCCATGCCCTCATCAGCTCGTGCAAATCTCGAGCCGCCAACTTTTCAGAGTCTTCTTTCAGGAACTGCAACAGTTCAAGAGCCCTTTCGAGCAACGGTTTGTTAGTGGTGAACTGCGAGGTTACGCCACCAGCGTACTCGTCCATGATCTTCTGGAGGCGGAACATAAACATCTTGGGCATGATGTAATTCGGGTTAATTTCGGGATCGCTGGAGAGTGCGGAATACTCTTCGAATATCTTCAGAGGCTTAAGTATAGTTTCTTTGAGCTGTTCAACCTTACCCATATCAACTTCAGGAGCCTGATTGTTGTCGAGGATGTAAGCAATAGCACCCTTAGCAGCAATACGACCTTCAGCGTGAGAACCAGAGGAGAACTTATGACTGGAAGCACCCGAAGCGTCACCGGCGCAGAACAGACCCTTAACTGTGCTCATACGGTTGTAGATTCCAATGTCCTTCCACATTTCTTTGTATTCATCGGGCATCAGATCTTCAGGACCACAGACCCATGCACCGGATGCACCGGAGTGGGATCCAATGAAGTAAGGTTCGGCCGCTGCAATTTCCGAAGGCTTTTCTTCAGGTTTAACATTAGTAGCTGCCCACAGGAACGACTGAGTAATGGTCATGTCAAGGAAGTCTTCCCATGCCTCGTTTTCAAGTTCTTTCATTTTCCGCTTGAATGCCTTCGGATCATCCTTGTAAGCGGCAGCCAAGTTAGCGATGGCTTCTTCGGTCCTCATGTAGATGGGACCCTTACCTTCCATAATATCTTCCATACCGAGCCAGTTCCTCAGGTTGGCCGGAATGGGTTTGCCTGTTCCATAGGGTGCCCACTTTTCAAGCTCGCCAGCCCTTTCAACCATGTACTCGCCACCGAATGCGTTAGTAGCACGAGACTTGAACAACAAGAACCATGCACCAACAGGACCGTATCCATCCTTGAACCTTACAGGGATGAAACGAACTTCCTGACAGGTCATTTCAGCGCCGGCCTTAATGGTGAAGTAAGCGGAGGAGCCACAGTTCCAAGGCGGATACCAGGCACGACCAAGACCTTCACCCACTGACCTCGGACGGAACACATGCACAGCACCGCCCATGCACACGATAGTAGCCTTCGCTTTGAAAACGTAGAACTTGGGTTCACGAACACTGAAACCAACGGCACCTACACAGGTATCACCGTTCATCAAAGGCTCAACGATAAATACGCGCTCGTAAATTTCGCCCTTGTCACCTAGCGTTGCCAGAGCATTTTTAGCAGCTTCTGCCACGACAACCTTGTAAGACTCACCGTTGATCATGATCTGCCAGCGTCCCTCATGGATGTACTCGCCCTTTTCATCCTTCCAAATGGGAAGTCCCCATTTCTCAAACAAATGCACCGTGGAATCAACATGGCGGGCAATGTCGTAAACCAGGTCTTCACGGGAAATGCCCATGAGGTCCTGACGTACATATTTTACATAGTCTTCACAGGTATTCTGCCCTTTACCATAACCAATGTACTGGTTGATAGCGGAAAGCCCCATGGCCACGGCACCAGAACGGTCCATAGCCGCCTTATCAACGACCGTTACCTTCAGGCCATGTTTTTTAGCCCAGTAAGCCGCCTCAAAGGTAGCTCCACAAGCGGACATACCGCCACCAAGAATCAAAAGATCAGTATCAACCACTACAGTTTCAAAAGGCTGCATATCTTCACCTCCTTAAGGTGTCTCTATCCTCTTCCTACGCCTTTCATCAAAAATTTCCTACTTCTTCAAAGTTGGCAGTTCGCTTGCCAGAGTGGATCCCGGCTCAGTGCAAAGAAGCGGGCTCTTGATGTCGTCCGTTTCAGTCTTCCACTCATCCGGCCAGGGCTGAGCTTGTCCTTCCGGGGTAGTACGAATGGGGAACTTGAACCTTTTTACTTCGCCATTCCTGAACTTGACGGTCCACATGATGTCCTGAGAACCTCTCAGGGGCACAACCGACGCTCCAAGCGGTACAAAATCCGCATAACTTCTAATGTCTACAGCCTGCTGAGGACAAATCTTGACGCAATTGTAGCATTCCCAGCACAACTCGGGCTCGCGGTTGTAAGCTTTCATCCTCTCCTGGTCGAGTACCATCAGGTCATTGGGGCAAATGTACATACAGGCTGTTTTATCCTGCCCCTTGCAACCGTCACATTTCTCGAGAATTACATAACTCGGCATCCTTCCACCTCCTAAATGGTTAACTCCTACCTTCTGCCCGTTCCCCGTTAACTCCCCCCAACAAACGGGAGCAACGCCTTAATGCACTATTTGTGCATTTTTTTTCAAAGTGATTATAGTTTGTCCCTTACCCCTGTCAAGCAAAAAATACCCAATTTCACAAATTCAAAAACTATTCATGACCCAACAATTTCATCCGCTCACGAGCAGCATCCTGGCGCTCTTCGTCAAGCCTTGCTCGTTCCTTTTTAAGTCGCTTCAATTCTTCGTCCAATCGATCCAGCTTTGAAGAATCAGGATCTTCCCTGGCTAATTCATCTCGAAGGCTTCTAAGTTTGTGATATTCTTCTCTTACTTCTCTAATCCTAGCGAGTATTTTCTCCTCCCTGGGCGTCAGAACCCTCCCATCTCGGAACCAGCAAACACTCTTAGACTCTTCCATATTTATTTGCCCTTCGCCTCCTCAAGCATTTTCCTCAGTTTATCCCGTTCGGCCACCGCCTCGCGAAACCGAACTTCCAGCACCGCCCGTTCGGGGCTAGATTCACCAAGTTGCCTCAACTTTTCCTCCAGCTCTTCGACCCGCTTCTGAGCCCTGTAAAGATCCTGTGCCAGATTCCTTATGCTCACATCAACCTCCAGACTCATTGACCTCGTTATCCCCTACGTTGGCCAAGCACTTCAGAAACCTCTAATAGTCGTTTACGAGCAACCCAGGGAACATGTATCAAAGTTCCCTTTTCTAGCCTACCATAAGGATTCTTCACGGCCGGATTTAGCTTCAATAAAACGGCCAAAGGTACCTCTAAAAACACAGAAACATCCTTTAGCGAAACCTTGCCGGAAGCTGCCACCGTATCCGTTGCGTAAACCGACAACGTCCTACCAAGAGAAATACCGTACAGCGACGGATTAGAGCCTATTCTAATAGCAGCAAAAACACGAGGCACATAATAGCGAGTTTGTCTAGGAACTGCTTTACGTTTACACAATTCGAAAAAACTACTAGTTTTATATTTCTTCAGCCTACGCGCTAGGCCATTTTCTCCCATGTTATAAGCGGCAAAAACCAGATCCCAGGAATGAAATCGAGCATACAGATGTTTCAAATATCTCACAACGGCCCAGGTTGACTTGATGGGATCCAGCCTCTCATCAACGGTGCTGTTAACCTTCAATCCAAGAGACATTGCCGTCTTTGGCATCAGCTGCCACAGGCCAGCAGCTCCGGCATAAGACCGGGCACGAATCCTGGCGCTGCTTTCCACCACAACCAGGTAAATAAGGTTATCCGGAAGCCCAGCCTTCATAAAAATATTCCTCATACTCCCCTCGTAGGGCCCCATTCTATCCAAACTCTTCTGAATCCCGACTAAATTTGCAGGACGCAGAAAATTCTCCAGTGCCAAGTCAATAAGAGGATGTTCTTCCGTGATTAATTCGCTACCAGCAACGTTCACATCCATCCTCTGAAGCAATAACTTTGGAAACAAACTGTCAGGCCACAGATAGACCTTGTTAGAGCCAACAAAGGCGCCACAAGCTGATTCTGCCTGAACTCCCACAACTATAACTAAAATTAACACCACAAACCTTTGCCAACCCATCCTGTACATAACTCACCCTCTCTTCCTCCTCGCCATATATGCCATATTTTCTTAGCAGCAGGAGAAAGTCGCGGCAAGTGCTTATCTATAGGAATCGCTTGTAATTTGTTGAAATCAAATAGATAAACCAGAGAAAAACATAAAGGAGCAGAAGAACTCCTGAAGAAATCCAGGACGAGCTTTTAAGAAATACCCTGGTTCCCAGAAAAATCCAAGAGCCTATGGTAAAGAGCCCATAAGCTAAAAACAGAGGGTTGAATATTCCCTTGATAGTCCTGAAAAGATAAGCGGAAGTTACTGTTAGCAGGAGTAGCTCACATACGAGAGTTGCCCAGCATGATCCAATAAAACCGTACTGGGGAATCCACAGATAATTAAGCACCACATTTGTCGTGGCAGCAAGGGCAGCGTTCCACCATTCGAAGTAGACCAGGTTTATGGCCAGACATAAAACCGACGTAACCATTGAAAAACAAATAAGAAAACATACCCAGCTCAAAATGTTTAATGCATGCGCTGCTGCTAGGTAATCCCGACCATAAAGGAAAACCATTAGTTGCTTGGAAAACAAAGGAGTTAGCAGGGGAACAGGTGGAAGCACGATGCACATAAGCCCTAATATTCTACGGCTGTGTTTGACCAACACATCGCGGCCGCGTAAAGCCATTCTGGAAAGTATAGGCACCAAAGGGTTGGTTAACAGGACCATAATTATCAGGGCCGTATCCACGAGCTTATATGCTGCATTATACAGACCTACTTCTCGGTCATTTCTTAGCCAGGCTAGCATAAATGTGTCTGCCCGGCTGTTTATGGTTATGAAAATCGTAGAAATGCCTATGGGAAGTGCGGTTTTAAGATTGCGTAGTACAAGTTTTTTATCGGGTTTAAACAAGGGTTTGAGCACGGTTTTTGAGAATAAAAACGCTGCTATAACGTAAAAAGCGTTGGACAACGCATAAATCAGCCCGAGCCTGAAGATGGTAGCTTTCCCAACAAGAAAAAGCATCACGCTTCCTATCAAGTACAACATTCCGTAAAATCCTGATGCTGCACTGGCATACCAGGGCCTACCATATATCTGAAACACCGGATCGAAAATCCTGGATGAAACAACGGGCACCGATAGCGCTCCCAAGATTAGCTCTACTGCCATATCTTTACGCAGAATATGGGCTGCAAATATTCCGATAAAACAAAACAGCAAATTGCTGATGATGCGTATTATGATTACATTTCCCCAGTACCTGGAACGAATGTCATCAGGTAGTTGAGACAAGTCCTTTGACGCAGTTTCTCCTGTTCCAAAATCCGAAAGGGCTGCCAGTACGTTCACAAAGGTGAGGAAGTAAGCAAATCGTCCCAGTTCAGTTGCGCCGAGTTTTCTGGCAACGAGAAGGAAAACTAGTAACTGAGCACTTATTGATATAGTTCGACCCAAGAACTGGGCAGCTAGGTTAAGAACGTAGCTTCTTGCATCGGGCGACAGAGAAAACAATGAACTATTTCTTTTTACCTTTTTTCCTGTCCGTTTTGGGAGGCTTAAAGCCAAATTCACTTAAGACTCGCAAATCCTGACGCCATTTTTCCTGTACCCTCACATAAAGGCTGAGAAAAACGCGGCACCCGAGAAAGCGCTCTATATCCTGTCTAGCAAGGCGGCCTATTTCCTTCAACATGGAACCGTTTTTGCCTATGATTATTCCCTTTTGAGATTTTCGCTCAACGTGAATTGTTGCTTCTATTTCGATCAGATTTTTTTCAGGTTTTTCCCTGAAGGCTTCAATAGTAACAGCAACGGAATAAGGAACCTCCTGTTTTGTGAGATGAAAAATCTTCTCTCGAATAAATTCTGCCACTATGAACCGTTCCGGAAGGTCCGTCAGGTAGTCGTGTGGAAAGTACTGAGGCCCTTCGGGTAAGACAGATGTTATCTCATCAAGAAGCTTATTAACACCGTCACCCAAAAGGGCCGATATAGGCACGATAGCCCGAAAATTGTACTGATTTGAATAAAAATCCATCAGAGGAAGCAGTGGAGCTTTGTTTTTCAAAAGGTCGATCTTGTTAATGACAAGAAAAATAGGAGTATTAACGCTCTGGATCTGTTCAAGCACAAACAAGTCCATTTCCTTAGGTTTTTCAGAAGCTTCAATCATGAAGCAGATTACGTCCACATCCTCGAGAGTACTCAGGGCCGTATCCACAAGAATTCGGTTAAAGGTATCCCTGGCACGATGGATTCCAGGAGTATCGACAAAAACTATCTGACAACCCGGCCCGTTAAATATGCCAACAATTCTGTTTCGCGTTGTTTGGGGTTTGGAGCAGGTGATGGAAATTTTTTCTTTCAGAATCTGATTGAGTAGCGTTGATTTTCCCACGTTTGGAGCTCCGAGCAAGGCCACATATCCGGATCGGAATCTTTCCGGAGTATCTGTTCCCATCACGCCCCCTAATTTACGAACATTGTTTAAACCAAACCGACCTTCTTTTTCAGCTCTTCAAGCTCCAACATGGCGGAAGAAGATGAAGGCGTCGCCAAAGCCCGATCTATCTTTTGATCCACCGAAGCTGTTTCAGCAGCTACATTTCCGTAAGCTTCCGCAAGAGATTCTTCCTCTGCTACCTTTTGCTTCATCCGTTCAAGCATGGCTAGTGTGCTGGACGAATCAACCTTAGCCAGTTGCTGGTTAATCTTCCGCATGGATTGGGCCGTTTTAGCACGAGCCTTCAGGGTGATCAGCTCGTTTTCGTAAGTGGTGATTTGCTTCTTTAACTGTTCAACCTTTGCTTGAAGCTCCATTGCCATTCTGTTCTGGGCCTCGTAGTCTGTAGCCAGCTGGGTAGCACGGTCTTCGCTTTCCTGCTTTCGCGTTAAGGCTTCCATTGCCAGGTGTTCTGCATCCTGAGGATCAAGCTCACCTTTTTTTGCTTTTTCGAGGATAAGCATAGCTTTTCTCTCGTAATCCTTCGCCGCTCGCCGAGCATCTTCCATTTGCTTCTTCAACCGAATTGCCAGGGCTTTTACCTCGGCAAGACTCTGCATTGCTACCGAAAGGTCTTTTTTCAAATCCCTGATACCCTGCTCCGTCAACTTTATAGGATCTTCCAGCTTATCCACCACGCTGTGAGCCTCAGCCTGACCTATCTTGAAAATTCTCTGTAAAATTCCAGCCATCTTTTCCTCCTTATTTTTTTAACCATTGCGGACGCTTGGCCGCAATGACCACAAGCTTGTCCTTTTCATCGAGTGAAAAATCTCCAGAGGGATTTGACAAAAACTGCCCGCTCTTTCCTTCCCTGACCCCAACACATAGAATATTATAATCAACTTTTAACCTCGTAAGTGCCTCCATAAAAGTTCTGCCTACAAGAAAATCCGGTACCGGCATAGTATAAAGCTCATTACCGTATCTGTTGCTTACCAACTCAGATACAAGGGCCGTAACTCCATGATCCAGGGCTGCCTGAACCAGCAGATTGGTAGAAAGCTCGCCAAGCACTATAATCTCATCAGCATTTGCTCTCCTGCAATGCTCAATATTGGCGTTATCCACCAACTCCACACAAGTATAAACATGAGGATAAAGAGACTTTACGGTCAGGGTTGTCAGCACCGTTTTGGCATCCTTTGCATAAGGTTCCAGCCTGTCATCGGATAGAATGATGATGGTATCTGCTTTGCCCGCGTTTGCTTTTCTAAGCGTTTCAGCATCCGGTTCTCCTTTGACAAAGTAAAAGAGAGAATCATCTGGAACAGGTGATTGTTCAAGGTCTGCAATGAGTACAATAGACCTTTCAGCAGTTTTTGCGTCAGCTCTGAGCTCTTCATAAACTCCCTTTCCACGATAATTCCATCCACAAATGACAAAATGTCCACTCTCATCCAATTCTCTTACTCCTCGCCGGTTCATTTCCTGTTCTTCGACAAAGAAGCCCGCAAGCGTGGCAGTAAGCATACCTACAAGCCCTATACCGAAAATCATAATAACGACACCTATAACTTTGCCGGCCAGAGTGTCGGGTGTAATGTCTCCATAGCCAACTGTAGTAGCGGTAACGACGGCCCACCACATGGCTTCAAGCAACCCCATTCCTTTTTCCACATGAGCAAAAGCCAAGCTTCCGAAGAATATAACCAGGAAAACTATCAGAAACAGCCTGTGGAGTCTTTCCCGCTTGAGATAACCAACGAATCGTCTGACCAGATACAATACGGCATGCACGACAATACACCCACTATTTCGCTTTCACATAGGAAGCCAATTCGTCTCCGTATTCCACCAGAGCCAGCTCCAGGGCCAGTATGGACCCCTCTAGTTCATTGAAATCCAGATTCTGAAGTTGAAGCGTGTCACGAAACAGAACGTATTTACTTTCCTCATCCAGCACAAAGGCCCCGTGAATCAGGTTTCTGTTTATCTGAAGCAAGCGCTCAAAAAACCTCTCCCTATCGGACTGCGGAACTCCCATTACCATCTGCTCCAAGATGAGTATGGGTTCCTCACAGTCTATTATCAGATTGTTTATTCCCCGCTCCTCATCGCGAACGACTACCAACTCTTCGTCGGCGTTCTCTTCAACAATCTCAAGGCCAAGCTCCAGTAAATAATTTTTCACCTTCTCAAAATGCGAACTCATAGCCCATCTCCTTGTTAAACGTTCCTTCCCCTGCGTGATTTACCCAAAAACTAAGAAAACTCAACCTTTCTGAAATTTTACCATACACAAAAAATATCCTTCAGCATATTGTCAGCAACCTAAAAGTAATTCGATATGCTCTTGGTTAAAGTAAATTATATTATCAATTCCGGAACCGAAGTGTGAAGATGATCATCAAACGCTGTTCTTATACCACTTCGGCCGATAATCACAATAATCACGACAACCATATGATGCCATAAATGCACCTTGCACATATTGCCAAGAAGGAATATTTTTGTGGACGGTGCTGGCGATTGCATACTGGTCAATAATGCCATGAGGGGTTAAGCAATGAAAAAAAAGCAAATGATCTTTCTTCTTCTGCTAATTCTGGTTTTGCTGGCTGGTATGATTTTTTTGGTAAGAAAAAGAAAGCTTGAACTGGCCAAAATGAGACGACCGGTCCAGTATCGCCCCGTAGTGCAAGTTGTATCGGTGAAGAAAGGGGCAATTGACGTTTCCGTGAAATATCTTGGGGAAATTATACCCGTTACTGAAACCCAAATTGCATCAAAAGTTACGGGTTACATCGAAAAGATATTTGTGGATGATGGGGCCAGGGTAAGTAAAGGCTCGGTGCTGGTAAAGATCGACGATAGGGACGTTAAAGCCCATATTGAATCAATAGAGGCCCGGATAGAAGCGGCACAAGGCAACCTTGAAGCCCTTGAGGCAAAACTTCCAGGCCTTAAATCCGCTGTTTACACGAACAGAGGAATCTACGAACGCAACAGGATTCTTTATCGCAACAAAGCTATTGGAAAAGAAGAACTAGATATATCAAAGAAGAATTTTGAGCTCGCCCTGTCTGAACTTAAGGCTACTGAAAAAAGCATATGGGCCCAAAAACAAATGATTGCTTCACTGAAGGCTCAGAAGAGGGCCGAGGAAGTTCTATTGAGTTATACGACAATACGAGCACCATTTAACGGCATTGTACAGCGCAGAGAGTTATCAGAAGGCGACATCGCCGTCCCGGGAAAACCCATTCTTTCTATCATTCGGCCAGATGCAGGCGTTAAGGTGGTCGTAGAAGTGGCACCGGAAGATTTCGTTAAAATAAAACTTGGCACCTCTGCAAAACTCATTTTGAGCGGAAAGGCTATAACCACAAAAGTCAGTTCGCTCTACCCTGCCGCATCACCGAGCAGCCTCGGAATCTGCAACATACTCCTTGAAAAAGCTCCATTCGGCCTTCCGTACCACACCAGAATCGAAGTTGAGATCATCACGGAAAAGCCCAAAGGGCTCATTGCCCCATCTCAGTGCCTTCTTAGGCAGGGTAATATAAACTTTGTAATAAAGGTTGACGATAAAGGCATCGCTCACAAAATCCCTGTTAAAATTCTCGGAACAAATGAAAAGCACATCTGCTTTGCTTCTTCTCATCTCAGGGAAGGTGACTTTCTCGTTATCGCCAGAGAAAGCCGCCTTACGCGCATCAGCGACGGTCAATCGGTTGAAGTGACAAAACGCATGCAGGAGGCTTCCATTGATTGAAAGAATGTTCAAGAAACCGCATTTTCCGCTTTCTCTGGTATTCGTCTTTTGCGTGATCGGTTTCCTGTCTTTCAATTCAATGCATAGAAAGCTCTTTCCGGATGCAAACAGGCCACAGATCGCAGTCGTCACGATAGAACCTGGAGCATCTGCCACGGACATAGCTAACCACATATCCAGGAAAATTGAAGAAGAACTCTACGGAATCGACCTAGTAAGAAAGGTAAGCTCGACCTCGAAAGAAGAAGTTTCCATAGTAAAGGTCGAATTCGAATATGAAAAAGGCCTTGATGCGGCAAGCCTGGATGTAACGAACGCTGTCAATAAGATCATAACAGAACTTCCTAAGAACATTCTTCCACCTCAGATTTACAAGATTAGCGATGCTACTCAGCCTGTCATGATCCTTTCGGTAAGACCTGCCAGTGGTTCTACTCTTACCATGGCCCAGGTACGCCAGATAGCGGACAACGAGCTGAAAGACGATCTTTTAAACATACCAGGAGTTGCTGATGTTGACGTGTTCGGCGGCTACCAGAGGGAAGTCAGAATAGAGATAGACCCGGCAAAGCTGAACCGTCACGGATTGTCGGTTGCCGATGTGGTAAAGGCGGTTTCAGAGAAAAACAGAAACATTCCCGCCGGTTTTATAATTGACAAGCACAACCAGATACTACTCAAATCGAATGACGAAGTACAATGTCTCGACGACTTTCTCGATATTCAGATTACCCCGCAGGTTAAGCTTAAAGACGTTTCTTCCGTTCACTACGGCTACAGGGAAAGACTTTCTGCCTATCACGGAAACGGCGTTCCTGCCATTGGTATGGCCATCATGCGGCCTGTGGGGGGAAACACCATGGGGGTTATCAAAACCGTCAAGGCGCACCTCCCGAATATAAAGGCAAAATACCGAAACCTGGAAATAACCGTTGCAGACACCCAGGAAAATCTCATAAATCTCAGCATAAACAATATGCTGGGAGCCCTTCGAGACGCCATCATCATGACATTGATTGTTATCCTGGTGTTTCTGGCAAATCTTAGAAACATATTTATCACAATGGCTTCAATCGTTTGTACCTACCTGATGACGATCGCCTTCATGAAGATTTTCCATTTTCAGTTTAACATCGTAACCATGACGGCAATTATTCTCGCAATAGGTCTGCTCCTGGATGATGCAATAGTGGTTATGGAGAACATAGAACGTCACTACTACGAACTCGAGAAACCAATCCACAGGGCTGCAGTGGATGGTACGACAGAAATAATGCTGGCCGATTTTGCCGGCACTATAACCACTATTGTCGTACTTGTTCCCATACTTTTTATTGGCGGTTACGTTCAGCGAATTCTCCGCCAATTTTGCAGCGTGCTTATACTTGCATTGATTTCGTCCTACGTGGTGTCTATAACAATCATCCCTCTCCTTTCCCCCTTGGTGATGAAAAAAGAACCTCACAAAAACTGGTTTGAACGACTGATATACAGACTCAGTTCGCGCATAATCAACCCGCTGGTAAACCTTTACACGACCCTTGTTAAAACGGTGGTTGATAGAAAAAAAGCGTTTATCTTGTTTTTGGCACCTCTTATGATTCTAATGATGCTTACCCGCAAGCAAGTTATGCCGCTTCTAGGGCGTGACCTTATGCCCCCAATGGACACTGGTATTCTGAAAGTCAGTTTTTCCACCGACGAAAACACATCAATCGAGGAAAGCGAAAAGATTCTCTCGGAAATGGAAAAGGTTATTTATTCATTCCCAGGCGTGCAGATGGTTTCATCGACTCTAGGTTCTGAACCGGGAACGTTTAGTTTTGGAAGCGGTAAGGAGCCGCAGAATGGAAGTATAACCGTACACTTCATAGACCGGTTTCATCGCAAAAAAAGTATCTGGCAGATAGAAGATGAGTTACGAAGAGCATTCCTCAAAATTCCCGGGCTGAGATACGTCAATGTGTACGATTACGGAGCTACTCCTCTTTCTTCAATTGCATCGACGGTTGATTTAATGATTACCGGAGACGATCTGGATGTGCTGGACAAAATAGGCAGCGAGGTTGAAGAAAAGCTGAAGCTGGTAAAAGGGCTTACGTCTGTGTCCAGAAGCTGGTACATGGAAAAACGCGAACTGGCTTTTGTCATAAATCAGCTTCAGGCGTCCCGATATGGCATGACGCCTGCCGACATATCGAATCAGATTGGAGACGCTCTGCAAGGACGTATAAGTTCCATTTACACTATTCCTAATGAAATGGGCTTATCTGTTCGGGTGCAATTTAAAAGATCATACAGAGATAACCTCGACGATTTGAAAACTATGCTCGTTAAAACTCCATACGGCTTTGTGCCTCTGAAAGTTTTCGCAAAAGTGGAACCAGTTTTTTCGCCCGGAGTGATCACTCGTCAGAACCTCCAATATAGCCTTGACGTGTACGGATTCCGGGCAAAGGCTGCTATAACACACATTCATAAAGGCATTGATGAGAAGGTGCTAAAAAATATTCGCATACCGTCCGGTTTCAAGCTAAGCAAAGAAGGCGAAATAGCCCAGATGAAGGAATCATCGGAGCGCCTTGCCCGTGCCATGGTGATGGCTCTTGTGCTGTTATATTTTTCCCTGACAGTAACTTTTTCATCCTGGAAAAACCCGTTAACCATCATGCTAGCTATTCCCCTGGCCGCCCTGGGCAGCATGTGGTTCATGCTCGCCTTTGGTCGCCATCAATGTATGCCTTCCATGATGGGGCTCATTTTGCTCGCCGGCATTATCGTGAATAATTCCATTCTGCTGATAGATTTTATCGAAGAAGGCAAAAAAAGAGGAATGACCATGCATGACGCAATTCTCGAAGCCATTAGGCTTCGGGCTCGCCCCATACTCATGACAGCTTGCGGAACCAGTGTCGGTATGTTGCCAATTGCTATGGAAAGAGCAATCGGGCTGGAGCGGCTGTCGCCTCTAGCTGTGGTCGCCATAGGAGGCCTAATAATAGGCACATTTCTCACTCTGATTTACGTGCCCATTTTCTACATTTTGTTCGAAAGGCTCGAAACCAAACTGAAAGGAGCAATCGGCATATTGAATACGGAATTACCCGCAAATAAAGTCCACAATTGACATAATTGAGGAGAAATTATGCGTTTTCTTCGGTTCGGAAATAACCTGCAAAGCGGCCTTCTACTCCTGTTAGTCGGTCTGGCCATAACAACCGGGTCAGCAATGGGGCGATCCTTTGACCTTGACGCTATCCGTGAATACGCTTGGAAAAATTCACCTCAGCTTAAGATGGTCAAAGAGGTAATCAACGCTGAGCAGGGTGAAAAAGAAGTGGCCAGGTCTCCTCTTTTGCCAGCCATATCGACTGGTGTCAATTACACCAGGTACAAAATAGAACACGGGATAATTGAAGGAGCATTCGGAGATTCCCAGGAGCCTGGACATGAAAGGCTGGCTTGGGACATCACCTTTAACTACATCGCCTTTTCCTTCGGAAAGGATTATTTCGCCTATAAGGCGGCATCCCAACTGGTAAAAAGCAGGACAAAAGACTTCACCCGGGCCTGGCAGAACCTGAGCTTTCAGCTTGCAAAAATTTACTATTCCATCATTACGGTGGACAAAACAATAGATGCAACCAGAGCAACTATAAAAAGTCTTGAGACGCTGGTACGGGAGATAGGGGAAAAGGTCAAGGTCGGTCGGTTGCCTGAGGTGGATCTCCTTAAGGTGGAAGTAACTCTATCCCGAAGCACGGACGATCTTTCTAAGTTGGAAACCCTCAAAGAAGATCTTTTGGGAGAACTTGCCAAGCTTATGGGATACAATGAGCCGGGACGGTTGGCTATCAAAGAGCAGCCTATGGAAGAAATTGAGGAAAAGCATTTTAATGTGAACGAACTTCTGGAAGAAGCCTATTCTGAAAGAGCAGACCTCAAAAGCATTGAACATTCTCTGGAAAGTGTAAGGTATCAGATCAAGTCCGTTAAAGCGTCTTACCTTCCTGAGATAGCACTTAGAGGTGCCTATTCCAAGCAGGCTTCTGGGGATGCGGATTTTGTCTCAGACGGTAACGTGGCCGTTATGATCTCTATGCCGATTTTTGACGGATTTCTGAGAAAAGGTAAAATAGACAAGCTGAAAGCGGAAGAAAACAGGCTGAGATTTGCACTACAGGACAAACGGCTCCAAATTGCAAAAGAAGTGAAGACGGCATTGAAAGACTACCAGGAAACGTTAACGCGTATCAGATCGGCCAGGCGCTCGGTTAAACATGCAGAAGAAGTACTCCGTATCGAAAAGCTAAAATACAAACTTGGTAGGACAACAATAAATTTTGTTCTGGAAGCCGAGAGCGCCCTTCTTACCGCCAAATCCATCTTTTATAAGGCTTACCATGACAATTACGTTGCCTTGGAAAAGATCAAACTGGCTTTGGGCAGGCAGCAGCTGAAGTAATAAGTGTTTATCCAAGAATGTACTCAACTTACCATACCCTCCCTTTGAAATTTCCGGTAAAAATCACTCGCTGAGAAAAGCGCACGTTATCTTTGTGATTGCTCACCACTTTTCTTGACTATCGGCTTGTCCAGGCATATTCGTTTAATCGAGCAGCCGGGCTTAAAATCACAATAAAATTTCGGAGAAGCATCCATGAAATATGAAGGCCCTATTTACAGGCCGCCCAGCGAAGCTGATAGTCTTCTAATTCAAGCTACTGTTGGATGCCCTCACAACAAATGTACCTTTTGCATGGTTTATAAACGAGGACCCCGCTTTCGCGTTCGATCATTCGAAGAAATACGAGCAGACGTTGACGAAGCTCGTGAAATTTATGGAAACCTAATTCGCACAGTCTTTTTGCCCGCAGGCAACACGATAGCCATGCCCACGGATCAGCTTGCCCGTGTTTGTTGCTATATTGCAGAATCCTTCCCGAAACTTCAGCGAATTACCGTGTACGGGTCTGCTCAGTACATTTGTAGAAAAGGGCTTAACGACATGAAAAGATTGAAGGAAGCGGGGCTTTCCCGAATTCATGTAGGCCTTGAGAGCGGAAGTGATGAAGTGCTTAGACGCGTGAAAAAAGGTGCTACAAGAGCTCAACAAATAGAAGCCGGCCGTATGACTATGGAAGCAGGGATAGAACTCAGCGAATACATTATTCTCGGCCTTGGTGGTAAAGAACTAACCGAAGAGCACGCTATCGAAACTGCTTCGGCAATAAACGAAATAGCTCCTGATTTCGTAAGGATAAGGACCTTCGTGCCCAAAATAAACACCCTGATGCTTCACCTTATAAAGAAAGGACGTTTCAAGATGTTGGGCCCTCATGAAGTTCTTACGGAAGCAAGAATTATCATCGAAAACATAAATGTCCCCACTAAAATCTTCAGTGACCATTACACCAACTACCTGAACTTGGAAGGAAAACTTCCCGAAGACCGTGAAAGACTTTTGAATCTCATAGACATGGCGCTACAATGGGATGAATCTCAATTTAGGCCATTTTTCATTGGCACCGAGTAACCATCCATCAAAACGGGGAGAAAGAGATGTATATCATTGGAATGGATGTAGGCTCAGTTAGTATAAACACAGTAATCTTGGATGATGCGGGAAAAGTTGTCAAAGAATTACCATACCGACGACATTTCGGACTTATTCATGAAGAATTTGTACGCACCCTTCAGACCATTTTTAAAGAAATATCACCGGACAATGTGAAATGCCTTGCCCTTACGGGCATGCATGGTGAATTACTTTCACAAATGACAGGAACTCATTATGAAGCCGAAACCATTGCTCAGGTGGTCGGAGCTGTTAACATAGTGCCCGGGGTGCGTTCTATTATCAGCATAGGTGGTCAGGATGCCATCCTGTTTCAGATTGGCTATGAAAACGGCCGATGGTTCTTAGAAAACTTCAATATCAATGGTCCCTGCGCATCCGGCACGGGATCATTCATAGACCAGCAGGCGGAACGACTTTCCTACGCCATGTACGGGTCTTCATGGGAATTCTCGCAGGAAAAGCTGCAGAAAACCCTAGAAGATTTCATCAAACTAGGTCTGGAAAGCGATTCTCCTGCTCCCGTGGCATGTCGCTGCACCGTTTTTACAAAATCCGATATGATACACCTACAGAACAAAGGTGAGCCTCTACCCAACATAATTGCGGGCTTGCATTACGGCAATGCGGCAAACTTTATGAGTAATATCGTAGGAAATCGCACAATCCATCCGCCAGTAATTTTCATTGGCGGAATGGCAAGCAATGAACTGCAGATACGTGCGTTCAAGAAGTATTTTCCTGACCTGATCGTGCCACAGTACCACACGTCCATAGGTGCCATAGGGGTTGGATTAATTGCCATCGAACGAGGTTGGAAAGGATGCCCGGACCTAGAAGCTCTCGAAAGATTGTTAAAACAGCACCAAGATGGAGGGTATCGGTATGAATTTCCACGAGCTGAACCGCTAAGGCTGGAACTTACAAAATTTGATGATGACAATGTCATTTCTCTTTCCGGATCCCCACGATGGAAAGGGTTCCTTGGTGTGGATATAGGGTCAACCACGACGAAATACGCTTTTATTGACCCATCCGGTAAGATACTTCACAAATGTTATGTGCCAACCCGAGGAAAACCCATCGAGGTTACCCAGCATCTTCTGAAAACTCTGTTAGAAGCGTCGAAAGGACAGTGCGAAATACTTGCCATAGCTACCACCGGGTCGGGCAGAAATGTGGTGGGTGACTTTCTCGATGCTGATTTGGTTGTGGACGAAATCACCGCCCACGCCCACGGTGCTGTGTCCGTTGATCCCAATGTGGACACCATTTTCGAAATAGGAGGCCAAGACAGCAAATACATCCGTGTGGAAAAAACCCACCCTATAGATTTTGACATGAACAAGGTTTGCGCAGCAGGAACAGGTAGCTTCCTGCACGAGCTGGCCAACAAAATGAAAATAAACATTGTTGGGGAATTCCAGGAAATCGCCTTGTCATCAAAAAGCCCAATTCACCTGGCCGAGCGGTGCACGGTTTTTATGGAATCGGATGTGGTGGGTTATGCTCAGAAAGGAGCAAGGCGTGAAGACCTGATTGCAGGGCTTTGCTATGCCATTGTACACAATTATCTTAATCGCGTTGTTGGCAAGAGATTCATCGGGAGCAGGATTATGTTCCTGGGAGGTCCATCCCTGAACAAAGGAATTGTGGCGGCCTTTGAAAGAGTGCTGAAGAAACCCATAATTGTGCCTAAGCATCGTGAAGTAATGGGAGCTTATGGAGCAGCGCTTCTGGTCAAAGAAAAGTTCGAACGAGGTGAAGTAAGTTCAAAAGATCGGGATCTGAGAAAACTTGCTGAAGCGAAGGTAAGCTACAAAGAAGTGATCTGCAGAGCGGACCCAAAATGTCATAACGAATGCAAACTTAAGATTTACAACTTCGCGGGTCGAAAAAGCGTCTGGGGAGGAGACTGCGGACGGTATGAAGTAACCCACTACGACGGTCCTCAGGCTGAGGATTACATTGGCAAACGCAATGAAATCTTTTTCCATTCGCTCGCCGATCAGGGTGTTCAGCCCGGCGAGGTATCTCCTGGCATGAGTGGCCTTCCCGTAGTTGGTATCCCTTTGGGACTTCATTTTTGGGAATGGGCTCTTTTCTGGGCTTCCATTTTCCGCAACCTTGAGTTTCCGGTGCTACTGGGACGGCTAACCGACCAAGAAATATCACGTGCCGGTGTTGAAAGCGTTACTGCCGAGACATGTTTTCCTGTCAAGGTGTTTCACGGACATGTAAGCTGGCTAAAAGACCGAGCGGACATTCTGTTTCTTCCCAATGTGATAAACATGCCGTCTTTCGACGAAAAGGAAACCGGCTTTTTTTGCCCTCTGGTAGAAGGAAGTCAGTACATAACCAGATGGGCTTTCAACCTCCCGCCGAACCGCATAGTATCCCCGACGGTTTATCTCAAAGAGGGGCCTACTTCAGTGGCTGAATCTCTGTGGAAAGAACTTTCCCGCATCAAGGGAGCTCGTCCAGACAAAGATCGGCTTGACCTGGCTGTGAAAAGGGCGTGGCAGACCTACCAGAATTTCCGTTCCAGATTACTGGATCTGGGGAAATCGGTTCTTGCCGATGCGGATGCGGGAAATCCTGTATGGATAATTTCGGGACGGCCTTATAACCTTTATGATACGCGGCTGAATTTGCAAATTGGAAAGCACCTGGCCAAACGAGGCATAAAAGCCATCACATTTGACTTTATAACCCTCCACAACGAAGACATGAGTGATTTTCCCAGAATGTACTGGGGTTTTGGCTCCAGAGTGCTTAGGGCCGCAAAGAAGATAGCACGTACAGATCATCTCTACGGTGTTCACCTCACAAACTTTAGTTGCGGACCAGACTCATTTATCGAGCATTTTTACAGACACGTCCTTTCCGAAAAACCGGCGTTAATCCTTGAATTTGACGAACATACCGCCGTGGCCGGTATTTTGACCCGCATTGAGGCGTATAAAAACGTGGTTTCCAATATCGAAAACGCAAATCGAATCAATGGTAAGTTGCGTCGTGCCGCATCGTGAAACAATTAAAACAGTGAGGGAAAACAGTGGGAAAGGTCGTAGAACATCCTGTTTTTCAACGGCTTCGTTCGGACGTCGGAAAATTCAACATAAAAGGTAAAAAACTCTTGATTCCCGATATGGCTCCATTTGGCGCCAGATTATTTGCATCGTGCCTACGAGCCTTCGACGTGGACGCTATTGTTATGGAAACCTATAAAGGCCTGGAACTGGGCAAGGAGTTCACATCGGGCAAGGAGTGCTTTCCATGTCAGGTGACGTTAGGTGATATTCTTTATTTTCTGCGAAAAGAACGCGCAAGACTTGGATCTAGTTTTGACCCTGAAAAATATGTTTATTTTCTTCCCGAATCAGACGGACCATGTCGTTTCGGCATGTACAATAAGCTCCAGAGACTGGTTTTAGACCGCTTTCCTGAATTTTCCGGTGTACGCATTGCCTATCTGACAACAGACGATGCCTATTCCACAGAAGGCATTCTACCTCCTGAAGATGCATCCACGTTTAGGAAACTTGGTTATGTAGCCACCATTGTGGCCGACGTTTTTGACCGGATGACTTGGCGAGTGCGTCCGTACGAGCATAAAGAAGGGATCACAGATGAATTTATGCAAGTCGCCCTTGCGGCTATGCAGAAACTCGTCGAGGAAAAGGGCCGAGACCTTCCCTTTGATGAGATGCTCGATCTTGTAGCCGACACAGCAAAAACTGTAGCTTCATTTATGGACTCACACCAACCCCGACGTCCTCGTATCGGCATTGTTGGCGAGATATACTTGAGAACCCATCCAGCCAGTAATCAGAATTTAATCAGGGAAATCGAAGGGTTTGGTGGAGAAGTGGTGGACGCATCGGTTGCGGAGTGGATTAATTATGTCAGTTATGAAGGCTTCCGTAAGTTGAGCCGCAGGCTGCGACAGGAATGGAAGAAGGGGAACGCGTCGAATTTCTTCAGCGTGTTGCGCAAATGGTTGGGTCAGACCATCGAAATTGCCTGGCAAGCACTTCAACAAAAAAAAGTTTATGACAGGGTATTCCCCTATCTGGATATACAGCCTGATCATGCCGTATGGACTATAGAAAGGCACTTGAAACGGTACGGATTGTTTTCCTTTGATATAGGCACAGAAGCGGCTTTGAGCATAGGTGGGGCCATTGAGTACATTCGAGAAGGCTTTGACGGCATTGTGAACGTTTTTCCCTTCACCTGTATGCCCAGCACGATTTGCTCGGCTATCCTCAAGCCATTCCTGGATTCTCTGCGCATCCCTTACCTCGACGTGGCCTATGATGGTTCTATCCAGCCCAATCGCGAAGTAGCCATTAGGACTTTCATGTATCAGGCTCAGCAACACCGGTTGCAGCGGGGGAATCGTAGATGAATAGAAAGTCTTGCAGTGATCACGGCCAGCTTCTCCTGATCAATGCGATCCATCCTGAAGAATTCAGAATAGCCATTGTCGAAGGTTTTTCTCTCGAAGGCTTTTTTATAGAAACGGCTACCCACACCAAGCACCTGGGAAATATTTACAAGGGCATTATCGAACAGGTTCAACCCTCTCTACAGGCGGCATTCGTGAATATAGGTGCGGAGCGAAACGGTTTTCTGTCGCTGGACGAAATTCATCCCGAGTATTTTTCACACGATCCGACAGGAGAACCGAAAATTCAGGACCTGATTCATCCCGGTCAGGAGGTCCTCGTTCAGGTAACCAAAGAGGGTGTCGGTGGCAAAGGAGCGGCCCTCACGACATACATTTCCCTAGCAGGAAGATACGTAGTCCTGATGCCTGGTAATCCCAGTCGGGCAATATCAAGAAAAATCACCAACGAAGAGGAGCGAGAGCGTCTCAAGCGCACGGTTCATGAACTAAAGCTTCCCGACGAAATTGGTGTGATAATACGAACAGCTGCGGCTCAAAGGCCCAAGAGGGAAATCGTAAGGGATCTCAGATACCTTTTGAAAATATGGGAAGACATCAAACGACGAGCTAGGAAAGCACCGGCACCATCGCTTATTTATAGGGAAAGAAGCCTTGCCATACGGGTAGTACGAGACTATTTTTGCCCTAACATTTCCAAAATAATAGTGGACGAGAAGGAGGTTTACAGGGAAGTTAAGGATTTTTTAAGAATAGTAAGTCCACGCCACCAAAAGATAGTGGAACTTCATCGTAATAAAACACCTCTTTTTAGTCACTACGGTATAGAAACCCAAATAGAACAGATATTTCAAAAACGAGTACCGCTGAAATCTGGAGGATACCTCATAATCGAACCGACAGAAGCATTAGTATCGATCGATGTTAATTCAGGCAAGGCGAAGTCCGAACCGGACATTGAAGAAACTGCGTTCAGGGTTAACTTAGAAGCGGCCGAAGAAATCCCACGCCAACTGCGCTTGAGGGATCTTGGTGGGCTTGTGGTGGTAGATTTTATTGACATGTCTAAGCCGGTTCACAAGAGAAAGGTAGAACAAACGATAAGAAATGCGGCAAAAAAGGACAAAGCGAAGCTCAGCATCGGCAGGATTTCTCGATTTGGACTTCTGGAAATGTCTCGACAGCACACTGGACTGAATGTTCAATTCGGTTCATACCGTGAATGTCCGTACTGTGGCGGAAACGGCATGATACAAACGGTGGAAGCGGCATCACTGGCGTTTTTGCGAAAGATATGGGATAGATTAAGCTTTTCCAATGGGATTTCGGGCATAAAAGTACGGGTTTGTCCGGAAGTAGCCTTTTACTTACTTAACCAGAAACGACCGGACCTTGTGGACCTGGAGAATAGATACGGAGTGAAAATTGACATCGAAGGTGACATTACTTTACGCCCAAATGAGGGATTTATTGAAGAAGTCCTTCCATCAGAAGGGGTTTATCATTAAACGCTCACGGCTTTTTACCTGGCAGAAAGGAAAATCGCGCGAAACAGCCGTCATCATAACAATATTCCTGGTTTTGTCTCTTTCCTATGCCTGCGCAAACCGAGGCAAGGAAGAAATTTTCCGCCGTGATGAACTCCTTATGGATACTGTCGTGAGTATTCAGGTGGTTCATTCAAACCCGAAGGAAGCCTCGCACGTGCTGGATAAGGCTTTTGCTTTCATGAAAAAACTTTCTAATAAAATGAACTCACACAATCGGAATAGCGAAGTCGCCCACCTGAATGCCAGGGGATATCCAGGGCCCTTCCATGTAAGTGACGAGCTGTTCCAAGTCATCAAAGAATCGGTAGAAGTGAGCCGTATCACGGGAGGTGCCTTTGACATCACCGTCGGTCCACTCCTGGAACTTTGGCCCATTTACAGGAAGAACAACTTTAAAGTTCCTGACCAAGAGCAACTGATGAAAGCATTAAAACTTGTGGGCTGGCAATACCTGAAGTTGGATCCTGCCGCCAGAACGGTAAGATTTCAAAAAAAGGGTATGAAGATTGATCTTGGCGGCATAGCCAAAGGATTCATAGTCGATAGAACAATAGAATTCCTGAAAAAAATGGGCATACGAGGAGCACTCATTAATGCAGGTGGCGACATATATGCCATGGGAAAAACTCCATCCGGAGATCCCTGGAAAATAGGCGTGAGACATCCGAGAGATCCCGACAGGCTGGTTGCCGTTCTTGGGATATCTGATGGGAGTGTTGTAACGTCTGGCGATTACGAACGTTACATAACTAAAAACGGCGTGAAATACACTCACGTGGTGGATCCAAGAACGGGTTTCACCGTTCAAAAAACGGCAAGTGTTACAATTATCGGAAATACTACCGCCTTTGCCGACGCTCTAGCCACTGCCATGATGGTTCTGGGGCCAGATGATGGCTATGCTATGCTTGTAAACTTTACCGGAATTGAAGGCCTGTTTATATCGGAACAACCGGGGATAACGACTAAAGACGGCAAACCTTTGCTGCGATATCGCGCTACGCCGGGTTTTGTAAAATATGCACTGAGTCTGGACCCACAGCTGGCCAAGTTAGTGACCGGTAAAAGCTGAGAAAGTCAGGAATCCGCACAATCAAAGGAAATTCCATCCCTACCCACAACCACGAACCGATAAAATTCCAACCTTTACATGACCTCTTAGCTCCCTGGTTTCCTCACCGTTGAATATTTAAAAAAAAATTTTTCCTCCAAAACCAAATCCAGTACCGTTGCAAAATATATATTCCTTTCTCACATTCCTTAATTTAAGCTCTATAGGAATTGCGAACGTAGCCACTATTTCTAGTTTCCTGAATCCGTGAAGAAAGCATGGTGAAATATTGGTTAACCTCTTGTTTTTCCAGTAAAATTTATATGGTCAGAAAATTCACCCGGTAGGTGAATTTCCGTTCGTGCAATATTGTCTTAAAAAACAAGAAGTTGAGGCGTATTTGCTGCATTTTTCTCACGGATTCAGGTTAGTTTGTTACCAATACAAAGT
>Ga0190313_1000308_pt1 | contig 30091 bp, 26 predicted proteins | sample 4870071011_MG_FD_169989 | JGI IMG/M metagenome (GOLD analysis project Ga0190313, IMG submission 169989) | Hydrothermal vent sediment bacterial communities from Southern Trench, Guaymas Basin, Mexico - 4870-07-10-11_MG | ecosystem: Environmental > Aquatic > Marine > Hydrothermal vents > Sediment ... | reverse complement strand
CCACTCTATTTTGCTCCTTTAAGATAGTAATTGCATTTTCATGGTTATAATTTTGTGGAGTTCTTCGCTCTTCGTTGGCTCTTTCTAGTAATGAGATTTGTTCATTTTCAATATTCTCAAAGATAAGACTCGAGATCCACTGGGCGTTCGCCCGCCGGGGTTCAAATCCCCGCCCCGGCGCCAACGCCGAGCTTTTTATAAGCTTTAATAGCAAGAATTAAAGAAAAACACAATAAAATAATTAAACAATTATGTAATTATTAAGGCTCCATCTTTTTCAACAATTACTGTGTGCTCAAACTGAGAAACTAACCCTCCACGAATTTCTTTTAGTATTGGATAACTGTAAATAGCCCCAGCTTTTTCAAGTTGCATTAGTGCCAATCTCAGTTGTGGCTCGGGCATCAATTCCTGCACCCATCTGTATGCAAAAGGCAAAGTAGAGAAGTTCTTTCGTATGTAGTTAAGCAAAATTCTTGCTTGAGGCATCCTCACAGGTCTGTTTCTTACAAACATGAATATCAATGCTGGAGGAACCTCAATAACCTGCCCAGCTCCCGTAGTTGCGAAAGGTTCTATTGCCAATACTTCTCCTTCTTTTAATGTATATGTATCATGAGGCCTGTAGATGTTAGGAATCGAAATTCCAGAATGCAGCTTGTATCTCTGAATTATGTGCCCACTAAGATTCACTATTGGTTTAAACCCATATCCCCTAATAGTTTCTTCAATTACTTTTCCAATCTCGTTTATTTTAACTCCTGCCCTTACAACGCTTATCGCATTTTCAAGGGCTTCTCTTGCAGCCCTCATTAAATCATCCTCTTTCATCCCAACTCTAACTGTAATTGCGGTATCCGCTATATAGCCATCAATGTGAACTCCTAAGTCAACTTTCAGATAATCTCCCTCTCTGAGGACTGTTTTATCCCCCTTATATGGGGTATAGTGAGCAGCAAGCTCGTTCAATGATAAATTACATGGGAAAGCGGGCTTTCCTCCAAGCTCTATAATTCTTTTTTCAACAAATTCTGCTATTTCATACAGTGAGGTGCCGGGTTTTATCAATTCCATAACTTCTTTTTTAACCTGTCTGGATATTTTACCAGCATCTATAAGTTTTTCGATTTCATAGCCCATTTAAATACCCTCCATAACTTTTGACTTTCTCATAAAGCTCAAATGCCTTTTTCTCAGCTTTTTTCATAACTTTTTCTTCATTCACAGTAAGGATTTCTTTGTCTATCATTAAAGGCTTTCCATTAACTATTAATCCATCAACATCTCCAGCCCTCATAGAATAAACAGCGAGAGTAATCGGGTCGTGAAGTGGCTTGAGATGAGGACTGTTGAGATCAATGAGCATTAAATCTGCCAGATAACCCTTTTCAATTCTTCCAGCTTTAAATCCAAGAGCTTTAGCACCATTTTCAGTTGCAACCTTAAATACCTCCTCCGCTTTTGCTATTGTTGGATCCCAGCGATGATTTTTCTGAGATATGGCAAAAACTTTCATCTCTTCAAACATGTCAAAGCTGTTGTTGCTTGCAACACCATCTGTTCCTAATGTTACAAGAACACCGTATTCTTTCATTTCTGGATAGGGCATAACACCTCCAGAAGCAAGCTTTAAATTGGAGACGGGATTGTGAGATACCTTAACACCATACTTGGCAAGGGTCTTTATTTCAGCTTTTGTGAGCCAAACTGCATGAGCAGCTAAGACGTTTTTATCCAAAAATCCGATGCTTTCCAAAAGCTCAACAGGTCTTTTTCCATAGCGTTTTTGAACTTCATAAACTTCCCACCTTATTTCAGATAAGTGAATTTGAATTAAAAGTTCATATTTATCTGCGATTTCTTTTACTTGCTGAAGTATTTCAGGATTGCAGGAATAAATTGAGTGAGGAGCAATGCTCGGTTTTATTAATTCATGGTTTTCATATTTCTTTACAAGCTTTTCAACGATTTTAAAAGCCTCTTCAGGTGTTTTAGCATCCGGAGAGGGAAATTCAAAAATTGTAGTACCTAAAACCCCTCTTAATCCTAAAAGCTCAAGCACTTCAGCAACTCTGTCCATGAAAAAATACATGTCAGCGACTGCCGCAATTCCAGAGCGAATTAGCTCAAGTCCTCCAAGCATAGCCCCCCAATAGACGTATTCTTCATTGATGTGCTTTTCCATTGGCCACACAATTTTTTCAAGCCAATCCTTAAGCCATAAATCTTCGGCAATCCCCCTGATAAGTGTCATTGGAAGATGGGTGTGGGTATTGTAGAACGCCGGAAGAATGAGCTTATCTTGGGCGTTAATTACAAAGTCATCTTTTCGAATCTCACCGTTTATGTCCTCAATTCTATTATCTTCGATGTATATGGTGCCTTTCTCCCCATTTGGCATGATCACGTTTTTAATTAAAATTGCCATGCACTTCCCTCACGAAAATCTTTTATTTGATTGTGATTTTTAGTTTTGTGGTGAGCGAATGCTTGGAATCAGGAGATACATTAATCTAACTGAAGACCTTTTTGTTGTTAAAAATTTAATAGGTGCGCTGCTTCAGGGTATTGGGCTGGCTTATCTGATTCCTCCTTTAATTGTGTGGTTCTATCCTGATGAAATCATGTACATTTACTACTTTGTAACCCCCGGTATAATAAGCATTCTCCTTGGAGCTTGGCTTGGAAGACACATCAAGATGATCGAAGATGTGAACCTTAGACAGGCAATGATCTCTGCAGCATTTGTCTGGCTTTTTGCGTCTTTTATAAGTGTTGTTCCATTTATGAAAATTGCCCACATGAGTTTTATTGACTCATATTTCGAAAGCATGTCCGCTTGGACGGGAACAGGGCTTACAATGATGAGCAATCTTGAAAGTTATCCTCACATACTCCTCTTTTGGAGATCATGGATGCAGTGGCTCGGTGGAATTGGAATTGTTTTGGTTGCACTTACAATTTTAATTCGTCCGGGGGTTGCAGCAGCAAGACTTTACAAAGCCGAAGCAAGAACTGAAAGAATTCTCCCAAATTTGGCCAATACTTCCAAAATAATCTTCCAGATATATGCAGTTCTAACCCTATTGGGTATCTATCTCTATTACATCAACGGAATGCCAATGTTTGATGCAGTCGTTCATTCAATGACAGGTTTGGGAACAGGTGGTATGAGCTCCCACGACCTGAGCATAGGATACTTTAATAGCCTGAGTATAGAAGCGGTTACGATCTTTCTTATGATAATGGGTGCAGTAAACTTCACGGTTCACTATAAGATGTTTAAGAACCGCAACATACGGCACTTTTTTGAAGATATCCAGGTAAGATACATGTTCATTTTTCTTATTCCAACGATAGTATTAGTGGGATACTCCTTAATAATTTGGAATCACATGCAGATCGCCAAAGCATTTAGAGAAAGTATTTTTCATGCGGTATCTGCCATAACATGTACCGGATTCTCAATTGATGACCTTTCGAAATATCCTGAGCTTGCAAAACTTCTGATAGGGTTTCTGATGGTTGTGGGAGGAGGTGCGGGAAGTACAGCAGGTGGTATAAAGCTTATCCGAATAACGTTGACCTATGAAAGTCTAAAATGGACAATTCAACAGGCAATTCTCCCAAAAGGTGCGGTTATAAAGAGGAAAGTCGGTAATTACATCTTCTCAGAAGACGAAATTCAAGAGGTATTCAGCTTTACCATGACGTATCTTGCCTTCTTGCTTATAGGAACTGTATGGGTAATGGCAAGACTCGGGATTTCCATTGCCAATGCATTTTTTGAAGTTGCTTCTGCCCAAGGAAACGTAGGACTGAGTGTTGGAATAACCTCCCCTACCCTCCCTTTGGACATAAAGATACTTCTGATCCTTCATATGTGGATTGGTAGGCTTGAGATATTCTCTACGCTTGTCTTTATAGTCAGTGCCTTAATGTTGATACCAAGAGTTGTGGAGAGGGAATAAAATGCTCATAAGGATTGAAGATCTGAGTTTCAGATACTCAAGAGCCAAGAGTTATTCCCTCAAAGACATCAATTTGAAAATAAAGAAGGGAGAATTCGTGGGGATACTTGGACCAAGTGGGAGTGGAAAGTCAACGCTATGTTTAACATTCAATGGGATAATACCCCATTCCATAAGGGGAGAGTTTAGAGGGAATGTTTACGTAAAGGGCTACAATACAAAAGAGACAAGCGTTGCAAAACTGTCCACAATTGTGGGTCTTGTTCTTCAAAATCCAGATTCTCAGCTTTTTAACATGACCGTTGAAGAAGAGGTTGCTTTTGGTCTTGAAAATCTGGGATTGGATCCAGAGGAAATAAAAAGGAGGATTAAGTGGGCACTTAGGATAGCAGGATTGGAAGGACTTGAGAGAGAATTTCCGCCAAATTTAAGCGGTGGTCAAAAACAAAGGCTGGCAATTGCAAGTGTATTGGCAATGAAGCCTGAAGTTTTGGTTCTGGATGAGCCCACATCCCAACTTGATCCCCTTGGTAGAGAGCAAGTATTGAGCTTGATAACACTCCTGAATAAAGAACAGGGAATCACAATAGTTTTAGTAGAACATAATACTGAGTACATTCTGAGTTTTGCAGATAGGGTCGTAGTTCTCGACAAGGGAGAAATAGTTGTAGAGGGCAAACCCAAGAAGGTCTTTGAGGAAGTAGAGCTTCTTCAAAACCTTGGGATTAGATTACCAGCCAGTGTTAAGATATCCCACAGGCTAAAGAAAGAGGGACTTTTGGAAAAATCTGCCTTCAGTGAGAAAGAGCTCATAATGAAGTTAAGAGATATTATAAAAAACAAATGCTAAAATCTTGGTAATGCATCCTTTATATTTTTTGAACCTTCAACTTCTCGAGCAGAAGCTCTAAGTATGATTTTCGTTCAAATTTCTCAACACCGAGATTTTTAAGAATCATACGAAGTTTTCTTACTTCTTTTTGAATATTTTCTCCCTCTTTAACAAGTTTTTCAATCTCGATAAACTTTCCTAATCCCTCAACCTCATCAAGCGTTATCGTAACCCCTTTTTCAACATAGTATTTTTCCCTGACCTTTCTAATTGTTAAAACCTCCTTAAATCCGAGATATGAGAGTAGAGCAGAATATGCGTCAACGTCACTTATCGGGACTTCTATTTCTTTCCGAGTTTTTGACATGGTGTCCAGCTTAGGTCCCTTATATGTGAGGAATACCTCAAAATGACCGTTAAAACGTTTTATTCGAATTCTCAAAGCTTCATCTGTTTTTGAAAAATCTCTACATGGGTGTTGATAATAAATGTCCTCATGCACTTCCTTTCTCATGAACTTAAACCTTTCTCTAACTTTTTCAAAAATTTTATCATCTGCATATCCTTTAAGCTCAACTTCAATCATCCTAATGTCACCTCAAGCTTCTTTATGCACCTATCACAATAATCTCTACCTTTAAAATCTGTATCGAGAATTGAATTGGAGAAGTGCATAACACACTTGGGATTGGGACAATGGTCAAGGCCAAAAACGTGACCTAACTCATGCATTGCTTCCTTTATTGACCTATCTATCAATAGTTCTCCATCTTTCTCTCCATAGAATTCAGGTTTGAGTCTATACAGTGAAATGATCGCTGCTTTTGAATATGGACTTGCAAGCCCAAATATGAAGTTTAGGCCTTCCTCATATAAATCTACGTCTGTTATTCCCAGGATAGCTTTGGCTCCGAGTTCGTTGCGAATCTTCCCTAAAACAGGGAGAAAAACCCTTCCTAAAAACTGACCTCTAATTTCATTGTATCCCGCAGAAAATCTTCTTATACTGATTTTTGGTAGAATTGTCACTCCTAATCCAAATTTTGAATAAAATTGTCTAACATAGTCAACAATAGCTCTGATAACATCTCTCTCTACTTCTTTTGCAACTATAGGAATCACTAAGATTCCAGCCATTTTTGTCCCTCAAGGAATCTTTGAGTGAATGCCAAAAAGTCTTCAATCATAGCTAAGTATTCAGGCATATTTTTAAAGGCTATTTCATCTCGTATAAGGTCATAATTGTAAATCAGAACTTCTCTAAGCTGTATCAAAAACTCCAGTTTTTTCTTAAGGCTATCATCTATTATTTTTGCCTTATGAAGGTTCCCAATAATATCCTTATATCCAATCACTATGCCAAGCTCAAGAGTGGAGTTTATCTCGTTACATATATCCAGAACATTTTGGAGGGCAAATTCAAGTTGCTTGTATATTCCATCTTTTTCAAGCCCCATCTTTAAAAAGCTCTCCAAAGAATCCGGGAGATTTTCCCGAATAATTTTCAGGCTCATCTCAATTAATTCCTTTTTATGTCGAATCTTGTCCTCCAAATCAAACACCAATAATAACTCGCACTAAGAAAAGATAAGGCTTTTGGAAAAAGGTAAGGATAAATCAAGGAACCAAGTCAATAGGCTTGAGCTCTTCAAGAAGGTATTTGGCAAGCTTGATTGTATTGTCCACGTCTCTTGCATCAGCTAATTCAACTTGTGAGTGCATGTATTTGACTGGAATACTTAAGACAGCAGTTGCAACGCCTTCTCTATTAATCTGCATGATGTTTGCATCTGTTCCTGTTGGTCTTGGGCTTGGTTCAACTTGAAGAGGAATATTATATTTCTTGGCAACTTCTTCAGCAAATGCCCTGACTTTGGGGTTAATGTTTGGACCGACATCCATGACAGGCCCTTTGCCGAGTTCAACAACAATTTTATCTTTATCTCCAGGCTGTTTTGCAAATGTTACGTCCATAGCAATTCCAATCTCTGGATCAATTGCATAGCTTGCAACCCTTGCACCTCTCAGACCGACCTCTTCCTGAACGCTTGCAACGAAGTATATGTCCGCCTCATGATTTTCTAAATTTCTTGCGGCTTCTATCATTGCATAAAGACATATCCTGTCATCAAGATATGGTGAAGCAAATCTATTTTCAGTGAGCCTTGTAAATGCCGGGGCAAATTCCATAACTGTTCCGACTTTAATTCCCATCTTCTCAGCTTCTTCTTTTGAATCGGCACCGACATCAACGACAATTGTATCCCAATCGGCAGCTTTCTTTCTTTCCTCAGGCTTTGTTAGGTGCGGTGGAATGTGACCAACGACTCCATAGAGCTCTCCGTTCTCTGTGAATATTCTGACTCTCTGAGCAACTAAAGTTCTTGGATCAACTCCACCAATTGGGACCACATGAAGATAACCGTTCTTGTCGATGTGATTAACCATCAAGCCTATCTTGTCCATGTGTGCTGCAATCATAATCCTTGGCTTGTCTCCTTTCTTATGAGCGATTACGTTGCCGAGCTTATCAATTTTGATTTCATCAACATGATCTTTCAAAGCCTCAATAACTACATCTCTAATTCCCAGAAACTCGTAGCCGCTGACACCTGGAGCTTCAACAAGTTTTCTCAAAAGCTCAAAGTCTACCATTCTCAACACCTCGTTTAGATTCTTATCTTAATGTGATTAGTTTTACTTAAAAGGTTTTATGTGGTTGATGGAAGATCAAAATATAGAATCAAAGCAAAACCTGCAGAAATGCCTCTTCTTCGGGCTCAAGCTCTTCAATCTCCCACACAACTTTGTTATCGTCAATGCTGACTTTGCCTTTTGTTGCCCTTGCATCAACTGCATTTATCACCTTCTCGTACCTGAAGTTTTTAATGCCTCTTAGCTTTGGAGCTTTAACTTTAACAAAGTAGTACCTATCAAGCTGCTCTTCAAGTTTTATCGGCATGAAAAATGCTGCATATGAAGTAATCCCGAAGAGCATTGTTGAAAGAATGAGAATTATTGGAAGATAGCCATAGGTTTTCTTTGGTTGCTCAATTTGAGGGGAAGTCTCGTTAATATGTGTTGAAGTTGGTGTCGTGGTTATTGTTATGGTTGAAGTTTCCTTGTGTTTGGGTTTTTCAACGGTTATACTCACTTCAGACCCAATGTACCTTGAGCTCTCTGCTTTTATTGTAATTAAACCATAACCAGTTTCGTTTAAGCTTATCTCTGCTTGTCCATTTTCGTCTGTTACTGCATAAGCTTTGCCACTTGGCCCTACCGCTTCAAGGCTAACATTAGGAATTCCTTTTCCGGAGGCATCTCTCACATAAACAATTAACGTCTCATTTTTCTGCTCCCAGCTAATGAATAACTTTTTAACTTCAACAAAGGTTTGAACAATTTTTCCATCAAGATTCAGCTTTATCTTGTAAACTCCTGGTTTTTTAACTTCGTACTTAACAAATCCATATGGATCTGTTTTAAAAAGTACTCCATCAATTTCGACGGGTATGTCTTTAACTCCATTCCCCTCTTTATCTATGACCCTAACATAAATTATGCCATTCTCAAAATATGCATCATAGGTAAGGTTCCTTCTGTATACTATGAAGCTCTTTGTGAGTGTCTTTGTAACTCCACCAAACTCTGCTCTTAGAATTATCGTGTACTTTCCAACTTTTGGCTTTGGCAAAAAGACTGTGTACTCCCATTTCTCTTGAGGATTTATGTAGGTTACCCAAGAATTCTTTTTCAGCAAACCCTCTTCAGAATACAGTTCATAACTTATTGTCCCAATCATGACTCCATTTGAAAGGGATCTAACTACAAGGTTTGCCTCAATGTTACTGCCATAGAGATATTTGTTCTCAACTTGAATGTCAAGCTTATAGTTAATGACTGTAAGAACCCTAACCTTTATTGGCTTTTCAAAGAGCAAAGCACCGGCACGTCCAACAATCTTCAAATCATATGTCCCAGCCCTTGCATCATCTTTGATGTAGATTGTAAGCTCGACACTTGTATTTTGATTTGGTTCAAGCTTAGACATTACCGCCATTGTGTACTGGAAACCCTTAACGGGTCCAGATATGTAAACTGTTACATTATAAGCGGTTTCATTTCCTACATTTCTAACTGTAACGGGGATTTTTATAGCATCTCCAGGTTTACCCTCAAAATAATCTTGCGAAACACCTATTATAATCAGGGGTTGAGCTCTCACCAATGGGATCACGGGAAGGATAAGAACAAAAATTAAAGCGAGGGCAAGCCATTTATTCACGCTTAATCACCTCATCTAAAGACTTCTGTTTCCCAATTATCTCATCAAACCTTGATCCTTTATACTTTACATCCCTTAGCATTATTTTATAATTCTTACCGCTTTTCATCAGCTGATTCGGATAAAGAAAGTACCATCCATTGTTAATGAACTTTACCGCTATGATCGCTTTACCTCCAAATTTTTCTGCAAAGCTTGTTAACTTACTGATTTCCTCCTCATTAATGTAAAGCTTCTCCCCTTTAGTGCTCTTAACCTCAATACACAGGTAAAGCCTGCCATTTCCGGCAACTATATCAACTTTTTTGCTTCCAGCAGAACGAATAACAGCAAATCCTTCTTTTTCAAGCATTCTAATGAGTTCTCTTTCAGCATTTGCACCTTTTCTGTACCTCATGTTCTCCCCTCAATTTCAATGTCAGTTACCATTAGAATCTTATGTAGTGAAGATTTATAAGCTATGCCGGAAAGTTCAATTTGGTGATAAAGATGGCGATTTATGAGTTTGAGGGGAAGAAGCCTAAAATTCATGAAACCGCTTTTGTTGATGAAAATGCTATCATAATTGGAGATGTTGTTCTTGAAGAGAAAACCAGTGTCTGGCCCTCAGCCGTTCTAAGGGGAGATATTGAACAGATTTACGTTGGAAAAGGCTCAAATATACAGGATAATGTCAGCATACACACATCACATGAACAGCCTACAATAATCGGTGAATATGTAACTATTGGCCATAATGCAGTTATTCATGGGACAAGGGTTGGAAATTACGTCATCATAGGAATGGGTGCTATTGTTCTTGATGGGGCAAAGATAGGAGACCATGTTATCATTGGAGCCGGAGCGTTAATTCCGCCAGGAAAAGAGATTCCAGATTACAGTTTGGTCATTGGTGTTCCAGGAAAAGTAGTTAGACAACTCAGCGAAGAGGAAATTGAGTGGACTAAAAAGAACGCTGAAATTTATATGGGACTCGCTGAAAAGCACCTTAAAAGCAGAAAACGAATAGAGTGATGTTAAATGTTAATTTATAGGATAATTTCCCACATTCCTCATACTTTATTCAAACCTGTTTACGATCTGTATGAACGCTACTTATTCGAGCGGGTTAAGGCTAATGGAAAGATTCCCAAGCATGTTGCCATTATAATGGACGGCAATAGGAGATGGGCAAGAAAGCTTGAGAAGCCCCCTTGGTATGGACATTTCTTTGGCTCCAAGAAGCTTGAGGAAATCTTAGAGTGGTGTAGAGAACTTGGCATTAAGGCTTTAACTGTCTATGCATTTTCTACTGAGAACTTCAAGAGAAGTCCTGAAGAAGTCAATGCCCTCATGAATCTTTTTGAGCAGAAGTTCAGGGAATTGGTTCATGATGAAAGGGTTCATAAGTATGGCATGAGAGTTAATATAATTGGAAGAAGAGAATTACTTCCAGGAAACGTGAGAAAAGCTGCTGAGGAAGTTGAGAGAGTTACAAAAAAGTACACCAATCACATTCTAAACATAGCCTTGGCATATGGGGGAAGGAGTGAGATAGTTGATGCAATAAAACGGATTGTTGACGATATTGAAGGTGGAAAAATAACCAAAGAAGATATTGATGAGGAGCTTTTGAAAAAATATCTCTACATTCCAAACATGCCTGACCCTGACATTGTCATAAGAACTGGTGGCGAGATCAGGATAAGCAACTTTTTGCTTTATCAAATTGCCTACAGCGAACTTTTCTTCGTTGATGTGTACTTCCCGGAATTCAGAAAAATAGACTTTCTTAGGATAATTAGGGAGTATCAGAAGAGGGAGAGACGGTTTGGGAAGTAGTTAAAAGCCTATTGTTTTTGGCTTTTTCTTTTTCATGAACTAAATAAAAGAAAAAAGAAATAACCGCTACTACTTATGCCCGACCTTGATACCTGCCATTTCCAATGCCTCTAACACCTTCTCCTCGTACTCCCTCTTTGTCAATTTTCCATTTCTTGCCTTTATTTCAATTGTAACCTCAATGTCATCGAACCTATTTCTTAGGAAATTCAGTACACTGATAACCGTACGCAATCCACCAACTCCAGAACCGAGCTCGAGCCTCAAGTCAAGCTGTTCAAATGTTTCCTCTGTATGGGTAGTTCCTGTGTCAACTCTCCCAGATGATACAGGCTCTCCCTCTCTTTCTGGAGATCTCTTTTTAGTTACCTCAGACTCGTCTTCTTTTTCTGAAACTCCCGTACCTTCTTTCTCAGTAGGCTCTCCTTCTTCCTCTTTTGAAACCCTCAAACTTTCACAAACATCCTTTCTGATTATTGCTTCTCCCTCTTCAAACGTTGGAGAGACACCTTCTCCCAAATACTCGCATCTAATAATCTCATCTTTTACATATCCAAGACCAAACATTCCTCTTTTTACCCCCTCCTTTATTGCATCTGCCAGAACTTTCTTGCTTTTTACAAGAGGCATCCCAGGCGTTTTCAGAAAACTCTCATAGAGAAGATCCGTAAAAATGTACTCTTTATCGTCTAAATACTTCTTTTCAATGACAATAGGTGCCATAGTTTCAATTAGCTTTCCTTCGCTCTTCAACTTTTCATAAACTCTCTTCTCAATTGTGCTCTTTTCTCCCACAGGTTTCATTCCGAGATCAAGTTCCTCGTACCTTTGTTTCGTCGGCAACAAAATTACTCTATACAACTCCGAAATCTTTTGTTTGACGTCTTCTTTTGCCTTTTTGACATTGAGTCTCACATCTTCCTTTTGCTCTTTCGTGAGCTCAAGTTGTCCTCTATCAGATTTTTGCTTTATCCTCTCCCAAGCAATGTACTTACGAGCTTTTCTGTTGAAGTCTACTCTTTCAGTTTCACGAGGTACGAGGAAAATGAGGGTATTCTTGTACACCCTTGCTGTACTTCCAGATGAATTCAGAATTTGATAAACCTTCTCTGAGTCATATTCCCTGAGAACAACTAACTTTAGGGTAGGATCATTATCAGGAATATCCCTTGAGTCTTTAGGCCACAAATACGGTCTAAAGTACCTTCCAGGCACTTCACTTTTCAATAAACTCCTCTCAAGCTCCTCTATTTCTTCTTCAGTTACATTGTTCATTTCATCAAGTAAAAGCTTATTCAGACTTGGTTCAAGGCTGAAAAAGTACCTGCCATCCCTATAGTGGAGGTAGAGTAAATTGTCCTTTAGCATAAGAATTGCATCCCCCACAATGCTACTTGGATATCTAAGGTCTGCTGTGGAAAGCTTTATCTCCTTTGTAGTAGCACCTTTTAGCTCCCCACTGCTGAAAGAGTACATGAAAATTACCGTTGCAGCTTTTGTACCAATACGATAATGTACATATGACTCTCCGAGTTCCCTATCAACCCTCTTAGCCCCAGAATCAGGAGAAAGAATGTCTGCATCGAGGACTGAGTAATACCTGCTTTCACCAATTACACTAACTAATTCATCTCTCAAATCCTTGATACCTAAATCAAAATCAGCCAAACGAATGAAGGGTAATTCTTTACCTATGTTTGAATGCACAACTATTGCAAGAAGCCTAAGCACACCTCGTGTTCTCTGAAACTTTGGAAGACTTCCCCATCTTTTGTAAAGGACATCAATCACTTCTGGCTGGAATGGATAACTCCTTAGAAATCTCTCTCGATATTGATAGGGAGTTATTCCTTCAGGAATAAGATTCTCCTTTTCTAAGTATTCCACAACCTTCTTTACAATTCTCTCCATCTCGGCATCGTCAATTCTCTTGAAGAGCCTCTTTCTGACAACATCATAAATTTCCTCATCCTGAACGGGTGTGAAAACTTTTTCAGCCCTACCAGAGATTTTTTGAAGCTTTTGGAAGTACTCTTCAGCTTTTTCAGAATAATGCTCCAAAATACTTGAAGGCAGAGTCATCACCAAAAATGTTCTGTCAGTTGCCTTTACAGCTTCAGTAAGCTCATGAATAAACGCCAGAGTCTGATCAGCCAGTGTCGTCTCCCCAACTTTTATTCCTGCAGCTTTTGTCATATATTCAAGGAGCTCATCAATTAGAATCAGGACAGGCTTCTTTTCCTCAAGGAGATCCATTATCTTAGCCTTTCCCGGTGATGTATCTCCTCTCATCCTTTCTACTTTACCTGTAAGCTGGCGTTCCATTTCCTCCCAAAGTCTGACTTCCTTAGCATCAAAAACGGTACCATCAAGGACAACAACATTAGCATTCCATTCACGAGCCCTATGATACAAAGCAATGAGAGAATGAGTCTTACCTCCACCAAAAGGTGTCTGGAGCTGTATTACTGCATCTCCAACGCCTTTTTGGAGTCGTTTCTCAGCTAACTCAAGGAGAGTTATCAGTCCCCTTGTGGGATATGTTCTCTCCCAGAATAGCTTAGGATTTCTGTACTCCAAAGGACCTTTATTCTGGTACACACTCCAGAGATCGGCGGCAAAAGTATCGAGAGTAAATTTCCCCTCCTTTATGTCATTATGAGGAATCGCAACATGATAGAACGGCTTCAAATCCATTAGCATCACCTTTACATCCTTGTACTCCAGAGTATTTTTGCTTTTTGGTATACCTCATCCATTATCCTTTGATCCAAAGAAATCGCTAATTTTATCGAAAATACCAGAAGTTACGTTTTTCACTTTTTCTGTGCCATTTTTAAGTGAATCCAAGAGTGATTCAGTATGTTCCTCAATCCACGTACTATTGCTAACGTTTGATATCAATGAGGAAATTTTATGTGGATCATCACCAAATTCATCAATATACTTGTTTATTCTACCGCGCGTTTCCCAATGTGCAACGCTCATAGCTACTTTCAGTGCAGTACTGCCGCCATAACGGTAGATAATATGAAACAGTCCAGTTTTCCAGAAGAACTTTCCAACAAAGGTGTATGCTAATTTATAAGCCAAGTTTTCCTTGAAGAAAATTATTTCAAGTCCTACAATGAGCAAACGAAGATAAAATTCAGTGTATGTTTCCCTATTTTCAGGTTCTACTTGATTTGCTGCATCAATCAGCGCATTATAATCTTCGATTAGATTGCAGGTCACACTCATGCTTTTAGGGTCTAAAGTATTCACAAACTGGTCTATCTCACGATCCTTTAGATACGGTACGTAGATCCCATACTCTTCTAAAATTCCCTCTCCAAGATTTTTATACTCATGCAGGAGAGCATTCAGCTTAGAAACACTTTCCTGATATTGAGTAAGGTTCTCTCCCATTCTGGCTATCTCACCACATTCAGGAAGCTTTGGGAGAGACGAGATATTACTTGCCAAGATTATCGTAAGATTATCATACCCGTATTTTCTCACGCTCTCATTCAAACTCTGAGTGAATTTTCTTATTTCCTCTCCCAAACTCAACTCCTGTTGGGAAGTTAGATTTAGGTCTATGGAAGTTATATTGGGCTTACTTGCACTAATTTGCCCTGCAAGATTCGTATCTTTGGAAGATTTCTCCTTAGTATTCATGTTGTTACGTGAAAATGAAGATTCCATAGAAGTCTTAGTAACTACAACAACACTGTCTTTCTGGAGACATCCACCCATAATAACAGCACCAATTATCAAAAACATCATAACTAGCGAAGCTGCCCTTTTCACAAGTCCCACCAAAACATGAAAACAAGCAGAAGTATAAAAACTTTTTATTTAGCTTTTATTTAGGAATACAATATAAACCGTAGTATACAGATGTGCAAGTACAAACTACATACTACACAATATGTAAAATTTATAAGTTCATATTCACAAGAACAGATAGTGATGAACATGGGAACAACAGCAACAGCACAAACATCATGGATTCTCCCTGATATTTTGGTGGAAAAATATTCTGATGACCTACTTATGGGAATATTAGATGCTGTGCACCCCTCTTTTTCAGCAATTCCCTACGTAAGGAAAAAACATCAAACCCACAGATTTCGAGCACTTTTGAGACTAAAACAAATATTAGAAGAAAAAAGAGGAAGGATTCTAAATCGAGTAATTGAGGTTTTGCCAAAAGAAGCTAATAGAATGTACTATCTAAAAGCCCAAGGAGAGATACTCAAAATATTCAATGAAGAACTCAAAGATGTAATGAAAGAGATAAACGAATTAGTCAAAATCATAAATAAAAACGAACTGAAAGCTTCCCTAAAGACTGATATAAGAAGACAGATAGGTATACTGAACTCTATGAGAGACAGTATCCTCGAAATTGCATCCGATGATGATATCCCCGATGAAGATTTTGAAAAGTACCTTGCATTGGATCAAGGGATTTCTCTCCTCATAAAGCTGTACCAAAAAATGCTGGAAAACTGGGAGGATGTTGAACTCTCCTTGTACATTCTGATGCTCAACCTTAGGATACTGGCTATTCTAAATGGAAGAGAAGAGCACATAAAACTCCTCAAGAAGGATATAGTCGAGATGGCACCTAAACTCGAAAAAACAGCAAGCCCCGAAGAATTGGAGGAAATTCTCAAATTGGTGGGTGAAGAATGCCCAACTTCGTCGACACAAACATCCTCATAGCCAGCATCCTGAAAACAGACCCTCATCACGAGCTTGTTGAGAAATTCTTTGCAGAACATAGAATGGATATTATGGAATCAGTGTACCATGAACTCAGGCAAAGTTTCTACGAAAAATCCTTCAGCGCCCTAACAAAACTCAAAAAAGCAATTAGCAAAGCCAACAAACTACAAATTACCGACGAATATGAAGAAATAGAGACCATCAAAAAGCTCACAGTTGAAATATGTGAAAAAACCGAGCCTAAGATACTAAATTTCTGCAAGTACATTATTCAAATTGCTGAAGAAAAAGGCTTCTTCTAAGAAAGAATCGTTTCAAACTAATAAAAGAGATGAATGACTTCATAATCGAACAGACAGCAAAAATAGACTCGTTAGGTGCAAGAACAAATGTAATAAATCTAAGTGATAACGAATTAGAAACTGCAATCGAGATATACAATCGTGTAAGAGGAAAATTCAAGGATGATCACGATGCTCAGATATTTAGTCAAGCATTTATTTTTTCCATAAAGTCAGAAGAAGAATGCACTCTCTACACAATAGACAAAAACTTCTCAACAACAGCAAACCAGCTACTTACCAGTCTCAAAGAAGAATTCCCACAAGCAAGACTCCAAGTAGTGTATCTTCCAGAAATTATAGAAAAAGAACAAAAAGACACTACCTCTCAATAAACTCTTCCAAAGTTACCTGCTTCTTCCGCTCACCATTATCAACAAACATCGAGTAATCCCCATTCTCAATAGCCCTCAATATATTGCTCTTACCAGCAAGGAAACCCTCAAGAAGCTTCTTCTCTTTACTGTCATTTGGTAGAACTTCGCTGATAGCCTGTGCAACCTTATAGAAAACATCCTTCTCTCCCCAGCCCGTCTCCACCAAAAGCCCAACCATTTCTCTTCTCTTGTTAGCTTGCCACAGCAACAAAGCTTTGTGAAGAACATCAATTAGGTCATTGCCCTTTATCTCCTTGAGTTTCCTTTCATGCGGTCCAAGGACATAGATATACTCCTTCTCCTTTTTGATAAAGCTCCTATTCCACTCCTTTTCAAGATCAAGCCCAACGCTCGTTGCCAACTTTCTTGCCTCATCAAAATGAGCTTTAGCTTCACCGTATGTCCAGCGCCAGAGCACATAGAACTTAGTTAGTGGAGAAAGCTCAGAAGATATGTCCTCATGGAGTACCTGCCTTATTGCATAGTCGCTGACTATGTCCCTCACAAGCTGTAGCAGTCTATCGCCTCTTATCTCGTTGCCCTCATAGTCAAGTACCTTCTCATACTTTCCAAAAACCTCAATGGCTGAGCCTATGGCTGAGATGAAGAAGTCGGGACCACTTATACCCTCTTTCCACAGAGTATCAAGCTTTTCTTCGAGCTTTTTCTTCATCTCACGCTTTACCTCATCGAACCAGCCAATTCCATGCTTTTTGATTTTTCTTGCGACGATATAGATTGACGAAGCAAGAGCGGCAGATTCTTTAGCTCTAAGCCTATTTTTCATCTCTGTATGAATTGGCCAAGATGCCGTTGGAACAAGTCCAGAATCGAGAAGAGAATTTATGAGCGTTTCCCATCCCTCAGTGGTCTTATGAGCATAGACAAGCACAAGGATACCGTTTGGCTTGAGAACGCGGTAAATTTCTTGGAGAGCTTTTTTCATTCCCTCCTCAAAGTACCTCTTTGCAGCTTCCCAGTCTTTATCAGTGGTGTAAGCAACAAGCTCCTTGCTCTTTGGTGTAAGTGGAGTTACAAACAACTCTGGATATAAATCACCAATTGTACGTTTCAACCAGACATAGAAGAAATCGCTGAGGTATGAATAGGGAACATTATCATAGTAGGGGGGATCAGTAAAAACAGCATCAAAATAGTTATCTGGAAATGGGAGTGAGGTTGCTGAGGCTTGTAAGACTACTGCTGGAATTTCTGAAGTCATTGAACAATGTTCTACAACTTGAAGGTAGTAGGATAACCCAGTTATAACACTACCCGTAGAACCACTAAATGGATTAGCTTCAGGATAATCCCACATTATTGGGAGTACTTGACGAGAATATAGCTGTTTTATAGCTTCTGAGGTATTATCCCATCTTGCAAGGACATTAGTAAAAGCACTTACCATATCAATAATTAGAGCTAAATACGTCACAATCGCCTTTGCGTATTCTTTATCATAACCTTCTTCAAGCATCTTCTCGTAAGCTTTCCTAACTTTCTCGACAAAGGTTATCAATGCAAGCTTTTGCCTATCATTGAATAAATCTCCCCAAGTGTTCAAATCATAGTTCCTCACCGAGAACGCTCTCTCCGCACCTCTACCTCTCCCTTCTGGGGTTGGCTCATCAGGCACTGGATCAATACCCCATTCTTCCATCAGCTTAGCCCTCTTCTCTTCAAGGTACCTTTTAGCCTCCTCGTATGCTTGAATATCCTTTTCAGTCGGCAAACGGTACACCTTTCCCCTCTTCTCTGGATGATACAAAACAACAGCAACCATCCTCTGACCAGCTTTGCCCTCACGGAAAAGCTTTCTTGTAGTGTTCGCATCGTGAGTCATTCCACACACTGGGCAAGTTACTTTAGCCCCTTTGACTGTACCTTTTGATGGATCAAACCCTTTTGGCATCGGCTCATAACCATCGCCAACTATCTTGAACTTCACATCTTTTCCTTCAACATATGGGTAAAGAGCTACCTTCTTCTTGTCCTTCTTTGCAAGCCAAAACTGCCTCATCAGTGGAATTTCAGCACCACAAGCGGGATTTTGACACTTTATTGTTCTTGCCCATATATACCCAACTGGAATGTATCCATTTTCATCTTTTGGATAAAACCTTTCAAGTTCCTTCTTTGCTTCCTCAAGTACCCATTCTCCCCACTTTTTGACATCTGCAACGAGATCGTACTTATCTTCTTCATCCCGTTCCTTAGGTGAAACCCATTGATCAAGAGCTCCTCTGCTTCTCTTTTTCCTTCCATATTTCTGAGGGTACTCCAAAACAGCTTTGAGAATCAACACGGCAACTGGATTATAGTCGGAGGCATAGGTCTCACAACCTAAACGGAGGGCTTCTAAAGGTATTGCCCCTCCACCAGCAAATGGATCAAGTATTCTTGGTCGTCTTCCTTTGAATGCCTCTAAAATATCTCTCCTTGCCTTCTCAATAATTATCTCATTGAGAGAGTTTTCCCATTTTGAGAGCTCAGCAACAAATTGTCTCTTGTTTTCAAGTTCTTCAATATCTTTCGGGGCTGGGACTAATGCGGCATAGTTGGTCGTTCTTGATGATGCTAAAGGTCGTCTTGCCCACCAAATATGGAGCGTAGAAATATGACCATGACGGATGTTCTTTTCCCTTGCAGATTCTTCACTAACTTCTTTTACCGGAAAAGTAACCTCAATAAGGCGTTTGTCTTCCATTTTACATCCTCCCTTCATTTTCTAATCTTGACATTCTTCAAGAATGAGGGGACATCGAGTTGTACATGTCTAACAGAAAGAAGAGTTCCTATCAAGTTTGGAGCTTGTCGGATGTACTGTTTTCTGGAGACATACGGTATAATTTCATGTTCATCAATTTTCTCTCTTATTCTAAGCGTTTCTAACCCTAATTGTTCATAATTGAGGGTTTTTTGAGCTTGCCGTTTTTTCGTTTTTCGACCTTCTATCAAGTATTCTTTGGGGATTTTTGTATCAGCTGGATATACTTGGTCTACATCTGTGGGGGATACTCTATGGTAAGAATATCCCTCCTTATTGAATATTCTCAGATTTTCGTCAGTTTTTGTTTTTTGAGTTTCTCCCTCTTTTGATCCTCCTTTAGGCTTATGGTCATCTCCTAAGGAGTCAACTCCAAATCCAAAAGCCAAAACATCCTTTGCTATAATTACATTGCTTTTCTTGCTTGGTTTGCCTATATTCACATTAGTAGCATGTATGAACGGGTCAATCCCCTCTTTTCTAAGTGTGGCTTGAGCCATGGAAAGAGTGGGAAAGACTGAAAATGCAACCTTGCCCTCAAAATCAAAACAAAATGCAGTTATTCCCAAGTCAAGATAAAGATTCAGCAAGTCTTGAATTTCATTGTATGAAAAGCCAAGGGGCAATGTTCCCATAATTTCCTTATGATTGCGGGTTTGTAGGATTTCAATAAAGTTGGCAACAATAGCCTTATACTGCTCCGCTGTAATTTGCATCTTTTTTGTTTTTTCTACAAGTGGGACAACATAGAAATCAAAGATAGGAAACGATTGTATATCTGCTAAAAATTCAAGTTCCTTTTTAGAAACATTCGAAGTACGTAAGGCTGGTATCAAGATATTTGCTTTGTCGTCAATATTATCAAGTTTTGAAATCTGCTCTCTAAGATTTTTTGTAAGTGAACCGTAGCCTCGATTCATTAGATTTTCAAGACGCTCTTTTGTAAAAGCTATGTAAATCTCATCCACAAATTCATTATGCATGAGACTAACATCATTTCTAAGATTTTGAGGACTAATTGCCTTTATTGGAGTTTCAAAACTTCTTGAACTGCTAATTCTCACCTTTTTGTGAGCATAATAAGTGTCATCATCCACAGAAATGATCTTCACCTTTACCACAGTGTCCACCATAGGTATTTATAAATAGTACCAACATATAAAGTTTTGTGAGAAGAATGGTGGAGAAAAAAAGGAAGGTACTGTCTCCAAATGAATTGAATCCATTTCAGGCTCTCTTATTGTTACTGGTGGGTATCGATAACAAGCCAGTGAAAGGGAGGACTTGGTTACAAAAGGAGATGTTCCTGATCGTAAATAACATTGAAGGGCTGGGTGAGCTTTCACAATATGAGCCCCATCATTATGGACCGTATAGTGAACTCATCGAGGTTCAACTTGAGAATCTAAAAAGCTATGGGTTGATATCTGAAAACAAAGAAATTACTCTAACCAGAGAGGGCAAGCTCCTTTTCCAAGAATTGCTCAAAATGTCCCCTCCAGAATTGCTTGAGCTGATATCAGAAATCAAGAAGGACTTGAATGACCTAAGCCAAGATGAACTTCTTGCATACATATATTTCACTTTCCCAGAAATGACCAAAGAATCTCGTGTAGTGGATAAAATCCGCAAAAAACGAGTGAATTTAGCTATTTCATTATACAAAAAAGGAAAAATCAGCCTTTCAAAAGCTGCCGAAATTGCAGGGAAACCTCTTCCCGAATTCATGAGACTTCTAAGACAGAGAAAAATGAAAATACCTCTAAGCTACTAAACTCGGAGGGATCAAATTTTGAGACTTATTCTCGATTCCACAGTCTTGATAGCGTTCTATACCGAACTCAAACGCCCAGAATTACTTAGATCATTAGCATTTCGAGGGTACAGATTGATAATCCCCGAACAAGTTTTTGAAGAAATTTCCTACGATGAAAACTTTCAAGAAATTGAACGAGACTACTACAATGGTTTTTACGAAAAAGTCAAAGTACCTGAAGATGAACTAACTCACCTAAAATACAAGTTTCCTTCTCTGCATAAGGGAGAATTAGCTGTTCTTTGGATTGGACAACAATTTTACAAAAAGAAGATACCTTACAAGTGTGTTCTTGATGATGGACGGGCAAGAAAAAGCGCAGACAAATTGGGCTTAGAGAAAATTGGCACCATCGGATTACTTGATCTTATGTGTAACTTGGGAATTATAAGTAAAGAAAAACGAAAAATATGCTTGAAACTTATTGAAGCTGGTTTTTGGTTTCCTCCAGATAAATGCTAACTAAGATCAACTTTTTCTCCTTTACTCTTCCATTCATTGACTGGGACTCTAAATCTAATCTCGTACTCCTCAACGACCTTCAAACTCTCAGCAGGGTTCCGAATGAGGTACAACTTTGGTTTCTCGGCGGCATAAGCAACTACATAGAGCCAATATTTGTCCTTCAGTCTTTTTGCAGTTACATACTCATTCCACGTCAGTTCAACATCGCCAAGATAAGCCCTTGCTTTTACTTCAATGTACCTTTTCTCCCCATTCCCCTCTGAGTAGATATCGTATCCAAGCTTCTTCTTGGAGACATCTTCAGGTTTTCTTCCTTGCCTCCGTTCATACTCCATAACAACTTCCATTCCAATTTTTTCAATATCCAAATCTTCACTCATCTCTCCTCTCGGAAGCACGTATATCGCTCCAACGAAGACTGGTGGACTTACTGTCAGACTTGTTTCCCTCGCTATCTTTTCTGGAAGTTCTTTTAGAGCTCTCTTGTACCTCTCAAGTCTTTCTTCTATGTTCCTAATAACGAGGGCATAACGTTTCCTCTCCTCTGGAGGATATAACTCGTACTCAGCCAGCTTGTAGTCAAGGGTATCAATGAGTTTTCTCAATGATTTCTCCCCATATTTCTTTTTGATTTCTGCTTGTCTTCTCCTTTCTTTCAGAAGTTGCTCTTTATATTCAGTAATAGCTTTGAGAGCATGCTTCATTGCTTCGTCTCTTCTCTTGAACTCGATTTGAACTTCTTCATTGGTTTTTGCTGGCTCGAGATCCCAGATTATCTTAGGATCAATAATTTCGAAATTCTCTCCATCGTCATATATTGCTACCAAAGTCTTTCCTGCAGTCATATTGAAGCCATCTCTGACTTCTCCCTCAAAGAACCAGATTATACCATGTAGCTTATTGCTTGGATCATAGAAAACAGCTCCTCTTTGGAGTTCTTTTAGATAGTTTTCACGTACCCAGTGAAGCAGAGAATCAAAGAGTGGATGTCCAAAAGATATGAACTCAACATCGTCTCTCTTCTTTGCAAGTGTCTTGTCAAATGTTATCGCCTTATAGGATCGTTCTACAATTCCATATCCTTGCTTCTCAGCGATTTCACGAAGAATACGGGGTACCCTATCAATAGCGTAGATTCTATCCTCTTTCTTTCGTATATTTGCACCAAGCTTCTTCATAGCCTTCGTGAAGAACACTTCAAGGTACTCTGGAGCCAATCTGTTTTCCTCAGCCTGTTCTAGTAGTTGCTTTATCTTTCTCAGGTCAAAATGTTTTGTCACAAGGCTTTCTCCAAGTGCTTCTTTTATCCGTTCAATAATCTTCTCATCGCTCAATCTCTGTTCAATTTCCTTGACATATTGTTCTAGATCTTCTGCTTTAGCTGTTGCTTCTAATAATATCTGATACAGTTTTTCTCCTTCGAGAATTTCTCCAATAACATCGTACACTTTGTCACCAAGAGCCTCTCTGATTTTTTCAATCTTTTCTAAAAGGCTTTTGAGTACTTTTCCTTCTCTTGTGTTAGAAGCAACGAAATTGAAAATATACACTGGATATTCCTGACCATAACGGTGCACTCTACCAATTCTCTGTTCAAGTCTGTTTGGGTTCCATGGAATATCATAATTTATCAGCAAATGGCAAAATTGCAAGTTGATACCTTCTCCAGCAGCTTCAGTGGCAACCATAATTTGTGCCCATTCTCTAAAGTCCTTCTCACGTTGCAGTCTTTCGTCCATTGGCATTTCTCCATGAATGTACGTGACTGAATAGCCCCACTCTTGGAGTTTATCAACAAGATACTCGAGGGTGTCTTTGAACTCTGTGAATATGAGTATTTTCTCCCGTTCTCCATGCTTTCTTTTGATTTCGTCGAGTGTTGTTTTCAGCTTCTTCAACTTTGTCTCACGTTCTTCTGCTATGATTTCTTCGGCTTTTCTGATCAGCTCTTCAATTGTTCTAAGCTCGGCTTCTATCTGTTTTCTGCTCCTTGAAACTGTATAACCTTCCATTTCAAGCTCTACTTTCCAACGTTCGCGTTCTTCTTCATCTTCGAGGGCAAGTAACTCCTCCCAATTGAGCTGTGGTTCTTTCAGTTCTATTCTACCACTTCTAAGGTATTCCTCTAAGCGAGCTTTTCTCCTTCTAAGCGATTGTAAGAGTGCGTATATACTGGAGGCAAATCTTCTTTGGAGTATAACAAGGGCAAATGCAATGTTTCGCCTTTTTGATGTAGATTCAAAAAGAGTATATTGATCTCGTATATACAGAGATAGCTCATTGTAGAGCTTCATTTCATCTTCTGAAAGTTCAAATGGGGCAGTATATGATTTACGAGGTTTGAAAATTGGTTTCCCATCAAAATCATACAAATCCTCTTTCATGCGCCTGAGCAGGATTGGATTTTCATTTCGTCTTATAGCCTCCAACAATATTTCAGTGTCAGAGAATAAGCCAGGTACAAGAAGATCTAACAGTAATCGGAAATTTTCTGGGTCTCCTTTGTGTGGGGTTGCTGTGAGAAATAGCAGATGAGTAGAATTTTGGGACAATATCTCTCCCACACGATATCTCTTAGTTTTGTAGAGTTTATTGCCAAAACGATAAGCAGCCAACTTATGAGCTTCATCAACGATTACTAAATCCCAATCTACAGTTTCAAGACTCTTTTTGATATCTTCTTGCTTGATAAAATCAATGGAGGTAATGATCTGCTTCTCTCGTCTCCATACATCGGTTGTGTTTTTGTATATTTCCCTTTTGACAACTATGAATTCTTCTTGAAACTTTTCCTTCATTTCACGTCTCCATTGTTCTACAAGATGTCCTGGAGCCACAATGAGTATTCTCTCAGCAAGTCCTCTTAGTTTGAGTTCTTTGATAACAAGACCCGCCATGATAGTTTTTCCCGCACCTGGATCGTCCGCCAAAAGGAACCTAATCTGAGGATTTTTGAGAATATAATTATAAACAGCATCAATCTGGAATGGAAGAGGGTCGATTTTTGAAATACTCACAGCAAGTATAGGATCATAAAGAGAAGCAAAGTGATATCTTTCACTCTCTATCGCTAACATAACATTTTCAGGATCTGCCCTGAAGTCCAAGGGATTGCTTATTATTTCTATTTCCTCTAAATCAGCTTCTGTTATCATGAGATAATCTGGCTCACGAGAATTGAGATAATAACCAGCCACTTTGATTATTCCATCTTGTTCATGGATTAATTCTACAAGAAAAGGCTCTTTCCATTTGGTACTTTTTAGTATATTGCCAATCTCAATCCTTGGCATGTACTATCCCAATCATTATATAACTCAAAATGGGATAAAGTCTTTTTGGTCATGCTCAATAGTTTTATTATCACTTGAGAAAACATGAAATGAAGGGAGCAAATATTGGATGTGTCTATATGTGACACATAATATTGTGCTTCTCTGCGGAAGAGGGAGACACCTTTGCCTCTCTCCGCCATTCATGTTTTGTCTTTGACTCAATTCTAAAAGCTACTAAATAATCCTTGTTTTTGAATAATGTGGCATAAAAAGTCAAAAAGTCACTAACACAGTAATTTTATTGACGAATGCTCAAAACAAAGCTTGCAAAAAAGTATAAAAAGTCAAGATTTGGGAAAATAGAGCACTTAGAAAGTTCAATTTTGTTAGATTATTAGATTAGGGACAATTTCCAAAAGCATAGCAACGCATTCGTGTAACACACAAATATTCTTGCTTTATTTTTGTTGTTAGTCATTGAAACTTGACACAAAAAGTATTCTGTTCCCCATTAGTTTTTATTGAGCGAAAAACTAACATCTGACATGTATTCGGAAAACAAAAGGTATCATGGATAATTTTGTCAGGTAATCGTAATAACCATTCATAAAGCATGCCTATGTAGTAACAAACACTCAAATGGTACTTCTGAGGGGATCGCATATTTTTCAAAAATAGAATAGAGAAAAAACATAATAAGAATAAATGATGGTTAAAACTACATAAAATGTTGTCCAGATAGTATGCCGTACACCAAAAATAGGGGGCTGGTGTAATTAGCTCGAACTCGAAAAAGAGGCGAGTATCAGCAGGTACACATCAAGCTATCAGCTTCTTTTATTGAGGAAATACGCTCACGAGGTTGGACTGTACAAGAGTTCGTCGAAATGTCAGTCGCTATTCTGCTGAATGATGAAAGATTCAAGTCAAAACAAAAATTCTACGAATACTTAGGGGGAAAATGGAGCCGGGACCGGGATTTGAACCCGGGACCTGGGGATTACGAGTCCCCCGCCCTACCGAGCTAGGCTACCCCGGCACTCACGAAAAGATGATAGGGAGTGGATTTATAAGCTTTTCTTCAGACGAGTTCCCTGCCAGTTGTGGTCATGACAAGTTTTCCATGTTTAACTCCTTTAAGGCTTATGAGTCTTTCAGCAATCTTCTTTATCCTGGTTGCTTTTCCCTTGACAACAACAACTTCAAGACAGTTATGTTTGTCCATGTGGACATGCAAACTTGAGACAACCTCATTAATGTAGTCATGCTGCAAATCCAAAAGCTCCTTAACAACTTCCGCTTCATCATGGTTGTAAACTATCGTAATTGTTCCAGCGACCTCTTCATCACCAGCTTCCCATTCATACCTTACAATGAAATCCCTGATAAGGTCTCTAATAGCTTCACTCCTGTTTGTGTAACCTTTTTCTTCAATGATCTTATCAAACTTTGCAAGCAAGTCTTGGGGAATAGAAACTCCAAATCGCACTATCTTCATAATATCACCAAAAATAGCTAATCCAGAGGAACTATTTAAAGATATTTCAACCTGGCAGATGTGCCCAGAAAAGTTGATAAGGTAACAAATCTATTTTACAAATAGGGAAATGTTATGCAAATTGACTTACGTAAAGTTGGGTTAATCCTGATTGTGATATATATACTTGGTCTCATGCTTGCATTTCGGCCTCCTCAAGTTAAAAAATCTATCATGCCTGTAAAGACATACTCACTTAAATCAGACTATGAAGATATTGCGAAACACTTGGGATTCTTGAATGATGGGAAAATAACCGAGCATGAACTAAGAATAATAGAAGAAGTGTATCCCGTCTACAAATATCACACAACTCTCTTTGAAGATGTTGAGGTTACGGACCCAGAAAAATTTGCAGAGTTATGCTGGCAAGTAACCCAGACCCTAAATTCCGTACCCCTCCCTCTTAGAGACGACATGGTGAGATTTCTGTTTTCTGATTCTCCATATGCCTTGGAGGAGTTCTCCAAAAAGGTGGAGATTTTTAACACTCAAGTTAGGGAGTTTGTAAATGTTTACTCAACCCTTCCTCCCCATATTAGAGCAGGAATAGAGAACTCACATCAGATTTATCAAGTAAAAACTCTAACTGAATATATCCAGCTGGTTAAAGAACTAAGTATATCTCTCTCTGGCTTACCTTCAGATGTTGTCGATGCGATTGATAACATGCAGGGACTTTTTGGAGGATTTGAACCCGCTGAGATATCTAAGTTTGTTTCTGGGATAAAGCTGATTAGGCAAGAGATTTCCACAAATACCACCTATAGAGAGTGGTTTATAAAAAATGCACATAAATTTGAGATTTCTGAGGTATATGGAACATGGATTGAGTTTCAGAAAGAGTACAGGAACGACAAAATACCTCCAGAGATGCAAGGTAAAGTCGAAAGCTTGCCGTCAGGTGTAGTTGAGATATCTCTGAGCATTGAAGACAATGCAAATCCTCCTCATGGAGTCAGGATCCTCATAAATGGAAAAGAAAAAAGGAATATCACAATAAAAACAGAATCTCTCAGCTACATGCATGTTATTCAGTTTCCATTAAAGTGGGGAAACTACACCATAACAATAGAAGCTTATGATGCAAAGGGAAATAAAAAATCCACCAGTCTCGTGCTGGCACATTATCCACTGGTATTCCCAATATACTTTAATGGGAAAGGAAAATACTGGTTTCAGAATGCACAGTTATACACAAAGGCACAGATTGAATACATGTGGAAAAAAGCCGCTGAGTTTAAACCCTTGCAGGTTTATGAGGCCATCTATCCGAATTTGGGTTTCACCCGTTATCACAAAATAAAGCTTGATGGCGCTATGAAGTTTTTTTATAGAGACGCAAAGCGTAAGCTCTTAAGTTACTATAAAAAGCCTGTTCCATTTTACTCCATGACTCCGCTCCATGTGGCATATTTTGTAAATATCTATGTCCATTCCCGTGATGTGCCAATAGTTGGTAGCCTTGAATCAGGAATATGTGGATATGATGGAGAAACTGAGGTAATCCTCATGAATAATCTCTTTATGGATTTCAATCTGAAGGCATGGGCAATTCAAATCCCAGCAAGTCTGAATGGTGGAAAGCTTGACCATTCTGAAGTCGTGGTAGTTTGGAGAGTCCCCCTATTAATTGGAAGCAGTTACAAAGCATTCTACGTTCTTGGACTTGATCCCTATCCTAAAGTTCCAGAACATATTTATCCTTTTGAATCAGATTGGCCTAAAAAATATTCCAGAGAAACCATTGAGCTCATGACCCTTGGGCTTATTCCCTATAGACCGGATAAATTTGCTCTAAGAGAGTTCTATGAAAGATTTGGGATTAAAGTAACCCCGGCATATCCTCTTAAGGATGTGTCCAAAGAGTTCATCACTGGCTATGAATTTTTTGCTTCATATATAAGTTTTCGGATAAGTGATGCGTACATGCAAAGGCTTCTCAACATGATTAAACCTGGCAATTTGGCAATTCTTGACGAGCTTAACAAGCTTGAAGCTGCCAGAGCTTTGTGGTATCGTCTGGATGGGCATAACCTATATTGCGGACCAAAGTACTCTCCGGACTACATTTACATCGATAGCGAAGGGGACTTCTACTATGTACACAGGAATCGTTCCAAAACGTTCACATAGTGTTTAGTCCATCAATCTTCCACCATTTACGTCTATTAGTTCTCCAGTTATGTGATCATTTTCCAAGAGGAAAACCACCGCATGAGCAACATCCTCTGGCTTTGCTATTTCCCCAGTCAAAGAGAGCTTTCTGAGCTTTTCCTTTATTTCTGGGGATATAAGATCCGTATCAACTGGACCCGGAGCTACCGCATTCACCAAAATATTCGGTGCCAAGTGGCGTGCCAGGTTGAATGTTAAAGCTATAAGGCCACCCTTTGAGGCCGCATAATGAGCGCCTACAGTTCCTCCGTCTTTTCCGGCAATAGATGCTATATTTACGATTTTTCCTTTTTTCATGTGCTTCAATACTTCCTGAGTCACTAAAAAGGCACCTTTTAGGTTTATGTTTATAACCCTGTCCCATTCTTCTTCTGTTATTTCCATTGGAGTTATTGCATTTCCAAGAATGCCAGCATTGTTGATTAAGATGTCAATCCTGCCGAATTTTTCAATCACTGTCTCTACCATCTTCCTAACCTCATCCCTGTTGCTCACATCAGCTCTTACAATCACTGCCTCAACTCCATATGCTTTGCACATTTCTTGAGTTTTCTTTGCTTCTTCTTCATTGTGAGCATAGTTTATAACCACGTTTGCTCCTTTTTGTGCCAATGCTACCGCAATTGCTCTTCCAATTCCCCTCGATGCGCCAGTAATAAGGGCAACTTTACCTGTGAGCTCCATCTTCATCCCCTTATCAATTTACAATGTTAAGGTTAAAAACACTTGCTCGATTTCCGAAATATTTTTACGTTTAAAAAGCAAAGAAGATAACATGAAGAAAGTACTAATTAGTTTTGTGATATTCGTTCTTTTGGCATCTGGATGCATCCAAAAAGAGGAGGGGAAGGAAATGAGCTTGAAGGTTACTTCTGTTTTTGGTGAGAATGAGTTTATACCAAGCAAGTACACCTGTGAGGGATTAGACATTAACCCACCTCTAAAGCTTGAAGGGCTCAGCGAAAAAGCTGTTAGCATTGCCATAATTGTTGACGATCCCGATGCTCCAATAGGAACTTTTGTCCATTGGGTTGCATGGAATATCCCTCCGGTTAAAGAAATACCAGAAGGGATTCCAAAGAGAGGTATTGTTGAATCTCCAGTTCACATGCTTCAAGGGAGGAATGACTTTGGAAGGATAGGGTACAATGGTCCCTGTCCTCCACGCGGACATGGGATCCATCACTATCACTTTAAGGTATATGTCCTCGATACACAGCTCAATTTGAAGCCTGGGGCAAGCAAGGAGGATTTAGAAAAGGCAATGAAAGGGCATATTATCCAATACGGCGAGCTTGTTGGCATTTACGAACGGAGATGAAAATGCTTTATTTCTTATTTTCGTCTTTTTCTGGCTTTCGTTCCAAAACATTTTTAATAATTTAAAGTTAGAATTAATTATGGGGTGTTCTGCATGACAGAAAGGATTTCACAGCTAATAGAACACTTTTCGAAGATTAAACCTGGAGAAACAGTTCTTGTAGAATACACGCCTTATTCTTTTCATCATATAGCTTTTTATGTCCTTGCAATGTATTCATTGAAACTTGGATATCCAATCCTAATTGATGACTTTTTTCTTTTTCAAGCCTTGTCCTTTAGGGTGGCTATAGTGTTTGGAAATTTGGCTTTTGAGCAGGAAAGCAAGGGGAGGTTTAAATGCTTGTATGTCTTAATATTTAATGGTGGGAGTGTGGGGGTCATAACTGT
>Ga0190313_1000307_pt1 | contig 30108 bp, 35 predicted proteins | sample 4870071011_MG_FD_169989 | JGI IMG/M metagenome (GOLD analysis project Ga0190313, IMG submission 169989) | Hydrothermal vent sediment bacterial communities from Southern Trench, Guaymas Basin, Mexico - 4870-07-10-11_MG | ecosystem: Environmental > Aquatic > Marine > Hydrothermal vents > Sediment ... | reverse complement strand
AATATGGTGGCCTCGAGAAGATTAGGAGGTATGTTGAAGAACAGGGTGGAAACATCACTCAATTGCAATTGTCAGACTTCCAATGAAGATACCCCGCAGCTTGCTGCGGTTGGGTTCTTCATTTTTCCTATCATTTCGTTCAGGAAAAGTATGAGTTCTTGCGTCAGCTCAGGTTCGCATTCTCTTTTTATAAGTATATCTATAAGTAAATGTATATGTTTCGGAGTTCTTTGTCTTTTTCCTTTTTCTCGGTAAACAACCCTAAAGTCATTCTCACTTTTCGTTCCCTTGTTTACACCAACTGTAAACCTCCCAATATTTGCTAGTTCATACTCCATGAAAGCACATATCTTTTTTGTTTGATATTTTTTATTACCGAATTAGTTAATAATCTGGTAACTATCGTTTAATAAAATGGAATGTTTTAGATCAATATGCCCGAAACATTAGCGTGGGAAACAGTTTCCTATGTTATGGCAAGCAAAATAAGGATAGGTGTGCTTGTTTCTCTTAAAGAAAATAGAGCTAAAACACCATCCCAGTTAGCAGAAGAGCTTGGATCACATTTAAGTCATGTCAGCCGAGCACTAAAGGAACTTAATGAAAAGGGTCTTATTATATGTTTAACTCCAAATGTCAGAAAAAACAAATTATATTCAATAACAGAAAAAGGTAAAAGTGTGTTGAAGGTCATATCTGATAGGACAGGGTGATTACATAAAGGTTATAGATAGAGGGGATTATGAAGAATTCACAGAAAAGAACGAATTTGTAGAAATAGCCGGAACTAAGCTTTACTTTTTGAAAGGAATAACCGTAGAAGATTGCGAACCACAGGACTTTAAGAAGGAAAGAACGACAGTATGGTCTTTTCCGGAGCGCGGAGACTGGGCAACACACAGATACACATCTAATTTCAGAGGAAACTGGGCTCCGCAGGTTGCAAGAAATCTACTTCTTCTCTATTCAGAAGAAGGAGACACAATCCTCGATCCTTTCATGGGTGCAGGAACCACATTAATAGAGGCCAAACTTCTGAACAGAAATGCCATAGGGATAGACATAAACCCGGATATTTCCATGCTTGCCTATGATCGTGTGAATTTCAAATGCAAAGGAAGGAGAAAATATCCAAATATCTCTTTTTACACTGGTGATGCGAGGCATCTGTCGGAAATAGATGATGAAAGCATAGACTTGATAGCTACACATCCCCCTTATGCCAGCATAATACGGTATTCTTCGCAAAAGATTGATGGCGACCTTTCAAACATAACCTCTCCGAGGAAATATGTGCGAGAATTAAGGTCGGCAATAGAGGAGTTTTACAGGGTTTTAAAGCCCAATTCATATTGCGCCATCCTCATTGGTGATATGAGGAAAAAGAAGCACATAGTTTCTCTAGGGTTTTCTGTTATGCAGGAGTTTCTGGATGTTGGCTTTGTAATGAAGGAACACATAATCAAGATACAGCACAAAATGAAAGGAACCCGTGAAGGATGGAGAGGAAGCTATGATTTTCTCCTTCTAGCCCATGAACATCTGTTTGTTTTTAGAAAACCATAATTTCACCCAAACCCTTAATACCTCTCCCATCGATATATCATCATGGGACGGAAAGCCCTCCTGATATCCGGCGCTCTTCTCATGGCCGGAGCGCTCTCCGTATTCGCGCTCAATACATACGGCCAGTCATGGACCTATGTTTTGATGGGAGCGCTCACTCTCATCTTTTCAGTCCTCGACGGAAGGAAGATAGCCGGCCTCGTCCATGATTCACACGCTCTAAAGCTCAGGACCGGAAGGCTGTTTTCAATATCCGGAATGATTGCCATAGTCATGTTCTTCTTCATACTCTTCGTTCTCTTCGCCACAATCACCATGATGCTGGTCTTCAAGGTGGCCGGAATGGTCGCCTCGGTCTATGGTGCGGGGCTCACGACATTCCTGTATGCGATACTGGCCCTAGTCTGTTCATACATTCTTTTCAGATATTCATACGATGCGGAGCCTTACGAACTCAGAAGCTCATGGGGAAAAAGGATGGAAAAGGCACACTCCATTCCATTGAAAATGAAGGAAAAAGGAATTTCTGCCGTGAAGAAAACACTTGAAACTGCGGGAGGAGAGCGCGGATTCATCTATTTCCCGAATCTCCTCTGCCTTCTCTGGTAATCGCGGACGGCCCTGAGGAAGTCTATCTTTCGGAATCCGGGCCAGTATATGTCTGTGAAATAGAGTTCGGAATAAGCAAGCTGCCATAGAAGGAAATTGGACACCCTTTCTTCACCGGATGTTCTTAATATGAGGTCCGGGTCGGGAACCTCCGCGGTATACATGTATTCGGAGACCTTCTGCTCCGTTATATCGTCTATTTCCATTTTACCTGACTTCACATCGGAGGCTATCTTTTTTATCGCATCCACGATCTCCTCCCTCCCACCGTATGCAACGGCGATGTTATAGATGTAGTTCTCATAATGTGCCGTCTTCTCTTCAGCATACTTTATCGCATCTTTCACATTCTGCGGGAGAAGTTTTATATTGCCTATCGCCCGTATTTTAATCCCGTATCTCTGCGTTCTCTCGTCATCCGCTGCCTTTATGAAGTTCTCGGCGAACATGTTCATGAGTTCACTGACCTCCGCCATATCTCTCTTGAAATTCTCTGTGGAAAAAGCATATACGGTGATGACTCTAACACCGATTTCGCGCCCCCATTCGAAGACCTCTTCAAGTTTGCTCCTTCCTTCCTTATGCCCTTCGGTAGCAGGCAGGAACATCTCCTTTGCAAAGCGCCTGTTGCCATCCATGATTATTGCGATATGCTGCGGTACCGGATACTCGCTCACTTCTCTGAGAAGGGCCTTTTCATATGCGAAATATGCTGTTTTGGTGACCGGGTCCGATATGTTCACGATATGGCATTCATGATTCATTTATTAGGCTTTGGGTTCTTGTGTATGTTGCATGCAACAGAACCTCTTTTAAATACCCGGCAATGAAGATTGGGCATGAAAAGAATCTTCCTCCTCATAGCCATGTTTGCTCTTGCAATTCCCGCTCTGGCATCTCCTGTCAGTGCGGAACCCGCTTCCGTCGTTATAAGCGAGATATTTCCGGACCCTGCCGGCTCGGACCTTATGGCAGAGTTCATAGAGATAGAAAATGAAGGAAATGTCGCCGTTTCCATCGAGGGATGGTACATAAGCGATCAGGATGGAGCGGTCGATTTCACATTTCCGGACATAAGTCTCAATCCCGGAGAGCGGGCTGTGATATACTCGGGAAACACATCTTTCAGATGGAGCGGAGGATACGAGTTCTTCATGAATCGCAGCAGATCCGTTTTGAACAACGATGGCGATGATGTCTCCCTATTTGACTCCGAAGGGAATCTTCTAGATTACGTCGCATATGGGAACGGAAGCTTTGTCGACCCCCCGGAGGAAGGCGAATGGCCCGTACTTCCGATTCCCGAAACAGGTCTTTCTTTCGATAGAGATGGGAGCGGTTCATGGTTTCAGGCTATGCCAACCCCCGGCCTGAGAAATCCGGAAAATGCGGGAGATATGGAACTGTCGGCAATCTATCCGGTTGCCCGTTACTCGGACGAATTCTTTGCAGTTAAGAACATCGGTGCTTACGATGCCGATATCTCAGGGTATATGCTGACGGACGGAGAAGGAAAGATATACCTTCCACCCGGAACAGTCGTACACCCCGGAGACGAGATGTACATAACGCAGAATGCCTCCGGTTTCCTGTCCGAGATGGGATTTCTTCCGGACATGGAGTATTCCGACTGTTATACGCCCTCCTCCTTTCCGCAGATGTCCAACGAGGGAGATTCCATGGCCCTCTGTTCTCCTTTCGGAAGCGAGATATCGGAGGTCTCATACTCCGGAGATTCAATACCACCCAAGGGCTATTTTCTGGAATTCGAGAATGACACATGGCTTCGGAGAAAAGCGGGATGGTCTTACCTTCCTCCGCTGAATATATCCTTTCAGGGCGAGGTGATACCGTATTCCTCTCCGGAGAATTCGTTCCCGGTCCTTGCCGGGCTCATAGATTCATCCTCTGATTCTATTCTGATAAACACATATTCTTTCGAAGACACGGAATTTGCCGGGCACCTGATCTCCGCAATGAGAAGGGGTGTGAGAGTCAGTCTGCTGGTGGAAGGAAGACCGGTTGGAGGAGTGAGCCCCGATGAAAAGGAAGTACTGGGTATGCTGAACCATGCGGGAGCGAGCATAAGAATAAAGAACTCCACCGACAGATACAGATACGATCATGCAAAATACATGGTCATCGACGGAGAATGGGCCGTCGTGCAGTCGGAGAATCTCAATCCGGATGCACTGAGGGAGAACCGAACATGGGGAAATCGAGGATGGGGCATAGCGCTCCGCAGCAGGGATGCCGCAGAATATCTAAAGCGGATATTCATGCACGACAGCGACCTGAACTTCTCCGACATAGAGAGATACAATGGCTATTCTAAACATGAAATCTCCACAGCATCCTCAGCTATGCCGGAAAATATGAACATCACCTGCAACCTATCCCTTCTATCCGGTCCGGACAACGGCATTTCCGAGGTCATCGATTCCATAAACTCGGCGAAAAAGACGGTATTTGTGGAGCAGTTCTACATAACACCGACATGGAGATACGGTGATGAGGAGATACAAAGTCCGCTGATGAGCGCTCTTCTCTCGGCCGCACGAAGAGGGTGTGAGGTACGGGTTTTACTGGACGGCGAATACTACAATATCGATAACGATAATGACAACGACGAAGTGGCAGGGCAGTTGAATGCAATAGCCGAAAGAGAGGGGCTGAACATGGAGGCAAGGGTGATAGACAGCAAATCCCACGAACTGGTGAAGGTCCACAACAAGGGTATGATAATCGACGGAAATAAGACACTCATATCAAGTTTCAACTGGGGACAGAATTCCTTCACGAACAACAGGGAGATGGCCGTTTTAATCGATTCTGCGCCCGTATCGAAATATTACACGAAGCTTTTCATGCAGGACTGGAAGGAAGACATGGTGCTTCCGAGGGCAGCCATCTCCGGAAGTGTGGCGATGTATGTGAATGAAAGCAGCGGATTCGTTTCATCCTCCACGGACAACATCGGCATAGCATGCACCGAATGGTATCTGGACGGGAGGTTCATGTCCTCGAATAAGACTGTCGAATTAAATTTCACGGAGACCGGAACCCATATTCTGTCTCTCAAGGTCTCGGATACGGAGGGAAATTCAAACAGCACATCCATCGAAATAATAGTGATGAAGATACCCCCTCTCCCTCGGAAAGATTCGCATGAAGCAGACGATGGTACTTTATCAAGCATCACTACCCCCGCATCTCCGGAAAATCCGGAACCGCAAACGGAGGAGCCCGTGCATGAGAGCCCGTCACACGGTGCCTACAGATATTATCTCCTCGTAATCCCCGCAGCATTCATACTGGCGGCAGCCGCAAGGATAAGCAGAGAAAAGCGTCATTCCTGACCTTTCAAAGCGTTCTCATACCTTGCGCTGAACTCTTTTTCTATTGCCATCTCGGCTTCCCACTGGTCAAGCCCGTCCAGTATCTCTTTCAGGGAGCGCAGACAGTCTATGCATATCCACTTGTCACCTATCTGTTTGCCGGGCTTTTTGTAGAATATCTTCCCGCAAAACATACAGGTATGCATCTCTTTCGTCTTGTGGTCCACATAAAGTTCTATCTTACGATTCTCCATTATGCTTGCAAGGAGGGCTTTTTTCTGCTCTTCCCTGTTCCTCTCGGCACTGGAGGTCTCGTTATCCATTACCAGCCCATCCTCTCCAACTCTCTGTCCTTTTTCGTGGCTTTCTTGAACTCTTTATAGTGCTTCTTGCAGAGGTGTGCCTTACGAAGATTAGAAGGAACGGAAAGACCCGCATCCTTCGCTTTCTGCCCTGAAACGGTTTTTACAGACTCTTCAGAGCATCCGCTGACATCACAGGTCTTGACTTTCTTTTTGCCGGGAGCAGGTATCTCGGCCTGTTTTTCTTCGGGTTCCTTTTCTTTCTTCTTTCCGAATATCATGATATCCCGTATCCAATTACCTGGTGGTATTAATAGGTAGCGATTATAGCCCGCCCGATATTTTTTTATCTCTTATGCCCAGAGGTAACAAGGCCCTCAGGAAACGCCTTATTCCGCCTTATTTTCCATAATCGCGTCAAATCCGAACCACTTCGCCTATCGCCTCAGACACGACCTTTTTTCAAAGCAATATACTCAAAAAAGGTCTGTCCTCAGAAAGAGGATTACTCTGCTTTACTCTCCATGATAGCTTTAATCCTCTTTCTTCGGAAGAAATCCTCTCTCTCCCTCTCGTCGAGCTGCATGGATATGTATTTCTCGGTGGCTTCAAGGCGGGGTATGAAGACATATTCCAGAGCGTTAACCCTTCTCTTGGTGCTCTCTATCTCGCCCGCCATCCTCTCTGTGGAACTCTCGATTTCGGCCAATCTTATGAGTTTGGAGAGCGCAATCGAAAACTCCTCTCTGGCCGCATCCAGATATGCGTTCGTACCTGCAAGACCGTAAGGCGGTTCACCCATGTTTTTCTCGTTTGCAGAGAATCTGGGAAGCCGCACACCCATGACATTTTCGGTTCTGATGTCTATGTCATATCTCTCGGGTACTGCCATGGCCAAGGACATCAATTCGGAGGAACCAATGGTCATTTCGGCTTTTATAACCATCTTTCTTGCCTTTTCAAGGGCATCGAAGGCCTCTTTTCTTGCGGCGGAGCGCTCTTTAATAATGTCAAAAAATTCGGAAACGAGGGCATCCCTTTTTTTGGTCAGTATCTCATCACCCTTCTTAGCGAGCATCTTTTTCTTTTTGATTGAAAGAAGCTCCATACGAGTCGGTTTTGCACCTTCTATGCGCTCTGCCATGGCTCGGCGATTCTGCCGTAGATAATAAACTTTTTTCCTAGATCTCCAGAGTGTGGAGAAATCTTAAAATAGATACCTGAAATCCCAGACCATGTACGAAGACATCATAAAAAAGGCATTTCCCGAGATAGATGAAATAAAGGATGAGGACCTGAGAAATAAGGTCATAGCCACATGGGACATGGCCATGAGGAAGGGGGGCTGGAACGACCTGAAAGGAATACCCTATACCCTGACGATGGAAACGGACAGAGAGTTCGTGGAGCACACGGGAATGGTCACGAGGATCGCCATGGGGGCCGCAAAGGCACGCAGAGACCTTGACATGGACATGGTCATCGCCGCCGCCCTTCTGCACGATGTCGGAAAACTTCTGGAGTTCGAGGTTAAGGATGGAAAAGTGGTGAAGAGCGCCTATGGTAAGATGATAAGACACCCTGTTTCAGGCGCCATACTAGCCTCCGAAGCGGGACTTCCGGATGAGATAGTCCATGCCATAATCGCCCATTCCAAGGAAGGTGAGGCAGTTAAGAGAACACCTCTGGCAGTGCTAATACATCACGCGGATTTCATAGACTTCGAGATAGACAAGGCGAGAAAGTGAAATGCTCGGCCTGCGGCAGGGATGCGGCCATATTCATACCGTACAGCGGACGCTATCTCTGCGAGAGGCACTTCATTGAGTTCTTCGAGAGAAGGGTGCGCTCCGAGTTCCGAAAGCAGGCTGACATACCGAAAGGCTCGAAGATAGGCGTCGCGGTCTCCGGAGGAAAGGACAGTATAACAACGATGCGCCTGACGGCAGAGATAATGCTGCCAAGAGGTGTGAAAGTGGAGGCCGTAAGCGTGGATGAGGGTGTCCCGGGTTATCGGGAGCTCTCCATAGAGAAAGCGAGGGAAGAAGCGGAGAAGGCCGGAATTCCCCATCACGTAGCCTCGTTCGGGGATATGTTCGGAGTGACGACCGCTGAAATAGCTCTAATGAAGAGAGACAAAAGCCCGTGTTCATACTGTGGCGTTCTGCGAAGACAGGCGCTCAACCTGACAGCACGGAAAATAGGAGCCGATTTCCTTGCCACCGGCCTGAATCTGGATGACACGGCCCAGTCCATAATGATGAACTTCACAAAAGGGGATGTGGAAAGGCTGGCCCGGCTCGGACCGCACACCCGTGTACAGCCCGGTCTGATTCCGAGGATACAGCCGCTCAGAAGCATACCGGAGCGGGAGATATTCCTCTATGCGAGCCTTCGCGGTTTTTCGTTCCATGAATCGAGATGCCCCCATGCAGGAGAGGCTTTACGCAACGAATACCGGGCGATAATAAACGACCTTGAAGAGAGGCATCCCGGAACAAGGCATTCTATCCTGAACAGCTACGATTCCATAAAACCTGCACTTTCCATGACCTTTGAGCCTGCAAATCTGAACAGATGCGAGAGGTGCGGGGAACCCACTCCCGGAAGGATATGCATGGCATGCAGGATGCTGCAGCAGATGAAGAAAATTTGATACTATGATATATTTTACTGGAGTTGAAAGAACGAAAAGTATATATATATATAGTAAGAATGGTAGATGTATGGTAGTTAAAAAACTCTTGAATAAACAAAAAACAATGAAGGTGCTGATAGTGATACTGGTAAGCTCTTTGCTTTCTGCTGTTTTCATCCCCACAACTGCCGCGGGTGAAATTGTGACTGGGAGTTGGACCGAAAACCTTACATCTTCTGGAGTGACGATATGCTGGGATACAGTGGCAATTTCAGACTCAATACTGAGTTCTACTCAGTGGATTTATGCCTTTAGACTAGTATTAAGAACATCTGGGTCGTTAGTGCTGGATAGAGAAGTTAGTCCAGGATATTATAAAGATTATTATGGAAATTGGTATCTTTCCGAAATTAGAAGCAGCGGAGTAAATGGATTAAACGAAAACACATTATATTATTATGAGATTACATATTGGCTAGCCTCTGGAATGGATCCAGGCTCTCTCGACAGTTCTACCAAACAATATATTGATGACCCGCTGACTGGAACATTTACCACGCTTGCATCGTACACCCCACCGCCTGGTGGAGGAACGGGATGTCCATATATACTTCCGTGGAATGGGAGTGCATACAATTATGATAATGTTATATTAATAAATTCTGAAATACATGACGATGTAACAATAACAGACTATATGAAGATAGAAAGCGCATCTGTCCCGATAGATGGAAAATATTCTTTTGTTATACAGGAATATGAAAAAGAAAGAACACAGCTAGATGCCGCTGAACTTATCACAGTAGACCATCCAGAAGATGTGGAGGTAGCAGTAGATTCTTATGGAGACATAATAACATATTCTGATCCCGTTCCACCAGATTTGTGTGTGGACAAATATGGAAACAATGTAACATCAAAAATTTCATATATTGATAACTACAACATAGAAGGTTATGATGGAGACTATATAATAATGGATTTCGGCAGAATTACCGCACAACATACAAAATTACTCATTAGATCAGATGTGAAACCAGGTTCGGGTGGAATATTTCCGTATACAAATCCCGAAAATGAAAACAAAGGCATAACAATCTCCATAAAAAGTAAAAACGACACTTGGGTGAATATTTCACACTTTTATCCTAGAGAAAAATGGTATACTGATGTATTTGTGCTTGATCCATACCTATCTAATGCAAGTCAACCCCTACAGATAGCAATAGGATGGCTTGACTATCACAAAATCGATTGGGTTGCGCTAGATACAACTAGTGATGCCCCCGTAGATATAAATAATTACTATCCTATAAACTGCGTCTTTAAAGAAAACAATATAACACAGAAAATATCAAATGTTGATGGCGACGCTGTTATTTTGGTTCCTAGAGAAAGTGTATGTGTTGAATTCCCATATGAAGAACCAAAAACAGCAATGGTCCGAGATATAATATTTGTCTCAACAGGACGGTATGATACTATACCCAGAGAAGAAAACATAGGTTTCGATGTCTATCAGTTTGTAAAGATGTCCGTTTCCATAAAAGGAAAGCCCGGAAACACTGTCAGAATCGATGTTCTTGAGGATGGAAACAGCGTATCGAACATATCGATAACACGGGAAAAAAGAAACCCCCATGACAATATACAGAACATATCCTTCAAAAAGTATATGAACAGAAAATATGAACTGAGGATAAGTAACGAAGGAGAAAAAGGGAGCAACAAGATAGAGGTGAAATTAATTTCCGTATTCGCGGGCTCTAACGAGACCGAAACATACAAGATAAAGGCGGGAAGAACAAGAACGGTCTCTATCGATGAGAAACTGGACGGCATACTGTCCGGAGACAGGGTGTTCTTCTTCGAGCTTTCGCCTCCGTACTACGAGATACCTTCCGAATGGATATCCGAGATATACTGGGACTTTGGGAATGGCTGGTGGAGCTACAATACAGAAGATTTCTCATATTATGCCTATTCTGGAACATACTCGGTAACTTTAAATATAGAATACAGAGATGGTGTATTAATAACACTAACAAAAACAATCCGAATAACATGAGGGATTAAATGAAAAGCATAACATTTGCAGTATTGCTCCTAACCACCCTGCTCATAGCCGGGCCTGTGCTTGGAGATGCCGGAGTATGGACCGAAGCGAGACATGACAGTGGGAACAGTGGCTATGCGCCGGGCACAGGAGATATGGGTAAAGACATTATCGAGAAATGGAACTACAGCGGAGTTTCCTTCCTGAACCATGTTCTTGTGGCAGACTTGGATGGGGATGGTGAGAACGAAGTTGTGACATCCACTCCGAATCAGATAGATGTACTGAACGGAGAGACCGGAGATATAGAATGGAGTTGTGAGATTCCCAGAGGCTCTGATGACTCCTATCCACACCCGATAAGTCTCGTAAAAATAGGGGATAAATATGATATTCTCGTTGGCTGGGGCGCTCCCGAGATGATGCTGGAATATGGGAAGGACTCTCCCATATGGGAGACGGATCTGGCCATGGGCCCGGATTCTGATGATTTTCGATTCCTCTGGGTCGGTACTGCATATTCGGGAGATGAGGCTTACGGAGTCGTGGTTCTGAAGGACAAGTATGACGGATATCCGCGTTTTTCTCCACCTTTAAGTGATGCCGGCAATAGCGAGATAGCAGTCTTCGATATGAGAACCGGAGAGGCCGTCTGGAACGCCACGGTTCCTGTCTTCGCCGCCAGCTCTGCGGTGGCTGACCTGGATGCTGACGGTTCGGATGAGATAGTTGTGGCAGGTCTCGGGCCGAAAGGCGGAGAGGACATTATCAAGGTATTCTCAACCTACGGTATCGAGGAATGGAATGTCTCCTGTGACTTCACCGGTGACGATATGTATGTGGGTACCGTCTACATCGGTGATATAGCAGGTGACGGTTCTCCCGAGATAGTCATTGGAAATCTGACCGGTTTTAGTGCTTTTGATAACAGAGGTAATCTCCTCTGGCACTCCGAGATATATGGATACGCTCCATATGGTAATGAGAGATATGCTATGGATTGGGGTGCTGTTGTTCCCGGAAAGGGCTTTGTCTGTGTGGTTCCTAGTACTGGTGATTTCTACATGATAGATGGTTCCGGAGATGTCAGAAAAGGTAATATTGACGGAGCTGAGTTCACGGCGATACCGGTTAGCGCAGACATGAATGGCGACGGCTCTGTTGAAACTCTTCTTACATATAACAATGTGGATGGCAACACGGGAGATATAGCGTTCATTGAGTTCGGTGATTTACAGCCCGACAGGATATGCTCAAGAGAGGGGCCTATGGGCTCATATATAGGGGTCGCAGATGTGGATTCCGACGGAGATATCGAGATATTATGTACAGTAGAGGGACAGCCCAATTACTTGGTTGTTGTCGACGGATATGAAACCGTGATGGAAGAGGTTCCACTGTATTCTCCTATGGCCTTTGGGGCTGTTCTAATACTGGTGGTGACTGTCTTTTATGTGAAGCGCAGGTTCGGAGAAAACTAATATATCATCAGAGGATGGGTGCGTGATGGTCGATGTGGAGCACCTGCTCATGGCGGGAGATGCCCTTTTCGAACAGGGAAAGTATGCCGAGGCTCTTGAGAGGTATCGGGAGGCCCTTAAACTCAACCCTGCCCTGGAGGTGGCCCACAACAATGCCGGAGTCTGCCTGGAAACCCTCGGAGACTATGAAGAGGCGGTCAATGAGTACCGGAAAGCGCTGGCGGTAAATCCTCGCTATGACACCGCATGGTTCAATATGGGAAATTCTCTTTTTGCACTTGGTAAAAGAAAGGAATCGCTTGAAGCTTATGAGCGGGCGATAGACATAAACCCGGACTATCTGGAGGCACATGTTGCAAAATGTTCCGTGCTTCTTTCCATGAAAAGGAAGCGGAGCGCCCTCGCTTATTGTGAAGAGGTGGTCGAAACCCACAAAACTCCCGATTATCTGGAGGCGAAAGCATATGTCCTTCAGGAGCTGAAAAAATGTGATGAGGCGCTCAAAACCATAGATTATGCACTCTCGTGGGGTCCCTCCGCAAGGCTCTACAATGCGAAGGGGAACATACTGGTGATAATGGAGAGATACGAAGAGGCCATGGAGAACTACAATCTGGCAATCGAGATGGAGCCGGACAATGAGGAATACTGGAACAACAAAGGGTATGCGTTCTTCATGATAGGGCTGTACGAGGAGGCGATAGAGTGCTATGAGAAATCCTTGATGCTGAACCCGAAGTACAAACCGGCATGGTACAACAAGGCATACACTCTGCATGGACTAGGGAGGTTGGAAGATGCCGTGGTCTTCTATCGAGAGGCGCTGAAATATGACAAATTCGATGAGGTCCTGTGGAACAACCTCGGGAACGCGCTCTATAACCTTGGAAAATACGAGGAGAGCATCCCTTATTTCGTGAAATCTGTCGAAGTAAACCCCGAATACGAAATAGCGTGGAACAACATAGGGAATGCGCTTGACCGCATGGGAAGGCACGAAGAGGCGGTTGAGTATCATGAAAAGGCCCTGAAGATAAACCCGAAGTTCGATTATGCTCTTTATGCGAAAGGGTATGCCCTTGCCCGCTCCGGAGACCCCGAAGAAGGACTGGATTGGATAGAGCGCTCTCTTTCGATAAACCCTGATTACGACCATGCATGGTTCGCAAAAGGCCATACTATGGAGATGCTGGGGGAAAGACAGGATGCGGTGGAAGCCCTGAGAAAAGCAGTGGAAATAAATCCGGATTATCCCGAGGCATGGGAAAAACTTGCCGAGATATACGAAGACATAGGCCTTAAAAAATGGGCCGAGTTCTCGGAAATAAAGGTGATGAGCGCATACAGGCACCTTCTGCAGTTCGATCCCATGAACTTTCAGGTGAGGGTCGAAGAGATTGAGTATCTCATGAAAACGGGGCATTACGACCATGTGATGGAAAGATGCGATGAGTGGATGATAATACGGCCTCTGGATGAAAGACCTTGGAAGGCCATGATAGATGCTCTTCTGGAACTCTCGAAAGGAAAGGATGCCCTCGTCTATACGCGCAGGGCGGAGGAAAACGGGATAAGCATAGACCCCATAAGAAAGGCCGAGATATTCCTGATGATGGAGAAACCCGAAGAAGCGCTGAAGGTTCTGGAAGGAAAAGAAGGGGGGCATTTCTGGAAAGCCAGAGCCCTCTACGAACTCGAAAGGTACGAGGAAGCTTTAAAGGAGATATACGAAGAAGAACCGGGAATGGAGAAATGGATACTTCAGGGCAGGATACTGGAGGCCATGAAAAAATATCAGGATGCGGGAATGGCCTATGAGAACGCCAATAATTACGAGGAAACTTCCACCGCATGGTGCGGTATAGCAAGGTGCAGGAGGGCATCCACCGAGACTAAAAAGGCGAAAAAAGCCGCCGAGATAGCGCTCGCCATAAACCCGGGGGACGATGAGGCATGGTTCCTTATCAAAGAGCTTGATGGGGAGTCCGCTCCCAAGGAAACAGAGGGAACAGCATCTCGGTGAGTGAAAGGGCATGTTTTTCCGCTATTTCCTCCATTGAAAGCATTGAAAACCCCTTTTTGGCCTCTTCTCTAAGGTCCTTTCCTATGTTGTGCTCGTGAAGCGTCTTTTTCAGGTATTCCTCAGGCGTGGAATATCCGCGTTCCGTGTAAGCGACCCACCTTCCGGAATCTATTTTGAGCAGGTATTTCCTCCATTTCTCCCTGAAATCGGATGCGTTCGGGTTCCAGACCGGGGGGCCGTAATGCCTTTTCACGGAGGATATGACGGATATCTCCACCTCGAACATGAACAGAATCTCCGAATCATACACCGTATACCCTGAATTGATCACATTGAAACCCGCATCATTGAGCCTCTGAGAAACTATGCGGCGTGATTTTTTTATCTGTGGAAATATGATGTCATCCACAAGCTCCGGCCTTCCGATGAGTATTCCGAAGATATGAGTCCCCCTGCGCTCCGCCTCGGCAGTAAGCTTCGAAGCAGGCATGGGCTCTCTTTCGGGGGGAAAGAAAAATCGCCTGTCCGGGTCTTCAAGATATTCGGATGCGGCATGGATGAACGTGGCATAGGAATCCACGGAAAGGGCGGAAGCCACGTTTCTTTTTGAATCCACAGGGTCAATGAATATGAACGGGCCGTTCAGCTTCTTTCCGGTGTCATTTCCGAGATGCAGACGCGTCCCCCTCTTCCATGAGTGACTTGCTTCGAGGACATCCCTGAATGAACCGTAGTAGATTATCAGCAGTTCAACGAGATATCCGGAAAACCCCTCTATCTCGGCCTCGGCTCCATATACGCCGATTCCCTTCATAAATGCTTTCAAAAGCCTTGATTGGTCCTTCTGCTCCTCGTTCATATGTTCTGTCACATACTCCGTGTGAAACGGTGTCCTATCCACTGCACTCATCCTCCGGCCGGTATCCTCGATACGATAGCAGGGAACCAGATCGACCTCATAGCCCATGAATGTACCGTTTATGTAGGGGTGCTCGGCATAGTTCTCTCTGCCGTCCTTTATCAGTTTTTTTCCGATTTCAAGGCCCTTGCTTTCAAGGATGTCCTGCGGAGTGTCCGACGGGAACATTATGAACACATCCAAGTCCGGGTTCTTCAGGAAGGTTCCTTTTGCGACGGAACCGACAAGTATCGGTTCCGCATCCAGATTCATATCCGAAATTACCTGCTTTGCCTCCCTCAAAAGCCTTTCCGCCGCTTCCATTATGCCGCGCTCCTCTTCGGGTGTTGGCTTTATCTCCTGAAGTACCTTTTCCTCGATATCCATGAGTGGCCATGGACGACGGATTAAAAAGCTTTCATGCGATACCTTTTTTATACGAAGTGTCTTTGCCTCAGCATGGACGAAGAAGGCCCTGTAAGGCACAGGCTGAGCGCTCTTGAGATGATAGAGCACAACAAACCGCTCAGAAAACACTGGATAGCACGCCTTATCGCCGCATTCATCGACTTCTCCGTGGTAATGCTCGTGGCAGGGCTTATCGGATTTTTCATAGTCGGCGGTCTCAATAACTTTGTCATTGTAACGAATATGATACTGGCAGTCTTCTGGGTATTCTACTCTGCAATAATGGAATACGCCTTCGGGTTCACACTGGGAAAGAAAGTCATGCATCTCAGGGTACAGTCCCTGAAAGGCCCCTTATATTTGTGGAAGACCATACTCAGGAACATAAGCAAGGTACAGATAATCGTGCTCGTGATAGATGCTCTTGTCGGAATGGCCACTGTCGGAGACCCGAGGCAGAAGTTCCTTGACAGGATTGCGGAAACCACGGTGATTCGGGAAGGCAAGGCCGAAAAACATCTGCCGGAGACGGAGATATGATCGAGCTTCTGCTTTACATCGCTGCGCTCCTCGTCGGCATAGTCCTTCTGGCAAAAGGAGCGGACATACTTGTTATGGGCTCCACCAAGGTTGCAATCGCATACGGAGTTCCGATCCTCATAATATCGCTTATAATTGTCTCCTTCGGAACATCGCTTCCCGAACTTCTTGTGAGCTCGTTCTCCTCTGCGGACGGAGAGAAGGACATAGCGCTCGGCAATGTGCTCGGTTCGAACATAGCGAACATACTCCTCGTCCTCGGAATAGCCGCAGTTATACGACCGGTTGACCTTGATGACCCTCTTGCGGGCAGAGAGATGTTCATACTGGGCGGCATAAGTGCACTTATCTTCCTTCTGGTTTATACGATAGGATTCCCGCGCTGGGTTGCGGTCCTCCTGCTGATAATATATTTCATCTACATAGTTTCACTTCTCAGAATCGCCTCGAAGGAGAAGAAGATAAGGGAAGAACTTGAAACGGAGGCTCTCGAAGTCATTGGGGATAAAAAAGAGGAGAAACTCTGGAAGAACTGGATGCTCGTTATCATCGGGCTCATAGCCGTGGTCATCGGCTCAAAGGCATTGATATACTCGGCCGTGGGACTTGCGATATTCTTTGGTATTCCGTCCGGGATAATAGCGCTCTCCCTCATAGCGTTCGGGACCTCACTCCCCGAACTGGCCACATGTTTGGTGGCATCGCTGAAAAAAGAGGACTCCATCTCCCTCGGGACCATAATCGGTTCGAACAATTTCAATGCGCTTGTGGTTCTGGGAGCTGCGGTACTGATAGCGCCCATCGGCATAGGTGCGGGGATGCTAACGGCGTCCGGGTTCATGCTCATCTCCTTCGGAATACTGTTCATGTTCTTCAAAAGGACCATGATACCCAGATGGGGGGGCGTGGTGATGCTTGTGATATATGCCGCATATCTCGTAATCGAGTATGGTTATGTGTAAGAATTCGCCGCCGAGAGCCACATATGTTACGAAACCCTTTAAATATCTGAGAATTTGCATGGCGCAGGCGATAACATGAAGCTCTACGAGTACATGGCTAAGGACATATTCCGGAAGCACGGCATTCCTGTGCCTGAAGGATATGTGATAGGGAAAGCCGAGGAGATAAGGCCCTTTGAGGGTGAAATAGTCCTGAAATCCCAGGTTCTAGTCGGTGGAAGGGGTAAGGCCGGAGGAATAAAGTTCGCTTCCGACATGGAAGAGGCAAAGAAGGCGGCCGAAGAACTCCTTGGAATGGAAATAAAGGGTTATAAAGTGAAAAAGCTCCTTATAGAGCCGAAGATAAACATACTGAAGGAATACTACATGAGCATAATCGTGGACCGCTCTTCGAGGGAAGCCATGCTGATAGCGAGCGCCGAGGGAGGCGTTGAAATAGAAAGCGTCCCTGACGATAAGATATTCAAACGGACGATAAACCCGCTCATAGGCGTTCAACCAAATGTGATAAGAGCGCTCTCCTATGATTTCGGGCTTGACAAGGTCCGGTCAAAGGACCTTTCGAAGTTCGTATACGGGCTCTGGGATGCGTTCACGAAAGAGGATGCGGACCTTGCGGAGATAAACCCTCTGGTTCTCACACCCGATGGTTTCATGGCAGCCGATGCCAAGTTCATAATCAACGAAGATTCCATGTTCAGGCACAAGGACATCGAACCTGTGGAAGAGGAATACACGCCGCTGGAACAGGAAGCGCGGGAAATGGGCATAGCATTCGTCCAGCTCGACGGGAACATAGGTGTCATAGCCAACGGAGCAGGTCTTACGATGGCGACCCTTGATGTGCTCTCCCTGTATGGGGGAAAGGCAGGAACCTTTCTCGACCTCGGAGGCACGGATGACCCGGAGAAGGTGAGTGAGGCCTTCGGCATCATATCCGAAGCTCCCATAGACGTGGTATTCCTCAACATATTCGGGGGCATAACGAAGTGCGACACCGTGGCGAACGGAGTTGTTCAGGCAATAGCGAAGAAGCCGCTGAAGGTCCCGATAGTCGCAAGGATAAAGGGAGTTAACGAGGCGGAAGGAAAAGAGATGCTGAAGAACGCCGGAATAAGCGCCTTCTCCACACTGGAGGATGCCGCAAAAGAGGCCGTGAAGGTCGCAGGAGGTGAATGAGATGGCCGTACTCGTCAACAATGAGACAAAACTTCTGGTTCAGGGCATAACCGGCCATCAGGGAAGATACCACACGATGGCTATGAAGGAGTTCGGAACGAATGTGGTCGCAGGAGTGACCCCCGGAAAGGCGGGAGAGACCGTTGAAGGAGTGCCCGTCTTCAACACGGTTCAGGATGCCGTCGATTCCACGGAGGCCAATACGAGCATAGTCTTCGTTCCCGCTCCGTTCACAATGGACGCTGTCCTTGAGGCAATAGACGCCGGAATAAAGCTGGCTGTCACCATAACCGAGCATGTGCCGGTCCACGATGCCATGAAGATGGTGTCCTATGCGAAGATGAAGGGAGCGCGCATAATCGGGCCGAACTGCCCCGGACTCGCATCTCCCGGAAAGGCAAAGGTCGGAATTCTTCCGAACATGGTCTTCAAGGAGGGAAATGTGGGCGTCGTGTCCAAGTCCGGAACATTGACATACGAAATAGTGAACTCACTGACCGAGGCCGGAATAGGGCAGAGCACCACCGTCGGTATAGGCGGGGACCCTGTGATAGGCACCAATTTCATAGATATGCTGGAACTCTTCGAGAACGACCCGGAAACGGAGAGGATAGTCATGGTCGGAGAGATCGGCGGAACAGCGGAAGAGGAAGCGGCCGAATACATCAAAGAAAATGTCAGCAAGCCGGTCTATGCCTATATAGCTGGAAGGACCGCTCCGCCCGGAAAGAGAATGGGTCATGCAGGCGCAATAGTCAGCAGAGGAAGAGGAACCGCGGAGAGCAAGATAAGAGCGCTCGAAGCCGTCGGAGTAAAAGTCGCGCGCATACCGACGGAGATAGCGGAACTTATTAAAGAAGACCTTTAAACCACTTTTTCTTTATGTCTTTTTTTTGAGGTCTTTCGGGTCTCGTGAGATGAATTTGAAAGCATCTCCGTCCACCTTCAGAAAACCTATCTCTTTCAGAAAATTGATGTCATCCTCCATTTCGAGGCATTTTCCCCGTATCCTTGAAATGGACCTTGATGTGGATGAAAGGCTTATTCCGAGCTTCTTTGATATTTCCGTGACGCTGTTTCCTTCCGCCAGATAAATCAGTATTTCACGCTCTCTTTCAGTTAAGAAGCCCATGAAAACATAAAAGAATATGTTCATTTGAGTGTTATTAACATGATTAGGTTAAGTTAGCTCAAATAAGTAAACTTTATATACCGCCCTTCGTTTCCTTCTTCAACCATAAGGAGGTTCGAATATGAAAAAAATAGCAATAATGGTGCTGGTGGTCATGATGCTCATGGCTTCTATGATTGGAATGATTGTGGGTGTGGTTGAAGCCACCCCCGATAGCAACAACGACTTTGAAGATGCGGTTGAGGTGTTCAATGGAGATTTTGTGGAAGAATCACTGGATGTAGCGGATGACACAAGTGACTACTACAAGATCTATTTGGATGCAGGAGAGGAGCTTAGGGCAGATCTGTATGTGCCAACAGACCAAGATTTTGACCTGTATCTGTATGACTCGAGCTACAATCAGATAAACAGCTCTGAAATAGACAATACCGGAACAGGAAACTATGTGGAAACACTATCATGGGCAACAAATACCGCTGGTTGGTATTATCTGAATGTCAGTGCATACAGCGGAAGTGGAACTTATTATCTTGGGATAACCGCAACCGCAGAATGGACATTCATGGTCTATCTCGATGCAGATAACGATTTAGAGAATGCAGGGATAGGCGATTTTCTGGAGATGTCTCAGATAGGTTCAACGAGTGATGTGAACATAGTCGTTCAGTTCGACAGATGGGACGGATACATATGGAATGGTGCAAGTTGGGACTACGATGCAGGTAGCGACGACAGAAGCTATGGCAACTGGACGGACGCCAAAAGATTCTGGGTTAAACAGGGAATGACGCCCACACCGGAAAATGCCAGCATGAACCTCGGAGAAGTAAATATGAGTGACCCTCTTAGCGTGGTGGATTTCGCCAACTGGAGCATTCAGAACTTCCCTGCACATAAATATGCGTTCATATTCTGGGACCACGGAAGTGGGTGGCCGGGCCTTTGCTCAGATAATGATGCCCGCGGTGATAACCTGAACATGTCCGAACTGGACGCTGCCCTATATACAATACAGATAGACAACGATGGGCTGTATCTGGACATAATTGGGTTCGACACCTGCCTTATGGGTGCAGTGGAAACGGCATATCAGATCATGGATTATGGAGATTATATGGTGGCCTCTGAAAAGACCGAGCCCGGCCTTGGATGGAATTACAGGCTGACTCTCGAGCAATTGGTGAATGACTCAAATATGTCTCCAGAGGCCTTTTCTTCCCAGATGGTGGATGATTTCGTGGATTCTTATGAATACGGAATTGATGGGTACTATCAGGATGATGTTACGCTTTCTGCAGTTAATCTAACTCGATTGGGAGATGTTGTGGATGCGGCTGATAACCTTGCTGCCCAGCTTATAGACAACATGACTGAATATGTGAATTACATAAACAAGACCCGTGGATATGCAGAGGCTTATGATGGTCCCTTTTCCGGAAATGATGCTGCTGACCTCTTCCATCTGGCACAGAACATGTACGAAAATGTACCGGATGCCACCATTCAGTTGTATTCTCAGGAACTCATGCAGTCAATAAACAACTCAATCGTTGCAGAGAGACACTGGAACACCAGTGGAGGGTTGAGTGTGGAAAACGCGCACGGCCTTACGATTTATTTCCCGGTTGATTACTCAGAATACGATACGGAATATGAAACACTGCAGAACTTCTGGTTCGTAGAGGATACCAACTGGGATGAGTTCCTGAATGCGTTCTACACTCAATTATCAAATGGAAATACGGCGCCTACAATAGACTCGGTTAGTCCTTCATCTGACCCGACTATAAATGAAGGTGAATCGCAGACATTTGAAATCACAGCCTCCGATTCAGACGGAAATGCCTTGACATATCAATGGTACCTAGACGGCGATATAGTTTCGTATAATGCAACATACACATTCGTTTCAAATTACTCCTCGGCAGGGACTTATACTGTGGATGTGTATGTCTTGGATGGAGAACTGGCTGACTCTTATTCCTGGGAATTGACGGTTAATGATGTCGATACAGAGCCCCCCAGTGTCTCAATAACTGCTCCGAACAGCAATTCCATACTGAGTTCATCAAATGTGACAGTTGAGTGGACTGGTTCTGACAATGTGGGTATCGACCACTATGAGGTCAGGATAGATGGTGGTTCATGGATTGATGTCGGGAAGAACAATAGCCACACATTCTCCAAAGTGTCCGATGGTTCGCATACCGTAGATGTGAAAGCTGTTGATGGTGCTGGTAATGAAGCCATGGATAATGTGAGCTTCAGCGTTTCAACAGACAATGGCGGGGGAGAAAATCCACCTGATGAAGGAGACAAACCCGAAGACGGGGGAAACACCAATCCTAGCTCGCCGGCCGGCAAGGGCATTTCCTCTATGCTATGGCTTCTTATTCTTCTGATAGTGGTGGTTCTTGTGGTCGCCCTCATGATGAAGAAAAAGAAGGGCAAAGATGAACCTGAAACCGCGGAAGAACCTGAACCAGCCGAACCTGAAGAAGAACCAGCCGAAGAAAGCAGCGAAGACCTTTAAACCACTTTCCTATTTTCTTTTTATTTCCTGTAGATTCTGTCGTGGTGGTCGAAGTCCTCTATTATCACCCTTTTGTTCTCCTCGTCCACGGAGAACACCAGAACAAAACTGCCGCCTATATGCACTCTCTTAAGGTGCTGTAGTGGTTTTCTGAGATTTTTGTAACGGTGCGGGTTCTCCAGAATCTCCTCTATCTTGTTCAGTATCATCTCAAGCCGTTTAGGATTCCTTTTCGCCATCCTCTGAAATTCCTTTTCAATGCTCTTCCTGAATGCTACGGAGTACATCTCATTCCAGCCCGAAATGCCTTCTCATGTCCTTTACTTCCACAACAGGTTCCTTCTCCCGCTCTTCCATTCTCTCAATGAATCCCGGTCTGAGTTCGGGCTCAAGCAAGTCATCTCCATAGCCTCGGATTATCCACTTCATGGCCTCAGTCTTGGTTCTGAAACCATATCTCGCCTTCACTATGTTCAGTATGCGGTTCTCATATTCATCCAGATTCACAAGCGCCTTAACCATGTTATTCCTCCTTACTTAGTGTTATACCATGTAACATGGAATTACTTAAAGCTTTCTATCATCTTCGGATAGCGCTCATCCACCTATAACCCTCTCTATTTTATGCTCCATCGTCGCATCCTTATCTATTCTGTGGTCTATCTTCGCCAGTATGCTTATCCTTTTTGAACCGCTCTCTATCAGGACCTCATCCATCTCCTTCACGAGGTTGAATATCGTATCAAGATCGGGGGCCTCCACCTCTGTAGACATGGAACAGACCCTGTATTTCAGGTCGCTTCTCTCTATGACCTCTATCGCCTTTCTCACATAATCCCCCACGCTTATGCCCTTATCCAGCGGGCTTATCACTATGGAAGCGATTATCATATCATCCCTCAGAAGATGCAAAGCTGTGGAAGATAGAGGGAATTGAAGTCTTACTTTTCAAACTCAGAGAAGATGACAACAAAGGCGCCGAAGAACGGAAAAATTTTCGACAATGCCGGCTCCATCCTTTTCCAGAACCCGAGATGCTTCGCTTTTGGTGGGGCATACAAACATGCCCTCATTTTCTCCGGTCTGAAAAGTTTCTTCATCTTGAAATATGTGTAGAAATGTGCCGAGCGATATAGCTCTTTCTTTCTTCTCGACCATGACCAGAGGTTGGGCCTTGCTAGAACACCGACGATGATGAAGCCTCCCCTTTTCACAACTCTTTTCATCTCCTTTATGGCCTTTTCAGGGTCTGGAAAGAATTCGAATGATGTTACGGCAACGATGCCATCGAATACTGAATCTCTGAATGGTAGTCTCATGGCGTTTCCTCTTATGAATTTACCCTCTATCTTTCTTTTCGCGATTCTCAACATCTCCATGGAATAATCCAGAGAAACCACATCAAAACCCATTTTAATAAGTCGCTCCGTGTAAAGCCCTGTTCCGCAGCCAAGGTCGAGAATCTTCCCTTTTTTGTCGGGTAAGAGCGCCCTTACGCAGCGCCATTCCACCTCGTCCGCATATCTACCCAGGGGTGTTCTGTACCATGAATCGTACTTTGAGGCTACGGAATCGAAGATTGTTTCAAAGCTCATCCTTTGCCACCTTTATCTTCCTATCCATGCTTGCGTCGATATCCACCCTGTGGTCAATCTTTATAGTGGTGATTACCCTTTTTGAGCCGGCATCGATTACCGCCTGCTCAGCCCTTTTCACCACATCCAACAGCGCATCCATGTCCGGAGCCTCTATCTCTGTGGCCATCGCGCATACATGGTATCTCAATCCGCTCTCCTCTATCACTTTCACCGCTTCTCTCACGTATTTTCCGACGCTCACGCCCTTGTCAAGCGGACTTATGGTGAGCTGTGTTATTATCATATCATCCCTCCGGTGTCATTTCATATGAGAAAAGGCGAAGGACGCCGCTCTCTATGTTGCTTGTGCCCATTGACTTTATTATGTCCGCTGTCTGCTCGTCCGGCTCCCTTATCCTTATCAGTTCATCATCATCGGCAAGCAGCCAGATTCCGGTGACCTTTCCCTTCTCGCATTCCGCCTCTATCACTCCGTACTGTATGTAGGGATACCAGCTGTTGAACACCCTGCAGTCGGGAAAATTCTCCTTCCATTCCTTTTCAAGCGAGCTCGGACCCGAATGTGTCCTGAAAAATACATGTATGCTCCCGCTGTCCTCGAAATTCCTCAGGATTTCATCCCACTCCGAATCTCTCAAATCAGAACACCTCCCCCGCAACATTCACCACTATGCCGTCGCCGGATATCTCGTATGGTTTTCTTGCCCTAGAATGCTGTGTCCGTCTCATCTTCACGACCCTTATGGACAACTGGACCTCTCCGCCGGATATCTCGTACCTGAGGAGTATCACACCGTCCGCCGTATATTCCACTATCCCGTCCCTTGAGTAATCAGGATTCGACGGTTCGGCCTCTGCGGTGAATATGCCTGTGGCCCCTGTGCTCTTCACCATCCTTGCCATCTCAAAGAGGCTGGTCCTCGCCTTTTCACGGGTATCGAATGTCATCTCGAGAAGGGATGCCGAATCAAGGACGAAACGCGTTGCACCGAACTGCTTTATGAACTTCTCCATCTCGTCTATCTTCTTAAGTGCTTCGTTGGCCTTTCCCGGGTCTATCTTCATTATTGAAAGAATGTTGCTGTCCATGTAGGACTGGAAGTCCCAGCCAAAAGAGTTCGCGGTCTCAACTATGGAATCCACATCCTCTTCAAGGCTGAGGTACATGGCCTTCTCACCATTCTTCAGCCCTTCGTTGAGGAACTGCATCCCAAATGTGGTCTTTCCTGTTCCGAACGAGCCCACTACGGCAACAACGTGCCCTTTCGGTATGCCCCCTTTCAGCAGTTCGTCGAGTCCCTCTATTCCTGTGCCGAGTTTTTCCATGCTCATGAAATCCTCTCCATGTTTATAACGGTATAGCCTGTTTCATGGTCAACCGTCGTGGTGAACTTACCTATCCCGCTCCTTCTCAGATGAGGGAAGAGGCTGGTGAACTTCTCCACATGCAGATATCTGCTGCGGTTTGAAGAGCGCTCGTGTTTTGACCATGTGAAGGAGAGCACCCCGTCCACGGAATCCACTATCATATGCTCCATTCTGGAATCCACAATGCCCTCCGAGAGAAGGAAATACACTATTCCTCCTTTCTTCTTGGATAGCCTTTGCAGTCCTTTCAGCATCATTATGATGTCCATTTCGTTTATCTTCTGATTTACCATCAGGTCTGTGAGCGAGTCCACGATTATCATGGAATTCTCGGGGAGAGAGCCTATGTATTCCGCAAATGCGCTCAAAAGCTCTTTTTTCTCGCCTTCACTTCCGAAAAGGCTTTCTTTCAGGTCCACCCCGGACCATGAGGCGGGAACAACGCTTCCACTGAAATACTCCCTTGAAAAATCCTTGAACCCGACATGGTCCCTTATGGCCTCGAAGAGTTCCTTTGCGAAGGCATTTTCTATCTCATTGAGCACATCCTCCTTGGACCTTGAGAAACTCACATAAAATACGTTTTCCGGTAGTGTTGATTTCCTATAACTGTAACCCAAAAGATTCTCTATCCTCTCCGGCTGGAGTTTTGCAAGGATTATCTTTGCGGCAGAGGTATATGCGAACTCCGTATTCCCCGCTCCGAGTTCTCCGAGCAAAAGTACGGTAGAGCCGGCCGGCAGGCCTCCTTCCACTATCCCGTCAAGGTCCGATACTGCGGTTGGTATTCGCTTCACGGATGGAAATATGTGATATACTTAAAAAGATGATGGAGAATTCCGGGAAAATCTTATTTAATCGGGCGGGATGCTCATCCGGTGAGAACCAATGATGACCGAAGTTTTCCTTATGGCCCTCCTTGCCGGACTCTCCGCGGTACTGTCACTTATCGGCTTCATATCGTGGAAAAGAACAGGGAGTCTGAAAATCGCACTTGTTGCCGGAGCACTCCTCCTTTTCACGATCAAGGGCATCTATATGAGTTGTATTGCTATATCCGACGGAGAGATAATGGAGAGCCTGCCTCTGTTGATAATAGATGTGTCCGCGGTCGGGTTGCTTTACCTTTCAATACTGAAATGATAACATGAAAAAAGACTCCCTCGCACTGGAAAAAAGGCGTATCGTTTACCAATACATCGAAAAACATCCGGGAGTCTATATGAGGGAAATGCAGAAAGAACTCGGAATGGCCACCGGGGTTCTCGAATACCACCTTAACTATCTTGTGAAAGAGGGACTTCTGACAACATACACCGACGGAAGAAAGAAGAGATTCTATTCGGCGGAGAAGGTGGGCTCTCCGCAGAAGAAACTTCTCTCGTATTTGAGACAGAAACACCCCCGGAGGATACTGACCCTTTCACTTCAGGATGGGGGGACGGACATCGGGGAGATAACGAAGGAATGCGGGATTTCGAAGAGTGCGGCATCCTTCAACATCGAAGGTCTCATGAACGCTGGTTATATCGAAAAAAGAGGTGAGAGATATTTTGCGAAGAACCCCGAAGAGCTCGCAAAGATGCTGATAACATACAGAGAAAGCTACCTTGACGATGTAGTTGACAGATTTCTCGATTCCTTCGCAGGATTATGATAAAGCTTTAATAAGCGGTGATAATGAAGGCTCGTGGTAAAATGCAAGGAGTCAAGCCTTTAACGGTTCTTAATCAGGCGATAAACAGCCCGGTGATAGTCGAACTCAGGGGAAGCAAGGAATATCATGGGATTCTTGACGGATATGACCCCCACATGAACCTTGTGCTCCGCAATGCAGAGGAGATAATCGGGGATAAAGTGACACGCTACGAGAAGATCATAGTCCGAGGGGATAACGTTATATACATCTCGCCGTAAGGGGGGAAACCATGTCAAAAGGCACACCATCAATGGGTAAAAGAAGCGGAAAGAAGACCCATATTCGGTGCAGAAGATGCGGAAGGCATTCGTATCATGTTCGCCACAAGGTATGCTCCTACTGCGGCTACGGAAAGAGCGCAAAGATAAGGAGTTATAACTGGGCGAAGGTGCATTAATGCCGTTGAAGGAAGCATGCGGGATAGTGGGCATTACCTCCGGGACCGATGTTTCCTATGAAATATTCACTGCGCTCCGCGCCCTTCAGCACAGAGGTCAGGAGAGCGCTGGAATCTCTGTTTTCAACGATTCTTCCGGCATTGTTACGGTAAAAGGAATGGGGCTCGTCACAGAGGCTTTTTCCGAGGAGAAACTGAAGGAGATATCGGGAAATGTCGGGATAGGGCATGTCCGATATTCCACTGCGGGAGAATCCACGATAAAAAACGCACAGCCCATCGAGATGCATATCGTTTCCGGCATGATATCTCTGGCGCATAACGGCGAGCTTGTAAACGCCGAGGAATTGAGAAATCATTACAAGGAGAAAGGATGGGCTTTCTTCACAACCAGTGATTCGGAGGTCATTATCCGCCTGCTCTCAAAGGAGATCCACGAGGGAAGAGACCCGGTTTCAGGCATAAAAGAAGTGATGAGAACCATATCCGGGTCCTATGCATTGGTTATACTCATAAACAACAGATTGTTCGCAGTGCGGGACCCTCTCGGAATCAAACCCCTTGCGCTCGGAAAGAAAGGGGACACATATGTGGCGGCCTCGGAAAGCGTTGCCTTCGATGCGCTCGGCTTCGAACTAGTAAGGGATGTGGAGCCGGGAGAGATACTCGAGATAGCGCCCGGTTCCGTGATGTCCCACGCAGGTCCGTCATCGGATGGGAAAGCCCACTGTTTCTTCGAATGGGTCTATTTCTCAAGGTCCGACACGGTACTGGACGGAGTGCTTGTCTATGATGTCCGCAAAAAGATTGGTGAGATACTCGCGAGAGAGGCGCCGGTTGAGGCGGACATTGTCATTCCGGTACCTGATTCCGGAAGGTCCCATGCTCTCGGCTATTCGGAAGGTTCCGGAATAAGATACGCCGAAGGGCTCATGAAGAACAGATATGTGGACAGGACATTCATAATGCCGGAACAGGGGATGAGGGAATACAATGTTTCTGTCAAACTGAACCCCATTCGTTCCATGATAGACGGAAAGAGGATAGTTCTTGTGGATGATTCGATAGTCCGGGGAACCACCATGAAAAAGATAGTTTCCATGCTGCGGGCTGCGGGCGCAAAGGAAGTTCATGTGAGAATAGGTTGTCCGCCCATCGTTGCACCCTGCTATCTCGGGATAGACATGAAGACCCGAGACCAGTTGATAGCTCCGGGCAGGAGCACGGAGGAGATAAGAGAGAGGATAGGTGCGGATTCCCTCGCATATGTGAGCATTGACGGGCTTGTGGAGGCCATCGGAAAGGACAGGAAAGAGCTGTGCCTCGGATGTGTTTCCGGCGAATACCCCATCAAAATAGAGGGGGAGCTATTCAGAGAGCAGTCAACTCTGGAAGAATACTTGCATTTCTGAACATAGGCAAAAAAGATAAGTCCTTTGCGAAAGGTTTATATAGTGAGCGCGGTAGAGGAATCAACATATTTAAAAATAACTCAGGAGGATTCCCTTGAAAGAGATAGGCATGGTGGAAACAAGCACACGAACAGGGCTCTTCGTGCTCAGATGTGTGTCTCCCCTCAGACCCGGCACGGAGGTCTTCACGGGGGAAGGTATCAGAGTCGGTCGTGTGGTCCGCACATTCGGCCCGGAAAAGGCACCGTATGTGACTGTCAGACCTGATGCCGAAGCAGATATGATGGAAATCCTGAGAAAAAAAGCATATATAAAGGGGGATAAGTATGGCAAAAAAGAAGGAAAATCTCGTAATAAAGGACGAAGTGGTAAGATGCCCGGAATGCGGAAGCAGTCACATAGTAAGGGATTACCAGCGAGGAGAACTCATATGTGAAGACTGCGGAATGGTCATAGAAGACAATTTCATAGACCTCGGGCCCGAATGGAGGGCCTTCGATATGGAACAGGGGGAAAGAAGGGCGAGGACCGGTGCCCCCATGACGATGACGGTTCATGACAAGGGTCTCAGTACGGAAATCGGATGGAAGAACAAGGATTCATATGGTAAGAACATTCCCACAAAGAACAGGTCGCAGCTGTACAGACTCAGAAAATGGCAGAGAAGAATAAGGGTCAGCAATGCCACGGAAAGAAACCTTGCGTACGCACTCACCGAACTCGATAGGATGGCGGGTGCTCTCGGCCTTCCCAGAAATGTGAGGGAGACCGCTGCGGTCATATACAGGAAAGCGGTTGAGAAGAACCTCATAAGGGGAAGAAGCATACAGGGTGTTGTGGCCGCATCACTCTACGGCGCTTGCAGGCGTGTCGGAGTGCCGAGAACTCTCGATGAAATAGCCGCTGTCGCCAATGTCGGAAGAAAGGAGATAGGCAGGACATACAGATTCATGGCACGCGAACTTCAGCTGAAACTCATGCCTACGAAGCCGGATGATTACATAGCAAGGTTCTGCAGCGAACTCGAACTTCCCGAAGAGGTTCAGGCAAAGGCCGAGGAACTCCTAAGGATGGCGGCTGAAAAAGAACTGACATCGGGCAGAGGCCCCACTGGGGTCGCAGCTGCTGCCATATACATAGCGTCCATACTCACAGGCCACAGAAGGACCCAGAGAGAAGTGGCGGAAGTGGCGGGAGTCACCGAAGTGACCATAAGGAACCGCTACAAGGAAATCACGGAGAAACTCGGCATAGTCGTACCCATGTAAAGGTGGACCTATGGAAAGAGCCCTCATAATCGGGCGCTTCCAGCCCATACACAACGGACACATGGAGATGATAAGAAGGGCTGCGAAAAAATATGAACTGATAATCGCGATAGGGAGTCCTCTCAAATCCCACACCGTTGAGAATCCCTTCACGGGGGGAGAGCGCTACGAGATGATAATAAGGGCTCTGGCCGAAGAAGACATACGGGCCCATATACTTCCGATACATGACATAGAGTACAACTCAGTATGGGCTTCGCATGTGATATCCCTATGCCCTCCGTTCGATGTCGTTCTCTCCAACAATCCACTTACGATCGAGCTTTTTTCACCGTATAAACGGGTGATGGAGACCGCCATGTTCTCCAGAAAAGAATACTCCGGAAAGGAGATACGGAAACGCATGGTAACCGAGGAAGAATGGAAAGACCTTGTCCCGGAAGTGGTTTCGGAATATATATGTGAGATAGGTGGCGAAGAAAGGATAAGATATCTGTCCCACACGGATGAGTATATATGAGGTGCTCTGTTGCATAACTCGGTATGAGTTATGCAACAGAGCACTATGAGGTTGTTGAGTACAGTTATTTTTTCGCTTACTTAAACACATCGCTAATTCCTCCTTTTTCATTCTTTTTTGAAATTGAGAAAAAGAGTCCCAATAGGGACTCTTTAGGAGCTTTTCTAAGAAAAGCCTC